>Ga0315293_10000737_pt1 | contig 30827 bp, 26 predicted proteins | sample YL17G13_20_MG_FD_203071 | JGI IMG/M metagenome (GOLD analysis project Ga0315293, IMG submission 203071) | Sediment microbial communities from Yellowstone Lake, YNP, Wyoming, USA - YL17G13_20 | ecosystem: Environmental > Aquatic > Freshwater > Lake > Sediment | place: USA: Wyoming | collected... | reverse complement strand
CAGCGTGGGGATGGCTACCTTGATAGCCTCCCTCCCCTTTCTCCTCTTTTTCGTGACGGTGCGCTTCATCCTGAGGCTGGCGTCGGAGAGCGAGGGCGACTATATGACGGCGCAGCTCTACGCGCTGGGGAAGGACGTCGCCTGGCTGCCGATCCGCACGGGCATCGCCTTCGCGGTGCTGGGTCTGGTCTTTCTGGTGATGGGTGTCGGGTTCTCGCTGCTGGAGGGCCGGCGGCTGGCCCGGGGATGACCGGCGCATCCGCTTCCCACCCGCCCTACGTTCCGCACGAGAGCGGCGAGGCTCTGTCGATGCGATGCTCTGTGCGCGTGGGGAGCGTCGGCGTAGTCGCCGTAACATGAGCGTTGTTCTTCCCACCCACCCGCCCAGGGAAGTATATGGGCAATCAGGGGGACACCCCCTGAAACCCCCGTCAGAGGGGGCCCGCCCCCTCTGAACTCCCCCAGGGCTGTGCACGTGCATTCTGTTGGCGACCGCTGGTGCTCAGGATGAGAGAGCTGACCCGCCAGGAGTGAATTCGTCACGGGGATGACCCGCGCTTCCCCTCGCAAGGGCGCGACTCTATACTAGACGGGAACCGTCGGAGAGGCTTCCGCGTCCAACCCTAGCGGGAGACCCATTGGGCGCGCTGAGGAGGTTGATCGATGCTGACCAAGCTGTCGTCCGCGACGCAAGAGGTGATAATCGGCGATGAGGGCCCCACGGTGCTCATCGGGGAGCGCATCAACCCGACGGGCAAGAAGAAGATGGCCGCCGCCCTCCTGGAGGGGGACATGGAGGTGGTGCGCCGCGAGGCGATCGCGCAGGTGGAGGCGGGGGCTGACATGCTCGACGTGAACGTGGGCGTCGCGGGACTGGACCAGGCGGTCATGCTGCCCCAGGCAGTCCAGATGGTGATGGAGGCGGTCGATGTCCCTCTGTGCCTCGACAGCAACAATCCGGCAGCGCTGGCCGCCGGGCTCAAGGTCTATAAGGGCAAGGCGCTCATCAACTCGGTCACGGGCGAGGAGCGCTCGCTGGGCGCGATACTGCCGCTGGTCAAGGAGTACGGGACGGCGGTCATCGCCCTGACGATGGACGACGAGGGGATCCCCACCGACGTCGAGAAGCGGGTGGCTATCGCCCGCAAGATCATCGAGCGGGCCGCCTCGATGGGCATCCCCGCAGAGGATGTCATCGTCGACTGCCTGACGATGACGGCGGCCACCGACCATCTCGCTCCCGGCACGACGCTGGAGGCGATCCGGCGGGTGAAGGCGGAGCTGGGGGTGAACCTGACGGTGGGCGCGAGCAATGTCTCCTTCGGCCTCCCCGACCGCGAGGTCCTCAACTCCGTCTTCCTGACGCTGGTCATCGGCGCGGGGGTGAACTGCCCCATCGTGGACGTCGCGAAGGTGCGGCCGGCCGTCCTCGCCGCCGACCTCCTCCTGGGGCGCGATGAGTACTCGGCGCGCTATATCCGCGGCTTCCGGCAGAGGCAGAAGGCGCTGGAGGAGGCGCCGCAGCAGGCGGGAGCGCCCGGCTAGTCGGGCGGACGCCTCGGCCACGTCACACGCCGCCTTCGGCGACGGCTCGCGGCCTCGTTTTCTAAGTCTGGGGGGACACCCCCCAGGCCCCCCGGCAGGGAGGGAGAATCCCTCCCTGCACTCTCTCTCTTCTCCGAGGAAGACACGCCCACGTGCGAGGCTGCGGGCTTTGACCAGCGGAATGGGAACAGTATGCGCTCTGAGGTATGAATCGGCAACAATATACTTGACTCAGCGGGCTTTATGGGCGACACTACCCCCAGTCAGCGGTATCATTTGTGGAGCCTGAATGAAATGCTGCAATTCTATGCTCCAGGGTTCGTGCGGGCAATGGCAGCTCTGTCAAGCATAAACATGGGCGCTGACATGATGGCGAAGGTCGAGGCGCCAATTTCCGAGGACCTTCGCAAAACCATGCAGGAAACCCTTGCTCCCCTGGATGGCCAGATAGACAGACTACCGTTCTCCTTATCTCTGCGCTTGCAATACGCTCGCTTTAAGACAGCCCTGGAGACCTCCACGGACGGCAAGGAGCTTTCCATACGTAGTGACGAGTTACGCGAGAATATAACTTCAGAACTGATATCTAAAGTCTTCCTGATGGTTCGAGAGGAGAACGTCGATTTCTATAGGCAACCGGAGCCGCCCTTCGGTTCAGAGGTGGCGCAGCGATTCGAGGCCAACTACGACATTGAAGCAGGGACTCGCTGTCTTGCCTTGGAAGAGTGGACAGCTTCGGTCTTCCACATGATGCGTGTTCTAGAGAAGGGGCTTCACTGGCTGGCGGCAGAAATCGGCGTGGAAATGACGCCAGATATTGAACTGAGCAATTGGAAGAATATCATCGACGAAATCGAGAAGCAGATACGTAGTTTGGAACAGGCACCAAAAAGCAAGACAAAGTCACAGAAGAACCAATTCTACTGTGAGGTCGCTACCAACTTCTACTATTTCAAGGAGGCGTGGCGCAATCACGTTTCTCACTCGCGGGAAACTTATGATGAGCGCCGGGCGAAGGAAATCTGGAGCCACGTCCGTTCCTTTATGCAGCGGCTTGCCGAGGAGCCATCATGACGGCTTCGGCGACGGCTCGCGGCTCGGTCTTCTGAATCTGGGGGGACACCTCCCAGGCCCCCTGACAGGGGGCTCTGCCCCCTGTACCCCCGCTCCTGCGAGTTCTTCAGCACCCCATTTCTAGTCTTGCCACGTAAGCGAGCCGAGGCTAGAAAGGGCAACAATATACTTGACTCAGTAGCACTTTTGGGTTATCATGGGAGAGTAAGGAGTGACTACCATGAAAGAACCTAAGAGCCTGCTCGAAGCAATCCGGTACTTCTCCGACCCCGACGTGTGTCTCGACTTCATGGCGCACCTTCGCTGGCCGGACGGAAAGGCCACCTGCCCGACTTGCGGAAGCCAAGACGTACGGTTCATCTCGACTCGCCGTCTGTGGGAGTGCAAGAACAAGCACCCGCGTCGCCAGTTCTCTATCAAGGTCGGGACTATCTTCGAGGACAGCCCCATCGGGCTCGACAAATGGATCGCCGCCATTTGGATGATTGCCAACGACAAGAACGGCGTCAGTTCCTACGAACTCTCTCGGGCTCTTGATGTCACTCAGAAGACCGCTTGGTTCATGCTTCACCGCATCCGCTTGGCGATGCGGGATGAGAGTTTCGACCGGATGGGCGGCGAGGTTGAAGTCGATGAGACCTACGTCGGCGGCAAGTCCGAGTTCATGCACAAGGAACGCCGCGCCCGCAAGATTACCAGCACGGGGCCGAAGGGTAAGACAGCCGTCATGGGGATGTTGGAACGGCATGGCCCCGACGGACATAGCCGCGTCCGCGCCAAGGTTGTAGCCAGCACCCGCCGTCGCGTTCTCCTGCCCGAGATCAAGCGGAACGTTGAGGCGGGCGCTCGGGTCTTCACTGACGAGCACCCATCCTACCGCATGGTGAAGTACGAATACGCCCATGAGGTCATTGACCACGCCGAGTGCTACGTTCGCGGACGGGTTCACACCAACGGTCTGGAGAACTTCTGGAGTCTTCTGAAGCGAGCGATCAGGGGTACATACGTCAACGTCGAGCCCTTCCACCTGATCCGCTACGTCGATGAGCAAGTCTTCCGGTACAATACACGCGGCGATGTTGACGGCGGACGCTTCCAGCGGCTCGCTGGCCGTATCACCGGCAAGCGCCTTACCTACGAGCAGTTGATCGGAGCCACCACGACGCCAGCGTAAGACAGGAAGGTTGAAGCATGGCGAAAGACAGCCCGAATACGAAGCCGAAGACGGAGACGCCGTTTCAGAGGTTTGAGCGGCTGGCGAAGAAGCTCGTCGCCGTGCCCAAACGCACGAAGAGGCCGTAGGCGGAACATACGCCTGATGGAGTCCAACACGCTCTACTACGGCGACAATCTGCCGGTGCTCAGGGACCGTGAGCACTTCCCTGACGCTTGCATTGATCTGGTCTACCTCGACCCGCCGTTCAACTCCAACCGTTCGTACAACGTGTTGTTCAAGGAGGCGGGGTCGACATCGAGTCCCGCACAAATCGAGGCCTTCGAGGATACCTGGCATTGGGGCAAAGCGGCGCAGTATGCATTCGAAGAAGTGGCCCTGCACGGCTCGGATGATACGGCGCGTTTGCTCAAGGCAATGGTGGACGCCCTCGGGCACAACGACGTGACCGCCTACCTGAGCATGATGGCCGTGCGACTGATCGAGTTGCGGCGGGTGCTGAAGCCGACGGGCTCCTTGTACCTGCACTGCGACCCGACGGCGAGCCACTACCTGAAGGTTGTCCTGGATAGCATCTTCGGCCCTTCCAATTTCCGAAACGAGATCGTGTGGAAACGCACGACAGCCCACAGTAGCGCAAAGCGATATGCTCCTATTCACGACACCCTCTTCTATTACGGCAAGTCGGACAAAGTGACGTGGAATGGCCCTCGCGCCGACTATGACCAGGCATACCTTGACAAGTATTATCGGTTCGACGATGGCGACGACCGACTCTATTGGCGGGACAACATAACTGGCGCCGGAACAGTGAGGAATGGCGCAACGGGCCAACCCTGGCGCGGGCATGACCCCGCGAAGATTGGGCGTCACTGGGTCAGGCCTCCATCCGAACTTGACAAGATGGATGCCGCTGGCCGTATTTACTGGCCGAAAGACGGCGGCATGCCTCAGATGAAGCGGTATCGAGATGAATTGAAGGGCAAGGCCTCCCCCGACATTTGGGACGACATCAACAGGATCAATCCCGTAGGGAATGAACGGCTTGGCTATCCAACGCAGAAGCCGCTCGCGCTCTTGGAACGAATTATCGGCGCATCGTCGAATGCAGGCGACATGGTACTCGATCCGTTTTGCGGATGCGGCACTGCTGTGCATGCCGCGCAAAAGTTGGGGCGACAGTGGGCGGGAATCGATGTCACATACCTCGCTATCGGCCTTATTGGACAACGCATGCGCGACGCCTTCCCTGGCATCACGATCAACGAGGTCGGTGTTCCGTCCGACCTTCCGGGCGCTCAGGCACTCGCCGCGCATGACCCCTATCAGTTCCAGTTCTGGGCGGTCCACCAGCTTGGCGGTGCGCCCGTGGCCGGCGAAAACAAGAAGGGCGCGGACAGCGGGATCGATGGCATCATCCCGTTCATCGAGGGTGCTACTGAGCGGCGGCGTGTGATGATCTCCGTGAAGGCTGGCAACCTCCAACCCGCGTTCGTGCGGGAATTGAAGGGTGTCCTGGAACGGGAGCGTGAGCCGATAGGAGTCCTGATCACGCTCCGGGAACCGACGAACGCGATGCGGGTAGAGGCTGTGTCGGCTGGCTCCTACCATAGCGACTTCTGGAACAGAGATTACCCGCGCATTCAACTCATCACGGCTTCCGACATCCTCGCAGGGAAGCGTATCGATATGCCACCTCAAGTGTCGCCGTTCGCTCAGGCTCCGCGTGAAACCGAGCGCGGCGAGCAGTCGAGCCTGATCTAGCGAAGAAGTCATAGCCCCAGCAACTCACTGTATTGTTGATACGTCTCCACGCTAATTGGTTCGCGGATCGCCTTCTCCCTGATCCCCCTCAGCCTGTCTCGGTCAAATATCTGTCGATGGCCCGACCAAACAAGGCCGTTCATGGCATTCGGAATCCAACTGAATGTATGCTCTTGGTCGTTCAGTTCTCGATGCACAAGCCAAGCTAGGATATCAGCGCATTGTAACGGGACGAAATTGACATCATCCTGAAATATGGGCTCGATGGGCATGATGTCCTGCTCATGTGGTTCCATATAGGAACGTATGACCGGATACCAGGCTTTCACTCGCGGTCCTAGAATGGAATGCTCATCAAAGATGATGTCGAATCGATCCTTGGTTCCTTGATCTACCAGTTCGTAGCAAACAGCCATAATCATCGAGTGAAAACACAGCCAATACGGCTCATGTAGTATCTTGCCGATGCGGGCAGTTTTGGATTTTCGGGGCGCACGTAGGTCGCCTACGGGTGCCATGAATTCTTTGTGAGCTTCCAAGTCGACCGAGCAATGCACGGCCGTGATCCTGAAGTCATTGACTGCATTAGCGAGAAGCCAAAGTCGCTCATCTCGTTCCGCTCTCCCCCATCCACTGAATTCCCCCTCGAAGTGAGCAGCATCTTTCATATGCCAAGCGTTCACACGCGGCGGCAAATCTAGCAGGGCTCGCCAGAGGTCGGAAAAGGCGGCCCAATCTTCAGCCTTGGCGACAAGTCCTACGAGCGTGAGCCATTTGCCTTGGCCTTTGCCGCCGCTATCATCGACGTATGCTTGCATTGGCATCAGCAGCCTACGTTTTCGCTCGGGTGTCGGCAGGCCGGAGAGAAACTCTAGTCCTTTAGGGAGCCACGGCCTTGACCCGACGCCTTGATCATGAGATGATTCCGGCGCTGAGTCAAGTATATTGTTGCCCTAGAAAGCCTCGGCTACCGGGATCTGCAACGGGCCCTCGAGCCCAGGACAATGGTATGTGCCATGCCTGCTTGCCACGTCCTTGAGCCGTCTAGCTCGCGGGGGGCTTTTCCTTTGCCTCAGCGGTCTTGGGGGCTTCTGGCGGGGCTTCCTCCGGAGGCTTGGGCTTCCACCTCTCCGGGATCTCGACGTGCATGTGGTCGCGGCCGAGGAAGTAGGTGATCCAGGAGGGCTGGCGGCCTCCACGTCACCCGCCCGCCTTCGCCCTCGACTCCCGCTCGGCGAAGCCGAATATGCCCTTCGTCATCGTCGCCGTCTCATGGGAGACCCTCGTCCCGTAGATCTCCGCCCGCAGCTCGTGCACCTTTCGGTTGTCGGGCTCGGCGGCGGCCGCCCACTCGATGACGTGACAGCCGAGGCGCAGGTTCCCCTGCTCCATCAAGGAGCGCGCCCGCTCCATCAGGACGGATACTCCACCCGCGAAGGCGGCTATCTCCACCGCCTGCTCCGCCTCCGGCGCCGGCTTCAAATGCGACGGGTTGAAGTCGTACCAGCCGCCGTACAGCCGCCAGACGTTCCTCACTATGTACTCCGGCTCGTCGTAAACGGGCTGGAGGAAGGGGCGGTCCTTGAGGTGCGCCGGCGGCTTGACAGTGTGAACGATGGCATCGAGCGTTGCGCCTTCGTTCATGAGCGCCACCGTCTGATCATGTAGCGACTGCAGGAACTCCGCCGTGTCGAGCAGGATCTGGCGTACCCTGTCCTGCCCGACTACGATGATCCCGTGCCCGGGCGATAGCACCTCCGCATTGAGCGACGCCATCTTGCGCAGCGCCTCCGCCCACTCGGCGCAGTAGCGCTGCACCTTCTGCGGGTTGCCGGCATTTGGCACCGCCCAGATGATAAGGTCGCCGGAGCAGAGCACCTTGCGCTGCGGCACCCACACCCACGTATGGTCGTCCGTCTCACCCCGTGCGTGGTACAGCTCAAAGCTGACGTCGCCGCTGGTGAGGACCATCGATTTGTCATAAGTAGTATCGGGGTAGGTATAGGAGGTCGGCCACTCGATGGCCGCGCCGAACTGGCGGTTGTTGATTATCGTGTTGTACCCGGCGGTCAGCTTGTAGCGATCAAAGCGCGCCGCCACCGCCTCATGCCCGACGACTCGCGGCGGCTGCCATCCCCTCTCCTTCGCCTCTTCGGCGAACGGTGGCACTCCGAACACGTGGTCGACGTGGCCGTGCGTGTAGACGGCGGTATCAAGGCGGGACTTTGACCACCTCCGGATCGCCTCGTGCGTCTGGGCTTGATTGAGGAAGGCGCCGGTGTCGATGAGGACGAGGCCCGCATCCGTGTCAAAGGCGGTTACGTTGCCGAAGGAGCGGTAAAATATTGTCCGATCGGCTATCTCCTCGATGTCGCCCACCGCTGTCCAGGGATGGTGCTCGTAGGTTGTGATCTCGCCCGTCCACAGCTTCTCAGCCAATTCTCTTACCGACCCTGTGCCAACCGGCGTTCCCGAAACGGACGGCCGTGTTGTCGGCAACGCAGGAGAAGGCTGGACTGTCCCCTTCGCCACCTCCTCCTCTTCTGCGCACGCCATCAGCCCGACACTCGCCGCCCCGATAGCGACCGCACCTGCCTGCAAGAGCTCGCGTCGCGAGACGCGGCTGCCCAGCAACCCCTTGTTTTCGCCCGAGGCTTCCATGAGCGCCCCCTTTCTAAGCTACCGGCCGATCGTAGCCACCCCTATGCCCCTGGATGAGCCCAACTATGGCTGCGTTAGCGGAGAATGTCAACAAGGCAGGTTCCTCTCGGCGGTCCGCGAGATCCCAACCCGGATCGTCAGCTCAGGTCGCCCAACTGTGCCTCTGCCGGCCGTGCACGGCAGGAGAGGAATGGGAGAATATCGGTAGTCTCAGGGCGAAGATGTCGGTGGGCCGGCCCAGCAGTTGTCGCGCCTAGCTCGCGGGGGGCTTTTCTTTTGCCTCGGCGGGCTTGGGGGCTTCTTTCGGGACTTCCGGAGGAGGCTTGGGCTTCCATCTCTCGGGGATGTCGACATGCATGTGGTCGCGGCCGAGGAAGTAGGTGATCCAGGAGGGCTGGCGCCAGAGCGACCAGTCGCGGGTGACGACGGGCATGTCGCGCAGCTCCTCCTCGCGTCCCACAAGCTTCAGGCGGTTGTAGGCGCGGAAGTAGATGCACTCGCGGTCGGGGTAGACCTCGCACATGCCGCGGTAGCTGCCGCCACAGGGGCCGTTGCGCAGGTTCTTGGGGCAGCCGGATTCGGGGCAGAGGTAGGCGAGATGGGGCAGAGCGCAGTCGCCGCACTCGCGGCAGTTGACGGTGATCTCCTTGGCGATCTTCTCTTCCCAGTGGAGCATCCCCCTCAGGAGGCGGTTGCCGTCGGCGATGTGGCAGGCGCGCTGGGCGAGCCAGAATCCGGGCGTGCGCGGCTGGAAGACGAGGGCGTGGAGCAGCCTCATGGCGCGGTACATGAGCTGGATGCGGCCCTTGGGGTTCCCGGTCTTGCGGCGGTCGACCGGCGTGGTGGTGTTTAGCCCGGTGGCGGGGTCGGTCTGGAAGAAGTAGAACTGGCGCTCCTTCGGCTCCATGGGGTAGACCATCTCGCGAAGGTGCTCCTGCCAGGCGGGCTGGAACTCATCGGCGCGCTCGATGATCTCCCTCGCCTCTTCGACCTTGAGGCCGAAGCCGCCCAGGTGCACGCCCTGGTAGCCGAGGCCCTTGACAACCGCGAACATCTTGGCGGCGTGCTCGAGGAACATCGGGCGTCCTTCTTTGCCCTTGGGGAAGGTCTCGACGTAGCGAAGGAGGGAGTCGGGGACGACGGCGCCCGGGATCTGGTTCCTGTTCATTGTCCGGGCGACGCCGGCCATAAGGACGTAGACGTTCCCGATGAGAGGCACTGTTATGTCATGTAGATCGCAGTACTGCTTGAGCTCCTGCACCTTGCGCATGTCAAAGCCAAGCTGGCTGATGACGAACCGCGCGCCCGCGTTCACCTTGCGCTGCAGCTTGTAGTACTGGGTCATCTGCTCGGCTTCGGTGAACTTGAAGGGGGAGACGCACGCCCCGACGTAGAAGCCGCAGGACGGCGCCGGCGTCCCCTTGCGAGGGTCGGCATCCACCAGGCCCTCGTTCATGTCCTGGAGGAGCTTGATGAGGGTGACGGCGTCGAGGTCGAAGGCGGGCTTGGAGACGCCCCAGTAGCCCTCCTTGGGATAGTCGCCGGTGAGGGCGAGGATGTTGCGGAGGCCCATATGCTCCAGCGCGTAGGCCCGCGAGATGGCGCCGTTGCGGGTGAGGTCTTTACAGCTAAAGTGGACGATGCTGTCCAGCCCGGTCTGCTGTATCTGCTTCGCCAGCTCGTCGGGCATGATGGCGTGGCCGCCGCCCGGGTTGTCGGTGAGGCTCATGGCGTGGACGCGACCGTAGGCGGCGAGCTCTTCCGCCTCCTTGAGAAGGGTGTCGACGCCGCGGCCGCTGGGGCTGGCGGCGGGGACGGCCTCCAGGGTGACGACGAACTCGCCCTGCTCCAGGGCCGTCGGGAACCTGCTCTGGGGGGGAGCGGTCTCGGCGGCGGGGCCGGCGGCATCGATGGGGCGGTCTTCGGCGGGCGATCCTTGCGTCATCTGTGGCATCCCTTTCCCGGAACGGCCGCTAAACCGGCGATGCGGTCGAGCGGCGCAGGCTAGACCAGACGGATGGCGGACCCCGAATCGTCGACCTGCATGAGCTCCGCCGCCGGCACACGGGGGAGGCCGGGCATGGTAACGATGTTGCCGGCGAGCACGACGATGAGGCCGGCGCCGGCGGATAGTCTGACCTCGTTGACCTTGATGGTGAAGTCTCTAGGCGCCCCCCGCAGCTCCGCCCTGTCGGAGAGCGAGAGGGGGGTCTTCGCTATGCAGATCGCCAGATTGGAGTAGCCCAGGTCGTCGATTACGCGCAGGCTCTCACGGGCTTCGGGGTCGTACTCGACGCCGGCGGCGCCGTACATCTTGGTGGCGATGGTCTCCACCTTCTCGGTGATGGGGATGTCGAGCGGGTAGAGGGGCTGGAAGGACGCCGACCCATCGCCGGCCACCTTTATCACGGTGTGGGCCAGCTCTTCGGCGCCGGCGCTTCCCCGGTTGAAGGCGTCGCAGACGGCGGAGGGCACGCCGAGGCGGTCGCACTCCTCGTGAACAGCCTTGAGCTCTTCGTCGGAGTCGTCGGCGAAGCGGTTGACGGCGACGACGGGGGGGACGCCGAAACAGCGGACGTTCTCGACGTGCTTGGCGAGGTTGGCGAAACCACCCTCCTTGGTCAGGCCGCCGTGGTGCTTCAGCGCCCGAACCGTAACGACGATGACAGCCGCTTTGGGGGAGAGGCCGCCGACGCGGCACTTGATGTCGAAGAACTTCTCGGCGCCGAGCTCGGAGCCGAAGCCGGCTTCGGCGACGACGTAGTCGCACAGCTTGAGGGCCATCCGGGTGGCGAAGAGGGTGTTGCAGCCGTGGGCGACGTTGGCGAAGGCGCCACCGTGGATAAAGGCCGGCGTGTGCTCCAGCGTCTGGACCAGGTTGGGCTGGACGGTGTCGCGGAGGAGGATGATCATGGCGTTGTCGGCCTTGATCTGGCTGCAGGTGACGGGCTGGCTCTCATGGGTGTAGCCGACGATTATGCGCCTGATCCGCTGGTGGAGGTCGAAGAGGCCGGTCGACAGGCTGAGGATGACCATGACCTCGGATGCGGGGGTAATGTCGAAGCCGTCGTGTCGCGGGAAGCTGTCGCCGCGGGCGCTGAGGCCGACCATGATGTCGCGGAGGGCGCGGTCGTTGAGGTCGATGACGCGCCGCCAGGTCATGCGGTGGGAGTCGATCTGGAGGGAGTTGCCGTGGTGGAGGTGGTTATCGATCATGGAGGAGAGGAGGTTGTTGGCCTTCGACACGCCGTACATGTCGCCGGTGAAGTGGAGGTTGATGTCTTCGGCGGGAGCTACCTGGGCGTAGCCGCCGCCGGTCGCTCCCCCCTTGATGCCGAAGTAGGGGCCGAGGGAGGGCTCGCGGATGCAGAGGGCGGCATTCTCGCCCAGCCGGCGAAGGGCATCGGCGAGGCCGATGGTGACTGTGGTCTTGCCGATGCCCTCTCTTGTGGGGGTCATGGCGGTAACCAGGATGAGGCTGCCATCAGGCCCTTTCGATCTCTCGTCGAGGATGGAGAGGGGGAGCTTGGCGATGTACTTGCCGTGGAGGTTGATGCCGTCGGGGTCGAGCCCCAGGGCGGCGGCGACCTCGGCTATGGGCCGCTTCTCTATGCTTCGTTCAATCTCCAGACTTGACTTCATGGCTGACCCTGCGCGTCGATTGGGTGTGTCGGCTTGGTCGGGATTGGGAGACGGCTGATTCATTGTCGGCTGTGGGCTCGCAATGATCAACCGGGACGGGTCCGTCCGCAGCACGACGGAAGTCGCGTTGACAGGGCGCGGCGGCGGTGATTAGAATGATGGCGAGCGGGAATAGCTCAGTTGGTAGAGCATCTGCTTCCCAAGCAGAGGGTCGAGGGTTCGAGTCCCTTTTCCCGCTCCAATCCCCCTTTTCTGAATCTGCAGCGAACATCTGCTTCGAAAGCAGAGGGTCGCCCCAGGGAAGCTGACGACCCTCTGCTTCGTGTCACGCATCCGCACGGATAGGTCACGGCGGCGCACGCTCGATCACGGCGGGGTCACGCAGCTCCCACCCAGAAAGGAGTCGGTGATACCATGGCCGCCACGAGGAGTGGGATGCAAGCAATGCGCTCAATCTCCATACCAGAAGCCGTTGAAGAGTACCGCACGTACAACCGGGCCCAGAATTACTCTCCCTACTACGTCGCTTCCACCGACAGGAATCTGCGACAGTTCGCGGGCTGGCTCACCGATGAGGGAAGGGCCAACCGGGTTCGGGAGCTTACCCTCGACGACGCAAGGGCCTTCATCGTCCATCTCCAGGAACGGGAGAACCGCGTCCGCCCCGGCGCTCGACTCTCCCCGGACACCGTACAGCAGTACGCCCGCAACTTGAAATCGTGGGCCACCTTCCTATACGCCGAAGGATTCACCAGAGCCAACTTGTTCGCGCGCCTGGGTCTGCCGAAGGTGCCCGTCCGCGAGCCGGAGGTCCTGACGGACGAGGAGATCGCCCGCGTCGTCTCCATCTACAATCCGGGTACGGCCACCGGCCTGCGCAACATCCTCCTGGTTCTCGTCCTCGCTGATACCGGCCTCCGTGTCGGCGAATTGTGCACCGCTACTGTGGATGACTTCGATTTGGAGCGGGGAACCCTGAAAGTGATGGGCAAGGGCCAGCGGGAGCGAACCGTCTACGTAGGGGCGACGGTGCAGAAGTTGCTTTCTCGCTACATACGCTACCAGAGGCCGGAGCCGGCCTCTGGCAGAGTCCGCAACTTGATCCTCGCCCAGGATGGGAGCCCGTTCACGTTCAACGCGGCGAGGCTGGTTCTGAAGCGGGCGGCGACGCAGTCCGGGGTCAAGCGCCTTCACGCCCATCTGCTGCGACACACCTTCGCGACTCGCTATCTCCTGAATGGCGGTGACCTGCTGACGCTGCAAAGGCTATTGGGGCATTCCACGCTGGAGATGGTCCGCAGGTATTCCCACCTCGCCGCAGGGTTCGTCGCCGTCCAGCACCGACTGTACAGCCCCGTAGACAGTCTGCCCGTCCGCCTCGCGCCTGAGCGCCGCAGCACGAAGACCGCTCCCCGCGCGAAAGCTAACAATGCGAAGCGCCTCACTTCAGATTTGCGCAGGTCCCGTCCGCATCTTCGCGTTGTGGACGGGTACCCGGCATCCTAGTGTAAGCGCCGGCGAGCTGAGCATGCTCGGTGGGAGGTCGAGCCCGCTCAGCTCGCGTTCTCCAACGCTACAAGGCGGGGCTTCAAGCGCTCCCATACCAGGCCGGTAGCCTGCGTCCAGATGCCTCGCGATAGGGACTCGCGGCGGATGCCCAGTTCGACGGCGACGCTAGTAAGGGTGTTCCCAGACGACGCCTTCTCCAGAACGAGGCGTAGAGCAGCGACATCTTCGCCCTCGGCTCCCGCGAGGGTGTTGCCAATCGCTTCAGTGAGGAGGTCTCGCAGACACAGCCCCCTGCGCCAGATCTCGCCGGCGTGGTTGCGGTCGGCCAGCCTCTTGACTCCTGCAAGCTGGGCAATCGGATTGAACTCAAGGGCGGCGCGATCGCGCAGGTGCAGGACGGCTGCAGCGACGGCCAATCTGTAGAACGAGTCGGGCTTCCGACCTGGCCGACTTGAGGGAGAGGAGGCGTCGGCATCACGCCAGGCCGCTCGTGGGTCCTGTTGTGGCCGTCGAACGGCTGGTCGTCCAAGCTGAGGTCCACTGGCGTTCGGGTGAGATCGAGTTCCTGACCAACCGCTGCTCATCAGGCCGTGTCTTTCCAACACACTCTGGCCAGACTCCCGGCCAGCCGCCATACGCCGGCCATCGGTCCCATGCGAGCGACCAGGGGGTCAACGCTTGTTAAGATATGGCCAGGAGAAGCATTTGCCTCGACGAAGGCCGTCGTCAGGGTTCGCCAGATGATGTTTTCACGCACAGGCGAGGTCGTGACCATCAGGACATCCGGTCCGTTTTCGACGCCCGTCCGCGCCAAGTTTGCGTAGTAGGCAGCGTACAGCCGGCACTTGTCCACCATTTCCGGCCAACGCGTCGTGCCGCGGTCCCACTCCAGGTAGAAGCGCCGGACCTTGCCCTGCCAGTGGACGTCCCCCGCTCCGTCGGGTCTCAGCCAATGGGGCACATCGCCGCAGGTGAACCTCTGTGCCGCCTCGGAGGCGCTGAGCCAGCGGACGAGCCGCGGCCCGCCCTTGGCGCCAGCAGCGATAAGGCTCACGAAGAAGCGATTGACTCCCACGGTGTGGTCGAGCTGGCGCAGCAGGGTCTGGAGCCTGCCGCCGCCCTGCTTGCCCGGCATCGCAGCCGCCACAACCCCGTGCCGGGCGTAGCGACGCGGCGGCACCCCGTCTCGTGCCGCGAGGAGTCTGAGACCAACGTGCGTCAGGAAGTACCGCTGTGGAGCGGAAGCCTCACCTTCCAAACGCCTGTCGCTGGAATCCACGAGACCGTAGCGCAACAGGTTGTCGAGAAGACGCTGGGCCAACTCGCGCGAGACGCGGAGGATGACCGCGAGGTCGTCGGCCGAGAGCAGGGGATGATGGCCCAGCCACTCCAGCATCCTCTTCTCGGTGGGGCTTGTGATGACCGATAGGGCAGCGAGTCGTTCCACATTGGTGGGCACTCGCGACCGTTCCTCAGGTGGTGCGACGGCTTGTGTGGCCCACTCCCGCAACGGCTGTTCATTCTCGGGTAGGAGCTCTAGCTCCGCCGCCGGATTGGCTGCTCTGAGGACATTGGCCTCCTCAGGGATGGCCGGCCGCCAGACCAGACGCTCGCAGAGGTGAGCGCGCACGCTGCCGTCGGGGCGACGCCAGACCGGGCCGAGAGGGCCCTCGCGGAGAGCGGAGGCGACGTCCGTAAGAAAGACAGGCAGCGGCGCGACCTCCCGGCGGGCGGCCAGCAGGGCGCGGGCCCACTGCTCAGCCTCGGCTTCGCCGGGACAGACGACGAGGATGGGCGGGATGTCGTCGCGGCCCCAGGGATGATGTGTGTCCCTGAACGTGTACCAGGCCGCCACGCGCCTCCTGCGGTGGAACGGCGGCGCGCCCGCCCGGTCCCAGGCGACGAAGAAGGGCGCGTGCCACGGCCCCCAGCGCAGGCAGCCGAAGCCCTCCATGTCCGGTGGCCACCAGGCCTGAGCGCCTCGCCGCCGCCACGGCAGCGACCGCATATCTTCGAGCTCGACCTCGACATCGTCGCGCGCTCCAACGATCAGCTCCGCGGCGAATCGGTTGAGCCCTACCGCCATCTCCAGCCGGGTCAGGCGCTCCAGAACTTCTCTCCTGCCCACCGGAAAGGACATCGAGAGATCGCCCTCGGTCAGCCCCAGGCGCCGAGCCATCACGGGCAGGCAGCCGGCCGTGAGGGCGTGCAGTGGGTCCGGCTCCAACTCAGGAGACGAGGTCTCGACATGCTCCACCCAGCCGCGCCGTTTCAGATTCCCGAGGAGCTTCGTCGCCTGGGGTCTGGTGACCTCCAGCAGGAGGGATAGCTCGTCCGCTCCCAGGAAGGGGAGCCGGGCAAGCCAGCCGACGGCTTCCACTTCGCGCTGCGACTCGTTGGCAGGCACTTCCCTCACCTCCGACCTCGATGCTCGCTGCGCGCCTTAGTTTTCGGGTTCGCCTTCCCGGTGGGCTGAGGCTCGTCGGGCAGCTCCTCGACCTCTTCTGGAGCAGCTTCGGCGACCGCCCCACTTGGACCCGACGGCCTCAGGTTTACGCCCCGCCTGGCGAGGGCGTCGTCGATCTCTTTCGCCACCTCTTCCCTGGGCCGCCCGAAGCGCTGGGCGGAATGGCGCGCAATGGCCGTCACCCGGTCGGGAACGGCGACAGGCGGTGGGTCGAGGCGCAGGGAGAAGGTCGGCAGCCGCCGGCCGTTCGCCCACCAGCGGGCGTAGCACTCGAAGTCGTCAAGCGCCGTCAGGTCGGCCACCTCCAGGCCATCGCTCAGCTCCGGCGCCAGGTAGCGCGCGTCCTGGGCGCTGACCTGGAAGACGGTCAGGCCGTCGACGTTGGAGAAGATGGTGGGCCGCAGGGCCTCGTCGATGGCGTCCAGCTTGGCCAGCGACTGGGTGACCAGGACGAAGCTGGCGCCGTACTTGCCCAGCTCGCTGAGCATGCGGGGGTAGTCGGCGGCGCCGAGGGTGCTGGACTCGTCCACCAGCGCCACGAGCCGGCTGCGCTGGGCGGGCGGCACGGACACCTGCTCCTCGACCACCAGTCCCAGCAGGTTGAGGACCGTCGCCCCCACGAGCGCTGCTCCGCCCTCGCCCAGAAGGCCGACGGCGGAGTTCACGACCAGCACGCCGCCTTCCCGCAGCAGCGACCGCGGGTCGAACGTGCAGCGGGACTGCCCCATGACCAGGCGGGCGGCCTCGGTCACCAGGAAGCGTCCGACTTTGGTGGTCACCGGGTTGGCCGTCTGCTGCTGCATCGTGCGGCCGATGCGCTCGTAGTTGTCGCGCCACCAGGCCCAGAGGGGGCGGTCGGGCACCTGCTTCAGCACCTCCTCACGGAAGTCGGCGCTGCTCAGCGTGGGTATCACGTCCAGCAAGGTGTACTGCTCCTCGCGCCGGCGGGCCTGGTTCGCCTCGTGGAGGGACATGAGGGACGCCCGCAGCGCCCCCTCCATGCGCGGCCCCCAGTTGTCGGGCCAGAGGCAGTGCAGCATGGAGACCACGTTCTCGGCCGTGCGGTCGCGGCTGGGGAAGAGGGCGACGTCCAGCAGGTTGACGCCGACCGGTTGCTCACGGTCAGCCAAGTTCAGGTACGCGACCTTGTCCTCCAGGCCGGACGGGACGATCCCGAGGACGGCTTCGGCCAGGTCCTGGTGGGGGTCGACGACGACGAGAAGCAGCCGGTCGCGGCCCGCCGCCATCCGCTGCATCAGGTACGAAGCCATGTGCAGGAGAAGGGTCGACTTGCCGCGCCGCGTCTTGGCCACCACCAGGTGGTTGCGGAAGAGCAAGCCATGGGGCATGCAGGCGGGCACCCGCCGACCCTGCTGGACGGACACGCCGACCCGGCAGCCGCGGCCGACCTGCTCCTCGACCGGCACGATCCGCCGAGCCGCCGCCTGGCCCGCGATTGGCAGGCCGGAGGCGTTGTCGGGCAGGTGCCAGAGGGCGGCCATCTCGGCGGCGTTCAGAACATCCGCGCCTCTGCCTACCGCCGGCAGCAACGGGTCGCCCCGCCACGCGCGCTGTCGGAGCGAGTTGCCGCTGGGGTGATCGAAGGCGCGATAGGCGTCAGCCGCCCTCGTGGCCAGGAGGCGGAGCCGCTCGGCGGCCGAGTCCGCGGGGCCGAAGGCCAGCACTCGCAGCTCGACCGCGAAGGCCGGATAGGCCAGCTTCTCCTCCACAATTGCGGACGTCAGGGGCTCTCGCCCGCGTAGAAGGCGCGTCGCGACGGCCATGACCGCGGGAAGGCCCACCAGGCCCGCCGCGCCCAACGCGACGACGCGCACAAGCTCGCCCTCCTGGTACCAGGTGTAGGCGCGAAGGCCCACGGCCCCCAAGCCGAGAAGCGCGAGCAGGGGGAGGATCTCCATCGCCGGATTCGGCGGCGTTTCCCGGCCGCGTCCACGCTCCGGCAAGACCGCGCGACTGCGGACGGCGTCGGCCCAGCCGGGCGGAACGGGGCCGACCACCAACTGGCTCACGACCCGCTCACCCGCGCCGGCGGACGCCGTCGCCGCTAGCACCCCCAGCAGTCCGTCCCCTCGCCGTTGGTCCGTGGCCAGGGGCAGCGCCGCTTCGCGTTGCAGACGCAGCGCAAGAGTGGCACACAGCTCGCCCTGCATGCGACGGGCGGGATCGATGTCAGGACGGTCGGCGATCGGCACCTGGCGGAGCTCGGCCTGAGGATACGCGGCCCGCAACTGGTCGAGGACGGAGTCCACGACGGCCCCCGAAGCGGCCCGGATGTAGAACCGCAGCCCGGTCGCCGTGGCGGCGAACTCCAGGGAGAATCCGCCCACGCCGGCCAGCCCCGCCAGCATAGCCCGCGACCGCTCCGCCGGCTCGTCGTCCCAGCGAGAGGGGATGACCTCGACCAACAGCGACTCAGGCTGACGGCGCTTCCGCCACATCCTCGTCCGCCTCCTGTGGTTCGTTCCCTTCACGCTCGGCCTCCCCAACCAGCCGGAAGAAGGCGGCGCGGCCGTCGGGGCGACGCCCCAGGTCGTTGAGGTCCTTCACCCCTTCGGGCAGCGCCACGACGCGGGCGCGCGACCCGAGGCGACGGGCCAGGTCAGACGCTGCCTCGCGTCCTGGCTCGTCGCTGTCGAAGACGATGAGCACCCGCCGCGCGCGCTGAAGGAAGGCAAGCCGCTCCGCCCGGACCTGGGTGCCCAGGAGAGCGCAGATGGGCAGGCCCCAGCCTACGCCGGTCAGGTAGTCGAACGCGCCCTCGGTGACGAAGACGCGCGGCCGGCCGCGCACCCGCTCGTAGCCCAGGATCGGCTTGGGCATCGACAGGCCACGGTACTTCGGCTGGCGAGCGTCGTCCAGGGTCCGCCCCACCATCCAGATGCACTGGCCGCCCCGCAGCTCGGGAATGACGACGCGCCCGGCCATCGTCTCCCCGCCGTCTCGCCAGAGGAGGCCCATCTGCGACGCTCGTTTCAGGCTGAGGCGACGGCGTCGCAGGTACTGTCGAAGGGACCGCCCGTCGCTGTAGCCCAGGCGACAGCGGCGCACCAGGGGCGGCTCTATACCCCGCTCCTCCAGGTAGCTTAGGGCCTTCGGCGTTTGCAGAAGCGTCTCGTGGTAGACGGCGCAGGCCGCCGTCAGGATCATGCGGTCGTCCAGGGACAGGCGCTCCTCGGAGCCGCGATCCCTTCGCGGCAGCACGGAGCCGTCGCTCAGGCGATCCAGCGCCTCCCGAAAGCTGAGCCCATCGGCGCGACGGACGAAGTCGATGACGTCGCCGCTTACCCGGCAGCCGAAGCAGTGAAAGCTGGCTGTCTCGGGATAAACCACGAAGCTGGGGTGCTCGTCGTCGTGGAAGGGGCAGCGGCCGCTCAGGTGCAGCCCGCTGCGCCGCAACTGGACACCGTGTCGTGCCACCACTTCCTCGATAGGATTTCGCCGCTTGATCGTGTCGATGTCGTAGACCATTAGGATTCCTCCTGCTTTCGCTGGGCCAGCTCCGCCGGGTCGGTGGTGGCCAGGGCGTGCTCCATCGGGCTCGCCTCGACCCGCAGGGCGATGTGGTTGCCGCGAGCGAAGAAGAGCCCCTCGCCTTTGCGACAGGACAGCAGGAACTCGCGCTCGCCGCTGCTCAGACGGAAGGTCTGGGCCACCACATCGATGGTGGAGCTGTCCTGGCGCATCAGAAGCTGAACCGAGCTGTTGGCCAGCACCGTGTGCCCCTCCGGCGTCGCCAGGAAATCCTCCACGTCCTGGGTCACCGTCGTGAGGCCCAGGTAGTGCTTGCGGGCCTGGCGCGCCATCGAGGAGAGGAAGCGGGCACCCTCCTCGTGCTGCATCAGCGACCACGCCTCGTCGATGAGGAGCATGCGGGGCTTCCGGCTGGCCCGCACCTGCCGCCAGATGTAGTCGGCGATAAGGTAGACTCCCAGGGGCCGCAGCTCCGGCTCCAGATCGCGGACGTTGAAGACCACGAAGGGGCGGTCGAGGTCCACGCTGGTGGGCGACGAAAAGACACGACCCAGGCTCCCGTCGATGTAGCGCTCCAGCCGGTCGGCGAGGCCGTGTGGGTCGCCCTGGTCCCGCAGGACGCTGTAGAGGTCGCGCAGCACCGGCGCCGGCTGACCGTGCGTCGTCGGGTCGCGGGTGATGCCGACCCGGCGGTACGTCTCCAGCAGTGCGGCATCGAGGGCCCCCTTCTCCCGCTGACTGAGGGTCGAGCCCCGGTCGGCCAGCATCAGGCCCAGCAGTCCCTGCAGGGCGAGTAGTCGCTCGGCCAGGGGGTCGCGGGCATCCGGGTCGGACCTCGCGGACGCCGCCGGCAGGTCGAACGGGTTGATGTGGTTCGGCGACGTGCCCGACAATCGCACGTACTGGCCACCGACGGCTTCGCAGACGCGGCGGTACTCGTCCTCGGGGTCGATGACGTAGTACTCGATGCCCAGCATCAGCGCCCGCAGCGCCTCCACCTTGCAGGCGTAGGACTTGCCCGCGCCCGACTTGGCGAAGACCACCTTGTTGGCGTTCTCCAGCTCGCGGCTGAAGGGGTCGAAGACGACCAGCGAGCTGTTGTGGACGCTGACGCCGTAGAGGATGCCTCGATCCATGGAGAGGTGGCTGGAGGTGAAGGGGATCATGGTAGCGGCGCTGCTGGTGTCCAGGTTCCGGCAGCGGCCCAGGTGGTCCTGGCCCGCCGGCAGGCAGGAGAGCAGGCCGGGCAGCATCTCGTAGAGAACCGGACGGGATGATGCCAGCATCCCACCCAGCGCCGCCTCGACCCGGCGGGTGAGATCGTCCAGAGCGGCCGGCGTGGACGCCCGCAGGCAGAGGTAGAGACTGGCCGAGAAGACCCGCTCCTCGCCCCGCTGGAGGGCGTCGCGCAGCCGCTCCACGTCCTCGTAGGCGACCTCCCGCTCGGCGCTGGCGATCTTGCCGCTGCGGGCGTCGAGCAGGCGCGACGACTGGAGCTCCACCAGCCTGTGGGTGAGCCGGCGGACGGCGGCCGCAGAGTCGAGCGGTTCCAGGTGAAGGCTCAGGTCCAGGGGCTGGTCGAGGTCGATGAGGCGCCCCAGCCAGTTGGGGTGGACGTAGCGCGGATACTCGGCGAGGGCGAGGACGCGCAGGCATCGGCCGTCGAGCATGAGGTGCGAGCGACTGGACTCGATGGCGGCCGGGGCGACCAGGTCCACGACGGAGCGCGTGCCACGCTGGAAACGCTCCTCGGAGGGCGACGGTACTCGCCCGCTCCGGCGCCCCTTCAGCCGCGACAGCAGATCAAGCACGGGTGCTCACCTCCTCTCGATTTCGCGCCGTGACCACGGGCCGCTGGCTCGCTGCCAGGGTCGGCGACGGTGCGACTTCGGAGCGCAGGAAGCCGCTCCAGAGCTGCACCATCTCCTCGGTGTTCAGCCGTCGGGCGGCGACGCCGAACGAAGCCAGTGCCTGCGTAAGCTCCTGGCAGCGGAAGGTGAGCTGCCGTGCTGCCGCATCCAGGTTCTGGCGGCCATTCCTCGGCGTCCCCTGCCAGGGCCAGCGGATGCCCCGGCGCTCGAAGGCCCCCTCCAATCCCGCCGGCAAGACCACATAGAAGCGCCGCTCCAGCAGCGTCCGCTCCCGGCCCAGGCGTCGCACGAAGGCCTCGTGGTCCATGGCCAGGCGGCGCAGTGCCTCGCCGCCGCGCCTGATGAATTGTTCCCTGACGCCCGCCAGGTACGCCTCCACGTCCGTTGGAAGGACGCGCACGACGACCTGGATGGGGTAGCTGAGCGAGTTGAGGAAGGCGCGGTAGCCGGCGATGATCGCCTCCTGCTCGGCCTCCGACTTCAGGGCGAAGTTGACGCTCTGCGCCTCCAGCACCGCCCGGTAGTCGCCGCCCCGCAGGCAGAGGACGCCGTCCACGATGTCGTCTAGAGGCAGCAGCTCCTGGATGCCGGCCAGCGGCCTAGCTCTCCGTCGCACGAGGTTCTCCTTCCTGGCCGCGCCACAGCCGCCCAGTGCTCGCCCATGCGGGCTCTGGCACCACCACCTCGTAGCTGGGCGTCGCACTTGTTTGGCCAATGTCCACGCGCCTGGGTCGCCAGACGGCCAGGCGGGGCACGGCCCAGTAACGCAGCAGCACGAAGGCCCAGTCTTCCAGGGGTCGCCCGACGGGTCGCCAGAGAGCGAGCAGGGCCACGAGGACGAGCACCACTCCTGCCGCCGCGAAGCGAATAGCTATCGGCAAGGGTGGCTCGCTGGCAACACCGTAGGCCAGGCCGAGGCCGACCGCGGCGGTCATGAGCTGTCGCATCGTCAGCCCCGCAAAGGCTTTGTCTTCGACGTTCAGATGTGTTGGGATCTCGTGTCGGTTCACGGCTCGGCTCCTAGCTTCCGATGGCGCTCTGAAGCATCCCGGCGATGACCCGCGCCATGAGCACGATCGCCAGCCCGGCCAGGGCGTTGACGATGGCCCCCTTGGCCCGCTCCATCTGGTGGGGGCTGCCCGCCGCCGACATGTAAAGGAAGGCGCCCCACATGACGAAGAAGGCCGATACCGCGACGCCCACGCCCATTCCCACGTTCAGCAGGTTGTTGAAGAGGGTGTTGATCTGGTCCAAGACTCGCCTCCTTATCTCAGTTCTGTGACGCTTGGCTCGCCGGCTCCTCCGAGAGCAGCCGAAACTCGGCCACCAGCCAGCGCCCGCCCTCGAGCGCGAGCCGGCAGGCGACCCGTTGGAGCATCCGCTCCTCGATCAGCCAGCCCGATGTCGGGTCGACGCTCCGGCGAAGCTGCTCTGCCGTGACTGATACCGTCGCTTCGTCGTCGGAGAGGGCGCTCACCTGGACGGTCACGACGCGGGCGGTCATCGTCTGCTGCCGGCCGAGGGCGACGGGGTCGACCTGCGAGCCGGCGACCGCGTCGCGCACCGCACCGGTCGTCAGCACCAGGAGCCGCTGGCGGTAGGACTCCGGGTCGCGGAAGTCGAACGTCCCGTAGGTCTCGACGAAGGCCCGCGCCGCCTCCTCGACCGCTTTCGTGTCGTCGCCCCTGCCTGTCAGTCGGGTCGTCCCCTGCCAGGCGCTCACCACCGCCATCACCAGCAGCAGGCCGGCCAGCCCGACCAGAGCCACCATCGCGCCGCGTCCGCCGATCATGCCGGCACCTCCCAGTACGGCGGCCGGCCCGCGCCCGCGAAGTGGGAGATCCAGTAGGCGTCGGAGAGCGGCACCTCCCGCACGAAGTCGCCGCCGCTGGTGGCCATCACGACCATGCCGCCGCCAACGTAGATGCTGACGTGGGTGATGCGGTCCGCTGAGGAGTAGGTGTTCTCGTAGAAGACGAGGTCGCCGGGCTGGAGCCGCGACGGCTCGACAGGAACCGCCCACTCGAACTGCTGCTGCGCGGTCCGCGGCACCTCAAGGTCAAGTCGTGAGTAGACCCAGAGCACGAGGCCGCTGCAATCGAAGGCGTCGGGGCCGGTCGCGCCCCAGACGTAGGGAGCGCCGATCTTCGAGCGGGCCAGCTCGACGGCTCGCGCGGGGATGCTGGTCGGGTCTACGTAGCCATAGGCGGCGGCCCAGGCCAGCACTTTGTCGACATAGGCCCACGAGTGGTCGTAGGCGTAGAGGGCGCGGCGCACGTCCGCCGGCGCTCCGTTGGCCAGCAGGAAACGGCCCAAGGCGGGGATGCAGTCGTGGAAGTCGTAGGGGTCGGCCACGCCGTCGCCGTTGCCGTCGGTGGCGTAGGCCGCCCAGGTCTCGGGCAGGAATTGGCAGTAGCCGATGGCCCCGGCCTCGCTGGTGGCCATGTTGCGGCCGAAGTCGCTCTCCACCTTGGCGATGGCGGCGAAGATCTGCCAGGGGATGCCGGTCTGGAGACTCACCTGTTGCATGACCGCCAGCTGGTCGGACGGTATCTCGGCGATGGCGGACGACGCGGCGGTGGTGCGCGCCGCTTCCGGCAGGCCGCCAAACGCGGCCAGAAGCAGGATCAGGGGCGCGAACAACAGGAACGCCAGTCCGCCGACCAGCTTCATCGCGTCGCGGCCCAGGCTGCCCAGGACGTCGGGAACTTCGAGCTCGGCTACGTCCATCCTTTTGCTCCTCTAGGCCGGGCCGGCCGCTCCCGCTGAGGCTGCCTGCGGCGCTCGGCTTGCGGCACCACTGGCTGCGCCTGCAGAGCCGCCGCCTCGCCCGGCACTGCCCAGCGCTCCCAGGAATCGACTCGCCACCACCAGCGTCACCACGCTCCCCAGACCTGCCGCGCTCATGCGGCTGCGGAGGAGCGATGGCACCTTCAAGGTCAGCCAGCACACCGCGATGCCAAGCAGTAGCGTCAGCAGCGCGTTCGACAGGCTGCCCGGCGTCAGCTCGACCATCAGTGCCGAGCCCAGGCGCAGAACCATCATCTGGATCGCCTGCTGGAAGACCGTGATCGGGAAGAGGTCGGCCCACCAGCGGGCCCAGCTCTGCGTCTGGGGCAGAACCCACAGCAGCGCCATCACCGGCGCCAGCACGATGAGCATGTCGATGAGGGCCAGCCGCATCAGCATCTGGAACACCAGCAGGATCGCCACCATGCCGTAGGCCAGGGCCGTGAAGATGAGAGCGATACCCTCCTGGTTCGGCGTCGCCTGGTCGTAGCCGGGCAGGCCGACCTGCCCGACGGCGACCGAAAAGGCGTTGTTGGAGTCGATAAGAAAGCGGGCGAACTCCAACGTCAGGTTGGCGGCCAACGCAGCCAGGATGACCCGCGGCAACAGCTCCATCGCCTCGTGGTAGGGGCTGCGGGTATGCTCCTTCACCATCACGTTGAAGCCGCCCCACATGACAATGACCGCCAGGGCGACGTTCACAAGCGCACGGGAGAAGTCCCAGAGGCTGCGCACCGTAGGGCTGGCGTAGGTGCCTTCGGCCGGCGTGCGGGTCACGAAGTTCAGCGAGGAGTCGCCGAACCCCATCGCCCAATCGACGAAGCCGCGGATCGCCTCCAATAGCGCCGTACCGATAGTCGTGAGGACAGCATTGAGGATGTCGCCGGCCCACTTGCGGGGGTCCAGGTTGTTGAACCAGTCGAGAGGGTTAGGGATGTCCGGAAGGTCGATGGGGTTCACCTGAGGGCCCGTCTGTGGCCCGGGGATCGACACCGAAGGCGAAACGGCCGCCAGCGGAGCGGCAGGGGGCGCGCCTATAGAAGAAGGAAGGGTCGAGGCCGTGGCGGCGGCTGATGTCGGTGCGTTGACGGACTGCGCCGCTAGGGGTGCCCCGGCGAAGACGAGCTCAGCCAGTGCCTGGCGATCGGTGGTGTCCGGCTCCTCGGCGTGGACGGGGCGGACCGCCAGCAGCCCCACAACGAGGGCGATGGCAACCGTGGTTCCGACAAGCAGGCCTCGCATGGCTTCTCCCTTCCGCCGCCCGTCGGCCGCCCCGCGATGGGCGGTCGGTCAGACGGTCTTGGGGGCCAGTTTGAGGCCTGCCAGTCCAGCGGAAGTCCAAGAATCCAGTCCAATCAGTCCAAGATGAGGCGCGTAGATCACATTCTGGTCAAATCACACCTGTGCGAGGGCTTGGGATGGCCTCCACCACTTGTCTGCCCGGGGAGTCCGAGCCTGGTTACACTAGGGTCGGAGGCAGTGGGGGATTCCGGCGCAACAAAACTGTGGATATCTGGGTGACGCACTACGCCCCGCACCCCTCACCCGACTACCCTTATCAGGAAAGCCGAGCCGGGGCGCGTGCGGGCGTGGGTTCGTTCCTGAACTGCCGCCACATGCTCCTGAGTATCTCCGCCACCAAGAAGTACGCCGCGAACAGGATCAGGAACGCGCGATTCGAAAGAATCGGGAAACGCGGCGAAACTCGTGGAGATGACTAGAACAGCAGGTAGCGCAGCCACAGGTACACGGCGGAAACGGCAATCGACAGTACCGTGACCGGAGCGCCGTAGCGGAAGAACTCCCAGAAGCCGATGCGCTGACCCTCCCGCGCCGCCAAGTTCGCCACCAGCACGTTGGCGGAGGCGGCGATGAGCGTCAGATTGCCGCCGAGACAGGCGCCCAGCGACAGCGACCACCACAGCACGTTGCCGGGGCCGCCGTTGCCACCGACACCAGCGCCTACCTCTCGCACGACAGGCAGCATCGCCGTGGTGTAGGGAATGTTATCGACGACGCCCGACGCGAGCGCCGAGAACCACAGCACCGCCATCGACGCCACGGTCGCGTTGCCCTGCGTCGCGTCCGCCACCCGGTTACCCAGATCGCTCAGCAGCCCCACGGATTCCGTGCCGCCGATGATGATGAATAGCCCGACGAAGAACAGCAGCGTCGACCACTCGACGTCCTGTAGCACGTTGTGGACGTTCTGCCGGCCGAGCAGCAGGACCACCGCCGCGCCGAAGAGGGCGACGGTCGCCGGCTGGTAGTGGAGCACGCCGTGCAGTCCGAAGCCGAGGACAGTCAGCGCCAGGACCACCCCAGACAGGCCGAGCAGCCGCGGCTCCCTAATCATGGCCTTCGTCTCCATCTGCTCGATGCGCTCGCGCCGCGACGACGTCTCCGCGAGATGGAGTGAGAACAGCCGCGGCGCCGCCACCAGGTAGACGGCGAGGATGAGCACGATGATCGGGGCCACGTTAACGAGGAACGAGACGAAGTCGAGGCCGGCAGCGCTGCCGATTACGATGTTCGGCGGGTCGCCGATCAGCGTGGCGGTGCCGCCGATGTTCGATGCTATCGCCTCAGAGATGAGCAGCGGCGTCGCTTTCATGCGGAGCGCGCTGGCAACCGATATCGTCACGGGCGCGATGAGGACGACCGTCGTCACGTTGTCGAGGAACGCCGCCAGCACCGCGGTAGCGAGCGAGAGCGCAATCAGGATACGAACGGGGCTGCCGCCCGCCATCGCCGCCGCATGCGTCGCCAGCCACTCGAAAACGCCCGTCCGCGAGAGGACGCTGACCTGGATCATCATTCCGGCCAGCAGGAAGATGACGTTGAAGTCGATGGAGGAGAACGCCGCCGCCTGGTCGAAGCCGTCCAGCTTGACGGCGATCATGGCCACGGCACCAGCCAGTGCCGCTGCCGTTCGGTTCACGCGCTCTGATGCGATGGCCAGGTAGGTAAGCCCCAGTATCAGCGCCGCTAATGCCGAGTCGGGCAAGAGGCATTCCTTTCGATCTTTGGGAGAGACTACTGGGCGCCAAAGGGCTCCCGCGAATAATAGCACTTTCATTCACGGAGCCGCAGATACCACAGACCAAAGCCCGCCTTCCCAGACACGGATGAATATTGGCACCCCACAGGTCTTGACGTGGCTAGGGTGGCGCTATATAGTGAACCTAGATATAGCGCCGCTAGGCATCGTGCCGCGGGCGTAGCGCTGAGAGAGAAGGCGATGGATTTCGAGCGCACGGGCTACTGGGAGATGCTCATCAGCCGCAGCGTCGCTCGCTTCTTTCTGCTGGCGGCCCTTCACCAGAGGGCCATGCACGGCTATGAGCTGGCGAAGGCGATCAGCGAGGCCTGCTGCGGCTGCTGCCACCCCAGCGATGCCATGATCTATCCTGCCCTCCACGACCTGCTGAAGGGCGGATACGTCGAGTGCCTGGTGGAGGCCCAGGGGGGCCGCCAGCGCAAGGTGCACCGTCTTACCGAGAAGGGAGAGGAGGCCTATCGCAGCGCTGCCGTCGCCTGGCAGCGGATCGTCCCTACCATCCAGCAGGCGGCCGTCGCCGCCCTAGGCCCGAGCGCGCCGGGAGGGTGTGAGCCGGGCGCTTGCGCTCCGGCGAAGCGTGAGAGGAGGACTGACTAGTCATGGCAAAGAGGGATCCCCAACAGATCAAGAAGATCGTGCGGGAGCGCTACGGTGCCCACGCCCGCGAGAGGCTCACGGGCCTGGAGGCCAGAGAGAGCGACCCGAGAGTTGCGGCCACGGAGGCGTCATGTTGCGGTTCCTCTGGGGCGCCGGCTACGGAGGCATCCTGCTGCGGCCCTTCTGGGGCGCCGGCCACGACTGCATCCTGCTGCGGCCCCTCTGAGGCGCCGGCCACGGAGGCGTCCTGTTGCGGCCCCGCTGGGGCGCAGGCTACGGAGGCGTCCCTGCTCCACCTCTTCTATGCCGCTGACGAGCTCAGGGACCTGCCGGAGGAGGCCCTCTCCTCCCTGGGCTGCGGCAACCCCACCGCCATCGCCGGGCTGAATGAGGGCGAGTACATCCTCGACCTGGGCAGCGGTGGCGGCCTCGACTGCTTCCTGGCCGCCCAGAAGGTGGGTCCCGAGGGCAAGGCCGTCGGCCTGGACATGACACCGGACATGGTCGAGCTCGCCCGGCGCAACGCTGGCAAAGTGGGCCTCTCCAACGTGGAGTTCCACCAGGGCGAGATGGAGAAGATGCCCTTCCCTGACGCCTCCTTCGACGTGATCATCTCCAACTGCGTCATCAATCTGTCGGCGGACAAGGACGCCGTCTTCCGAGAGTCCTTCCGGGTGCTGAAGCCTGGCGGGCGCTTTCGGGTCTCGGACATCGTCTGGCTGCGAACGCCGACAGAGAAGGAGAAGAGCGACCTGGAGAGCTGGGCGGGTTGCATCGCCGGGGCTCTAATGGTTGGGGAGTACGTGGCCAAGCTCTCCGCCGCCGGCTTCTCCCACGTGCGGACGCGCCTGGGGGACGGCGGCGGCGACCGCGGTTTCACCAGTGCCTACGTCGAGGCCGAGAGGCCCGTGGTGGGCGCAGCGCCCCCCGAGTCCTCTGCCGCCCTGTCGTGACAGCGCGCTGGTCTGGCTCGGCGCGGCCGCCGGCTGCAACAGCGGCGTGCTCCTGGCCGAGTGCGCCCCTCAGGCGGCGGCGCTTGGCGTTGGGGTCGCCGAACTGCGCGAGGCGATAGACGTCACCGAGATGCGGGCCGACCGTCAGCCACTACGCAACACCAGTTCACCGGCATCGTGTCAGGACGATTGGCACTCTGGTCTATCGCCCGGTCCAGAAGTGGATCGCCTGGCGGTCGACGGCGAGAGCGGCCTCCTTCAGCACCTCCGAGAGCGTGGGATGGGCATAGACCGCCCGGCCCACATCGCGGGACGTGGCCTGGAGCCCGCTGCCCAGCGAGGCCGCGGCCAGCAATTCGGTGGCGTCCTGGCCAATGATATGGTAGCCCAACACCTCGCCTGTTTCGCCGTCGGCCACCAGCTTCACTAGTCCTTCTGTGCGGCCCAGGGCAGTCGCCTTACCGTTAGCTTGGTATGGGAAGGTACCCACTTTCACGTCGATGCCTCGCTCGCGGGCCTGCGCCTCCGTAAGGCCCAGGCTGGCCACCTGCGGCTGGCAGTAGGTGCAGCGCGGCATCCTCTCGTACTCGAGCGGACGGGGCTCCCGGCCCGCGATCTGTTCGACCGCCGTGACTCCCTGGGCGGAGGCGACATGGGCCAGCATTAGCTTGCCCGTCACATCACCAATGGCGAAGATGCCGGGGATACTCGTGCGCATCCGCCCGTCGATCCGCGCGAAGCCGCTCTCTACCTCCACGCCTGCCTTCTCCAGCCCCAGGTCGTCCGTCTTGCCTACCATGCCAACCGCTATTAATACTCTGTCTACCGAGAGCTGCTCTTCCTGACCACCGGTATCCACCGTAACCGTGGCTCCCCTGCTCGACGTAGCGATGCCCACCACCTTCGCGCCAGTGCGGTAGGCGATGCCCTGTTGCTTGAAGGAACGCTCCAACCGGCGGCTGATCTCCTCATCCTCATGGGGCAGAAGGTGGTCCAGCACCTCGATGATCGTAACCTCCGAGCCATAGGCGCGGTAGAAATAGGCGAGCTCCACTCCTACCGGCCCCCCGCCGACGATGACCAGCGACGGCGGCGTCTCCCTCAACTCCAGCGCCTCGCGGCTCGTCATCACCGTGCGGCCGTCGATTTCGATGCCAGGCAGAGTGCGGGTAATCCCGCCCGTCGCGATGATGACGTGCTCAGCCTCAATCACGTCGCCGCTGGGCTGCACGCCGACCTCGTGCTGGCCGATGAGCTGCCCGCGGCCGCGAACCACCGTCACCGCGTTCTTCTTCAGCAAGAACTCCACACCTCCGACCATGCGCTCCACCACCAGCCGACTCCGGTCGATGGCCTTCGCCACATCGAAATGAAGGGCGTCGTAGGTAATGCCGAACTCCGGCGCGCCCCGGAAGAGGTGGACTAGCTCCGCGTTCCAGAGGAGGGCTTTGCTGGGGATGCAGCCCCAGTTAAGGCAGAGGCCGCCGACTCTGTCCTCTTCAATGAGGGCGGGCTTCAGGCCCAACTGCGCGGCGCGAATGGCGGCCACGTAGCCGCCCGGCCCGCCACCGATGATGGCGACATCGTACTTGGCCATTAGGAATCACCTCCGGCGACTGATTCCATGCCCGCCTGCTTGTGGGCGTGGTAGGAGCTGCGCACCAGCGGGCCTGCCTCGACGTGCCGAAGTCCCAGCTCGCGTCCCTTCTCAGCAAAAGCCGCGAAATCCTCCGGCCGGCAGTACCGTGCCACCGGCAGCTGCTTTGAGCTTGGTCGCAGGTACTGGCCGATCGTGACGATGTCGACCCCTGCGGAATGAAGGTCGGCCATCACCGCGAAGACCTCCTCCTGGGTTTCGCCCAGGCCCACCATCATGCCCGACTTGGTGAGGAGAGAGGGATCCAGCTCCTTCGCCCGGCGCAGCAGCTCCAGGGAGCGCTCGTAACGGGCTTTGGGGCGCACCCGCCGGTAGAGACGGGGAACGGTTTCCACATTGTGGTTGAGGACGTAGGGCCGCGCCTGCACCACTGTGGTCAGGGCATCCCAGTTGCCCATGAAATCGGGGACGAGCACTTCGACACGGCAACGAGGGTCATCGCGGCGGATGGCGCGGATGCACCCCGCGAATATGGCAGCGCCGCCGTCCGGCTGGTCGTCCCGGGTGACCGAGGTGATGACCACGTAGTCGAGGCCAAGCGTGTGCACCGCCTCGGCTACCCGACGCGGC
>Ga0315293_10000736_pt1 | contig 30838 bp, 39 predicted proteins | sample YL17G13_20_MG_FD_203071 | JGI IMG/M metagenome (GOLD analysis project Ga0315293, IMG submission 203071) | Sediment microbial communities from Yellowstone Lake, YNP, Wyoming, USA - YL17G13_20 | ecosystem: Environmental > Aquatic > Freshwater > Lake > Sediment | place: USA: Wyoming | collected... | reverse complement strand
TACTGATGATTTTCCAAATATGCAAAAATTTGATGAATTTGCCGATGGAAGGCTAAAAGGTGCAGAAAAGATAACCAATGATTCAAAAGAAAAGGGTGGGTTATCAATGTTAACCTATTACCATTACAATGCTAAACTACCTACTTATGAACAAGCATCAAAAGGGGGTTTTGATTTAGAAAAGGCAAAAAAAGAATTTGAAGAACTACAAAGTCAATTATCATATAATATGAAACAAATTGAATTTCAAGAAGTTATGGGTAAAATGGAAGTGTTAGGTGAATTAATTATTGAAGAAATGTCATTAGTACCAGAAAATATAGAAAATACCACTTTTGAGGAAGAATTCAAGGATGGTGGGGTTGTAGTTGGCAAAAGACATAGTGAAGAAGATGAAAATGGTACAGGGGAACGCTTTTTAGTTGAAAGTACAGGTCAAGTGGTTGAGGTTGAAGGGGGTGAAGGGGTATTGTCCAAAGAAAGTATGTCATCTGACAAAAAATACGATTTAGATGGTGAAAAACTTACTGGAAGGCAAATTGCATCCAAACTGAATCATAAATATGGGGGAATAGAGTTTGCCGAAGGGGGTGAAGTAGGTCATGTTTGTGGTTGCAGGTCTAAAAAATATATGCACGGAGGTGAATTACCTTCTGCTACCCTTCAGGGTTTATCTGGTGGTGAAGCAGTAGTTACAGTCAAAACTATGCAAAGTAAAGACTCGTACAATTTTCAAGGTAAGAAGATGAACCCACGACAAATTTTATCAAAAATAAATGCAGATTCTGGGGGTAAGAAATTCGAAGAAGGTGGTACTATTGACCTAACGAAAAATATAATGGAAAAAGAACTAAAACTTACGAAAATGGTGTACTTTACTGAAAATATTTTGTACTCCTAATAATAATCGTAAATTTGATTTACAAAACAAACGAAAAAAATGGATAAGTTCATATTTGTTAATGACGATATTTTCCAATCTGATGGCGATTATGTCATAGGAGGATTTGTTGCGCCTAAAGATTATAATTACAAATTAGCAGACTTTACAACACATTTTTCCGATAGGCTTAAAAATATGATTGATGAATACTTGGAAAGAGCCATGATTTACAATCAAGAATTAGGATATGATAACCCATATGACCAAGCACAAAGTGACTTGGCTTTACTAATTAGCGACAATCTCAATATTAAGACACCTTACACAGATAAGGATACTTTGGCAAAAACTATAGTTGATTCAATTCAAGCACAGAAGTGGGTAATGGGTATTGCAGAGAATGTAAATAACTATCCAGAATCATTAGTTGATGGGCGTAGGGGTATTTACAATAAAGCCATATCAATGGATACATCTTCCCCTGCATATATGAATGCGAAGTACTTCACAGAAGAAACTACATTGGAATCTATGATTGAACAACTATCTATTATTGAATTATAACTTATACAATGGAAGAAGCAATAGAAAATAAATTTGTTGAGGAAGAATCAACAAAAGAAATAGAAAAGGCTATATCAAAAGACCAAAACGCTATACCTTATTCCCCTATGAGCAGTCTACCTAATATGGGTACTGTAATTCCATTGAATTTAGCGGGGGAAACACTACAAGCACAATTTAAAATGATGGAAGAAATTCCAGACATTGATAAATACTTAATTGAAAAATTAAAATATTCAAGCAAATATGCTTTGTCACAAGCATTAAGTGCGGAACAAGCAGATGCGGTAGCATTAGCAATTAGACAGACTGAAAAAGACAAAGGTTTCATTTTAGCCGATATGGCAGGTATTGGTAAGGGAAGGGTAGGTGCATCTATGATTAGATATGCATTTTCAAATGGACTTGTACCAATATTTATCACAGAAAAGCCAAACTTATTTTCTGCTATGTATCGTGATATTAGTGACATTGGGGGTATGGGTACTAAAGGTGGTAAAATTGATTATGGGTATCCATTGATTTTAAATGGTTACAAAAGTGGTGGATACAATAAGACTTTTAATGAAGAAGGTAAAATGATTAAAACCCCAAAACCTTCAGAAACAGGTATTCTGAATGCTAAAGGGGAAGAAGTTATTGTAGCACCAAAACAAGAAGAAATTAAAAAAATTATTTCAAAAGATGCACTCCCTAAAGCATATGATTATATTATGCTTACTTATAGCCAATTAGCAGGTAAGGCTGGAAAGCTGAAAGTTGAATATTTAAAAAATCTTATTTCCAACTTACAAAGTATTGGTTCTGGTGCAGTTTTGATTATGGATGAGTGTCATAATGCCGCAGGAACAAAATCTGATGTAGGTAGGTCGATGTCTGAACTTATAGGGTTAGTTAAGGGTGTCACTTTCGTGAGTGCCACCTTTTCTAAACGCCCAGACAATATGAACATATACGCTTTAAAGACTGATATTGCTGATAGTCCATTAGGAACTAAAAAGTTGATTGAGGTAATTAAAGAAGGGGGTGAAAGACTTACAGAAAATTTAGCATCCAACTTGGTAGCCGCAGGTCAAATGATTAGAAGGGAAAGAACCTTTGAAAATTGTAATGTGGAATACAATTATATGGCTGATGATGAAAAATCAGATTTATTTACAAGATATGATGATGCAGTAAAATTATTCAGAAAGTTGGTTGACTTTTATGAAACTGATAACTTTTTACAAGCTAAAAATTTTGCAGTTGAAAAATTTGCACTTGAAAACCAAGTTGAATTAGTTACAGAAGAAAAACCTTCAGGTAGCAGGGAACAAAAAGATTGGACAAGAAGAAATGAAGGTAAGTTCTATAAAAGCATTTTTACTGCAGGGGAAATTAAAAGAAACCAGTTCCAATTCATTGAAACACTTCTTTTTGCTTTGAAGGCAGACTTTGTGGCAAATCAAACCTTATCGCAACTTTTAAATAACCAATTAGAAAATTTAACAACAGAAAAGGTTGTTTTTAAGTCAAGCAGAAAGCCTGTAATTGCAGTTAGAAACACTTTAGAAGGTGTTTATTATAGTTTAGGGTTGGAAGTAGGACAAGAATTGGATAAGGCAGATTTTAGTATGTATGTGTATGCACTTGCATTAGATGGATTGTCAGGTGCAATTACTTTGAAAGAAATTACTGAAAAGGACATCAAAAAGGTTGTAGATGGTGATATTGTAATACAAGATAAAGACTTCCCAGATAAAGGAGTTGCATATCATAAAATCAAAGATGAAATATTTAATATTCATTTGGATATTCCTTTAAGTCCTATCGACTACATTATAAATAAAATTGAAAGTACTGCAAGACCTGTATGGGATAATTATGGGGATGGCAGTCCTAATTTTGTAGTTGGGGAAGTTACTGGTAGAAAATTCACATTGGTTAAACAACCAAATGGTAAGTTCAAATTAGAAAGTAACAAAAAGCCAAAGAACAAAGGTGAAACTTTCAAAAAATTCAATAGTGGTTTTTACGATGTGCTTTTAATCAATGAAAGTGGTAGCACAGGAGAAGATGCACATAGTTCATCAAAATTTGCAGACCAAAGACCAAGAGTGATGATTATTCATCAAGTGGAGTTGGATGTAAATACTGAAGTTCAGAAAAGAGGTAGAATCAACCGAACAGGTATGGTCAACTTCCCTACCTATATTTATGCAGTATCAAGAATACCTTCTGAAATTAGAAGGCTTTTGATGTTAGTAAGAAAGTTAAGAAGTCTGGATGCTAATACTACGGCAAATCAAAAACAATCTGCTAAACTATCTGCATTAAAAGATAGTTTTGGTAATGAAATTGAAGATGTAATCAATAAGTATGGAGATGAAGTATTGAATGAATTCATTTCAGATGTTGCAAATGAGAGTTATGCGAAATATATGCCAAAGGATGAACAAGGTAAGTTAGCAGAACTTTCTAATAGCTTCATTATTGAGGTGTTTGTAAGAAACCTTGAGTTATCATTAAGTGATGAACAAGAATATTTTTACAATACTATTAATGCATTGTACATCCAGAAGAAAGAAAATTTAGGTGCAGACTTTGATTTGGAAACAAACATTGTTGACTTAAAGGCTTCAATTAAAACAAGAGTTTTAGTTAGCAAAGGATTGAATACTAACCCTTTTAACACTTCAGTATACGAAGAAGATGACTATGCTTTAGCCGAAGACAAACCTTATGAGTTGGACAAGGTGAATGATTTGGTATTAGAATATTCCAAAGGACAAGACCCTGACCAATTTTATGAAGACTTTGTTGCAGACTACAAAAAGCACCACAAAGAAGTAACCATCAAAGAAACCATTGAAAGTATCAAAATGCCAGATTATGAATCTGCAAGGGATGAAATGGAAAAAATGAAGATGGAAGCTGAATACAACCTTAAGGTGAAATCTGCATTAATTAGATTAGAAGATGAATACAAATCTGTATTAGATATTATTGATGCAAGAAGGTCAAATGGTGAATTTATTCTTAAGCCAAATAGAGCAGCAGTTGTACCAGCAATTTTTGAAGAATGTTATGAAGATGATGAAGATGGCAACCCAAGAGTACCATCTGAATACAATAATGCAAGATTTATAGGGGTAAGAATACTAAATACTGCTAAAGAAAAATATAGTCCAATGAATATTGAACTTATTTTCTGTCAACTATCAGGTAAGCCAAAAGTAATTTTAAAACCTACTGCAAAAGGAAGGGAAGTACTTGCTTGGGTTGTATACAAAACAAAAGATATTGAAATTCCAAGAATTGTAAAAATTAATGCTTGGCAAGTTGACCCTAATAAGAGAACTATGCGTAGGCTTCTAACGGGCAATATTTTAGGTGCTTATGGAGTTGCAAAAGACTATATAGCAAGAAACCCAACACTTTATAGTCCTGTCGTTAACTTCTTAAAATTTACAACTGCAGAAGGTACATCAATCAGGTTAGGTATTAATTTAAACCTTAAAAAGTTTACACCATTAGTACCAAGCAGAGTACCTATTCAGTATCCTTTAGGTATAAAAGAGTTAATTAAAGACTTATTAAATACAAAACAAAACATTAGAACCGTTAATGGAGCAGAAAATTTTGTGTTTAAATTTGATTCATATAATAAAGAAGTTACAATTAGAATTTTAGGTGGTACTCAAAGAGAAACAAAAAGTAAGGTAAAAAAGTTTTTTTCACCACTATATAATAATGGATTTCTTCAAGATAAATTAAAATCTTTAGGAATTAATTTTAATACAAATTTAGTTTATTACAAACCAATTGGTTCATCAAGAAATTCTATAGTTAATTGTTTAGAATTCACATGTGATTTGCAAACCAAAGATGTGGCTTTAAATGAAATTTTTCAATTTATTTACTCAATTGACCCATTCAATATTGCATTAACTGGAGTTGATAGTGATGAAACCATTTACAATAAAGAAGATTTATTTAATGCAGAATTATCAGAAACAGATACTGAAAGGGAAGGTGTATTTTCTTACAATACATTAAGACCATATGATACCATCAAGGATACGATAAAAGACTTTGCAAAATTTGATAAGTATGTAAAGACATCTGCATTTGGTACTATTTACTTGAACAGAAGGGCAAATATCAAGGAAGCAATCAGTTATGGTTTAGTTCCTTTAGAAAATACCATTATTGATATGGTTTCTGATACCTTCCAAGCGTTGACTTCTGATACTGAAAAAATTAAGTTGAAAGAAGAAATTAGTAAGGCTGTATCTGAAAATAAAAATACATTCCAAATTGGAATGATTGTAGAACAAGCATTATATGGCAAGGTTCAAAAAGCAGAACAAATTTTTGGGCCTGATGCGGAAGATTTAGATTTTGTAGGTCAGGTATTTAAAAGCTATTCAAAAGGTGAAGTTGAATTACCTGAAAAGAAAACAAGGGAAAAGGGTGATGATGAAAAATCAAAAGCACCATCCAGACCATTAGATTTAGATTCTGCACAAGACTTCCTTATATTATTGACTTATAAAATAAAGAACTAATGGATATTAATAAATACATACAAGAAATTGATAGTGAAATTTTAGGTCAGAAAGAAGACCTTATTACAAAATTAATTAACAAACAATTAGAGAAGTTTCAATTTGATGAAAACAACCTTTCTCCAAACTTAATGAGTATTCTTATGACAAAACAAGACATTAAACTACCAGTTCCAGAAAAAAAGGATATACCAAGTGATATTCAGGAACAAGCAAGTGAAATAGCAGATATTATCAATACCAATGTTACAGGTATATACACCGATTTATTAGTTGGTAATAATGTTTACTTGTACGGAAAAGCGGGTACTGGTAAGACCACTTTAGCAAAAAAAGTAGCTGAAAAATTATTACAAAGAGAAACTTTTGTTATTAATTGTAATCAATTTACAAGTCCAATCAATATTATTGGTGGTCAGACCATAGAAGGTTATAAGCAAGGTGCTTTGGCTATGGCTTGGGAAAAGGGTGGCTGTTTAATTTTAGATGAATTACCAAAATTAGACCCAAATACTGCAGGTTTGTTAAATGAAGCGTTAGCTGAAACCGCAGGACAACCTGAAAATACCTATATTAAAAAAGAAGAATACGAAAAGTTTTTAAAAATAGTAAAAGACGCTAATGGTAAAGAAATGGGATTTGATTTAAAAACAGAAGGTGAAAAAGTTTATTTATCTTCTTCAGCATCAGGTGATTTTACAATTGTTGGCAAAGGTCAATATGTAAAAGTAAGTTATCCCACTATTACTGATGGTAAAGGTGATAAAATTAGAAAGAATAAGAATTTCTGTGTAATGGCAACTGGTAACACGGATATGAAAACTATTTCAGCAAACTTTTCTGGTAATAACAGACAAGACTATTCATTAGTAGACAGATTCGCTGGTTCTTTTTATGAAATAAACTATGATAGCAACTTGGAACAGGCTTTGACTTACACTAATGTTTATAAAGTTGCAATTATCTTAAGAGATGAGATAGATATAGATGCATCATCAGTTGAATCAGTTTCTTTGCGTACTATGTTGAATTTCAACAGAATATTTGAACAACAAATGTTAAGAAAGATTAAATCACCTTATGCAATTAAACCAATTGAGATAGGTGGTAAGGGGATGGCAAAAACTTTTGCACAAAGTGTACAAAGTTTTGTTGCAACTTTACCAGATGCTGTACAAAAAAGGATTGCAAAAACTGATGCCGCAGATTTAGCAGCATCTGATATGCCAATAAATGAATTTAAACTTGAATTTATTAGAATTCACAAAGTTGACCCAAAAGAAGGGGAAGGTAAAAATTAAAAATGGCAACACCATCAAGACATGGATTTGAAGGACAAGTCCCAAGAACTGTTAATGGTACTTTAAAGTCATTTCGGACTTTACAGAATTGTATTGACTTTTTCAATGAAATTGAATTGGGTAACATACCTATTACTCAAAATACTGGAACAACTTACTTACAACAATGGAATAGGACTAAAAATACTATTCAATCAGAAATTAATAGTAGGGATACTTCTTGGTTTGGTGTACCATTTCCTAATTCATTAGATGATGCATTATCAAGAACAAAGTATCTTGATATGGATGAATACAATAAGATTTACAAAGAAAATATTCAACCCAGAATACAAGATATTTTAAAGGATTCCAAAGCAGATTTGGAAATGCCTGTATTAAAATACAATGATTTAGGTTTAGGTACATTTGATTTTAACAAAGCATCTTCTGGTTTAATTGCGTTATATAAATACTATAGTTTTAAAAAGAAGGGATTAGTAGAAGGTCTTGATGTACAAACATACAAAGAAAAAGATAAGTACAAATACAAGTTAAAATCTGATGGAAGTCCTGTGGTTTTAGTACCTGAATTTAAGGGTGGGTATGATACAAAAGATGCACAAAAGGCTTTAAAAGATATTGAAAAAGGGGAAAATGTATTCGTAGTACTTAATAAATTTGGTATTAAAATAGGCGGTAAAGAGGCATTTTCAAGTACAATTAAAAAATCTTATTTACTGAAAGAAAAGACACCAAAACCTAAAAATGCAATTAGGTTGTTTGTAAAGATGGGGAATGCTGCAAAAATTCGCTATCCAAAATACAAATGGACAGGTTATACGGCTGTGGGTGTTGCAGAATTATTAGAAGTGTTAGGATATGCGGTGAATATTATTGGTATTATTGGAATTGGTAATCTCAATGCATCTTTCCCAGAAAGATATATTGCCATCAATTTAAAAAATTTCGAAGAAACACTTGATAAACAATCACTTTTGTATGTAGTTTCTGACCCATCATGGTTTAGAATTAAATATTTTGAGTATATAGTAAAAACAGCACAATATTACAAAGATTACATAGATAGTGGTTTAGGTAATTCTCTTACAATTGAAGAAATTAAATCTATGGTTTTTAATGAATTTGGTAAAAGGGATAAAATGTTCAATGATAAAGGAAAATCAGCCAATTCACAATTTTTGTATTATATGATTGGTGATGTATTAGGATTGGATGCTGTAGTAGACAATAACGGCAGAATAATAGAAGACGGATTAAATTCAACAATATTGGATATTGGTTTAGATGTTGTGAATGAAAACAAAGAAGCAAGAAATAAACTTTTAGGTATATGATAGAGAAAATAAAACAAGACATTGTTGAAAGGAGTATGCGTAAGAATTTTGCGCCATTACCCCAATCTGGTAAGTCACAACACGAATTTGACTACAGATATTGCACAAGTGACCTTTCAGACTTGAAGGGTTATTATTTTGTTGTAAGTAAAGTAATGAAGTATCAGGGTAGTTCTATGGTAGATTATGGTTTTGAGGTATATGTGTATGACAAGAAAGGAAATTTTGTTGAAGACCCTGCAATTAGAGAAAAATGTAAGGGTAAATTTTTTGATTCTCTTAAAGATTTTTAATGAAAATATTCATTGACGATATAAAAAAAATTGAATGGCTTTCCGATGCTATAGACCCATCTACAGGCGGCGCAAGTTGGGGTAGGGACTTTTTGAATTTAAAAAAAGGTTACTATTTTGTATTTGATTACAATTTAAACGAATCAGAAAGTTCAGTTAAAATAGTCAATACGAGAATGCTTTATGAAATTAATGAAAGCATATATAGGGCTATGACAGGGGAACATGTGGGGTATATGAAAGAGCCATTTGATACATCTAACTATTTGTTTTATAGCATTTTAAAAAGTGCTTGTAAGGGTGATTTAGAGAACAAATTGACAGACCTTTTTATGGGGTATAAAGCACAAGACCTACAAGCAAATAAAAATAATTTAAAAATAAATATTGAAGGCAATCAAGAAATTAATAGTCATATTAGTTTTTCAAATGCACTTTATAATGTTTTTTCAATTAATAAACCACCAGTACACGGATTGTGTATGTTATATGATTTAATTGATGCGTATACAAAAAGAAGCAAAAACAAATCTATTTATGGCGAAATGCTTACCAACATCGTAAAAGCAGTAAAAAACCCAAATGGGGGATTATTGCCTGAATATGCAGGTAGCGCTATGCGTTATATGATTATTGGTCAAAAGGCGGCAAAAGATGACCCTGAATTAAAAAAGGCAAAAGAACTATATCGTTCTAATAATGATGCATACAGCATATACTTGGAAACAGGATGGTTTTTAAACAAGTTTGACAACAAGTGGCGTAAAAAAGTTTCTGACGATACTTTTGAATTTGATTTAGGAGTATTAGCAAATAATGGTGATAAGGTATATGTATTACCAGCAGGTTATTCAGAATCTGAAATAAGAGGTATTGCAGAAGATTTAGCAGATAGAAAAACATCTATGGCTAAAGTTATTGCAGGTACGACAGGTAGCACAAGTCCTGCTACACCCAACTATAATGTAAGATTGGGGGATTTTGTAAAGTTTGAAGAAATTTATGCTTACTATCCTGATTTAAAAAACATATTTTCATTTCTTGCAGTAAATATTTTTCCACAAAAGGCCTACGCTTTTTATTTTAGTCCTGAAACACCATATTCATTGGTTTTAATTTCTGGTCAACAAAACAAGTATGACCTTGAAAAGATTAAGTATGTTGCACTTCACGAAATACAACACTATGTACAACAAATAGAAGGATTTGGTAGTGGTGGAAATGATAATTTAGCAAATTTGGTTAGTTCAGTAGGTGGTAATGCAGTAAGGAGCTTCTTTATATCATTGAGTGCTTTTCAAAAAAGATTTACCGAAGTAGCCACTTTAGTTCCTTTAGAATCATTTCAGAAGTTAGTTAAAGAACTAAAAGAAAATAATGAGTTTAAGGATTACAAAATAAGATACGAGGCTAAATTCATCAATGTTTCTGCATACTATAATAGTATGTTATTAAGTTTTGATAAACTAACAAAGGATAAGGAATCAATACAACAAAATTCATATTCTATTAGTTACTACCTACTTACGATGTATTCAATGATTGAAGAAACAAATGAATACATAGAAAAATTTATAGTTAATAATGTTGGTTCTGTATACATAGACTTCTTTAAGCAATCACTTCAACAAAATAAAAAAACCGTTGAAAGGGATATGCAATTGAGTAATAAAGGATGGTCACCATACGACTTGTATATTTTAAATTTCCAAGTGTATGAATCATTGATTGGGGAAGTTGAAGCAAGATTTACACAACAAACAACGCATATACCAAAAGAGTTAAAAAATTATTTTAAATTTTATACTTCTGAAACTATTGATAGCAGTAGTGTTAATGTTATAAGCGATAGTCTTTTAGCCGATGAAGGGAAAAAAGTTGCAGCTGGGATAGAAACATTGGATGAAAAATATATCATTCACCTACCTGATGAATATAGTAATTCAGTTCCTTTATTGCACGAAACAGGACATATCATATTTGATATGGTAGTAGAACAGGTTTACGCAAACCCTGATTCCATAACAAGTGCATTATCAAACAATTATGAAAATGTGGAGGAATATTTCTGTGATTCATTCGTAGACTATATACAAAGGAAAAAAATAGACCCTTCATTAACTGAAGATTTAGATTCTGAAAGGGAAGTAACTAATTACACAGAATTTGATGGAATTTTTGAAAGTGTACTTTATTCAACTACTGCAGTTGATGAAGCGGGGATTTTGAAAAGATTAAATTTTGTAATGAAAATATTAGAATAATGGCACAAGATGAATTAGAAGACATATTTACTGGTGAAATACAAGTAGGTTCATCTGGAACAGAAGGTTCTGGTAAGGGTCAACCTGCGGGTGATAACAAAGGTGGCGAAGGTCAAGGTGAGGGTAAAAATGAAGGCGATGGGAAAGAAAGTGAGGGAGAAGGCAAAGGAGAAGGTGAAGGAGAAGGCGAGGGAGAAGGTGAAGGTGAGGGAGAAGGCGAAGGTGAAGGAGAAGGTGAAGGTGAGGGAGAAGGCGAAGGTGAAGGTGAAGGTGAGGGAGAAGGTGAAGGTGAGGGTCAAGGTGAGGGTCAAGGTGAGGGAGAAGGTGAAGGCGAGGGCGAAGGAGAGGGTGAAGGCGAAGGTGAGGGTGAAGGAGAAGGAGAAGGAGGAGAAGGAGAGGAAAATCTTGTAAGATGTTATTCTTATGAATTTATTGCAGAATTAATACCAAATGCTAAAACAGTAAGCAAACCATCTTTTCTTTTGAACTTGGATTGGTTTTTCCCACAATATGTATTTGATGAAAGTTCTTATGTGCTTTTAGCTTGGTTTATGAATCACATATACAAAAAGGATGGTAAATGGTATTTTACAGAACAATTTTTGTTAGACAATTATAGTGGTAATAGAAATGAAGAAGAAAATGGGTATCCAGAACTAAAAGATGCTGATGCTAAAATATTGAAATACACCATATTAAGACTTAAAAACAACCCAGAATATTTTAAACCAGATGGATACAAAAGATATTTTTACGATACTATGGGGAATGTTTTGAAAACCATACTTGCGACTGATAATGTTGTAGAGGCTACTTATAGGGGTGGTTGTAGAGGATTTGGTGTAAGTGATAACCAAATACAATTATATGGGGGAACAAATGGTCCGAATGGTAGTCAATTTAAAAACCCTTGTTTAATTACAATAGAAAATGGGTATTTGGAAATGTCAGATACAGACTTTGGGGTTAAGTATCTTGGCAAACTAAAACACGAAATTGATGATATGGTTGAAAGCAAGGGTGAATATAAAAACGAAAACACAGAAACATTTAAAGACATTTCCGAAAAAATGCTCGGTTTTGTACGAATTTTAGAACAATAAAACTTATTTTATTAATAAAAAAATATAATTTTGGTATATGGCATATAAAATACAACCACTTGTTGAGGCTGGATACGATTTCAAGGCAGTCTACCCAGAAAAACAAAGAACAGTCAGGGAAGCCACTAACTTGGACTTTTATCTTGACGGCATCGTACAATTCTTACAAAGAACTACGAACAACTTTACTATTGAGAATAGCATCGCCCACGACTTGGATGATGCAATTTATAATATTGTAGAAAAATACAAAGGGGAAAATTCATCTAAAGAAGATGAACCAAAACCACAACCTTCAGAAGAAGAACAAAAGGCTGAACTTATGTCTGCAATTGAATTATTAGAAATGCTTGGTGATGACATTGACGATGAAGCCAAAGAAGCATTAGAAATCCTTAAATCACTTGTGTAAAAAAATATAATATGAGCAATCAAGAAATTTTAGACCAAATCGCCAAATTTGAAAAAGGCTTGTCTAATCCTAATATCCCTGAAAGTACTAAAAACACTATCAAATCCAAGATTGAAGGATTAAAAGGACAATTAGAAAAGGTAGAAGAAAAAGTTGAAAAGAAAGAACAAAAGTTAGAGGCAGAAGAAAAAAAAATTCAATCTGAACTTGAAGATAATATTGCCAAGTGGGAAAAAGGATTAAACAATCCAAACATTCCTGCAAGTGCTAAAGAAGCTATTAAAAAGAAAATAGCTGCTGCTAAAGAAGAAGTTGCGAAACAAAAGGCAGAAATCAAGGAAGATAAAAAAGAATCAGAAACCGAAAAAAAAGAAGTTAAGGCAGCAGTTAAGAAATTAGCGGAAGTTGCCAAAAAAGCAGGAAAGGTTAAAACTAAAAGAAAAGTCGTACCTAAACCTGAAATAAAGGAAGATGAAAGGGAAAAAAAGTCTGAAAAGCGTCAGTCCAAGTTAAAAGGAATGATGTCAGAATTAGAACTTTTAATCAATAAGAATAAGTATTTGAAGTCTAAATATGAAGGTAAGGGTGTAGACTTGGAAAGGGATGCATCAAGACCTGCTAAACCATTTGGTTACAGATTTACTGGTAAAGATAATTTTGATGTACCTACCAAAGAACAAATCAAAAAAGGTTTGAAAGATGGTTCAGTAGACTATGAGGGAAGACCAAATCGTTCTGACAAGGGCCCTAAAAAGCAATATAAATTAGCACACGGAGGTGATGTAGATAACGAAAATGCTGAAATGGTATTAAGTAAGGCAAAGGAGTTAGAACACCACGCTGATGAATTAAAAAATGTGGTAAAACCAAATTCTAAAGTAGAGGCTTGGGAAGTTGCTAAAATGGAAAGAGCTGCTACTGATGCATCTGATGTAACACATTATGAAGATGGAAAAGTTTCTTCATCTGAATACATGGCTGATGGTGGCATGATGGCTAAAGGTGGAATGACAAAAAAATCCTATAAAACTCAAGGCTATGATGATAAGGAAGATGAAAGACTTGGTATGAAGCACGGCAAAATGGCTGGTAAAGATTTAAAAAGTACACACGCAAGAAGGGATGATGCAAGATTTGAAGAAAGAATGGCTAAAGGTGGTGAAGTAGATGATGTTTTCTTTGGTAAAAAAAGTGATGTTAAATTTAAGTTCTCTCCAAATGAAAATATTAAAGTTTTACAATATGATAATGGTAAATTAAAAAAATTGGGTGCTACAATTTTTGAGCAATATGCAGCAGAACAAAATGATGGTACATATTATCCATTTTATTGGGTTGTTGGTGATTGGCAAAACACTCAAGATGGTAAAAAACATCCTCTTTTATATTCCGAAGGTGAATTAATTAATAGACATGGGAATAAACCAAAAAAAATGGAAGATGGAAAGAAGATGGCTGATGGTGGTATCGTAACTACAATTGATGAAGCAAAAAAAATAATTGGAGATGTAGAGAAATCTAATAACAAACAATATTCTTGGTATGTACCAAATGTTGATGATTATGAAGAAGATAATTATGAAGAAGATTATGACCATGACCAAAAATATGGTACACATTTAAGTGATAAAGGACTTATAGAGTTAGCAAACGAAATAAAAGGTGGCATGATGGCTAAAGGTGGGATGACAAAAAAATCTTACAAAACTCAAGGCTATGATGACAAAGAAGATGAAAGACTGGCTATGAAGCACGGCAAAATGGCTGGTAAAGATTTAAAAAATACACGCGCAAGAAGGGATGATGCAAGATTTGAAGAAAGAATGGCTAAAGGTGGCATGGCTAAAGGAGGCAAACTTTCAACTAAAGCAAAATATATTCCAAAGCGTGACATTGAAGAAGTAGAAATAGACAAAAATGGCAAGGAAGTAGAAATTGATGGTGCAGACCTTTTAGACGGCATTTATGTTAAAAAAGCATCTTATAAAAAAAAGGTAGAAAAAAAGGCTTCAGGGGGTCAACTAAAACCAAAACCAAAATCTAAAGCTAAAGGTACAGTTGGTGGTGGAAAGTTAGGCAATAAAGGGGGTAATTTAGCTAATGTAGTTAAGTTGGCTAAAGAAATGAGAAAAGATGGTGAAAAATGGACAGACGCAGTAAAAAGAGCATCTGCACAATTAAAAAAGGATAAATAATTTTATAACAAAAAAACCAAGAAAAATTAAATAATATGAAATTAATCAATGCGACATTACACGACAAGCAAATTAAGTCATCCGAATTATCTGATGATATTAAGGAAGACTTACAAGAACTGAAAGATTTGGTTCTTAAATTTAATGCGGCAGTAGCGGAATACAATACATCTGAAACGCCAAATAAGGCTACAGAAGGAAAGTTAGATGCTATGGAAGATAATATTGCTGATGTAGAAAAAGAAATTGTAGAAAAAATAAAAGCATACGAGAAACCCGCACCTGCACCAGACCCTGCACCTGCACCAGACCCTGCACCTGTTCCTGCAAAGGAAAAGAAGGAAGATTCAGGGATTGGTTGGTTAGTGTTTAGTGCTGTGGCATTGGCGGTTACTTTAGGTGCTGTAAACCTATTTAAAAAGAAAGCATAAGCCTTCCCCCCAAAATAGAAATTAGGCTTGTAAAACAGCCTTTTTTCCTTTTAAAATTGAAAATATGAATACTTACAGACTTTTAATGTCATTTGACCCACTTGAAGAAGATGGTTTTAATGAAAGAATTATTGTAGTTAAGGCAGAATCCCCAGAAGCAGCAGCCCAAAAGGCGCTGAATCGTTATGAAATGTACTACAACAACTTACAAATTGTGAGTGTTGAAGATTACGCTATGGGTGGTTCAGTAAAATACAGAAAGAAGTCTTTGGAAGAAAGGGCAGAAAATTTGGTAGGTAGTTCAACTTGGCACGAATTGGGGAAACTACAAAAAGCCGAAGTTATTAGCGAATTAGTAGTTGAAGGTGTTTTACCTAATATGATGGCAGAAGGTGGAATTGCCACATCGGAAAAATTTGCAGTAAAGTACACATTAGCAGATGGTAAAATGGTCGAAGTAGTATACAATAGCAAAAATGATATGGATGAAGGCATAGCCGAATTCTATCTTGCTAATGATGTAGAAAATGTGGAAGTTCAGGAACAAAAGAAGAAAAGCCTATTCGATATGGCTAAAAAGACCGATACCCCTAAATCCAAGAGTAAGGCAAAGCCTGAAGTAAGGGTAGTGGGTATTGAATCTGAAATTGCCAGATACGATGAACTTAAGGAAATTATCAACAATGCAAAGGCAGAACAAGAAATTATTGGTGGTAAGTTAAAACAAATTGGAAAGGAACAATTCCTTGAATTATATGAAGAAAAAGGTGGTAGGCCAGATAACTTCAATTTGGCTGATGGTGACGAAGAAATACTTTTTATAGTAATGGACAAGTATAAGAAGGTAGAGCCTGAAAAACAGGCTATTCTGGACCAATACAAGGGTCTTTTGGAAGTAGTTACCACTTATTCTTTTAATCCTGAAGTATTAGACAGGGTTGGTGAAGTCGTTAGCAACCTAATCTTGGAAAGTAAGGATTTATCAGACGATGACAAGAACAAATTGATTATTAAGGACACGACAGTCGCTATCAAGAAGGGTACAATAGACCGATTATTGGATTATGAAGACCCAGAACAGATTTTTGACTTGGTTGAACCTATTTTGGCTTTAAAATAAAATTAAAAAAAGAGAAATTATGAACTACTTGGCAACTGCAAAAGAGAGAAATTTGGATTTGGCACAATTACCAAAGACATTACAAAAGAAGATTCAAGAATTAGAAGGATTAAGTGTTGACTTTTTGAAGTCTAAAAGAAAAGTTTCTAAAGAAAAATTAACTCCTAAAGAATTAGAATCATACAAGCTAATCGAGGAAAAAATTGAAGAATTAGACGCCTACTTGGTTAAAAAAGTTAAAAACTTTGATGTAGCTAAATATCAAGCAAGACTTGATAGTTTCAACAAAATGATGGCTAAAAAAGCGGAAGGTGGTATAGATGCGATTATTGATGATGGTGGAATTGCCGATTTGAAAGAATCTGTGCAAATTGAACCTGAAAAGTTTGAACCAGAAGTTGCAGAACCAATTCAAGTTATTGGTCATATGAATGTTCCAGTTCAAGAACCAATACAGGTTAGAGAACCAGAACCAAGACCAGAACCACAACAATTTGAAGAAGAATACGAGGTAGAAGAATTTGAAAAAGTAGGTGATGCTAAACCTAAAAAAGTAGTAAGCAAGGGGATGATTTTAATGGGAGTAGGGTTTCTTTTATTAACTTGGGGTGCAGTAAATGTATTTAAAGACAGAAGGGGATAAATATGGCATACACAATAACGACATATACTAAAGAACAAGCAAGAAAGCACAATGTAGTGGTAAAGCCAAGTAATGTGAAAGGCAAGAAAATTGATGTTTTTAATAAAAAGGGTGAAAAACTGGCATCAATAGGTGCATTGGGATATTCAGACTATCCGACCTTTAAAAAGGAAAAAGGACTTCTTTATGCCAACGAAAGAAGAAGGTTGTATAAGGAAAGGCACGAAAAAGACAGACATACAAAAGGTACGGCAGGATATTGGGCTGATAAATTATTGTGGTAAAAAAATTATATATGGCAGTAGACATTGAAACAGTCAAGTTGAAAGTAAGCGAAGGCAACAAAAGGCTTTTAGAAATTGGTGGTATTGCTATTGCTATTACTGGTATTGCTGGTATCTGGAGTTGGTATTTAAACCATTTCTGGAAACCAGTAGTTGTCGTACAAAAAGTTGACTTTAAGAATGGTAATGCCAAAATAAAGGTTGGTACTAAAGATTACGAGATTTACGGAAACGCAAATTTTTCAATTAGCAACTTTGGTGATTGGGGGGTAAGATTTGGTACTTCAGAAATAGATGGGAATATTTTGTATGATAGGATAGAATTGACCAAAAACAACTTGGTAGTTGAATATTTACAATCACAAGGAAGTGCTATAGTTTAAACTAATTGATATGGATTTAGGAATTCAAAAGGTTGTAAATGAGGGGAATGGCAATACGATTCTCTATACTGCATTAATAGCTGCAGGTTTAGCCAATATGATTCCTACCCCATTTGACGCAATTTATTTTAGAAGGGTCAATACATTAGAAAGGTCTTTTGATGAAGGGAAAATTTCTGCAGAAAGTTTAGAATGGCATGTGGCTGGGGAATATTATTTATGGACAGCTTTGTGGTATGGTGCTTTATTTACAGGAATTTATGCATTTGGGGGGAAATATAAAAATAATGCAAAAATAGTTTTAGCATTGATTGCAGGTGGATTCGTAGTTGGTGCAGTCAATAAAAATATTGAAGTGAACAAACAAGCAGAATTGAAAAAACAACAAAAAGTTTAATCAAATGGAAATATTAGATTGGGCAGAAGGTAACGCAGAAAAATTGGTTCAAAAATATTTGGATGTAGAACCAAATGAAGTATTCAGTCAAAATGAATTGAAGAATAAAGGCGACTACTATATTGGAACTGAAAGTAGTGGAGATGGACAAACTATGTTTATAGATGTGTGTTTTGGGGATGAATTTGAAAAACACGATAATAACCTTGAAAAAAATTACGAATACTTCACAAGATATGCAGAAGATATTAGTGATAATATGAACTACGATGTGACCGTGATGACCAATAGTGATGACCAAACTATTATGTTTCAGTTTACAGATTGGTTTCCAGAAGAAAGCGAAGAACCAAAAGAAGATTATGCTTCAGGTGGCAAAGTTAAAGAAAAGGTATTTATAGAATACTTAAATAAGGATAAGGGTTATAAAATGGATAGAAAGTATTTTAATTCATATCAAGAAGCAGAAAGATGGGCAAGAGATAACTTTGACAAATTTGATACTGACTATATTAGATACGAGTATGCTGATGGTGGTAAGGTAAAAGAGTGGAAAGGCAATTTATATGTAAAACAAACATCAGTTGACTATTTTGGTGACCACGAAGGCACATCTAAAAGTCCTATTAAAAGATGGTTTAGAGTAAATAGAAATCCAATGACACAAGAGAGATTGGAAGAAATGGCAAAACCTTATATTGAAAAATTTGGTAAACAAAATGTAAAAACAAAGAACTTTGAAAGAATGGCTGATGGTGGCGAAATAGACTATTGGGGTGATATTGATGTAGAGGCAAGAAAAATATATAAACCAATTGGAATATATAGTGATGCAGAAAAAGAAGTAGGTGCTTTTAAAGAAGGTTTTATTTGGGGAAAAGGTCAAGAAAAATACGATAGAGATTTAGCAGAAAATGAAGGCATAAAAAAATATAAACCTGTTGGATTTAGAAATGTAGATAGAAAACAAGCAGTTGCTTTTTGGGAAGGTGCAAGGTTTGCCGATAGTGAAAAAGGTAAAAAAATGGCCGAAGGTGGTGAATTACAAGATGAAGATTCTTTAGACTACAATAGTATTAGTGATTTACAAAGTGAAAGAAATAGACTTGTTCGTTGGAGTAATCAATATGGTAGCAAAGGTGCTGATTATAAAATAAAAAAATTAGAAGAAAGAATTGAGTATTTAAAATCAAAAGATTCTAAAATGGCTGATGGTGGTGAATTAGAAGATGACACCTTTGTAATGCTATTTAAAGGATATGGATTTGTTGAAAAAAGAGGTTCATATGGTACTAAAACATTTTATAACAAAGAACATAACGCATACATATACTACGACCCTAAATACCGAAGTATTTCTGGTTATGTAGGTGGTGGCGAAGGTAATGATGAAGTAATACCTTATAGCGTTGAAGGGGTATTAGACTTCTTTATAGAACACGATATTTCAGAAAGCGAACCTACACCACTTGCTAAAGGTGGACTTTTAGTTCAAGTTGGTGACAAGATTAAAACTAAAAGTGGGATTCAAGGGGTTGTATATGAATCTACAGGTCAAATTTTCAAATTAATGGATTCATTAGGTGTAAAAAGCAATACAATGCATTTTGCAAAAGATTTTAAAAAGGGGGACATAAAAAGTTTTGGTAAAGGTGGTAGTTTTGATTTTGAACAATACGCTAAAGGCGGTAAAGTTAAAAACCCAGCCCCAGATTATCCAGATTTTGTTTCTATGCAATATGAAAAAGGTGGTGAATTTAAACCTTATGGAAAAACGAAGGGTAAATACAAAATTGAATACACAGAGGATGGAGAAAAACAATCTGAATTTTGGGAATCTAAAGAAATGGTTGAAGACAGAGGTAAAAGGTTATTGAAACTCGGACACACTAACATCAAAATAACTGAACTCAAACAAATGGCTAAAGGTGGAAGCGTTCAGTCAAAATATGTAATTACATATGATGACGGAGATGATATATCAAGAGTTTGGGTTTACGCCAGAAACGAAGAAGATGCTCAAGAACAAGCCTTCGAAGAATATTCGGATATAAAAGAAATTATTTCAGTCGAAAAAATGATGTCTGATGGCGGTATGATGGCAAAAGGCGGAGAAAATAATGCTGATAGGGAAAGAATGTATAATTTCTTAAAAGATGATTTAGTTATATTACAAAAGTCTATAGAAGAAAACAATCAAGAAGAAATTGACAAATTTTTCTCATATTGGAATCACCATTTGAATTCATTAGAACCAAAGATGGGTAGCAAAAGAATGTATAATTTCTTAAAAGATGATTTAGTAGGATTGGAAGCGGCTACAAAAGAATTACCTTCTTCTAAAGAAGAAACTGATAGATTTTTCTCATATTGGAACACTCACTTGAAGTCATTATCAGATGAGGATTTAATGAACATGATGCAATATGGTGGCATGATGGCTAAAGGTGGAGAAGTTACTTTTGATGACAAAGTAAAGGCAATTTCCAAGAAATTAGAAGGTAAACCTGTTCCTGTACCTTACAGGAAGGAATATGGTAGTAGATACGATAAGGAAGATGCCCAAGAAGCCGCAAGACGCATTGTTGGGAATATGAGAAAATTATATGGGGAATAAACAAAATTTATTAACTTGCATTAGGAACACACAAACAAACAAACATGAACAAGCAATTAATTTACGCAAAATCATCTTTTAAAGGATTCGTGAATAATGACGATTGGATGGAAAATAATTTAGTTCCATTTAGCACGACTTCTACTATGACAAAGGATGAAGTATATACGATAGCTAATAAAAATAGGGATAATTGTTCTCCAGTTTTTGCAGATGATAGCAAATACTTGCCGACTAATGTCGTTTTAGGGGATGCAGGGGCACTATTAGTAGATGCCAACATACCAGCACCTAACACTGTTCCTGTAACAACAAAATCAACTATTGTAGATACATCAATGCCAGATAACAAACAGCTTATTAATGGAGTATTAATTGGTCTTGGCGTACTTGTACTATTCAAAATATTAGCATAATGGAAGAAAACGCATCATCATCAGCTGCGGCAAACCCAAGTCCAGCACCTGCACCAGCACCTGCACCAGCATCTGCACCAGTAGCACCTGCAGTACAAAGTCCTACACCTACACCTTCTACGGGTGGGGGTAGTTTTATGGATATGGTTAAAAAAGAGGCAGTACCTATTTTATTTGGTGGTGTAGGTCTTACGGCATTATTCTGGGTTATTTGGTATTACAGATTTAATTTGAATACGGCAAAGGGGTATCAAACTTCTTTCCAAAATCAATTAGATGAAATGAAAATTGAATTATCAGACTTTAAAAGTGTTGATAATAGAAAATCTTCAGGATTATTAGTAGAGCAATTTACATAGTATATGTTAACATATGGAAACCCAAATAGGGCTTTATTGCCTTTTATCAAAAAAGAAAGTTTTTTAGACTCTCTGTTGACTGAACTATATTCTTATCCCTTTCCAGACAATAATAGCCAAGAAGTAGTTGATGAAATAAATCAACTTATAAGTCTGACCAATTCAATATCATCAAGTCCTGAATTAGTAGAAAGATATAAAATATACGATGAAGACTTTTTAGGGTATTTAGTAAATGTTCTTGCAAATACGGGTATAGACAGAAAAGAAATAGAAGATTTAATAGATTCTATGGAGGAAGACATCAAGCCTATATGGGTAAAACTAAAGTATTATTATCAAAGGATTAGACCAAATCAATTGGGTCATATGCTACAAATGAGTCTATACCCTTACGAAGCAAAGTCTGCAAATACGCCTTCATACCCTTCAGGTCATACATTAATTTCCAAAGTTTATTGTAAAGTTTTAGGTAATAAATACCCTAAATTCTACCAACAACTGATGAGTTTAGCACAAGATTGTTCAGATTCAAGAATGTATATGGGCTTACATTACGCTTCAGATGCAGTATTTGGAAGTTATGTAGCAGATTGTATATTAGAACACCCTGAATTCAAGAAGAAGTACAAGTTATAATGGGTTTACACATAAGCCAATTACCAAAAGAAGTTAGGGATAGGCTCAACCTTAAAGTGCCTACACATAAGCAGTTTTGGGCTATTGTAGGCGATAAGCAACCTATCTATTTCCGTTCATCTTGGGAATTCTACTATTCCCTTTTCCTTGAAAAATTACGACAAGAAAATAAGATTTTAGATTGGAAACACGAACCCAAATGTTTCTGGTTTGAAGGTATCAAAAGGGGGGTACGAAGTTACCTTCCAGATTTTTGCATTACACATATTGATGGTAGCGAAGAATGGTCTGAAGTCAAAGGATTTTTAGATTCTAAAAGCCAAACCAAAATGAAAAGGATGGCTAAATATTACCCAGATGTAAACATAAGATTAGTAGGTAGTGAGTGGTTTAAATCCAACATAAAAGCCTGTAAAGCATTAGAACCTATTTTGGCTAAAAAAGTGCAAAAGCAGGTAAGTTAATAATTTTTTTTGTGATATTATGCGGCATTGACTATATTTGACTAAATGAAAAATCATTGACTTTAGCTAAATGAAAAAAGAACTATCAATATCCAACCTAATATTCGATGAACTGCTTACTACAGTTGAAATTATTGGTTTGGATAAAACTATTAAAACGCTACAAGATGCTAAAGCACAATCATTGATTTCAAAAGATTTGAATATTGACTTTATAATCAATATTGTATGTGATGTGACAAATTTTAGGAAGGATAGGTTGATGATAGGAAACGAAAGAACTGATGCAAAAAAGATAACAATGTCTTTAGCAGTTTACTTCTTAAAGCAGACCCTGTTATATTCTTATGCTGATATAAAAAAAATATTTAACAAGGATGAATCTGCATTATACAGATATTGTCAAATGGTAGAACAAAGACCTAAAAAGCCTAAAAGTGAATTTGATAAAAATTTAGAATTAAACTTTAAGAAAATAAATCTAATCATAACAGAGAAAAAAATAAAAGATGCCTAAAGAATTTCAAACCGAAATAGTTGAACCTGAAGAAAGGAAAAACTATGAAGACGCACAATTTAATCCATTAGACGAACCAGTTAATGAAAAAGCCTATTCAAGACCCAATGTAAATACATCTGGTAGTGAATTTTCAAGACCCATAGATGAGCCGAGATATGCTCCACCACCGATGGAAAAGAAAAAATTGTACGAAGACCAACCCAAGCCTAAAGAACCTATTAATCCTGACTTAAAGGAGTTGCCTAAAAAAGATAAGGAAATGGCTGCATCCCAAATGGCAAAGATGATTATTCAGGGATACTCTTGGGCACATGATTTAGCCAATAAAGGTTTAATGATTTCTGAAAGGAAATTAAATAAACTACAAGAAGAAGGTGAAATTAACCTTCAGGCTATGATTGACTATGATTTTGGAAGAAAAATGAGAGCAGGTGAGTTTTTCCAAGAATGGAATAGTCAAATATTGAAAGATGGTGGTGTTTTACAGGTAAGTGATGAATTTAAAGAAGAAGTAACCCCAGTATTGGAAAGGGTTTTAGCGAAAAGGGGAATTGGTCTTACAGATGAACAATTGTTGATGTATATGTTTGGTAAGGATATTGCAGCTAAAGGCTTAATATTCTTCCAAATGAAAGGTCAGATGAATTATATGATACAAAGTATCAAAAATGCTACTACAGGTCAATACGCAGCACCACCACCACAACCAGCACCACAACAAGCACAACAACAAGCACAACAACAACCAGCACCACAAACAGAACCAGAACCAGAAGTTTACGAAAGGAAAACCTATGAACCAAAAGTGGAAGCAATTAGACCTGATATAATAGTTTTGCCTAAAAGAAGGGGAAGACCTAAAAGTTAAAAATTATGGGCAGAGAACCTAAATTATTGGTAGCTATAGGAAAGAAGGGTGTTGGTAAGTCTTATACTACTGAAAAAATGATTCAACAATATGTAAAGGGAAATCCTGCAAAGGGTGTTCCTGCTCGTAGGGTATTGATATTGGATGTCAACGATGAATATAGTGGATATAAGGCTATTAGTATTCAAGATGTAATGTTATTTTCTGCACATCCAATGATTGAAGCAAGAAGGATTCGCCCATTTTTAGATGACGGCAAAAAAATGACTTTAGATGATATTGCACAAACCCTATTTATCTGTTTGGACACATTCAGGAATGGGCTTTTGCTAATTGAGGATGTCAACAAATATATATCAGATACTATGCCAAATGACTTGGTAGGTGCAATTTGTACCAATCGGCATATTGGGGTAGACATCATATTACACTACCAATCTATTGGTCGTATAACTTCAAAAGTTTGGCAAAATGTGAATGTTATTAGACTTCACAAGTTTACCGATACAGTTAAAAAGCACAAACACAAGTTTGAAGATAAATACGAATACCTATCTATTGCCGAAACGATGATTAATCAGATGTACGACAAGGGAAATAAGTACTTTTTCGTATATGCAGACATTGATGAGGAAAAGATTTATGGCGGTTTTACCAATCAGGATATGGAAAATGCAGTTGACCACTTTATAGAACAGAATTACAAACTTTTAGTTAACCCTTTACTCAATGCAAGGGATATGAATGGCAATAAAAAGTACGAACCTGCCGCTGCTATGGTGGAAGTCAAACAAAGATTGATGAACTACAAAAAGTAGTCTTACTAAAATCAATACTATTTACATACATTTTTTGATTTTGCAATTAAAATCAATAGGCTTTCTATTGACTTTATTTTTATATTGATATGTACCTAAACCAAAAAACCATAATAAATTTGAACTGCAGAAAGTTCTTTGACGATTTTATAAGAAAAATATGGTAAGAAAATTATAATCTGTATTATACTTTGAATATCATAGGATTCCAATAAAAAAGTTAACAATAATAAACAGGTCATAATCTTGCATATTATAGTTAAAGTTTTTCATTTTGAAATGGATTACAATTAATTATACTATAAAAGATTAAAAAATGTCAAAAGTTGTTTGAATGTGTATGCAACCGTTAAGGATTAAGATTTGGATTTTTTGGGTTTTGAAACCTAAAAATACTATTTCAACCCCCTGAAACAAAAAATTCAATTTTTAAACAACAAAAACTCAACAAAATGTCAGTTCGTAATTACATTTCAAATGCGAGAAACCAAGCAGCTCAACAATACAACAATTGGACTGGGAATGCTTCTTTCGTAAATCCAAGAAACGGTGGATATGGTAACATGACTGGTGGTGTAGGTTCTCAAGTAATGCCAGTAGGTAATGCTTCAGGTGCAGCTCCAGCAGCTCAATCTCAACCATATATCATCACTATTTCTAATGTTTCTGCTGCGGCAGTAAGTTCTTTTGATGTATTAGGTGCTTATACCTACATCAACAACGCGGGTTTCACAAATGGTTCGTTAACAATTTTAGGCGTTACTATCAGTTCTGCTATTTCTAATGTTACCTACCAACAATTCTTGTATCAATCAATGAACCAACCTTTCTCTGTAGGTTTAACTTACATCGAGAATGTATCAGGTTCTTCTTCTCAAATTACCCAAACTTTCACCTTGAATACTCAAGATGCGAATGGTAATCAAATGTTAAGAACGATTGTTCCAACAATTGACCCTTACCAACAACAATCAACTATCGTTGCTGTTAAGCAATTATATTCGATTGATGGTTTCACTAAATTGACTTTCGCAGTTATTCAAGCGTCTGCAGTATTCAGAGTACACTTCTACCCAAGCACAAATATCAATTTGGCTTCTGGTTTACAAGGTGCTTCTGTATCTCAAAGCTATGGTAACCCGAACATCACAGGTGTACCAACTTACATTCAAGGATAATCCACAGATTGTAAAATAACCAAGAGGGGGGCTGATGATAATGTCATTACCCCCCTTTTTTAAAATTTAGATTATGCATGTTTATCATTATATAGCCGAAAATAACCCAGATGCAGCTTTTGAAGTATGTAAGAAGTATGGGTATTTTAAAATAAATAGTATTGATGAACTTGCAAATTGCCTTCAAAATATTGTAGCACAAGATGGTGAAGGTTCTTTAAAAGAAGTGATGGAATTACACCCTGATAAGGATGTATTAATTGAACTTTTTGATAAAAAAAAAGATGATACAACACCAGTAGTAGCAACATCAGTTGCAAACGCTGATGGTTGTTCTTGTAAAAGTGCAGATGGTTCAACACCACTCATTAATCAAACACATATGTATATATTGTTTGGTGCAGTCTTCGTTTCAATTGCTATTATTGCAATAACTAAAAGCAAATAAGCATGAACCCACAACAATTACTTGAAAATTACAGAACATGGTTAGCAAACACTTTGACTAACGATTTTAAATCTGTTATAGATATTTTGAACAAAAATGGTTTCCCTACAAGTTATAGTGCAGGGAACGACAAACTTATTGAACAATCATTAAAAGGCTTACAAGTAAGTAAAACTTTTGGCGATGACCTTAACAAACTAATTCTAAAAAATAATTCTTCTGAAATTCAAAACTTTGCTGGTGTAGGCAAAAAGTCAAACTTTGCAGCACAACCTGAAGTAATGACTATATTGAATGATAAGAATATGGAAGTTTTCCCAAATGATGGTCAGAATCGTTTAAGGCAAGGGTCAATGTTAAATTACCCACAAACTGCAACACAAATATTTGAATCTGACCCATTATTTACTAAAAATTGTTAAAATAAAAAGATATGGCACAATTAAATGGTTTGAATTTAAACGCTGATGGTGATAAATGGTATAGCGGCATCAATATTGGTGATATTTTAAAAATAGGTTCTAAAACTTATTCAGATACCTTAAAAGCACAAACTGATGCAGATAATGCAGCAGCAGCAATACAACTTGAAAAGTTAAAAATTCAACAAGCACAAGCAGCTGCACAAGCGGCAAATGCAAGTTCAACTGGTGTTGTAGCTAAAATTAAAGCATATGCTTTACCAATAGCAATTACTGGTGCAGTAGTTATTGGTGGAATTGCAGCGTATTTCTATTTTAAAAAGAAGAAAGTATAAAAAAATGGCAGATAATAACAATACAGGAAAAATTTTAGCAATACTTGGCATTACGGCAGGTGTTGGTGTTGGATTGTATTTTTTATTAAAGCCAAAAACTGCTTCTGCTAAAACTAATACTGGATTAACACCTTCTCAACAAGCACAAATAAACGCAGCAAAACTAAAAGCACAACAAGGTGGTATTGGTGGTAGTGGAACTGATAAAGCAGTTCAGGATGCAGTTAAAGCGGCATTAGCAAAAATCGCATATGATAAGGCAAAAGATGCACTTAAACCCGATTCCAAATCAAAAAGTGGTTCTGGTCCTTCTGGTGGTGGTTCTGGTGGTGGTGGTGGTGGTGGTAATGATAAAGGAAATAAATACGATTACAAAGGTAGTGACTATGCTGAAGGGTATAATTACAACTATGGCGAGGGTGAATATGGTGGTTCATATGAAAATAGCGACTATGCTTATGGTTATAATGACAACTATGAGGGTGAATATGGTGGTTCATATGATGCATATGGCGACTATTCTTATGGATATGACTATTATTACGGATAAAATTTAAAGAATGTACGCAAAAAGTTTTTTAAATACTGTGGGAGAAATGAAGGATAAAAGTAAGGATACTAATAGTGTCATTACTGAAACCACTAAAGGGACTATGATTGGTGCTATGATAGGTGCTGGAATAGGACTTTTTATTGGCTTTTCGAAAGAAAAGAATTTGGTGATGAGTGCTTTTATCGGAGGTGTAGTAGGTGGTGGAATTTCAAGAGTTTTAATAACTAAAAAATAAATAAAAATTAAAAATTAAAAAATGAATTACAATCAAAAAATGCTTTTAGGCGTAGCAGTAGTAGGCGTAGCAGGTTATTACTACTGGAAAAGTCAACAAAAAACTGCTAAATTTATAGGTGCAAATGGTTCTCTTTTTGCAGGAAGACCAGATTCCCCAATTTTTGCAGGTATGGCAGGTTATGCAAACTTTAAAGATGAGGCTTGTAGATGTCATACTGGTTCTGACACAATAAAAGGTAAAACTTATTACAAGTGTGGTGATGGTGTAAGTTTATCTGATGCTTCTGATGGACCTTGTAAGAAGAAAAAACAACAAAATTAATTTTATAACTAAAAAATAAATCAAAATGGCAGATTCAACAGAAAAAACAAGTTTTTTTCAATCAGCAACTGGTATTGCAATCTCAATTGGTGTATTATTTGCAACTATTTGGGTAGCATCAAAGGCTTGGAAAACTGGTCAGAAGTAATTAATTTCAAACTTTAAAACGAAAGATTCTATGAAAAACAATTTTTTAGGAAGTGCAGTAGGTATAGCGGTATCTCTTGCAGTTCTTTTTGGCGTAGTTTATGTGGCATCAAAAGCGTGGCAATCAGGACAAAAATCAAAAACTGCTTAAAATGGAATTAAAGCTAACTAATACATTAACTTCAGCAGGTGCAGTAGGTGGAATCATTTACGGCATTTCAAAACAAAAAGGTTTTTGGGCTACCGCAGGGTATACCCTTCTTTTTGCAGTTGCAGGTGGTATGTTAGGTACAGCTATAAATTCACAAAAAAAATAGTATGAGCAAACACACAAAAATGCTTTTAGCCGTTTTAGTAATTGGCGCTGCTGGATACTACTACTGGAAAAGCAAACAAACAAAAACAAAACAATTTTCAGGACCTGTTGGACCTGTAGAAAAGTAATTAATTTTAAAAAAAACAAACAATGAACAAGAATCAACAACTTTTATTAGGTGTAGGTGTCGTAGGTGTAGCTGGATACCTTTACTGGAAAAGCAAACAACCTAAAGCTGCATTTGCAGGTGTAGGTCCTCAAATGAGGAATTTAGCTGGAAACTCAAGAGCTTCTTTGAATGGTCTTCGTATGAACGCTGATGGCACTCGTAAGATTGCAGGTAAAGTACAACCATTAGGTAGTGACTCTTTTGGTAAAAGAGGATTTGCAGAACAAAAGACATCTGGTGATGGAAAATTTGCATCAGCTGTTGGTAGCATTAATCCAATTTTTGCAGTTAAGGGTGCTCATGTAGGAACTCCTGCATTTTGGTCTTAAATGATGAAAAGGGATTATTGGTTGGTACTTGGGGTATTTGCTTTAGGCATATACTTCTTGTGTAAGAAGAAATATACGGTTTCCTTTGATGGGGATACGGATAATTATGGGAAAGAAAGACTTTTAATAAACTTATAATGGAAAAATCTGCAAATAAAAAGTGGAAAGAAAGTGGTAGCACTTTAACTTTTAAAGAGTGGATTGATAGAGAAAATAAAAAAAATGGAAGTTCAGAACAAGGTACTTTCATCCCATTTGATGGTGTTCCCTCACCAGATACTTCTTCTATTAATGATACTTTAAGACAAGCTGAAAATGATATTTTGGTTGCAAGTGGTTATAAAAACCAACCAAGCAAATCAAAAGTATTCGGATTAGATAAAAATATTTTAATCTTTTCTGGAATATTATTGGTTAGTTCAATTGGTATATATTTCTACCTAAAAAGTAAGAAAAAATAATGTATAAAAAAAATTTGATATATGCAGGGGTAGGGATTTTCCTATTATTAGTTATTTATAATTCCACCCAAAAAATGGAATTAAAAGAAGTGACTGCAGAACCTGACAATAAAAATTTTGATAATGCAATATTACCATTAAGCATAAAACCACCTTTACGGATTAATGATGGTGAACCCATCCCTACACCTGTAAAGAAAGAATTCACATTAAATTTAATAGGGGCATACCCAAGATTTGACACAGCATGATATATACAGTCCCAACTCGATACGAAGAACTAACCCTTGTCATCAAGGTATACACACATAGTGCTGTAAACATTAGGATTAAGGTAGTAGATGCAGACCAACCGAATACGACTTTCACCGACAGAGATAAAATTGTTGATGGTGAAAGTATTTTTTTTGTAAGGATGCCTGTAAGTCCTAAAACGGCTTTAATTTATGTATACAATGAAGATTTAGGGAATATGACTACTGGTCAAGACAAGTCTTTTGAAGTAGATTCTATTTCAAAGGAAATGCTTGAAAAAAAGTTGGATGTAATTGATTTTGGCAATCCTTTGGTTCGCAGTTTTGTTAACTTCTGCACAAGATTTTGCTATAATGCAGGGTCATTAAGTAGTGGTACATATGTATCTGATGACAAGAAATTTGTAATAAAATATCTTGCAACTATTGAAGATAATGGACAAGAACAGACTACACCAGCAAGGATTGAATTAAATACGGGTGTAATTGAAGTTTCCAAAAAACAATTTGTAAACTTTACTATACCAAACAGAATGGCAATTTTGTTACACGAATTTAGCCATGTCTATCTTAATAATAACCAAGATGATGAAGTGGAAGCAGATTTGAATGGATTATTAATTTATTTAGGGTTAGGCTATCCAAGAATTGAAGCATTTGAAGTTTTTGCTTCTACTTTTATGAATGCACCAACTGAACAAAATAAAATGCGTTTTGATAAAATTAAAAACTTCATAGACAATTTTGAAAACCATAACACTTATATGTACGAATAATGGGAAAAGCAACTCAACATAATATGTAAG
>Ga0315293_10000733_pt1 | contig 30875 bp, 37 predicted proteins | sample YL17G13_20_MG_FD_203071 | JGI IMG/M metagenome (GOLD analysis project Ga0315293, IMG submission 203071) | Sediment microbial communities from Yellowstone Lake, YNP, Wyoming, USA - YL17G13_20 | ecosystem: Environmental > Aquatic > Freshwater > Lake > Sediment | place: USA: Wyoming | collected... | reverse complement strand
AGGGGGCAAGGAAGAGGAAGGACTTCAGGAAGTCTGATGAAATCCGCGCAAAGCTGGCCGGCATGGGCGTGATACTGGAGGACACGGCGGAAGGCGTCAGATGGAAGGTAAGGGGTGAATGATATGAGGCAATACGACATGGAGAAGATAAGGAAGGAGCTTATAGAGATTTATTCGGAGTACAAGAAGGACCCGAACGACCCGGAGATGAAGAGGAAGGCCAGGATGCTGCATACCGCTTACGGGAACACCGGCCCCCACATGGAGAAGATCATGAGGCATGCGATAAACCTGCTCGTGGACATTGGCTGGGACCTGCCCGCGCCGCCAAAGCCATCGAAGGAAGTTGTTGAGACGCTCATATTCGCCCTTGCATCCGGGAATGCGTAGGAGCGCGCCATCCAGCAGGATTTAAAACTAGTCTGGATTTCTTATTTATGTGCGCTTTCAAGGATATCCCGCAGGTTTTCTTTGTCGGAGACCGCGGTTCGAGATTCCTGGAGAGATACGCGGATGCCCTCTGCTTCACAATCGAGGAATGCGGCGGGGGGATAAGAGCGCTTGAATACAAAGGCAAGACATTCGGTCTGCTGTCCGCCGACGGCACACTCGTCATCGACTACCAAGCGCTGCCGGAAGCAGGCGTCCTGAGGAAGATATATGATAGGATGAACGAAAAGGGTACCTATTGTTAGCGGAGGGTCAGCGAAGGATTCGTGGTGTCCGGTACCCCAAACAAATAAAAGTTTTTCTTTGCAATTGTTATTATAAGGATAAACCAAGGTGCTATCATGATAAAGAAAATCGGCGACGTCGGGGTGATACAGCTTTCTGACACGGACTCGAACATCTACATCGTCGGCAACACGGTCATCGATGCCGGCACTGGATTCAATTTCAACAGGCTCATGTCCATATTCAGCGCCATAAGGAAGGACATGGGCTCGATAGAATGGGTGATAAACACCCACGGCCACTTCGACCACATAGGCGGCAACGGCTACTTCCTGAATGCCAAGGTCGCCATACACGAGGCGGACGCGCCCATACTGGAGAAGGGCGACGAAGAGATGAGCTTCTCGGATTTCTTTGAGGGGAAGATCCGCCCGAGGAAGGTCGACAGGAAGCTGAAGGACGGGGACGAGATAAACGGCCTGAAGGTCATACACACGCCGGGGCACAGCAGGGGCTCCATCTGCCTTTATGATGAGAAGAACAAAGTGCTTTTCTCCGGGGACACCGTTTTCGCCCAGGGCATCGGCAGGACCGACCTGCCCGGCGGCAGCGAGGAGGAAATGAAGAAGTCCCTCGCGAAGCTGAAGGGCCTGAAGATTGACAGGCTGTTCCCGGGGCACGGCCCGCCGGTCCTCAGCAACGTCAAGCTCGTCATCGACAAAGCATCTGATGACTTCTATTAACCCTTTTCTGGCCGGATGCTAAAAAGCGTTAGCGGAAAATAACCCTTTTCTGGCCGGATGCTAAAAAGCGTTAGCGGAAAAGAAGTTTTGAATGATGTTTCTTGCTTAAGATTCTTTTCTAAAGAAGCTTATAATAGTGAAATCATAGCGGATTTTCCCGGACTATCCTGCCATATGCCTTTCCGGCCAGCCTTCTCAGCGTCCAGCACATCAGACGGTAGGCGATATCATACTCCTGGGACCCCTTGGGTATGCCATTCGAGGTCACATATGGATAGGCGTCGAAGACGTCCCTGTCTTCCTCCCCCACGAACTCGTGGAGACCTGAGACCCTGAGACCGCCGAAGTATCCCTTGTGCTGGCGCTCCGCGACCAGGACCAGATTGAAGCCCCCGTGAAGCTCGGTGAAGTGCCTTATGGTCCCTGCCCCCATCGGGATGCCCCACTCGCCAAGTATCCTGACCACGTGGGGGTTCGTCTCATCCCTTCCTGCCTCCCTCAGTTGGGCTATCAGCTCCCGGGAAACGCCGGCCGATTCGAACCCGAGGTCGTACCTGTTATCCTGTGCAGCCAAATACGAGAGGCAGGCGCGCAGCCCCGGGCTCCTTCCCTTCTCCGCCGAGCAGGCTAACAGCACCCTGTAGACCATTCTCAGAAATTGGAACATGGGGATTTAAACGACCCTGGCTCTAAGAGCGGTGCATATGAATATTATATGCGTGCAAACTCTTTGGGAAAGAGCCCTGACAGAAAGCTTTTATGGAAAGCTCTGGCAAAATATGAATATGCGTTGGCGGACTTTCCGTTAAAGCCTTGGCAGGTCCGCTTGTGCCAAAGTGTCATTTTTCCGTTGACGCTTTTGCATTTACGTGATGGAAAGGTTATGATAAGCTACGAGAAGGACCGGGACCTGCAGAATGCGGCAGAATGGATAGCCAGGCGGCTGGGGTTCAACTGGATAGACCCCGCAAGGATAGCCTGCATACGCAGCAGGGGGTCCAAGAGCAGGAGGACGCTGGCAAGGTGCCATGCCCTGCCGAAGATAATGCAGGAGGCCCTGGGAATAAAGGGCCACTATGTGATCGAGGTCATATCCGAGAACTTCGACGGGCTGGGCCGCGAGGACAAAACCAAGACGCTGATCCATGAGCTCATGCACATACCATCGACCATGGGAGGCGGCTTCAGGCACCACAGGCCCTACGTGAACAGGAAGGCCGTGGAAAGGATGTACGAGAGGCTCCTTGAGGGGCTGTGAGTTCTCAGGAAATTCATTTATAAATATTAAAGGGTTAAATATAAGGAAATTATACTGTAAAAGGTGCTATTCAGATGACAGGCGCAGGCATGCTGGCGGAAAGGACCGACTACCTATCGGCAGGCGTGCATATAGGCATGAAGGCGTGCACGGGCTACATGAAGCAGTTCGTCTACAAGATAAGGGACGACGGGCTTTCGGTGTTCAACCTCAGGAAGGTGGACAGCAGGATATCGTCCACGGCCGCCTTCCTTTCAAGGTTCAGGAACATCCTGATAGTCACCAGGAAGGCCAACGCAGACGAGGCCGTTGACAAGTTCGCCGAGGTCATAGGCGCGAAAGCCGTCTCCGGCAGGTTCTCGCCCGGCACGCTCACCAACCCGTCCTACAGGGACTTCTTCGAGCCGGACGTCATCATGGTGATAGACCCCCTCGTCGACGAGCAGGCCATAAAGGAGGCCAAGAAGAAGAGGATACCGGTCATAGCGCTGTGCGACACGTTCAACGAGGCCAGCGACCTGGACCTCCTGATACCGGCGAACAACAACGGGAAGAAGGCCGTCGCATTCATACTGCTGCTACTGGCGAGGGAGGTACTGAAGAAGAGGGGCCAGATAAAGAAGGATTCTGAATTCAAGTACAAGATAGAGGACTTCGGCGCAGAGAGCCTCACCCCCGTCGAGAGCGAGGGGAAGGCCGAGGCAGTCGTGGAGAAGGAAGAGGCCGAAGGTGGATAGATGAACACTTCTTACCAGAAAAAGCTGGCAGCCAAGATACTGAAATGCAGCCCGAAGAGGGTAAAGGTCTCCCAGAGCAAGGACGTGGAGGAGGCGCTCACAAGGAACGACGTGAGGCATCTCATAGTCAAAGGCCTGATAGTCAAGAAGCAGATAAAGGGCACGCCGAGGGCCAATGCCAACTACATAGCCGCCCAGAAGAAGAAGGGCAGGAGGGGAGGCCGCGGCAGGCGGGGAGGCGTGCTCAACGCCAGGACTCCCAGGAAGCAGAGCTGGATGAAGAACATCCGGGCGCTCAGGAGGCTGCTCGACGGCATGAGGGAGAACGGGCAGATCGGGAAGGGTGTCTACGGGAAGATGTACAGGAAGGCCAAGGGCGGCGAGTTCAGGAACAAGAAGCACATGCTTGCATACCTCAAGGACAACAAGCTGATGAAGGAGAGGGAGAAGAAGAAAAAGGGTGCCAAGAATGGTTAAGGGAAGGAAGCAGATAGTCCCCCACAGGAGGAGAAGGGAGCTGAAGACGGACTACAAGAAGAGGCTCATGCTACTGAAGTCAGGCAAGCCCAGGCTCGTCGTCAGGAAGTCCCTCAACAACATCATATGCGAGGTCGTCGAGTACGTGCAGAAGGGCGACAGATGCCTCGTTTATGCCAATTCCGGCGAGCTCAAGAAGTACGGCTGGAAGCTGAACACCGGGAACATACCCGCATCATACCTGACAGGGCTGCTTTGCGCCATCAGGGCGAAGAAGAAGGGTGTCGGCGAAGCCATCCTTGACCTGGGGCTCTACACCTCGACAAAGGGCAGCAGGCTCTACGCCGCGCTGAAGGGCGCTGTGGACGGCGGCCTTGAAGTGCCGCACTCGGAGGAGATACTGCCCGGCGAAGACAGGATGAAGGGCGCCCATATAGCCGCCTACGCCGAATGGATGAAAAGGGAGAGCGCCAACGACTACAGGAAGAGGTTCTCCGCGTACCTGAAGGCGAAGGTCGAGCCGGAGAAGCTGCCCGCGCACTTCGAGGAAGTCAGGGAAAAGATAATGAAGTCCTAGATGACTTTTTTCTTTGAACAATCGGTTCTAGTAGAACAGCCTGTTCTCATGGGCCGGTATGACCATATATGGGAACAAGTCCAAATCGCTCACTGCTCCCAGAAAATCCATGCCACTGACATCTGGCGCCACCATCCTTGCGGCAACATAGTAATGGAATCTATCAACCCATTTATGCTGTGAAACCCCTGTCACCACTATCTCTGCTGTGTGATTGAGGAGGAGATGGGCCCCCTGCAGGTCTATTGCCCTGGCAGAAAATGCCCTGCATAATCCTGGGACCGTCTCATACCTAAGCCTTTTGTTCTGCCGGCGGACTCCCTCAAGATCGACCGTCATGTCTATGTCCACTGCTGGATCCGGCGGGTTGTAGAATCCTACTATGATGTGCATTCTCCTTTGCGGGCTGTCGGGCCTCTCACCTGGTATAAAATCCATGATGCAGCTCCTCAAGGCAGCTATCTCGGCCCTCGGGACCGGTTCAAAATCCAAAGCAGGCTCAGAATTGCACGCGTTAACTCTTTCGAGATAGCCGCAGGTTTTCAGCAGCTTTCTGGCCAGCAGTGCGACGCTTTCCGGAGGCTTCCCGGTTTGGAAATGAAGCACGGACTCTTCGTAGAGATGCCTTATGCCGTCGCCGATTATTTCTTCAGCAAGCTGGACCTTTTCCCTCAGGGCGACACCGGGAGCGCCAGGCTCCAGGATTTCGACCCTGGGCGTTATCCTCATCACCTTCCTGAACATGCTTTACTATTAGGCTCAAAATTTTTAAATCCACAAATCCGGGTTGTTCCAAAGCATTTTAAGAGCAGAGGCGCACAATAAATTATTATGTGGCTGTGGAATTTCTACCTGTTCTCGAACTTCATATTCAGCGGCTGGTTCGTGGCCATATTCCTGCTCATATTCAAGAGGACCAGGGAATTCTACGGCGAGCGCCAGAAGCCCAGGTCGTGGATAACCATATCCATGGGCGTGATCTTCCTCGGCCTGTCGACGTTCACCATCACGGCCATCACGTTCCTGGACCCCTACATAGCTCTGGGTGAGGAATTGTCGGGGATGGCGCTCTACGGGGTGCTCTCATACCTGCTTTTCGAGTATGCCGCCATGGCCTCCCTTTTCTACGGATTCTTCAGGCTGCTCAGGGAGCCGCAGGGCTAGGCCCGCATTCTGCCCCTCCGGCCAACACATAAAAATGCGGTTCTCAATTAATTCTATATGTTCGGGCTGCTGAAGAAGAAGCTGAAGGAGTCCATAAGCCAGCTCGCCGGAATGGCGGAGAAGGGTGCGGAAAAGCCGCGCAAGGAGGATAAGCGCAGGGGGGAGAAGCCCTCCGGCAAACCCCTTTCGGGCCTCGCGAAGAGGATAAAGGAAAAGGTCTTCACGGAAAAAGAGATAGATGATTTTTTCACCGGCGTGGAGACTGGGCTCCTCCAGGCCAATCTTGCATTGGAGGTTATCGATTTCCTCAAGACGGGGCTCAAGGAGGCGCTGGTAGGCAGGGATGTGAAGAGGAGCGAGGCTGAGAGGATAATCAGCGGGACATTCCGGAAAATGATTCTGGAGACTGTCAATCAGGGAGGAATAGACGTCACGGAAGTCATCAAGAAAGCGAGAAAGGAAAAGAGGCCCGCATGCTTCATTTTCCTGGGATACAACGGCTCCGGCAAGACGACGACCATAGCAAAGATCGCCCATATGCTCCTGAAGAAGAGGTACAAGCCCGTCCTGGCGGCCGCGGACACGTTCAGGGCGGCAAGCATAGAGCAGCTCGAATTCCACGCCCGGAAGCTGGGCATAGGCCTGATAAAGCAGAATTACGGCGCAGACCCCGCCGCAGTGGTGTTCGACGCCAGGAAGCACGCTGAAAGCAGGGGGCTTGATGCGGTGCTTGCGGACACGGCGGGCCGCATGCACACCAACGTCAACCTGATGGACGAGCTGAAGAAGGTGGCAAGGGTCAACAAACCGGACCTGAAGATCCTCGTGGTTGACTCCCTGACGGGGAACGACGTCGTCGAGCAGGTGAGGATGTTCAACGAGGGCGTCGGCATCGACTGCATCGTCCTGACGAAGATGGACGTCAACGAGAAGGGCGGCTCGATAATCAGCGCCTGCTACACCGCCAGGAAGCCTGTGCTTTTCATAGGGACAGGCCAGGGCTATGACGACCTTCAGGAATTCGACCCTGAAAGGTTCGTTGAGCAACTTCTTGAATAGGCATCCGGATAAAATCTGAGCTAAGAAATCAGACCTCGCGGAAAAGCTCCTGCTTCCTCCTGCCGAAGAATGCGACGAATATGAACCATGCGATGATGGTTATCAGGCTTGCCACTATGATCGGCATGCTGGTGCTCATGGAAGAGATGACCCCGGCGATTATCGGCGGGACTGCCTGCGCGAGCGACTGTATGGACTGGTTTATCCCCAGTATCTCGCCCTGCGAATCCCTGGCGCTGAGATTGGAGACTATGGCCGTCGAATTGGGATATGTCAGGCCCTGGAATATGGCGATGAATGGAGTTATCATCAGCAGGTAGATAGCCTTGTCGGGCACCAGCAATGCAGGGAGCGTCAGCCCGAGGAGCAGCGCTGAATATTTCAGCACCTTGGGCGGGCTGAACCTCCTTGAGATCGGCCTTGTGACCCCTCCCTGGGCGAAGGCTATCCAGAAGCCCATGTATGCGAAATAGTTGCCTATGTCCACCTGGTTGAACCGGAACTTCTCTATCAGGAAGACCTGCATGAACTGGGTGAAGAAGTTGAAGCCGAACGCCAGGAGGAAAATCACCAGCAGCATTATCCTGAGGTTCGGCAGATGGAATGCCTTCCTTATGTTCCTCATCCCCGTCAGGATGCTGACTTTCGAATTCACCCTCGTGGCCAGCGTTTCGGGGAATACCAGCAAAAGCATGACCATGTTGAATAATGTCAGGCCGGCGGAGAACCAGAAGGGGGTCGCGAAATTGAACCAGCTCACGAGGGCCGGGTTAGAGAGCTGACCGCCGATGTAGGGGCCGATGATGAACCCGAATCCGAAGGCCATGCCGATGAGGCCGAAATTCCTTGCCTTGGATTTCTCATCGCTGATGTCGGCTATCGCGGACTGCGCAACCGAGATGTTCCCGCCAGTGAGTCCGTCGATTATCCTGCCGGCGAAGAGAAGGTAGAGTGTGCCCATCATGATCCCGAAGGCGAACATGACGTACCCGATGAATGATCCGAGAAGGGAAAACAGCAGTATCCTTTTCCTTCCGAACCTGTCGGACAATGCGCCCAATATCGGTGCCCCGAAGAACTGCGCCAGAGGATAGGAGGCTATAAGAAGGCCGTATAACAAAAGCCTTGTGGAAAAGGAATAGTAGGCCGGCAGGATGCTGATGCCCGGCTCAAGGAAAAGGACCGCGAGTATGGGGATGACTATGCCTACCCCGACCATGTCGAAGAAGATGATGAGGAACATCGAGGCTATGCATCTTCTTCCGCACTTCGCCCTGTCTTTTCCGGCGGCCATTACAGAGTTATGAGGGAGCTATATTTATTCGTTGGCCAGGGCCTGCTTTTGACAATCCTTTGACGAAAACATATATTTATGTAAATTTTTCATTCTATTCTCCATGGGGGAGATTCGTCACATATGGTTTCGCTCAGGCATTCGCTCTGGAACGCCATTATAAACTTTTCCCCATGTAAGCCCCGTCCTGCGCGTAGCCCAGCTTCCTGTAGTACTCTCTGGCGCCCACGCCGCTTGTGACAAGCATCTTATCGCTCCCGCATTCCTTAGCGATCGCTTCCGCCTTTTCCAGAAGGCTTCTTCCGATGCCCCTGTGCTGGATGCCGGTCTTCGCACCGGCGCCAACGGGCGTGCTGGGGCCGAATACCCTCAGTTCCCTCACCAGGGCCGTCTTTCCCGTGATTTCCTCCCTGAACGGGCTGCCCGGAAACCTCAGCCTGAGGAGGCCAAGGAGAAGCCCGTCCGGCGTAAGATACTGCAGGAGATGCTCAGTGCCATCGCTTGCTTCATATTCAGTTATTCTAATTTCAGATTTTTCGATATCATCCGTGCTTATTTCCCTGTGCCTTACTTCCCTGCACCTGATGCACCTGCAGCCGAGGCCTCTTTTTTTCATCTCCCTCAGCACGATCTCCCTGAGGTTTGTGTACCTGCACCCCGCGATTATGTGCTGGCTCGGGACGTCCCTCTGGAGGCGCATTATCCTGACGTATTCCGGGACTATTCTTTTCATTTCTATTATGAGGTTTATCAGCTCCTCATCGGAGTAGACGTCGTACCCTCCCTTCTTGTGGATCCCATCGAGCTCAGAGCCGCCCACGACAAGCGTCGGATAAAGCTTTATCATGTCAGGCCTGAACCTTGCATCGGAAAAGAGCCCGGAGAACATTTTCAGGTCCTTGTCCGGATCCGATCCCGGAAGGTTTGGCATGATGTGGTAGCAGACCTTCAGCCCCGAGTCCTTCAGGATTCTTGTTGCCTTTATGACATCTTCGACTTTGTGCCCTCTTTTGACAATTTCATAGATTTCATCGTCTGGATTTTGCACGCCGATTTCAACCCTGGTGGCGCCGAAGGAGAGCATCAGGCCTATCTCCTTTTCGTGCACCCAGTCCGGCCTCGTCTCTATCGCCAGCCCGACGCACCTGTGCTTCGCCGTCTCGTTTGTCATCTGTGCCTGCTTCAGACTTCTTGATGAAAAGCCGTTCAGGCCATCATAGCATCCTTTTATGAAGCTTTTCTGGTATCTTTCCGTTCTCGATGTGAAAGTCCCGCCCATGACCACCAGCTCCACCTTGCTTGCGGGATGGCCTATCGCCAGCAGCTGGCCTGTCCTGCATTTTGCCTGCCGGAATGCGTCATAGCCGAGCGCCTTCGCCCTCATCACCGCGGGCTCGCCATCGACATAGCTCTGCGGGATCCCCTTTATCGTCGGGCAGTAGACGCAGGTGCCGTGCGGGCACTTCTCCGGCTTCGCCATGACGGCCACGATGCTTATGCCGCTCGCCGTCCTGCCGGGCTTCTTCTGGAGGAACTTGATGAATCTCCCTTTCTCTTCGCCTTTCAGATATTTCAGTATTTCCTTGTTCGGGGGCACTTCTGTCCCCTGCCCGCTGGCCATCTTCGTTTTGAGCGCCTCCAGCTCCCCCCTGGTCATGCTGCGCTTCCTCATCTCGTCCGCCACTCCGGAAATTACTGCGCGCCTTTTCCCGTCCATACTTTAAATCCGCCATAAGCTATTTTAAATATGTCCGGAGACGCGCGAGAGGTTTTCGATTCGATTGCCGAAAGCTGGCACAGCATCAGGAGCAGGCAGAAGTTCCTCTTCCCCAGGTGGTTCCGGATGTTCAACGTCGCCTGGAAGGGCGGAAGGGTGCTCGACATCGGCTGCGGGAACTGCAAGAACCTGGTTTACCTGCGCGGCCTGGAGATGCACGGCATGGATTTCTCAAGAAAAATGATAAAATCCGGGAAAATGCATAACGACAAAAAGGGGTTTGAAATACGATATGTCGTTGGAGATGCCCATTCCCTGCCTTACAAAGATGGCTCTTTCGATCACGTGCTTGCCACGGCACTCTACCATCATCTTGAGAAGGACCGTCAAAACGCACTCCTCGAGCTTTTCAGGATCCTCAGGCCGGGGGGCGAGGCCTTCATTACGGTGTGGTACAGGTGGAAGGACAGGTTCCTGCTCAGGAAAAGGGATATCATGGTCCCCTGGACAACCCGTGGAAGGACATATTCCAGATACTACCATCTGTTCTCATTCAAAGAGATCAGGAACCTCATCAGGGAGGCCGGATTAGCGATTGTCAAAGAAGGGTCTGAAAACGGCTGGAAGCGGACGGACAGGCTCTTCGCAAGGAACGCGTGCTTTCTGGTAAGGAAGCCCGAATTCGCGACAGGGGATCCGGGAAGAATCAGAAGCGGAGCCTGAACCTCTTCGCCGAGGTTTCAGAGACTTCCTCGAGCTCGAGCTGCTCTCTGTACTGCGTTATCAGTCTAAGTGCGTCTTCCAGTTGCATAATTATGGACTTCAAAAGCAGATTTTAAATACCTTTCTGTATTTTTCCCACTTGTGGAAATTATTTTATTAAAAAATTCATAAAATGGATTATTGTTCCAAAAATGCGGCCGCAATCCCTATGACTTGGCCGGCCATGGAATCCACGGCCTGTATGGCGGCCTTATCCCGCCGCATGTGACATCCCATGGCTCGATGTCATGGAGTATCATCTTCGCCACCTCCCCCCTTGCCGCATGGTCAGGATTGGGCACATCCGAATGGCGGCTGCGCAACTCCGTGTACATGTGCCCAAGGCAGGTCTCGGGGTCCAGGAACCTTCCCATGAAATATTGGGCGACCGCGACCCTCGCGGCACCTTCGCGGCCTTCATGGTCAATGGGGTCGAACCCCGGGTCCTTCCCCAGCTCCCAGGTAACTGCTTCGATTGCCATCCTTACCTTTGATCCGGGGTCGGAATAGCCATGCATTATGGAAGCGGCCACGAGGCCCACATGCTCAATGGGATCAGCATCAAGAAGCATTGCCCCGCCATAGGGCCCCCCTTGCGCAGGACAAGCGGGAATAGGAATAGTTGTCATCAATGATTATTTTCGTGGCCAAAAAATAAAAGCATGCGTCCATGTTTTCCCACTTCATTCCGGCAAGATTCTGCTGGGGCTTGTTGTCCGGGAATCACTCCGGGACCCCCTGCATGCCTGACAGCGATTCATAGTGCTCGGGATCACGGCTGCATATAATCATATCCGCCACATCGGCCCTCGCTCTAGGATCAGCATCCTCGCCGGAATAGAACCTCTTCCTGGATTCGAAAAAACGCTGGAAAGTCGTCTCGGGGTCCTCCATGTGGGGTCTTTCTGAAACGTAGTGTTTTATCGCCCCTCTGGCGAATCTCATGTGGCCTTCGTGGGTATCGTCCTCGCAGATGTGGTTCTCGCCGGCCCACCACGCGATTGCATCCAAGGCTAGCATCGTCGCGGATTCAGGGCTTGAGCTCCGCTCTTCTATATACCTCATGAACAGGTCGCCGCTATCCATTGGAGACGCAAAGGGATCCGGATAAAAAATTCCCAAATAATTTACGACATATGCCGGCCTTTTTTCGGTTGTATGAAGAATGCCGGTGGAAACGGCTGGAGCGCGCGGCCAGCCATCATCGGATGGATTGCCTGGGGGGTCTTCCGTGAAACCAACCATTTGATTAATATTTCTGAAGTCCGGAAATAAAAAATTGCACCTTCGTTTTCCCACAGGATTCCCACATAATCCTCATCGATGGATAAAAGCGCTGGGGCTACTCCTTCCAGAACCTCTTGTTCTTCGCATAGTTCCTTTCGGCCTCAAGCGTCAGCTTCAGCAGCTCTTCCTCGTCCCTCGCCTTCGCAAGGATCCTCTTCGCCGTCGTCCAGCCGACGCCCCTGCCGGCAAGGACCTTCAGGGCCGGGTGGCCGTAGTTCATCACCATGGTGGCGGTGTTGAGGAGATAGTCCATGTCTTCCTTCTCCGCATCCGTCAGCTCCCTGCCCCCGAGGTGCTTCTTCAGCGTTTTCTGCCTTTCCATGTCCCAGCCTGGCGCGACCCCTATGAGCCTCGCGCCGCATCTGGGGCACTGCAGCGGCGGGTTCTCCTTGACCTTCGCCGTGAGCGCCCAGTCTCCGCAGTTGGCGCACAGCAACCTGAGCTTCGTCTCAAGCAGCCTCTTGCCGAAGGCATCGAGTATCTCGTTCTCCGGCTTCTCCGGCGCGACGATCTCGTACTTCCTGGCCAGCCCCATCTCACCAATCGGGGAAAGGCCCTCCTCCATGACGAGCTTTATGCCGCCCTTCTGCAGATCTTCCAGCAGGATCTTCGCCTTCTCCACGTCGAGCTTCTCCTTCTTTATCTCGTGCATCGCCTCGGTGCAGGCCGGCGTACCGAGATATGCGTCGACCACCTTGTTCAGGTAGCCCTTGCCGAAGTCCGCGTCCTTCTCTATGATGCCCATCCTCTTCGCCACCTGTATGAACCTCCATGCAAAGAGCTCCGTGCGCGGCAGGGCGATGTCCAGCAGGCCCTCGATGCTTCCTGCCTCCATGTAGCGGAATGTGTCCGTGACGTCATTCCACCTGGGGACCTGAAGCTTCAGCATTATCCTGTAGGGGTCCGTCTGCAGCCCTATGGAGCCCAGCCTGCTGCTCAGCAGTATGGTAAGGCACCTGCCTATGGTCTCGTTGACCTTGGAGCCGAAGCAGGTGTGCATCACGACCCAGTAGCCGTCCTCCCCTTTCGAGTATTCGATGAGTACCTCCTTCTCCGTCGGGACATGCCCGGACTTCATCTGCTTCCCAATGATGCCGATCATCTTCTTGGCAACGTCCGCAGTGACAGGATATCTGGAAATCAGATATTTTTCAGCCCCCTCAGCACCTTCCCTTTTCAGCTTGTCAGCAATCTCGCCCCTCATCCTGCCGACGCCCTGGGCGATGTCATATGGCACCGGTATGAGCTCGCCCTCCCATGCCGGTATCGCCGCCTCTATGCCCCTCTGGGGCTCCACCATCACGCTGCTCTTCTTCACCTCAAGGATCCTCCATGCCTGGCCCTTGCATATGAATGACGTCCCGGGGGAGCCGTGGAGCGCCAGGAACTCCGCGTCAAGGGAGCCCACCGGGCTGTTGGAGACTATGTCGATTATCCTGTAGTTCCTGACGTCGGGTATCGTTGAGAGGTTCATGTAGTAGTACTCGAAGGCGCTCTTCCTCCTCTTGATGACGGGCTTCTCATCGAACCTGTCGTCGAGCCAGACCAGCCTCAGCCTCTCCAGGAATTTGCAGACCTCCGTGAACTTCTCCATGGTCAGCTCCCGGTAGGGCATGGCGCCCTTTATTATATTGAAGGCCTTCTCCAGGGGTATCTTGTACTCCTCCAGGCTCAGCCCGACTATCTGGTGGGCCAGGACGTCCAGGGCCATCGAGTAGACATCCGAGGATTCTATCCTCCTCTCCATGGCAAGGCCGGCTATTACGGCTGACTCGAAGCAGTCGTCGGCATCCGAGGCCATGATCAAACCGCGGGATGTCGCCCCGACGCTGTGGCCGGACCGCCCCGTCCTCTGAAGAAGCTTCGCCACCTGCCTCGGGGACATGTACTGCAATGTCAGGTCTATATCCCCGATGTCTATGCCCAGCTCCAGCGAGCTGGTGCACACCAGCGCCCTGAGCTTACCCTCCTTCAGCCTGCCTTCGGCATCGACCCTGACCTCCTTGGAGAGCGATGAATGATGCGTGTCCAGAGGCAGGTCGGGGGCGATTGCCTTGAGCCTTGACGAAAGTATCTCTGCGAACTCCCTGGTATTGGTGAATATCAGCGTGGCCCTCGTCCTTCTGACTTCCTCCACTATCCTGTTCAGCCTGGCCATTATCTCCGGCGTCACGAACATCTCGCCGCTTAGCCCGTAGTCCTTGCCCCCTGGCTCCGGCGATTCGACCTTCAGGTCCAGGTTCTTGAGTTCCGTCGTGTCGATTATCCTGCATTTCCCGGATGTAAGGAACCCGGCCACCTTCTCCGGCGTCCCGACCGTGGCGGAAAGCCCGATGAACTGGGGCCTGGGGTTGCCCGAAGATTTTATGAGCTCCTTCAGCCTTTCAAGCCCGACGGAAAGCTGCGCACCTCTCTTGCTGTCCACGAGCTCGTGTATCTCGTCCACGACGACGAACCTCACGTTGGACAGATGGGTCCTCATGATCTTCCCCGTCAGCATCGCCTGCAAGGTCTCTGGGGTCGATATGAGCATGTCCGGCGGGTTGGCAGCCTGCATCCCCCTCTCGTACTGCGTCGTGTCGCCATGCCTTACGGAGCAGTCCATCCCCATGTGCTCGGACCACCAGGATATGCGCTTCCCAAGGTCCCTGTTGAGGCTCCTCAGCGGCGTTATGTACAGTATCGATATTGGCCTCGGCCTGTCGCGAAGCCACCTGTCGAAGACCGGCAGGAGGACCGTCTCGGTCTTCCCCGTCCCCGTGCTGGCCAGGACCAGCGTGTCCTCGCCCGCATGGATCGGCGGGATGCCCTCGAACTGCACCTGAGTCGGCTTCTCGAACCGCTTCCCTATCAGCTCCCTCAGCTCCTTTGTAAAAATCCCGAACACCATGGCACCACCGCAACGAACCTCAACACTCTTAAGAAGGCGAAACAAAATAATAAATGGTGCTTTAAATGCTTTCTTCGCTCTTCGGTTCGCTCTTCGGCTGGGGCAGGAAGATAAGGAAGCTGAGGAAGCGCTGGGACAGGCTCAGGGAGAAGACGCTGAAGAAGGAGCCGCGCATGAGGGCCGTTCTCCTGTCAAAGGAGGACCAGATAGAGCAGAGCATCGCCGCGCTCGAGGAGAGGAGGCTCACGAGGGCCGAGAGGGCAAGGCTGGCCAGGGCAGTCGAGCTGGACATGGCGGAGGTCAGGGCCATGCTAAAGGAGAAGCCGGATGAGTTCCAGAGGGAGATGCAGCCGGCATCCTCCCAGCAGCGCCAGGAAAAAAAAGAAGAGCAGCAGTGACGCTGATTCAGTCACGATTTATCATTCTTCCGCATATGCGCAAAGGGAATAGTCCCTGTCTGGGAAGGTTTTTTGCACGCCTTCCATCCTCACTTCTGCCTCGAACCTGTCGAATCTGAGCCTGAACGGAAGGCTGTGGAACAATCCCAAAACCCCGGGGTGAAGTTTCCTGTCCCTTATGCTGAAATAGGGGGGCAGATTCCTGGGGTCATGGACAGCCACCTCCAAAGAACCTGAGGTTGTTTCCCTTCCCTTATAAATCTCCAGCTTGTCATCCCCCGATTTGAATTTCCTGCCAGAGGGTACAACGCCTAACAGGGTCTCCTCGCCGGCCCATCTGATGAACGGCCTCGTATGAGGGAAGCCCGTGCCCAAAGTCTTCCTTACCCTTGCCATCCTGTCTCTCAATCTGGCGGCATCTTCATACCTTTCACTTTCAACAGCATCTGCGAGTTTTGCCTTATAGCTTGAAGGCGCAGGTCCTGCCGTCGGGATTATGTCCCTGTGCTGATCGGGGTCTCGCCTCTCCCTTATATTGACGTTTTCCAGCAGGTAATTCAACCTTTCCGAGAGCGTCCTGGGGAGCGCTTTCCCACCCCTTCCAGATTTTATGGCGTCCTGTAGCGCAGCTGCAATGGCAACGGATTGTGAAGCGGCATCGGTATGATATGTTGATAAAAATTCTTCAGGAAGGTCGCCATCAGTCCCGATGGTTTTCAGGCCGTTCTCCAGCAGCATCCTCGCCCAGGCATAATTCTTCTGATGCACTGCACAGACAGCGACCGCCATGTCCGAGATGAGCCCGTAGGTTCTCAGGCTCTCATTCGCTCTCTCCCTTATCTCCCTGTCATGGGCATAAAGGGAGATCATCTGCAAAATCCCGATGGTCCTGTCAAGGTCGGAAGCCGCCCTTATCGGGTTGATTCCACATGGCAGGTTCGGGTCCATCCAGGCAGTCGACCTCGCTGAATATGCCACGGCCTCCGCCCTCAAATCACCTACGGTAAATGAGTCCAGATCAATGCACGGTTTCCCGCTGTCCACGCATTGGAGGGGTATCTCATCCCTGATTCTCTGAAATGTGGATTCTACGTCCTTGCCGAATATCTGACCGCCTAGATAAATCTGACCTCTTTCTCTCCCCCCGTAAAATATCGGAACCCGGAGGCTCAAAAATGATGCAGGATCGATGTCGGCATATCTTCCCATGCTTAATGGAAGCACAACAAAATTTAAATATCTTATTTTTCACTACCTGCGAGTTTCTAAAATAATGTAACGAGATTTCTCTCATTTTTCAAACTTCTTGAACAGGGGGGCCGGCTTGTTTATTCCGTGGCCGGGCTTTACCAGAAGCTCTTCTGCGGTTTCCCATCTCTGTTCTTGAATAGAACCTTTCATGTTCAGAAAATCCCAAATCCTTTCGGCACTTGCAGGTATGAACGGCTCAAGGAGTATCGCGAGGCACCTGACCATGTTGGCGCCCAGGTAAAGGCAGTTTGCCGGGCTGCCTTCCCATGGCTTCTTGGCCTGGAAGTACTCGTTCCCCGACTTCGCAAGCTTCATCGTGCCGTCCAGCGCCTCCTGCAGCTGAAGATTATCCATCAGCCTGGTCGCCTCCTCAATGCCATTTTTCATTTCCCCGATTAATTTCTTATCAAGACTGTCGAACTCGCCAGGCTCAGGGACTTTTTGGCCGTTTTTATTATATATGAAAGTGAGGACCCTGTTCACGAAGTTCCCCAGATTGTCGGCCAGCTCGCTGTTGTTCCTTGCGACCAGCGACTCCTCGGAGAAGTCGCCGTCCTCCCCGAACGGTATCTCGCTCATCAGGAAGTACCTCAGGGAATCTGCCGAGTATCTGCCTACGAGTTCTGTTGGGTCGACGACGGTCCCCTTGGACTTGCTCATCTTCTCCCCCTTCATGTTGACGAACCCGTGGACGAAGACAGTCTTCGGCAGCTCTATGCCCGCAGCCATGAGTATGCTCCCCCATATGACCGTGTGGTGCCAGACTATGTCCTTGCCTATCAGGTGTATGTCCGCGGGCCAGAATTTGCCCGACTTCCCGCCGGGCCAGCCGACAGTCGAGAGATAGTTTATCAGGGCGTCCATCCAGACGTACTGGACATGCTTGGCGTCCACGAGCACCGGGACCCCCCAGTTGAAGCTCGTCCTTGAGACGGAGAGGTCCTTCAGCGGGTCGTTGAGCCTGTTGAGGATCTCCTTCCTTTTTGACTCGGGCCTTATGAAGCCAGGGTTGCTCTTTATGTGGTCTATGAGCTGCTTCTGGTACTTCCCCATGCGGAAGAAGTAGCTCTCCTCGGACACGCTTTCCGGCTCCTTGCCATGCACAGGGCATTTCCCGTCCTTCAGGTCCTTGTTCGTGTAAAATGTCTCGCATTCCACGCAGTAAAGGCCTTCGTACACTCCCTTGTAAATCTCATCTTTTTGGAATATTTTTTTGAATACAAGCTGTGCCACTTTTATGTGACGCTCTTCGGTTGTCCTTATGAAATCATCGTAAGAAATATTCAGGACTTCACAAAGCCGCTTGAAATGCAATACCATCTCATCCACGTACTGCTGCGGCTTTTTGCCTGCCTTCTCCGCCTTCCTCTGTATCTTCATGCCGTGCTCGTCCGTCCCCGTGGAGAAATGCACCTCGAAGCCCCTGAGCCTCTTGTAGCGCGCTATCACGTCTGCGCATATCTTCTCGTATGCATGGCCGAGATGCGGCTTGGCGCTGGGATAGTCGATGGCCGTTGTGATGAAAAATTTGCTCATGTGTGCCCCCTTTCATGGATTTTTAATCTTATTCGCGGATGCTTTAAATGTTTGATATATCGAATGTGAGCGGGCATCCCGTCCTTTGGACACCAGTCTATCAAAAGTTGGTAGTTGCGGGGTTTTTTATTATCCGCATCACCAAGTAAGGAAATATGAGACATATCTCAGCGATAGGAATGATAATCTTATTGTGGGCTGTGATGCTGGCTCTGCTCAGTTACTCCATGGCTCCAAAAAACGCCCCTGCCAAAAACTGCGCCCTGAACAGAGCATACTGGGACTGGGCGGGCGACCAGACGAACCTTGTCCTCGAAAGCGAGAACTGTACTGGCGGCACCGTTCTGTTTATGATATACGAGAACACCGCCGAAAAAAGATTCGCCGGGAACCTTTCAGCCCGTATAACCAGTAATAATATGAAGATTCCATGGAATCCGGAGGCGTCCGGCGGCAGGACGGACATCGGCTATATGTTCGATGTTTACATCAATCCTCCATAGCGCCGGCTGGGCAGCCCTCCGATTTATTTTTCAACGGGAATATCTATGGTGGGCAATATGCGCTTCAAGGCCGGGAACTGCGGATGGTTCTATCTGAATTGTGAAAATTATTTTGGTACAGGCTGGAAAGAAGAATTCGGATCCAAGCTGAAGGCCTATTGCAAGCTGTTCGACCTGGTCGAGATAAACTCCACTTTCTACAGGATTCCGCAGCTAAATGCCGTGAGAAAGTGGAGGGAGGAGGCGGACGCCATCAATCCGCGATTCGAATTTACCGTAAAGGTCTCGCGCATAATAACGCATCAGGACAGGTTCTCATCCGAAAAATCGCTCCGTGCCTTTGAGATGATGATGGGGGTTGCAGATGCCCTGAAGGCGAAGATACTATTGTTCCAGTCTCCTGATTCCTTCACCCCCACCAAAGAGAATATCAAGAATGCCGTGAAATTCTTCGACAGGGTAGAAAGAGGCCGGCTTCTCCTGGCATGGGAGGTTAGATGGCCGGACAAATGGACCGGGGACTTGGTGAAGGAACTGTTCCAGAAGATTGGCGTGAACCAGTGCGTCGACCCCCTCCGCCAGGAGTGCTATCACGCGGAGGGCATATTCTACTGGAGGCTGCATGGCTTCGGAAATCCAATGTACAATTACTCGTTCTCCGAGCAGGAGCTAGACGCCATCGCAGGAAAAATAAAAGCGAACGAGAAGCCAACATATGTGCTTTTCAATAACGGCGCCTGCTATGAGAACTGCCTGAAACTGAAGGAGCTCATTCAACGCCCTTGATTTTCAGTATCACCTTGTTCTCGCGGCCGGAGATGGGCTCTATGTCAATTACGCCCCTTTCCTTCAGGTTCTTCACCATCCTGGATATCTTGGCCTTCGAGAAGTCGCTATCCTTGACCAATGCCCTCTGCCTCGCCTCGCCTCCGTACTTAACGATGATGTCGACTATCCTTTTCTCGTCCTTGTTCAGCAGCGGAAGGACCCTTACCTCCCTCTCGGCCGGAGGTCTGCCGCCCCTCCTCATATAAATGCCGACTAGCGCCATGGCGATGACGACGACAATCGTGAGCCCAATAATCGACATGTCCCACAGAATGCCTCCGGCCTCGCCGACCTCGAATAATACAGAGAATGAAAGCGTATCGCTTTTGGTCAGGTTCTTCTTCTCCCAGGAGATTATTATGTTCTTGCCGTCCGACAGGACCTTGCCGTCCGGAGGGAAAAAGGACTGGTTGGCGACCTCTCCGGCCAGCAGGCCTTTTTGCGGCAGCCTGATTATGGAGAACATCTTCTTGGTTGGCATGGCAATTGGATAAGTGGACCTGAATTCATAGTTGTCGCCGACCCGCCTTACGGCGTTCCTTGTTGTGAAGGTCAGCTGTATGTTGTTCTCTCCCTCGTCCATGCCATAGAAGTCGCAGCTTATGCTGCTGTCCCTTTCGAAATTCTCGAAACTGCACCTGTTCGCGCCCGATGAGGTCGTGACCGAAAGGTTCAGCACGTTGAAATCCAGGTTGTAATCCAGGTGACTGATTGGAGAATCTGCAATCAGGGTCGTCGTGGTCCTTACGAGCAAAGTTTTTTCGATGATGGTTTCGATTCCGTAGTAGTTCAGTTCCGCGGCTGAGACCATCGTTGAAGTCAGGGATGCTGAAACAATCAGCATTGCAGCGAGAATCGCCAGAGAGAATTGTTTCATAGTATAAATAATATGAAAAAGGTTTAAAAATCCGAGTGAAACAGTTCGGATCCCACCAAATGGATTGTTCCAGCGAATCGCGGAATTCCTGCAGAACTGTTTCATCAGATTCCTTCCGGCTTCAAATCGGAGATGATTAACCCTTTTCTGGCCGAGACGTGCAAAAGCGCTTCCGGAAAAGAGAAAATATATTATTTCTGCTTAAGCTCTTTCCTAAAGAGCTTATTTTGCTTAAACTTTTTATATCACGTAGGAATTTTATAGTATGGACAAACTCTATGAGAAATCCGAAACCGGGTGCTGTCCGAGATTCAATCCGAAACCATGGGACGGGAAAACCATAAAATGGAAGGATAAGCTATTTCTGAAGGAGCGCGTGACCTGTTTTTTCCATATACCAATAGGATTCGGCAAACTGATGGTGAAGGATATGGAAATGATCAAGAAAGCCGGGGCGCTTGCACCGGAACCCGTGATGCTTTTCGACTACAGATCCCTTTTCAGTTCCGACGTCTACATAGCCGTGAAGAAGGAGGTGCCCGGAAAGGAGATGGCGAAGGTCTCAGGAACATACCTCAGCAAGGTATTCGAGGGCCCGTTCAAGGATACGGGAAAGTGGGTGAAGGAGATGCGAGCCTATGTGAAATCCCGGGGCAAGGAAATGAAATGCCTGTACTATTTCTTCACGACCTGCCCGGCCTGCGCCAAGGCCTACGGGAAGAACTACACCGTGCTTCTGGCCAAGATTTGACTAAGAATCAGAAAAAAGGGATGCGCCGGCCGGGAACTTCATAAACTCTTTGCATATATTTTGCGGCAGCGTGCTTCTCCTTAAGTTTTTCGCACGCTTCCTTTACAGTGGAGACAGGGGAACTTGTTCCAGCTGACTGCTTAGGCAAAAAGCTTATTTTGAACCCGGGTCACAGGCTAGCTTAGCGCCCCTTTTGCGTCAGCGGGGTTTCCGTTGGCGATCTGGCACGTTTGCCTTGTGCCAAAGGGTCACTTGGAAGGCTTATCCCAATCATCTCCTGAAATCATTTCTTCCAAGATTGACGTCTGGGTCCTGCCAGGCTAGACTACCGGCGCTTTTCATGGGTTTTTTATCGGGATGATTTATTAACCTTTCCGGCGATTTAAAAGTCAAACTTCATCTCGCTTGACTCCCTGTGCGGTTTCGCCTTTTCCTTTATGGCTGATGCGATCTTGTCAAGCATGCCATCCGTCATCTTCTTGGATGACAGAACGCCCTCCAGGCTGACTGGGCCTTCGGACATGAACCTCGGGATGAGGTGTACATGGACATGCGTCACCACCTGGCCGGCAGCCTTGCCGTTCGACTGCACCAGTGAAAGGCCGTCGGCATTCGTCCCGTTCTTTACGGCCATTGCAACTATTCTTGTGCTCTCGAAAAGCTTGCCGACCTCCCTTTCCGGCATGTCAAGGAGAGTCACGAAGTGCTTCTTGGGTATCACAAGCGTGTGGCCGGGGTTCCTCGGGTTTATGTCAAGGAAAGCGATGACGTTCGCGTCCTCATAGACCTTCTTCGATGGTATCTCGCCTGAAGCTATCTTGCAAAAAAGGCACCCTCCTTCTTCCATTTCCTCGCTCATTTCCAATACCTCCTTATCATAATGATGGGCCCGCTGAGATTTTCACCTTCCCGCGCCAGCTCGCTTTCCGTGAACGCTTTTGTGCGCCTGCATGCGCAAAAGGGTTTGAACTCAGGTCTGAAGCTCCCAAAGCTCCGATGCTAGACCATGGCAGAACCCTTGTCACATACGACGTGTTCCACGTCAGCGGACTTTCCGCGAACTCCTTTGCGTCAGCAGACTTTCCGCAAACGCTTTAGCACGTTCACTTGTGCTAAAGGGTTTAGCTACACCACGGGCCCATTTGTTTCTAATCTGAATAAAACTATATTAAGCTATTAAAAATATTAAAATGCGGGTTGTTCTGATGAGAAGGGGCATTTTCGCATATGTTCTTCTTTTCATAGCAGTCGCCGTCGTTCTCGGGCCCTATTTCATCAGGAATGTGACATGGCTGCTGAGCGACCAGGCCCTTCGCGGCCTCATAGAGTTCAGGTTCGATTTTGTCATACTCTACGTGGCCCTGTTCTCATCCTTCACTATATTCCTCATCCTGCCGTTGAGCAGGAACAGGTGGCAGAAGTCCAACTTCGTCTATGTCGCTTTCATCATAGCCCTCTTCACCGAGATGTTCGGCTTCCCTCTTTCCATATACCTGCTGTCTTCCCTCATGCCGCTTCCCCATGCCGATTTCGAACCCTCCGTGGCCCTGACCGTCGACCTTCCGGGGCTGCACTTCAGGCTCCTGACCACTTCGCTGATAGCCGGGGTTGTAACCCTATCAGCAGCCATACTCATCATCCTTGGCTGGAAGGATATCTACAGGAACAGGAAAAGCGGGAAACTGGTGACAGGCGGCATCTACAGGTACATGAGGCATCCGCAGTACACAGGGATAATCATGATAACGCTGGCATGGCTCTTCGCATGGCCGACGCTTCCTACGCTTGTCATGTGGCCCATCCTTGCGGCGGCATACTACAGGCTTTCCAGGAAGGAGGAAAAGGAGATGCTCCGGCTCTTCGGGAAGCAGTACAAAGAATATATGAAGAGTGTTCCCATGTTTCTGCCTGGTTGGAACTGGTAAGTTGCGGGAAGGGCCGAAGAAAATGACAACCTTTTTTAAGACCTTCTGACAATTCATTATGATGATTAGCGCGAAGCTGTTTGCCGGGGTTGTCATAGTTTTCATGGTAATAACACTTGCCCTGATTACCGCCGTATATGACCAGAGGCAGGCGATTTATGGAGGCGGGCCCTCCGGTGGAGTTAGGATGAGCACTGCTGGCGGCGAATCCTGGGGATATTGGGGAGGCGCCTGGGCCCAGTCGCAGGTGGATGACAAGACCCTTTTTACAAGCGGCTATGCGACCGCCAGCGACAACCCCGACAAAGTGACCATAATGTTCTCCGTTGAGACGCAGGACGAGCGCGCCCTGGTTTCACAGCAGCAGAATGCCCAGAAGACGGCTGCCGTGAGAGCCGCCCTCGTGGCGAAGGGCATAGCCGCTGACAAGATCGAGACCACGGGCTACAATCTTTATCAGGTCAGGGAATGGGACAGCGATCTCAGCAAATACGTTTACGTGGGTTTCAAGACCACGCATTCGATGAAAGTCGAGCTGGCCGACATCAGCAGGGCTGGCGATATAATAGACGCCGCGGTTTCTGCCGGAGCCAATAGTGTGGACAATGTCTATTTCGGCCTTTCCGATGCGAAGATGCAAAGCCTTAGGATGCAGGCGCTGAAGTCGGCAGCCGAGGACGCAAGGGCCAGGGGTGACGCCATCGCCTCCGGACTTGGGGTCAGGATAACGAGGGTCATGAGCGTGAACGAGGGCTACACATATACACCATCTTACACCCTGTATGAGAGGTCCTCTGATGCCGCCGGAGCGGGTGCAGCCCCGGAGCCGACCCAGATAACACCTGGAAGCGTCCAAGTGACGGCCACGGTTAACGCAGTATTCGAGATAGCGTGAATGTTTTTATTTTTCATCAAAAAAACAGAAGCGTTGCACTTTTTCCGGGAGCGCTTTTGAGCATCCGGACAGAAAAGGGTTCTAAGCCTCGGGCGAGATTTTCACTCTTCCGCAGATGCCCGCGGAAGCGGTTTGAACTCGCGACCTCAGCGTGTCTGGTCCTCTTGAACTTTTTGCTTGAGCTTTTTTCTAAAAAGCTTATTACCAACGCTGCGCTCTACCGGCTGAGCTACCGAGGCTTATAAGATATTCTGCTATTTACAATTATAAATATTTGGCGACGAGTAAGAGTCATGATAGCTGCAATATCCGTTATGATATACCAAAGGTCGGTGACGAGATAGTGAACGCGGGCCTGCACTTCTTCCTGGCGGAGAGGCTATTCTTCGGCATTTAACCCCTTTCTGCCCGAGACATACAAAAGCGTTAGCGGAAAAGGTGAAGAAAAAATCCAGGATAAGATTGCTAGGGCATTTAAATATAAAAAAACGCGCAATATATTTATTTCAAGGCTTAGATGGGCTCGTGGCTCAGTTTGGTTAGAGCACCACGCTGATAACCCTTTTCCGGCCTTAAAATGAAAAAGCGTTAGCGGAAGGGGATTTGATACGTGGGGGTCGTGAGTTCAAAATAACCCTTTAGCACATGCAAGCGTGCTAAAGCGTTAGCGGAAAGCAAGCTTCCGCGCGTATGGAAATCTCACCGGGCCCATCTTAACCTTTTCTCTGCGATTGATTCGACTTTCTTTTCGGGGTGCGGAACCATGAGTATGAAAAAAGCAAAACGATTTAAATAATAAAATGAAAAATTATTCCAGATAATGCATGATTGATGAAAAAGACCAGCAGATATTGGAGGCCCTCTGCAGGAATGCGAGGCTTTCCACGAAGCAGATAGCCAAAAAGACAAACATACCCATAACCACGGTCTTCAACAGGATAAAGAACCTGGAGAAGAACGGCATTATAAAGAGCTATACCTGTGTATTGGACAAGAAGAAGCTGGGAAGGGGCGTCTCGGCCCACATACTGCTCAACATAAATTTCGACAAGCTCTCCAAGAAGATGATGAACGAGGAGGACCTTGCAGAAAAGCTGCTCCGCATACCGGGAATCGAGAGCGTGGACACGATGAGCGGAGAAGCGGACATGATGATAAGCGTCTCCGTAGAGGACATAGACAAGCTCAACGAGATGCTTACCAAGAGGTTGCGCGGCTTCGAGGAGATAGTGAACGTCAAGACCTTCATCATCCTCAAGAGCTTCTCGCCGGGAAAGCTGTTCTAGGATTAATTGAGAATGGGATACCTTAAGACAGGCACTGGATACAGACGAGCTTGTGTATTTTCCTCAAGAATATTCAAGCAATCGTCGGGGGACAGACCAAATTAGAAGTAGTCAATAATGGATGTATTTGTGCCGTTCCTAGCCGGTCTGTGGGATTAGTTGAAAGTTTATCCATTATGCCTCAATAAGGCAGGGGGTTTTCCAGTGAAAAAAAGGCTGGTTTTTATACTGTAGCGTAACTTCGTGTCCCATATGGGGCGCAGTCCATAATATATAGGACAATTCAAATAGGAATGTAATAACATGAAAAAACCAAAATTAGCAATCACGGGCATGGACAAGTCAATTGAAGAGCTTGCAAGCAGAACTAACCACAGAAAATTAGCAATCTGGGCGGCTGACTGCGCCGAGCGTGCCTTACCATATTTTGAAAAAGGATCTCCAGAAGATAATCGTCCTCGAAAAGCTATCGAAGCGACACGTGCGTGGGCACAAACGGGCGTGTTTAAGATGGCTGATGTACGTAGGGTTGCACTTGCGGCTCATGTGGCTGCACGTGAAGTCCAAGAGGATAATGCGGCTCGTTCTGCTGCCCGTGCCGCAGGGCAAGCGTTGGCGACTGCACATGTTCCTCGTCATGCTATCGCCGCTGCTATTTATGCAGCCACCGCTGTTCGTGACGCCACCAATTCCTCTGATGCTGATGCTGCCACGGTCAAGGAACGTAATTGGCAATATCAACATTTACTTGAATTAGTAAAAAACTCATGAAGATTTTATTACAAGATTTCTTACCCACCTCGAAACAACCAATGAGGCAAGTAATGACAGGTATGATAACAATGCCTTATGGTTTCTTGGTCAATATGTAAAAAGTGACCTTGTGCCGACTGGGTGGTGGCATCGGGACTTTGGGCGGGCCCGCTTGGATGCGCACCGTCCAAGCAATAGGCTTTGCACTAGGAGTTGGGGTGATTCCTCCACGGTGAGACTGCTTAGGCCTTAACATTTATATATATTTCCCAATCATTTAATTCAAAAGAAGCCCCTGTAGTCTAGCCCGGTCATTTCCGCATTTGGAGGAGCATCCAGTTCCGGAAAGCCGCTAGGATACCGGCCTCTCGTGACCCTTTTGAACCGGCAGGCGTTCAAAAGCGTCAGCGGAAAATGAGCTTTCGCATGGGTTGGAGAAAGCCGGTGACCCGGGTTCAAATCCCGGCGGGGGCACTAATTCTTTTTGTCCAAAATGGCAAAGCCCTTTCATTTCCCTGCTGGTGTGGGAATGTGGGAATTACCACCAGCAAATATATATTAGTTCTACTTCAAATTCTTCTTTAAGATTTACATGTCAGAAGCAGCAGTTCCGCAGGACGATATGGGGCCAGGACAGGAAAGTACGGAACCCCGTTTTTTTAGAGTCAATGTTGTACCCGATTGTTCTCAAGCGGCTGCTGTGGTTGGCGCGAATGACCTTGTAAGAATGGTGGGCGAGAAACCCCCGTATCTTGTTTTAGCGGCGCACGTTCCCGGTCTTGGTATTACAGAGGTTGAACTTGAGCCGCCCCTGTTAACGGAACTGCCTCCATTGGGAGGCCGGAGTGTAAATGCTGCTTACAGGGGATTCTTCCCGAAGGGGTGCATCGGGGCGGCAGAAGAACAATACAGGGCTTTATCTCAGGGATAGCCTGTGCAGTGGTTTTCCTGCAGAAACAGATGAGAGGCTATATGTAATCCCTCAGGTTGACTTGCTTCTCTCTCTCGTAAATCATCAGTGTCCCTATTCTCCGGATATCGGCCCCGATATTTTCAACGGTCTTTTCGCTCATTCCTATGACTCTGTTGCCCAGCGCCTCATGCATCGCCGTGAGCAGGCTTTCCCAGGAGCCGCCGAAAAAGACGTCCCTGGCCTCCAGCATCTGTCTGTACTGCGGTTCAAGGCCAGCGGCATATCGCCTGTGCTGGATGCCATCATCTTCCACAGATGTAACTTGACCCGCGCCAGTCATTTATAACTAAAAAGATACAAGTTTTATAAGGTTTGTCTCTCCGGTGCTAGCATTTCCTGAGCTTCTTCTTTATCCTTTCCTTGGCCCGGCCAGATAAATAGGGATTCTTCTGGTTATATTATACTAGAACTAATGGAACTCGTTCAGCTTTAGTTGGTTACCATTGCACATTCTCTGCCCTAAATAATTAAAGGAAAAGCTAAAAAACAAAAAGGGTTCAGCCAATCGACGCGTTGAACTTTACCAGTGTGGTTTTGGCCCCTGCCTTCTCGTTCGGAGGCACGATTATCTTCATGTGGACGTTTATCCTGTCTCCGTCAGCGTTGTCAGGGCTCAGGTTGAATACCATGATGCTGGTTTCTACTCCGGCCGTCGAGTTCTTTATGGTCGCCCATGTGGGCTGTCCCCATACCCAGGTGGTCTTCGCCGTCTCGTTCTTGCTCACGTTGAAGGTGAAGTTCCCGTCGTTATACACGGAGCCCCAGAGGTTGCTTCCGAATATGCCTATCGATATGTTGACGGCGACCGAGCCGTTGTTCTCGATGGTGATGGGGTGCGGGCTCATGTCTGTGGTGTCGTCCGTGGCCCCGACGCTCTTGGCCCCGAAGGCGACAGTCGATGTCGATACAATGTTTATGTTGGCCTCCGAAGCCACCGTGGCCGTTGTCGTCGCGTTCTGCTCGGACTGTGCGAAACCAGTGATAGAAAATGGCTTCCCTGGTATTACTGATAGCAAGGTCATTGTGCCTGCAATGCTCACCGCCATGGCAATAACTACCATAACTACAAGCAGATTGTTTGATGTTTCCATTTATTTCTCCTTTATTATACAGATTATCTTCGCGGATAATCTTTCTTTAATATATTATTGCAGCAATACACATAAATATCTTTGCGGGAATCCGGGGGTTGGCTCCCAGGCCTCATGAATTGGAATTGATTGCGTCGCTCAGCTTCCCTGCTATGTGTTTCCGGCCAGATTCGAACATATGCTCGCCGGGGTAGTTCTTTTCATAAAAATAGCTTGTATTCAGGTCATATGACATGTCTATGATTCGGATGTTGTTCCTGTTTGCGGCGTCGATTATGGTCCTTTTGTTCTGTTCAACGATCTTGATGAAATCGTCACCCACATATTTTACGGCCTTCTCATAGTCGATGGGAGAAATGTACAGAATCAGGCTGATATTGCACTTCTGGTAATTCCGAATCGTGTTTTCCAAGGACCTGAGCTTTTCATGGCCTGGATCCAGATGATACAGATAGTAAAAAATGTGCCTTTCCCCTATTCTTTTGTCAAGGTCCATTTCATTGCCCCTTATCTCATATTCATAGTCGCCGACCGTCCCGATTATCGTCCCATTGAAATCGACCGGCGTTTTCTTCCATATCTCGTCGGCGTATTTGCGTTCCTGGGAGACATCGATGAACAGGTTGTGGAACAGCCTCAGAAGGTGGATTATCACATCCTGGTTTAAGGCGTCAATCTCATTTTCAAAAATATAATCCGGCCTGTTGTGCCACTGCGGACTGAAGCTCCTGAGGTGTATCGGAACGATGACGAATTTTTGGCCGTTCTTGTGGGCGCAGACATACTGGCTGTAAGCCTCGTACACATCCATCTGATACCCGCTGTGGGAAATTACCTGAACTGAGTAATTCACTTTCAGGTAATCGCTCATCATATCTCCAGTATTTCTTGTGTCATTCGTGCCGCTGTTATTCATGCTCCATAAGGTGGATTCCCCGAAGAAAATGATATCTGTCTTGTTCGCCAGGCTGTCCTTCAGGACTGCAAGCAGCGGGAAATCCTTATCTTGGCTGGGATACAGTATCTGATATTTTTCGATTAGCATGGCAAGTGTTAGGAATATGATGAAGAAGATTGCGGGCCCCAGCAGATTTTTCAGGTGCATGTTAATCTCCTTAGTACTCAAAATATATGAAAGGTATCATTTTCGATACGCCGAGGAACAAAATCGAAAGCAGCAAAATCTCATAGACGGCCCATCTTAGCCATATCGGGCGGTTCGACAGAAGGTGCCTGTCATCCCCCCTGCCCTGCAGCAATTCGACAGCTCCCATGAAGATGATCATGCAAATTGCGACCAGGTTTTCGCCGCTGTTTATTATGGAATATGTATAGGACAGGTTATTGAAAAGCCAGTTCTGGTAATAGGGATGGAAGATGCCGAATAACCCGAAAATTGAATCCGAGATGATGTTCCGGACCATGAAAATCGCATCTGAAACCGAGCTGGCTTTGAAGAATATCCATGCAAAGCAGACCAGTCCGAATGTGACAGCCATCTTGATACCTTCATGGATCCTCGGGAATCTGTCTATACCTGATTTCCTTGCCAATTGGCCCCTGAAGCCCCTGGTAAACCTTGACGAAATCATATAGAAACCGTGCAATGCCCCCCATGCGATAAAGGTCCAGCTGGGCCCGTGCCATATCCCTATCACGAGGAACACTATCATAATGTTGAAATACATCCTTGGTACGCGGACCCTGTTCCCGCCCAGTGGGATGTAGACGTAATCCCTTGCCCATGAAGAAAGCGTGATATGCCACCTCCTCCAGAATTCCTGGATGGATCTGGAAAAGTAAGGCCTCCGGAAATTATCGCTCAGCCTGATGCCGAAAACCTGGGCCGTCCCTATGGCGATATCCGTATATGCAGAAAAATCGCAATAAATCTGGATTGCGAAGAAAATGGTCGCTATGATATAATATGGCGTAGGAAAGATGACCTGGCTGTTCACAGTATTGAAAACGGAGTTGACGAAGATGGCCAATCGGTCCGCGATGACAAGCTTCTTGAAGACGCCCCATAAGACCAGTTTAAGGCCGTCCTGGATTCCGGCATAATCAAAGCCAGCTTCCTGTATAACTGGGGGATGAGGTCTTTGCCCCTTTCAATGGGACCTGCAAGCAATTTTGGGAAGAATGAAACATAAAGCGCAAAAATGCCGAGATGCCTTTCGGGCTTTATCTGTTTCCTGTATACATCAATCACGTAGCCGATCGTCTGAAATGTGTAATATGAAATGCCCAGGGGCAGCATCCATGCTGCTATGGGATTTCCATAAAGAACCAAGGATGGCGCAAAAAGAATCCTTGTCGTTTCGAATATGAAACCTGTGTACTTCAGTACGATCAGGATGGCTAAATTCAGCGATACCGCAAAGGACAATATCAGCTTCCTCCGGGATTTTCTCTTGGTAATGTCAAGGAACAGCGCCGATATGTAAGTCACCAGAGTCGAACAGGCAATCCATATCGCGAAGGTGGGTTCGAAGCTCATGTAGAAATAGTAGCTTCCAATGAGGAGCAGTATCCATCTGTACTGATGTCTGATGGAATAATAGAGGACAGCGATTATCGCGAAAAAAGAGAGGAAACTAAGTGAAAAGAAATCCATAATGTTATTTTTATTGGTCGGCTAGTATAAAATTGCTTCCCGTCTGAAAATCCATCGCTGAAAAACTTACCATTTCCTGAGCTTCTTCTTTATCCTGTCCTCGGGCCTTGCCACCAGCACATCGCCTTCGACCCTTACCCATTTCTTTGTTTCGGGCAGAAAGAAGCTGAATACGCACTGCCCCTTGATGAGCGTCCTCTCTTCCCCTCGGCCGGTCTCTATCACAAGGGTATTCCTGGTCTCGTCGACAACGACCCCCTCCATCCCGGCGATCTCCTTGTCCGAGGAATCCGGGATCCTCACCTTCAGGCCGATCAGCTCATGCCTTACGAGGTTCTGGGGGGTTATCATGAATATTATAATCAGGGCGCGGAATAAAAAACCGGATGCCTGGGAACTAGGAAACCTCTATCTTGTCCGCCGGGAACCCCAGCTTGATAAGGATGCCGCGCACCCTTTCCTTGTGGTCGCCCTGGAGCGCGACGCTGTCGTTCTTGTATGTGCCGCCGCAGGCAAGGCTGGTCTTGAGCTCCCTGAGAACCTTCCTGACG
>Ga0315293_10000732_pt1 | contig 30891 bp, 19 predicted proteins | sample YL17G13_20_MG_FD_203071 | JGI IMG/M metagenome (GOLD analysis project Ga0315293, IMG submission 203071) | Sediment microbial communities from Yellowstone Lake, YNP, Wyoming, USA - YL17G13_20 | ecosystem: Environmental > Aquatic > Freshwater > Lake > Sediment | place: USA: Wyoming | collected... | reverse complement strand
GCGGTGCCGATTTGAGAAGATTCTTTGGTGCCATGAATGGCAAAGCCTGTTCTGCCTTTGGCAGCCCCCGATATACCTTCCAGGCCTATCCATCTGGAGCCTAAAGGATAATCCGGGTCTTCGGGGTGATACCTTCTGCCGGTATCCGGGTCGGTCCAGGGCGGCTTTATAAGCTTGCCGCCCGGTTTAACAACCCATTGACCTGTCGGTGTTTCCCTGCCTGGTTTGCCAAGGCCGGCAGGAAAACTGCGGACATAAATATCCTGAAGGAACAGGTCCATCGTGAAGGTCGAGAGGGCTATCCGGGCGTGGAATGGGCCATTGATGACTTTTACTGTCTGGCCCGCTTGCAAAACTTCGGGGCGGCTAATATTGTTAATCTGCATAAGAATCTCGTATGGCACCTTGAATTGCTCGCCAATCGCTCGTAGCTGGTCACCCGACTTAACCATATATGTTGTGCAGAGTTTGTCATCAGAAAAAACGTTTTTGCTAAATAGCCAGCTATTAGCCAGCGAGGATAGCTGTTCTTTGACAAAGGCACGCTGCTGTGGACTCATAGGCATTGCGAATGCCTCGTTGAACTTGTCGCGTGCCTCTATAATCTTGCTGGGTTTGGCAGCAAGAAGCGACCTTGCTTCGACGATAAGCTCGCCCGCTTCACTGTTAGGTTCGCCGGTTGGCTCGGGCATAATCGCGGGCAAATTCGGCTCCGGCAGAACCTGTGGCTTGGGCACAGGAGCAGGTGCCTCGTTTGCCTCCGTCACATTGATGTCAGGTAAGACGTTGTTGGGCTCGGTTAGGTTTTCACCAAAAGGACCGAGGCTATAGACAAGTGCAACCACCACAACAATTACGAGCAGGGCTGAAATAGCATATATCAAGTTTCTTTGCCTGCCACGCGAGCCTAACGGATGACGAGCCATTTTACTATCCTTTCCCCCCTGCACCGATTGAACTGCCGATTGAGTTAAATTCTTACGGTTCGGCAACCGGATGCCTTAACCGGACAATTGGTGCGGGGTAAAATATATTATTTCTTCGTCGGTTACCAAAAAATCTACCGGCTCATCACATTCTGTCACCGGTATCGAGTCAACTAATTGTTCTGCAAAGGCAAAGCCGCATCGCGGAGCCTTAAGCTCCTTGTTGGTGAAAAACCTGTCGTAATAAGAGCCGCCGCGCCCGAGCCGATTGCCCTGCCTGTCAAATCCCAGCGCTGGTGTAACGACCAAATCGATTTGGTCAAAAGGAATCGGCTCACCTGCTATTGGATTCCGTAGCCCAGAAGCGCCCGTTGAAAAACCTGCCTCAAGTGAGTTTATCCGCACCGGTATCATATGCCGTTGCTGCCAGGAAATCTTTGGTACTGCTACTATTTTTTCCATTTGCCAGGCCTGAAGTATCGCCTCAGTAGTATCCACCTCGTGCGGAAGGGATAGATACATCATAATCGCTGATGCATTTTGAAATTCAGAGGTGGAAATTAAATTCCGGCAGGCCTTACTGCTTTTTTCAGACCGCAGATTAGGTGTTATAGCGAGCAAACAGTTTTGCAGCGAACGACGCAATTCTGTCTTGTCCATTTATTCGTCCTTCTTCTACATCGGTTTCTTGACAGACTTGCTATTTTGTATCAAGGTTTGCAGCTTTTGTAAATAATGCTTAATATTTTTTTCAAATCCGATTTCTTTCGGCAGGTAATATCTCTTGGGCGGACCTGGTAGGTACTGCTGCGGCACAAAGCCATCCTCAAAATCGTGCGGGCACTTGTAATCTGCTCCGAAACCAGCTTTTTTCGCAGCCTGGTAGTGGCTGTCTTTTAAGTGTTTTGGCACAGGTTTAATCGGCTCTTGTTTCACATCAGCTACAGCCTTCCAGATTGCAGAGGCTGTAGCATTTGATTTTGGTGCACAGGCAACGTAAATTGCCGCCTGTGCCAGTGCCAGTTGTGCCTCCGGAAGCCCCACAAACTCGGAAATCTGCAGGGCTGCGGCAGCCAAAACCGCTGCCATTGGGTCGGCGTTTCCAACATCTTCTGTTGCACAAACCGCAATCCGCCTGGCAATAAATCGCGGGTCCTCCCCGCCGGCTATCATTCTCGCAAGCCAATAGACGGTTGCATCAGGGTCAGACCCTCGCATACTTTTTTGCAAAGCGCTTGCCAGGTCATAGTGCGTATCGCCCGTGCCATCGTAGTCAATCGTCTTTTGCTGTATCGACTCCTTCGCAACTTCGAGGTTAAATTTTATTTTCCCCTCTTTTTTTCGGGCGGCCTGCGATAGCACTCCTACCTCCAGGGCTGTCAGGGCCTTTCGGGCGTCCCCATCGCACATCACCGCCAAAAATTTCAGCGCCTGCTCGTCAGCTTCGATATCAAATTTACCCAATCCTCGTTCAGGGTCGGTGATTGCAGTTTTTAATAATTGCAAAATGTCTTCTTCGCTGAGCGGCTCAAAATGGAACACGGTGCTGCGGGAAATTAGCGGCGAATTGACCGCAAAGTATGGGTTCTCCGTAGTAGCGCCAATAAGAATCAGGACGCCTGATTCGACATCCTCTAACAGGACATCCTGCTGGGCACGGTTGAAGCGGTGGATGTCATCGATAAAAAGCACGGTCCTTGCACCCGTGGTGGCCAGCCTATCGCGGGCGTTGGTAATTATCTGGCGAATGTCCTGAACGCTGGCTGCAGGCGCGCTAATATAGTAAAACTTGGCCTTGGTATGATTTGCAATTACATTTGCAAGCGAGGTCTTGCCGACGCCGGGCGGGCCGTAAAATATCAAGCTCGTGAGCTTGTCGGCATCCAGCATCCTTGTTAATAATTTATCGGACCCGAATATGTGTTTTTGTCCGATAAATTCTTCAAGATTCCTCGGCCTCATACGAACTGCCAGCGGCGCAGCCAAGTCTATATTGACCTTTTCGGTGCTATTAAACAGCTTTCTATTGTTCCCATCTTCACGCATTGAATACATTATATGCAAGATGCGCAAAGGAGTCGAAATTTTATTTCTAATGGCTATCAACTATTTCCTGCCTCGTTTTTTGCGTCTGAACCTTAATAAAAAACTCAAAAATCTTTTTTTATTTGAATTGCCCCTTGCATACCGATATATTTATTTACACTATCAAAAAACAGCTAATCCGAGTTTGCTTGTTTGGAAAAGGCCTTTGGATAGATGTAATTTAACCTATGCCATAAGAAGGGCATTGGTGTTAAGTAATAAATGACAGAAGGTTAGGACTTTTTTGAAAGGAGTTATTTATGAAGAAGAAATTGTTGTTAGATGCTGTCATTGTAGTGGTTTGCCTGTGTGGAGCGGCGGTTCTGGCTCAGGAAAAGACGGGCGAGCTGCACGGAGTTGTCGATGTGACGTACCTGAGCAAGAATGTATGGCGAGGACTCGATGTCTTTAACGACAAAAGCGGTATCCAGCCAAGCGTTACCTTTGACCTGTGGGGGACTGGTTTGGGATTTCAGGTGCACAGCTCCAGGGCTAATTCCGATGGCTTCGAAAATGCTGAGTGGATGAGGTACTATCTGTTCTATGATAACGTTCTTTATCCGGACCAGCCTTGTCAGACAAACTACCGCCTCGGGTATTACTATTACAATTTGCCCGACAATTCAGATGAAGATTTCGATGCCCAGGAGCTTCATATGGTTCTGGCCTGGCCAAAGCTGCTTCCCGTCAAAGGACTGGTGCCAGCTTACGTTCTGGTAAAGATGTGGCCGGCCCACAGCGACTCTTTCATCGGAAGTCGCTCTCGTATGATGTATCCTCCAGGGGGCGGTGACACCGCATCCGGCTTCGCGCATATTTTTATGCTCGATTATGGTCTGGAAGCGACCTGTCCGATTACCAACCAGCCAAGAGTATTTAATCTGCACTCAGAGGTGGTTTTCAATGATGGGGTAGGGCCGCAGGGACAGAACATTGACCAGGATTGGTCAAACGCCGTATTTGGAATTTCAACCGACTTCGATGTAGCACAGAACGTTATATTTACACCCGGCGTTTACTATCAGATTACTATGGACAAGTCCTGTGTAATGCCTGGGGGCGACTGGGACAAAGATGAGCTTTGGACGACGCTGAGTATGAAGTTCAAATTTTAAGATGGCTACGAGAGTATCACTTTGCACATAAGGCCGGTTTTATAAAACCGGCCTTTTTATTTGCTATTGAGCGGCCTTGAAATTTTTCGCACCTTTCAAAATACCGCTTCTATGAGGTTGGCTAAGTGGTTCTGGAGGCCATAAATTTTGCTGTTTCAATCAAGGCAGTTTTAGCGGCACTATCCTTAAATTTCGCCAATGCCTGGATTGCTTTAGCGGCAAACTCGTCCGCTCGTCTGCGCGCATACTCCAAACTGCCGTAACGATTCAGCAGTTCTGCCAGCTCGTCCCTCGTCCTATCTTGCTCAGGATAGGTCTGTGACTTTCCCAGGTATGAGTTTACTATCGTGGCTCTTTCTTTTTCGTCAGTGACTTTCAGCAAATGTATCACGGCTAAGGTAAGTTTATTCTTATCGGCGTCGCTGCCGAGCGTCTTGCCCATTTTGCTTTCGTCACCGACTATATCGAGTAAATCATCGGTAATCTGAAATGCAATCCCTGCGTTCAATCCAAAATCGGCTAACGCCTGGACCTCGGTTTGGCTTGCTCGAGATAACAGGCCGCCAAGATGACAGCAGCAGCCAAAAAGGACGGCAGTTTTTTCGGTAATTATATCTAGATATTGCGGTTCATTTAGTTGCCAATTCTGTCTTTGGGTTATCTGTCTTAATTCGCCTTCGCAGACACGAACGGCGGCAGCAGAAACCACCCTGGCAATCCAGGGTTCTAAATCTGAGCACATCTTGAAGACCCGGCTTAATAAAAAATCGCCGAGCAGCACGGCAGACTGGTTGCCCCAGACACTATTTATCGTGGCCAGTCCCCGCCGGGTCCGGCCTTCGTCTATGACATCATCGTGCAGCAGCGTGGTGTTATGAATCATTTCAATAATTGCCGCCACACGGACGTGCTCACCTGTTATCTTACCGCAGGATGCACCGGCGAGCAGAATCAATCCCGGCCGTATCATCTTGCCGCTGCGAGCATTCACATATTCAAGCAACTGGTTGATGTATGGCGTTTTGGCCGGTGCGGTCAACTGGCCTTTAATTAGCTTTTTAACCTGGCCAATTTGACCGTCAATTAGTCTAAAGGCAGGGATTGTGCTATGCAGACTTCGACCCGATGCGTCCGGACTTGCCGGCGGCTGTATTATACTTAACAGATGCGTTATTGACTCTGTGCTACTTTTCTTTACCGTGGGCGTATTCAAAGAATCTCCTCCTAAACAGTTTTGTAATAGGTCCGGGCGAGCCATCACCTATGACTCTGCCGTCAATCTCGACTACTCCGATGACCTCGGCAGCCGTGCCCGTAAGGAAAAATTCATCACAAATATATAAATCAAACCTGGTCAGATTTTTTTCAACGACCTCAAGATTCTCTTTTTTAGCCAACCTGATAACAACCGCTCGCGTTATCCCCTCCAGCGCACCGGCCTCAACGGGGGGCGCATAAATCACACCATTTCTTACAATAAAAACATTATCGCCCGTTGCTTCAGCCACATATCCTTCGTGGTTATACATAATCGCTTCAGGCACATTAGCATCCAGTGCCTCAATCTTGGCCAGGATGTTGTTGAGGTAGTTTAAGCTCTTGGTCTGAGGCGGAATTGCCAGCGGGTGATTGCGAACTGTCGTCGCACTGATTACCTTCATCCCTGTTTCATAAAGCTCTTCGGGATAAAGCTGAATGTTGTCGGCTATAATAAATATCGTGCTGCTTTCACAGACAAAGGGATTCAGCCCTAAATCTCCGACACCACGTGTGACCACCAGTCGGACATAGCCGTCAATAACGCCGTTAGCTTCAACAGTTTTTTCAACCGCATTGGCCAGCTTACTTTGGCTCATTGGAATATTGAGACGAATTGCTTTGGCCGATTGGTAAAGCCGCTTGATGTGGGCCTCCAGTTCGAATAATTTTCCACTATAGACGCGGATGCCCTCGAAGACGCCATCACCATAAAGTAAGCCGTGGTCAAAGACGGATATTTTGGCATCCGCCTCGTCAAGAAGTTTGCCATCAAGCCAGATTTTTAGTGCCATAAAGACACCCCTGTAACCAAATCCAAAATCAAATATCAAAAATCAAAATTGTGGAACTTCCTTAATTTTATATTTTGCATTTTAATTTTTGATTTTCCTTTATCTGAATTTATCTTTTGTATGTCCGTTAAAAGCTAATTCTTAATTTTGCCGTCTGCCAGCGTTATTATTCGCCTGGCTCTTCGCGCAATCCTTTCATCGTGGGTCACCATCACAATTGTCTGCCCGGCCCTGTTTAGCCTTTCAAATACCTCTAAGATACCATTTCCCGTTGCCGAGTCAAGATTTCCTGTCGGCTCATCGGCTAAAAGCAGCTTTGGCTCATTCATTAAAGCCCTGCCGATAGCAACCCGTTGCCTTTCTCCGCCTGATAGCTGATACGGCTTGTGATTGGCCCGCTCAAGCAGACCAAGCTCATTAAGTAGCTGTTTAGCCCGATTTTTCGCCCATCTGCGGCTGGCAATCCATCCGAGGATGCTTTTAGACGCCATCGCCGGCAGGTAGATATTTTCTAACACATTTAATTCGTCCAATAAATGATAAAACTGAAAAATAAATCCCACCGTTTTGTTGCGATAGCTATTTAGCTGTCTTGCATTATGCCGGCTCAAATCCCGCTCTTCGAACCTGACAATGCCTTTATCAGGCGTATCCAAAGCTCCGAGGATATGCAGCAGGGTGCTTTTGCCGCTGCCGGAAGCCCCCACTATTGCGAGGAATTCTCCCCTTTTTACGGCCAAATCGACGCCTTTGAGCACCTTGACCTTTGTTGCTCCCATACGATAGGATTTATAAAGACCTTCACAATTTAGTATTAAATCGTTCTTGCTCATAACCGGCTCACACGCAAAGTCTCCACTGGTCTGGATGCAGCTGCCTGCCAGGTCGGCAGCAGCGCACCAAGCTGGCAGGCCACAATAGCCGAACAGGTAATTATTAGCAAGACCATAGGGTCAAGCCGGTTCGGAATATCACCTATGGCATATATCGTTCTATCCCAGAGTTGAAACTGGAAATGGTCAAAAAGCCAGTTTTCTATTTTGTTTATCTTCAACAAAAATAGCGACCCGCCAAGTATGCCGATGCAGGCCCCCAGAAGGCCGACCAGGAACGAAAACAATGAAAATAGCTCGATAACATCGGCATTTGACGCACCTATACTTTTTAAGATGCCGATATCTTTTCTCTTGGCCTCTGTAATCATATAGAAGACAACGAAGACGATAAAGACTGTCGTGATACCGACAAAGCCGAACATTACAATCATCATTGCTTGCTCTTTTTCCATAGCTGCAATGAAAGCGCGTCTATAATCCTTCCAGCTTTGCACGTTCACTGCAGCCAGCAGGTCTGCCTGTGCCGAGCCTTTCTTTTGCTGTAAAAAGGCCTGCCATAGAGAAGAAACCTTTTCGCAGCCTTCTTGCAGTTTGACATTCGGCTTGAACTTTATGTGGAGACAATTAGCTCTTTTAATAGGCCCTGACATACCACAAAGCAGTTGTGCCTGCTCAAAAGGCAAATAAACTGTCGAGCCGTCAACTCTGGCCAGGCCGCTGTGCGAGGTGTCGCTATAGTAGAAAGTTTGCGTGTTGACCAGTCCTGCACCGACTTTAGCTAAAGCTCCTTTTGCAGTCAGAGGAAAGCAGGTTATAGAGAAGGCCAGCTCGTAAGGACTGGATGGGTAAGGATAGCCGCTCTTGGAGTCTCGCTCCATCAATATGTCGATGCCCAATACGCATCCAGGAAGATTTGGATCGTAGCTCGGACTGAATGCTTTAGACGCATCGTTTTTTCGATAATGTAGTGTTTTCTCGAAGTCCGTAGCCTGACTATGCCTGATAGGGTCGATGCCCATAATCTCAACGCCGAGGTTAAAGTCTTTGTCTCGCAGGGTGAGCAGCGAGTAACTTTTTATTACGGGTGATACGGCCTGAATAAAATCGCTGTTCTCCAAAACATTCATAAAGTCTTCATAGTAAGGATAGCCAACCAGCGATTCTGTGCCGACTACGCAGTCTCCGGTAAAACCATGATTTTTTTGCGTGAAGTCGGTCACGAGACCCGTCATTACGGTCATCACCACAACAACCATAGAAACGCAAAGAGCAACTGCAAGAATCGCAAAATATGTTATGGGGCGTTTGAGCAAGTATCTGGTTGCGAGAATGAGCTTATACATATTTGGGAAATTGAAAAATTAAAAATAAAAAATCAAAATTGTGGAATCACCACAAAGCGCTGATGACTTCCTTAATTCTACATTTTGCTTTTTAATTTTTGAGTCTATCGATGGTTCATTCATACCTGAGGATTTCCACTGGTTTGGTTCTTGCGGCCACAAGAGCCGGTATCAGCGCTCCGAAGCCTGCAGCTATAATTGATAATGACACAAGGAACAAAGACGAAGCCCAATCAACCTGATTGGGTATCGAACTGAACATATAGACACTGCTTCTCCATAGCTTCAATCCAAATATGGCGCTTATCCACCGCTCAACCACATTTATGTTTTTCGTAATAACATACCCCAGGATAGTTCCGATACCTGCGCCAAGCACTCCGACGCAAAGCCCAAATCCCAGAAAGATGCAAGCCACCGAACCGGTGGCTGCACCGCAGCTTTTTACTATTGCAATATCTTTCTGCTTTAGTCTGACAATCATATAAAATATGCAGAAAACAAGGACAACAACGCTGCAATCTACAACCCCAAATATCAGAAGCAGAACTCCCATTTGTTTTCGCAGCTCGGCAACGAATCGGCTCTGTAACTGCCTTGCAGTTTCGATTTGGGTGGAGCTTATCAGGTACTGGTCCCATCTGAGCTGTTCAGAAGCAAATGCCTGCCATACGCCCCGAATTTGTGCCAGAGCCGCCTCCGTGTCGCCCGACTTGTCGGGATTTAGTTTAATTTGAATCTGGTCTGCCGGACATACAGCGGACTGGTCGGCTGTCGCCTGGTCTTCGTTCGGGTACATAATATTTTGTAATTGTTCGATTGGCAGATATACAAATCTTTTATCGAGGTCATAAACTCCTGTAAAAACAATATCTGCAATTGTAAATTCTATGGTCTTTCTTCTGAACCGCAGGCCGGTTTCATCTGCGGATGAATCCTTCTCTTTTAACACCGCTCCGGTAGTTAGAACAACAGACTGACCTATCATTTCTTTGATTGTCGCAACATCATACTCATCTGTCTTCTCATCAGGTTCTGCCAGCACGCCGATTCCTACGAACCCACCTTTTTTTTCCGGCGAACCAGGAACTTCAAAAGAGATTTCACCGGCTGAGTTTTTTTGCCTGAGAAGCGACTTCTTAAAGCCTGTTATCTTTGCTCGCCTTGCCGATTCAATCCACCAAACCTGAACTGCTCGCACATTGCCTTTGCCCAGATGTAACAGACCCTGTGCTGATAGGGTAGCTGTTGCCGCATCAACTACATTGGTAGCTTCGAGCCTCTCGATAAGCACCTGATACCTTGAAAATTTAGCTGGCGGCGAAAGCACAATATCGCCAACCGTGTCGATGGCACTTTGTTCGAATGCGTCGATAAAACCGCTAAACAGACTTGCAACAACAATCAATAGCGCAACAGAAAGGGCAGCCGCAGCGATACTCAATAGCACGATTCTTTTCTTACGCAGATACCGAAGGGACAGAAATAATTTTAACATCCCAAGCCCACTCATCTCTCTTTGCCACAAAGGCACAAAGACACCAAGTTTTTCAATTTATAAGTTCTTTGTGACTTCGTGTCTTCGTGGCTAAACAGGCCTTAGAAGCGGAAACAGCACTACGTCACGAATGCTCTTGGCTCCGGTCAGTATCATTACCAGTCTATCGATTCCAATGCCTAATCCTCCGGCCGGGGGCATACCGTATTTTAAGGCGGTTATGTAATCTTTGTCCATCGTTCTTAACGATTCTTCCTGGCCGCGAAGCTGAGTAAGGAAATTCTGGTATTGTTCGGCAGGGTCGTTTAGCTCGGTATAAGCATTGGCCAATTCCATCTGGGCTATATATAATTCAAACCGCTCTGCGACTTTTTCGTTCTCTTTTTTCCGCTTAGTCAACGGGCACAATGCCGCCGGATAATCAATCACAAATGTCGGTGCCACCAGATTGTCCTCAACGGTGGCCTCGAACACTGCGTTAATAACCACCGCATCATCCATCGCAGCTTCATCCAGGGTCAGTTCTTTTGCTTTTGCTCTGATGGCTTTTTTGTCTGTAATATCGCAGCCGCTGTATTGCTTTAGCAGTTCTGCATACTGCAGACGTCTGAAGGGCCGGCTAAAATCAACCGTCAAATCGCCGAACTGCATCTGTGTACTGGGGCAGTGCCTTTGAACACAAAGACAGATAATCTCTTCGGTTAAATCCATCATTACATTGTAATCGGCGTAGGCCTGATATAATTCGAGCATCGTAAATTCGGGGTTGTGCACCTTGGAGAGGCCTTCGTTGCGGAAATTGCGGTTTATCTCAAAGACCTTTTCCATCCCGCCAACAAGCAGTCTTTTCAAAAATAGCTCCGGGCTAATCCGCAAATACAGGTCCAAATCCAGGCTGTTGTGGTGAGTCACAAATGGTTTTGCTGCGGCCCCGCCGGCGATGGCCTGCATCATCGGTGTTTCAACCTCCAGAAAGCCTTTTGATTCGAGGAACTGACGAATAGTGGTAATGATGGCGCTGCGATTTTTGAATCGTTCCATCACCTCAGGATTGGCCCACAGGTCTATGAATCTGTATCTGAACCTCTGGTCAACATCTGCTAGGCCGTGAAATTTTTCCGGCGGCTGACACAAACATTTGCTCAAGAGCGTAAGGCCGCCTTCCGCAACCCATATAGTGATTTCGCCGGTTTTGGTCTTGCCGAGCTGGCCCTGGGCTCCAATTATGTCGCCAAGCTCAAGCAGCTTGGCCAGTTGCCACTGCTGGCCCAGAAGCTTTTTGCTCAGGCCGATTTGGATGGTGCCGCTGCTGTCTCGCAGAGTGATAAAAGTAAGCGAACCCATCTCTCGCAGCAGCACGATTCTGCCGGCACACCTGGCCTGTTGAGTTTCGTCTCCATCTTTATACCTGCGTTTGACTTCTGCAGCCGGTTCTGCCCCGTCGTATCTCGTGCCGTAAGGGTCAATGCCCAATTCTTTTATGCGGGAAAGCTTTGCCTGTCTATCCTGCTCAAGTTTGCTTACCCCTGCGTCTTCCGGTGCGCCTTGGGGGTTTGATTCGTTTTTATGAGCCATACTTCTATAATTTCGGATTTGTGATTTTGGATTTCGGATTTTTCAGCCTGGCTTCAGCGAACTCGGCCCCGACGGGCCGAGCATCGGCCTGGATAAGTTTTGTTTTAATAACCAGAAAACCGATTGCCAGCTGCGGGTCCGCTGCGAGGGTCTCTTCAAAAGTGTGTTTTTTTATCTCTCGTGAGGTGGTGTTGCGGTCGGACTGAACGAGCACGTCATTATCCCTCTGCACATCAATCATTTTCTTTAGTTCTTCACTTGTAAGTAGAACCTCAACATTCGGCCCAACACCCCAATCTTTCCTGCCCTGTTCTTTTACAGCTTCCTGACTTTCCACCCGCTGACCCGAAGGCAAATGGTAGTAAGCCATTGTGTATTTTAACTGGGCGCCGCCGCCGGGATAGTGTGTTATGCCTTGAACACTCCCTTTGCCGTGAGTCCTCTCGCCCACGAGGTGTGCCCGTTTGTGCACCTTGTCTGCTAATGCCCCTGCCACAATCTCCGAAGCGCTGGCGCTGGCTGAATTTATCAATATGACAAGAGGATAATCAGGATGCGTTCCTTTCTCCTGCGCCACGGCGTAAGTCGGCAGTCTCCCGAACCCGGGACCAGGCTGGGTTTTGACTATCAATCCTTTCTTGAGGAACTTGTCGGTTACCTCAACTGCGCTGTCTAAAAGCCCACCTGAGTTGAACCGCAAATCCAGAACCAATCCCTTCATTCCCGCTGCTTCAAGCTCGTTCAAAACTTTTTCTAAATCCGAAGAGGTTTCCCCCGAAAAGCTGGTAACACGCACATAACCGACCCCGATTTGCCGGGATTTGTCAGAGTCGCCTTCGGCGGAGTTCGGCTCATCGAATATATATAGCCATTTGCCTTCTTGGGTTCTTTGCCAGCCGCGAAGCGTTGGAACTGTAATCTTGTCTCTGGTTAGGGTAATCTCTTTTGGTTTTTCTTCACCATCTCGCTTTACGGTTAGAGTTACCCTTGTGGCCTTTGGGCCTGTAATTTTGTGGACTGCGCAGGTGAGGCTCATATCTTTTGTGTCCACTCCATCCACCGCTTCTATGACGTCGCCTGCATCAAGGCCTGATTTATAAGCCGGCGTGTCGGGCAATAAACTCGCTACTGTCAATAGCCCTTTTTCTCTGGAAATTTCGATACCGATGCCGGTGAACTCATTGGTCATCATCTTTTCAAAATCCTGCACCTGCTTGGGCCAGACCATCACTGTGTAAGGGTCAAGGGCTGCCAGTGCCGCCTCCGAAAACTGTGCGACAAGTATTGCTTGGGGCAAATCAGCAGTCGCTGCATTGAGCGCCAGAGTTTTTTCAAAGACTTCGATAAACTTGTCTTTAGTAAATCCTGTTGGCGTCTGACCTATTTCGTCCTTAAGTCCTGACAGGGCTGCGGACCAGGCTGCGAGCTTTTTACTATCAACTGATAGAGAAAGGACTTTATTGGGTTCGCTTGGCAGTGGCTTCGAGGAAATTGGTGAATTGGGCTCATTTGGTTTTTGTGCCGAAAGCGAATTTGCAGTCTGCAAAGATGTCCCTTCCAGGACGTCTGCCAACAGCTTGCAGCGTTCAATGGCCTTTGTTGTCATTTGGCCATAATCGATTAGGCTGACGTAATTCAAGCTCAAGGCGTTGATTGCCCGAACAAACATATCCTTCTGCACGCCTTCGTATCGCTGCTTGGTGGTCTCGCAGGGACTATCCTGGAAGGAGGCTGCGATGGTAGCCTTGTCTAAAAGCTGCTCGGCGTAATCTGAATAAGCTTTGTTGTTTGGCTCGATTACCTGCAACCAATAGTAGCAAGTTGTATATGCCTCGAGCCATTTGCCTTTTACCTCGAACTGGGCGGCTTTATCTATTGCTTTTTGGAAAGTTTCCTTTACGAATGCATCTGATACAAGCTGCTCTTTTTGTGCCTGGCCGGCGACTTCGGATGCCCTGGCAACAACTGAAAGCAGTGCTACAATATCGTTTACGTCGTTTTGGTCCGCCCTTGAGAGACTTTTGTTATTTACATCCTTTACATCGTTAGCGTCTTTTCCCTCGACTCCGCTCGGGCTTGCAGTGAGCCTGTCGGACCGTTTGGCTTTAAGTTTTTCGAGCTCGGCCAGTTGTTCACGGTAAGCATTTTCCCGAGCTGACTGCCGCTTTTGATTTATAGCCTTCCATTCTTCAACAATCTTTGTCAGAGCTGACACGGACGGGGTATCTTGGTTGGATTGTTTTATTAGTTCCCCGGCAGATTCGAATTTACCCTGGTAAATCAGCTCACAAGCTCTCTCAATAAGGTCGGGTTCTCCGGCTTGTCGGAGTGCAGATTTGGAAACCGCAACAGGACTTTCGCAGGGGTCGAGGGCCGATGGTTTTGCTGTAGTTGAGCTGGCAGCAGACGAAGATACAATCGCTGCGAGCCAGACTATCCAAAACAGATGTGTCCGTATTTTCATAAGTTTTAAGTTTCCCCTTCTCCGCTGAAGCTGCGAGGGGTTCTGTTCTCCGAAGCCATAGCGAAGGAGAAAGTTTTGATTTTTAGTTTCCTGATTACATACATTCGGCTGCTTTGCCGGCACAACCTAAGACATGCAGCTTGTGCTTGACCATTTGTTTAATGGCCTCTCTGCCCGGGCCGAGGTATTTACGGGGGTCAAACTCGCCGGGGGTTTCAGCAAAGACCTGCCTGATTTTCGCCGTCAGCGCCATCCGCAGGTCCGTATCGATGTTGACCTTGCAGATGCCCATTTTAGCGGCCTTGCTGACAGCCTCTTCCGGGACACCCATCGCATCGGGCATTTTGCCGCCGTATTTATTGATAAGGTCCTTGAATTCCTTCAACACGCTGCTCGAGCCGTGCATAACCAATGGGAAGCCGGGCAGTTTTTCTTGTATTTTTTGTATCACATCGAAAGCAAGCTTAGGCTCACTTTTGAACTTATAAGCCCCGTGGCTTGTCCCGCAGGCTACCGCCAGGGAATCGCAGCCGCTTTTCTTGACAAACTCGACTGCCTGCTCCGGGTTAGCTAAGTGTTTTCCTACATCATCTACTCCAACCACGTCATCTTCAATCCCGCCCAGTTGCCCCAGCTCAGCTTCAACTGAGACCCCTCGCGGATGTGCATATTCGACCACCTGTTTGGTGATTTTGATGTTTTCCTCAAACGGCTTATGCGAGGCATCTATCATCACGGAGGTAAAGCCGTCATCGACAAACATTTTGCAGGCCTCAAAAGTATCGCCATGGTCAAGGTTTGTTGCGATAGGGATGTCGGGGTTTTCCTTAACCGCCACATTAATAATCGCCATTAGATAGCTGATTTTTGCATACTCTCTTGCACCTTTGGACACCTGCAAAATAAGAGGTGCCTTTTCTTCGGCGACAGCCTCCATAATGCCCTGGGTGATTTCCATATTGTTCACGTTGAAGGCGCCGATTGCGTAGCCGTGTTTGTAAGCCATCTCAAACATCTTTTTAGTATTAACTAACGCCATAATAGTCTCCTTAAGATTCGTATTTCGTTTATCGGTTGCGCCACTCGTTTCGTCTGACGTTGAACGTTAAACGCAACCGATACGAGCCGCGCCCTGAACCGTATGGTTCAAGGGCACGCAACCGCAACCGTAACTAATTTTTACTGTCAGGATTCACATACTATTCCGAAGGATGGCTTACGCTCATTAATAACCTGCGCCGCCTATAGGCGGGCCAAGTCCCATATACCTTTTGGGTCCGATTGAAAGTCCAGGGACACCTTCGGGCCATATACTAAACACAATCGCCTGTTCGTCCAGAGACTCATCCGCGCTATACGTAATACCCCAGTAAATTCTATGGTATCTCCTTATAAGGGTTATATCGCTTCGGATATTTGCCCCATAGTCAAAATCAAACTGCTGCGAGAAAACTATTGTATATCTGGGGTCGAAGACATAAGTAGCCGCAAAAGTAAACGCGTTTGAGCCTTTTTCGTCCAGAACCTCGACCCGTCTTAAATATCGGCTTCCTATATAATAACTCAAATTAGGCCATCGCAGGTGCGAAACACCAACATTAAATTGCTGGATTACACCGCTTTGTATATCAAAGTTCATATCCGACAACACTGCAAGGGTATCGCTTAGGCGCCAGATATAATCGCCATATACGCTGTTCCGCCTTGGTCCAAAAATACCGCTGCTGCGCCTGTCCTGTTGCGGCACCCGTGTGCTGAACCTGTTGAGTAGCGGCACAAATGGCTTATTCCAGATGAACCGGTCCGGTGCTACTGGCGGGTCGCTTGAATCATTCACCCAGGTAATGTCCATATCCAGCCGCATCCAATCAACAGTTCGCTCTCTTGCGCCGATGCCGCGCTTAGTTTGCAGCCGCTGAGAAATACCTACGTTAATGGCATCCCGTTGTTCGGCGACAGAGTCACTCTCGGCGAAACTGACTGCCGTCATATATGGCCTTACAATGTGGCGCAACTGGTTCAAGTCCCAAAGACGTGATTGGACATCTGGAAAGACCCTCCAGTATGGCTGGCTCGATACACGAACGCCGGCTTCGCCAATTAAAACGTTATCTTCTCTTTCTTCCGGTGTGCCGTCAATATCGGTTCGGAAGCCGCTTCCATCCTCATAGCCTACCGTCCCTGCCATAAAAGGCACCAATTTTGCTGGGCCTATAGTCATCGGGATATCAAATTCGTTTCTTGTTGACCCGAATGTAAAGAAATCTTGCGACAGGGTTGAAGTGCTGTCTGAAGGTAAACGCTGACGGAACCGGCCAAGCAAGTTATCGCTGTAGAATGTCAGCCTATCATCGAGAAGTGACTGGCCCGTCCAGTGGAATTCCGCACTGGGTAGTTCTTCCAGTTGGCTCTCGAAATCATTTATTCGCCACTTACCCAAGAAAGCAAGACCCCAGTTATCCTCGATGCGCTTCAAATGAACAATCGTCTCCGGCTCCTTGCCGAGATTGAATTCATTACGATAATACGACTCCAGAAAGTTCTTATCGGATAAATAGCTAATCTCGGTTGTAAGCTGCCAATTATAGGGCAGAAATTGTCTGTGCTGCCAGCCAAACCGTCCGCGAATCTCATGTGGCGGCTCAAGATTTTTCCGGGTCTCGTGCCTGCCGAGTCTGTCTTCACCATGGTCGTCAATCACATAGCCAATAATCTTGCCGAAATAATCTTCTCTCTCGTAATCAATCTCTATCCCGCTGCCGACGCCTCGCTTGCTATAATAGTCCAGCGCAAAAGTGCTCTCTGTCCCCTCCGACTCCTGCAATCCCAGCAGGCGAGCTAAATACCATCGTGTCTCCAGCATCGTTCCCAAAGCGCTGTCACGACCGGCCTGGATACTCTTGATAGGGAGGTCAGGCCTCTGCAGATTACTTCGCAGGAATGGCCAGTGGAAAATTGTCGTATCATACATTTTCAATCGCACATCCTTCATCTGAGCATCATAGCTGCTTTTTGAGACTGCGCCTTTCTGCTGGTCGGCGCTGGTTGTGTCGATAATATTTACTTCCGAAACGTTAAGCGAAATTTGTGGCAGGTAAAATTCGCTGCTTGTTAAAGTGATATTTTCGGCTGAAAATCTATTTTCCGCCTCCTGCCTTAACTTCGCGGCCTTGATGTAGATTGGGATACCTTCGGTTACATCGAAGTTCCGCATCACCGCGTTTATTGCCAGTGCTTTTTTTCTTTCGAAATCGTAGTAAATTTCGTCGGCTCGAATCGAACGCAATCCTTCGGTCATCACGACGTCGCCCGATAAATAGACGCTGCTGATATTGCTCCCGGCTAAGATATCCTGGGGGGAGGTTTCTACCTGATTTTGGTCTGCCCGAAACTTTTGGCTCGAATAAAATATAACCGCGTTGTCAGCCTGCAGCTCCAGCAGGCCGCCGACTTCATCCTGTTTTTGCCACAGGTAGAATCTGCCAATCACGGTTGCAATATCATTCCCATCCGGTGCCTTGGCTGCTTCTATGTTAAGTGCAGCTTCACCCGCAGGCGCTATATTAACCGGATATCTAAAGAAAGGTTTTTTTTCTTCCGGCTTTGCAATAACCTCAACAGGTTTTTCGGGCGGCGCTTTCTCAACTGGTATTTCTGGTGTTACCTCTTCGGCGGCAGTCTTTACCTTAAGAACACAATCCTTAGCCTTTCGGTAGAGTTCTAATCCTTGAGGGTCTGCATCCTCTCTTCTATCAGCCGTTACAAAGACCTCTCCTGTAACATCGAACCGGACAATCATTGCCTGACCATCCTCAACTATCGTCTGGTTCAGGTCGGTGGTCTTCGCCCCATCGGCCTTTTTCACGGATACATTGCCCTCCAGATAGACAATCGCTCGATAATCGATACGGACCTGGGCCTTTGGGCGACCAAATTCGGTCCTGACACTTTCCAGCCATATTACTCCGCGGTCGGCAGAAAAATGATTGGCCCCTATTGACATCGACAAGCCGTTTGGGAAAACGAGGGTGTACTCGGTGGCACTTAGCTGGTAGTTTACAACTTCCTTTCCAGCCAGGTGCAGGTCCTGGCCAATGAAGGGGCGGGCCCTGTCGCTTTCGATAGCCCCTCTGCTTTCTTGCGAAAGCAAGAAGAGGGGCACTACCAGAACCGAGAAACGCAACATAAGTAATGTCCGGTTTTGCATGCTAATACTCGTCCCTTGTTTTCTATTTCACCCGCCCCTCGCTTCTGCTTTCGCAGAAAGCCGGGGGTGGCGGGTAGTCAAGCCTACAATCAAGTTTCCGCTGCAGATTATAGCTGCTTATTGCAGCAAAGCCAGAGTAAAAGCGTTAATTTCTTTTGACAATTTACCTTGAATAAGGTATCCTTTTGGCTTTATGGTTTTGCCAATAATCGGCTTTATATCTCTGCGAAATTGGCTTATATAAAAATTGTCAAAATAGGGACAACGGCAGGCTTCCTGAGCTTGGTTTTTTGAAAGATTTTTTATGAGTGACTTTATAGTTCTGGTAAAGCAGGTTCCTGATGTAACGCAAATCACCGACAATGCGTTCGACCCCGAAAGCGGCACGCTTATCCGAAGCCGCTTAGCCAGCGTAATTAACGAGCTGGATTCACAGGCGTTGGCCTTCGCAAACTATATGAAACGCCTCAGCGGCAACGGCGATGGGAAAGTCATCTGTCTCAGTATGGGCCCTCCAATGGCCGAAGAGGTCCTGCGATATAGTCTGGCCAGGTGTGCCGATACGGTCATTTTGCTTACCGACAAAGCCCTCGGCGGCGCCGACACCTGGGCAACCGCAAATCCACTCGCGTATGCCATCAGGAAAATAGCCAAAGAGATTCTTAAGGGAAGCAACGACTACTATGTTGTTTGTGGAATGCAGTCGGTAGATGGTGACACCGCTCAGGTGCCGCCTCAGATTGCCGAAGAGCTGGGTTTGCCCTGTATTGCTTATGTTACGGGTGCTGAATTCAAAAATGGCCGGTTTGAATTCACACGGATTATCAGCGGCGGCAGCCAGGTCGTTGCCGCCAAAAAGCTGCCGGTAGTGGTAACTGTTGCAAAATATGAGTATCCGCTTTTTGCAACGTTTGCGAGAACCAGATGGGCAAATAAAACACAGCTTTATAACTGGGGCAGCAGCGCCATCAACGCAACCTTTATCGGCGTTCCCGGCTCCAAAACAAGCGTGATACGCGTTTTCCCGCCGGGTAAAAGCTCACGAAAATGCCGGCAGGTTCAGGACGTTCAGTCCCTGGCGAAATTGCTTGTCGAAAGCTTTAAGAGTGGAAATGGTCAAGGTGCCCCCGACAGCAACATTCGGGGGGACACGAAGGTAACTCGCTATGTTTTGCCGAACCGGCGAGCAGATAAGTTCGACCGTTCCTTCGAGGGAACAAAGAAGGAGAAAGAGGACTACGAATTCCTGACAGGTAAGTTCAGAGAAATCGATATCAAAGACGTTAACCGGATTGACCAGACAAGTAAGGAAAAGATTCTTGCTGCATCGGGCGAGCGTTTTCATAAAAAGGCCCTGGATGATATGATTGAGGGCTTTAAGCTGGCCGAACCGGCTTACAAAGGCGAGGTCTGGGTTGTCGCAGAACACGCTGATGGCGTTGTTCATCCGGCTACCTTTGAGCTTATCGGCAAGGCCCGCGACCTTGCAGACTCCCTCGAAACAAAAGTGGGTGTGTGCATAGCGGGCTACAACGTTGAGCCTCCTGCCAGAGAGCTAATTTACGCCGGTGCAGACAACGTCTATATCATCGAAGATAAATTGCTGCGTGTATTCGACCCCACAGCACATCGCAAAGCCGTCGCCGATGCAATAAGCACATATTGGCCGCAAATTGTGCTTTTTGCCGCTACCCCGCAGGGCAGGATGCTGGCGCCGATGGTCTCATACAGAGTCAGTTGCGGACTGACCGCCGACTGCACTGGGCTGGATATTCGGGACAATTCGCGAAACGGCCTTGTAGGTATCCTTATGCAGACAAGACCGGCATTAGGCGGAAATGTTATGGCCACCATTCGCACCAAAAATTCAAAATCGCAAATGGCAACAGCCAGGCCGGGTGTTATGAAAAGATTGCCCCTCGACAACTCGCGGACAGGCAAAATCATCAGGCACAATGTCCAGCTTTCCGAAAGCGATGTCAGTCTGCAGATTATAAAGACAGAGCTGGGCACCGGGCAGGTGAACTTTAGCGCCGAGGTGGTTGTCAGCGGCGGCAAGGGTATGCAAAGCAGAGACAACTATGAGCAGCTCGTGGGTGCACTTTGTGAAGGCCTGCAGAAGAAACTAAATACAACAATTGAGAGGGGCGCTTCGCGTGCGGCTGTCGAGCAGGGCTTTATCGAACGCGTGCATCAGGTAGGCCAGACTGGCACTTCAATCGGGCCAAAACTTTATGTTGCCTTGGGGATATCCGGTGCCATTCAGCATATGATAGGGGTCGCCAACACCGAGACTATTGTCGCCATTAACAGCGACCCGAATGCGCCAATATTCAAACAATGCGATTATTACATCGTCGCGACAGTGGAAGATACAATACCAATGCTGGTTGCGGAGCTGGAAGCCAGCTAAAAACTTAAAACTCAAAACTGTGGAGTAACCGGAGTAAAAAAGTGCTGGGCGATAAAGATTATAGCAGGGCGTCTGTTTTAGTAGTCGGTGCGGGGCCGGCAGGCCTGGCAACCGCAATTCAACTCAAAGTTCTAAAGCCACAAATTGATATTTGCGTCATAGAAAAAGGTGCCGACTTAGGCAATCATAATCTCTCCGGGGCGGTTCTGGAGGCAGAGCCTTTGCATTCGCTGCTGGATTCGGCGGCGCCGGGGTGGCAGAATACCGATGTTGCCAAAGAGGTTCTGGCAAACAAGATAGACAAAGACGATATTTTGTTCTTATTGGGCAGTAAGCTTTCTTTCAATATCTTTTTTGCAATCAAGCTCGCTAAATTCTTTCGCCTCGGCTTCGGCCAGATGATACATAAAGGAGACTATTCCATATCCATAAGCAAGCTGACCAAATGGATGGGCCAGATTGCAAAAAACCTCGGCGCGGAGGTGCTTACCGGTTTTGCCGCCGAAGACATTATTCTTGACCACTCACAAAAGGTGATAGGCGTTAAGCTCGTTGACCGCGGACTCAATAAAGAAGGTCAGGCACAGCCTAACTTCCTCGAAGGAGAAATCATAAACGCCGATTTTGTGGTGCTCGCTGAAGGTTGCGACGGCCTTGTAACAGAAAGATTCATCGAGAAGGCGTGCCTGCAAAGAGAAAACCCGCAGCTCTTTTCGGTAGGCGTAAAGGAGCTAATAAAGGTTCGTAGTGACCAGTACAATAGTTTTACAGCAGGCCGGGTTGTCCACGCTATGGGTTATCCAATCTGGACGCCGGTCATCGGCCCGGGAATGTTCGGAGGAGGCATCTTATATGCCGCCTCTCAAGACCTTTTGTCCGTTGGTATGATTGTCGGCGCCGATTGGAAATACTGTTCCTTTAACGTGCAGGATGCCCTGACGAATTTCAAAAATCACCGTTTCGTCAGGAAATTTATCGAAGGCGGCACGGTCGTGGAAGCTGGTGCAAAAATGATTCCTGAAGGCGGATTCTATGCCATCCCCAGAGACCCGCAGACGGGCAGTATTGGCAAAGGCAACGTGATGATTCTGGGTGATAGTGCCGGCTTTGTAAATATGCTGAAAATTAAAGGCCTCCACAACGCTATCGACTCAGGCATCCAGGCGGCAAGGGCAATTGCTGAAACTGGCGATAGACCACAGGATGCGGCATTAAAATATACCCAGCTAATTGACGGCTCGAATATCGCCAAAGAGATGAAATCGGCTAAAAACTTCCGCCAGAGTGTTGCGAAGTTTGGGCCTTTGCAGGGAATGCCGCTTTCGGTCCTTGGGGGACTATTGCCGAAGTTTAAGATAGAACCTGACTATGAGGCGATGACAATCGCCCGATACCGGCTCAAGCCCAATCAGGAGTTTGATAAAGACACCTTTACGGCAATGGCTGCGACGGAGCATCGTGAGGAGCAGCCGTCACATCTTAAAATTCTTGACCCAACTATTTGCACCACAAAGTGCGTGCCTTTATTCAATGGTCCGTGCATTACGTTTTGTCCGGCAGGTGTGTATGAAATAATCCACGACCAGGTAAAGCCAGCTAATCCATCTAACTGTCTCCATTGCAAGACCTGCCAGAGAAAATGCCCATTTGACAATATCCGCTGGACTGTGCCGGAAGGGGGCGGTGGACCAAGATACAAACGGATGTAAATCCGCCGCACGTCCGGCGGATAAAACGCAATTAAGCTTGGCATGCCGCTTTGGACAGGTCAAATGCCGGAAACCAGATTAGTCATTCCACTGGCGGATATTAAGGACTGCGATGAATCCGCCATCGGTGCTAAAGCTATCGGTCTTGCCCGGATGGGCCGCATTGGCTTGTCCGTCCCTGCCGGTTTTTGTGTAACTGCTGACGCTTATCACGAGCATCTGAAGCGCAATAACATATTGTCCCTGCTCACGGCTGATGCGGCAAAACTCGCAGGCGCAAAGCACGAGATAAGACGCGACATTTTGGCTGGCATCCGGCAAACCATAATAGCCGCCCCGATGGCGGACGAGCTTGTTGAAGAGATACGAAGTTACTACGCGACACTGGAAGCTAACCGTGTCGCCGTCCGGTCATCCGCAACTGCCGAGGACCTGCCAGGCCACTCCTTCGCGGGTCAACATGATACCTACTTGGGCATTACAAATATTGAGGACTGTGTTGAAGGTGTGAAGAAATGCTGGGCTTCACTCTGGACAGAGCGTGCCTACAGCTACCGCCAAAAGAACGGCTTTGACCATTTTGCTGTCAGTATGACCGTGATTGTTCAGGCGCTTGTCCCAGCCGATGCGGCTGGTGTAATCTTCACGGCTGACCCGGTTACAGGCCGAACCGACCGGATAATAGTCGAGGCAACCTTCGGACTTGGAGACCTTCTGGTTTCCGGCAAGGTAACCGGCGACCGCTTCCTCGTAAATAAGAAAAATCTCAGAATCCTGTCTCGCATAATAGCTGATAAGAAAATTGAGCATATTCTTGACAACGAGGGGTTGCTGATAGAGCAAGTGGTGGCTCCCGAGCAATCGCACAAATCCTCCATTGACGACAGGACCGCCCGAATGTTGGCCAAGCTTGCGAAGAAAGCTGAAATTCGGTTCGGCGGCCCACAGGATATGGAATGGGCGCTGGATGGAACCAAAATATTCTTTCTTCAATCCAGGCCCATTACTACCCTTGGTCGAACACAGTTATCACGCGACCGCTGGATTTGGAGTAATTTCCTTGCCCAGGAAGTTATGCCCGATGTCGTCACACCCATCACGAAGTCCCTCATTGACAATCTGGCAGAGGATATGTGCGACACTATCTTCGATATCCTCTGTATCGACCGGGCAGGAAACCCTTTGTACGATTACCTTGCTGGACGCATTTATTTTAATGCAAGCTTCTGGGCAGCCGTCATAAGACACATTCCTGGTTTCAAGCGGTATGACTTTGCTAAATTCGTCGGAAGCAACCGCGGGCTGGCAGAAATCGTCGAGACACTCATCAATACGACGGACGAGGACCTGCCGCGAATACGATTCAGCCGAACACGATTCATTCTGAAACTCCCTTTTCTGATTATGGGAATTCTCTCCAGCACGCCCCAAAAAGGGCAAACCATACTCGTAGAAACAGAGCCAAAAATAAAAAATGGGAGCAGCTTGACATCGAGGGTAGGTCCGCCGAGCAGATTGCCGGCTGTTGTGCAGAGGTCATCGCCGCCTTCCGTGATATGCTCGGCTATGCACCCTATTTGTTTGCCACGATGACTGCGTATTTTGGCCTTGAATCGGTGTGTGCAAAATGGTTTTCAGATACAACATACGCAGGCAGGTTATTAGCCGGTGTTGGCGATATGGACGATGCCCAGGCCGCAATGGACCTCTGGCAACTGGCCGTAAAAGCCCATCAAGCCCCCGAAGTAAAGCAAGTCACCCTGTCAGAGCATAATTGGCAGTGTGCCAGAGAGAAACTAATTATCATCAAAGGCAGCGACCAGTTTCTCAAAAGCTGGGATGAATTTATGGCTCGCCACGGCCATCACTGCCGAGCCGAACTGGAACTGTACAATCCACGATGGTCCGAATGCCCGGATTACGTCCTTGGATTAATTCGCGGCTACATTTGCTGCATCGATAAAGCCAACCCGCTTGAAAATCGTGGAAAAATCGTTCAGCATCGCCGCTCTCTTGAGAAGCAATGCCGTCGGCGACTGAGGAATCCAATAAAGCGAAAGGTATTCAATCATCTACTTGTCCGCTCCCAGAACAGCGCTGTCTTTCGCGAGAACATGAAAAGCGAACCTGTAAAGTTGCTGGCAGGTATGCGGAAATTGCTTGTTGAACTCGGCAGGAGACTGCATGCTGACGGCGTGCTTGCCAGCTCTGATGATATATTCTTTCTAACAATCGAAGAGATTGGACTTGTGGTGGGCAGGCTCGCCGAATTTGACATCAAGAATGTCATTGCCGCCCGGCGGGCAGAATATGATAAGTGGAACCAGGTGACACCTCCTGACGTAATCGTAGGCAGATTCGACCCCGACAGATGCGTACCTGAAGAGGTCAAGACAGACTCTAAAGTGCTAAAAGGTCTGGCCGTAAGTCCCGGCGTGGCAACTGGGAAAGCACGGGTCATTCTAAGAAGCGACACGCAACAGCAGGTCCTGCCCGGCGAGATTCTCGTAGCCCCCTTCACCGACCCGGGGTGGACGCCTTATTTCTTACCTGCGGCAGCGATAGTCATGGAGCAGGGTAGTCTGCTCTCACACGGCAGTATCGTAGCCCGCGAATATGGTATCCCTGCTGTAGTCAACGTGGGCGCGGCAACTAAAATCATCAAAACTGGCCTGACCATACAGGTTGATGCCAACCAAGGCATAGTAAGAATCCTAAAGTAACACCAGCTTGTCCTTGAAACAGGAAAGCGCATAAAAAAACCCCGCCCTTTTGCTTCGCAAAAGCGAAGTAGCGGGGGATGATTTTGTCTATTACCGCTTACGAGCTGACTTGGGGACAGGCTCCTGGTGCTCTTTTTCCGGCTCTATACCGCATTCATTTTCCGTATTGTTCCCGGAATTGTTCCCAGAATTGTTCATGGATTCCTTTGCCATTTTCTTCTCACGCTGTATCGCATCATACACTTCCCTGCGGTGCACCGGTATATCCTTCGAAGCCGTTATACCCAGACGGACCTTATTGCCTCGGATATCGACTATCGTAATTTCGACGTTGTCGCCTATCATAATCGACTCATCTTTTTGCCTGCTCAGAACCAACATTTTTTAACTCCTTTTGTCGGCTGACCTTACTACATTTGTTACGTAAAATTCAGCCTGGCTGTTCGTCCTGCTAAAAAGCTAAAAACGCAAAGTATAAAGTGCAAAATTGTTCAAGAGCAAATTCCACAGTTGAACATTTCTAGCTTTACCCTTTTAGATATCTTTCAATTATATTTTCGGCTAATTTCGAGACCGAAAACAGCAATTTTGCTTTTTTCGTATGGTGAATACGGTTTATAGGACTGCTGTAGAGATAACCACTTGGAATAAAGGCACTTATGTAAGCCTATATGCGAAATCCTGCACTAATTGTTCGCTCAAAATCAGGAATTATCGGTTCTGGCGGGAAGAAACGCTCTCAACATTTCAACCCCGTTAGAAAAAACTGCCTTTCTAACGGGGTCAATTATTGCGGGGCGCTTTTTCGCCAATATTTGTAACGGACTGCCAGCCAATAACCGGCCACTGCCCCCAATGTGCCAAAAGCGACCATTTGAACTGGCAGGACGGAGATAACCGTGTTGGAGAAAAAGGCTGCAGGCCAGCTTTTAGCGAGATGTTCCAGCAGATTCTGCTTGCCGTAGATTGTTATACCTAATGCCGTCACTAGGCCGCTGGCAGCCGCCGACCAGATATAACCGGCATTGAGAATTGCTTTGGATAAGAAGGCAGCGAGGCCAAATGAAACTAACACGGCAAAAACGATTTGCCCTATAACCGGCTGGCCCACAACAAAACCCAGCTTGTTGTCGGATATTTTAACGTCTTGAGCTAATAGCCCGATACAAAAGTGAGCTATCAAAACCGACCCTGCCAGGGCAATTATCTGATTTAAGTATCTGCCTGGATTAGCTTCAGCCTTTTCCGGGGTTTCGTTTGGTTCCGACTTTGACCTGGTTTTTTGCGCCGCTAACACGCCGGCAAATCCGGCAGCCACGACAACCAGCCAGAAGACCGGTTCCCATTTAAGAGCAGCAAAAAGTTCCTGGCGTTGTGTAACGGACGGATTTAGCGCAATTAGGCCCGCCATACTGCCCGAGCGTCCGGCCCAGACCGTTAAACCAAAGGGAGCTGCGAGGATGCCGATTTCACGACCATAAGGCCAGGAGGCAAAGTAGGCGATATAGCCGGCCAAAAATGCTACAACCAAGAGGATTGCTGTATTGTTAAAACTTATATCTACAGAGCGAACAGCGCCGGCGGAGTCAGGCGGTGCGGCTAATGGCCAGGCAAGAATACCTATCAACACAACACCAACAGCCGCCGCAGCGGCGATTCTCAATCTCATCAGCCAGGTTAATTCCATAACGTAGCTCCTTAATAATTCTTATGTTGCGGCAAGATACCATCAAAATCGAAAATTATCAATTCCTAATCTAACAGGACTTTCGTAACTTTTTCGACCTGTCCGCCTGCTGGATTTTTTGTATTGAAATTGGCTTTGATTGGGTTTGTTTTTCCATTGTCAAAAGTCCTGATTTATTTTCATATTCCTTGTTAAAACAATAGCTTACGTTCATTTGAGTATCCAGCAAATTGGCTTTGTTTTGCATAATCGTTCGCTTTTGGTCGATCGGAGCTTCCGCTAAAGGTGGACAACAGCGAAAAATCCTAAATCCTAAACTCTAAATCCTAAACAAATCCTAAAATCAAATTTTCAAATGCTACAAACGAGGTTTAGTAGATTATTTGACTGGGCCTGCTGGCCTGAAGACCTTGCCCTACGGGACGGTTTGCGTTTACCTACTGGTAAACTGTCGAGTATTATACCAAATATGACCTTTTATTCAATAAAAATCTTGACAGAAAAAAGCATAAAAGTAGGAGGTATGGTTGGGGGGTTTATGAGATAGGTCCTTCGACAAGCTCAGGATGACAAGGTCATTTTTTGGTTTTGTTTGGAGGATTTTGGGCCACGAAAAAGCACAAAAAGTATAACCACGAATCGACACGAATTAACACGGTGTTTTATGGCCACAAAAAAGCACAAAGACACAAAGGTAACCACGGATTACACAGATTTGCACAGATTTTGTTTAACCGCAGAGAACGCAAGAGGGATTCCCGCCAGCTTGGTGTACTCGGCGAAGTTCGCTCTCAAAGCAAGCTTAGTCGCAAACTTTCACCTTCGTCCACAATGCCGATACGATATATCGGCCTTATGTGTAAGCTGGCTGAAAATTAGAGAAACGCAGAAATGAGTGAAAATAGATGTAGGTTTTTTAGTTTTGTTTGTCGGATTTTGGGGGTAAAATTGTAAAATAAGAAAAAAGAGAAATTTCCGTTCTCCGTAGGACTACGAAGGATGAAATGGCAGGATGAAAACGGTGAGTGTTCTTAGTTTTCTATTTCCCCGTTTTTCCAGGTATGTTGACATCTGACATGAACACATGCGAATTCAAGAACTAAAACTAAAAAACTTTGGCCCATTCAAGAAGTACACGGTTAAGTTTGCAGCCGAAGACAACGCATGTGTATTGCTCACTGGTAAAAACAACGAGGGGAAATCCAGCATTATTACTGGGCTACGCCTCTTAGATGCTGCAACACGTGTGATTGCCAAGGGAAAATACGAAATTCGGGATGGTGATTATTATAGATTGCTACGGCAAGATACGGACCCTTTTGAGATTGGGAGGATGGTGCACAATTATGAATCTGTTACGGCAGAAATCCAAGGTCGTTTTGCGGACTATTTTACTATAACTGTCTTCTTAGACCCCGCTAAGAATCTAATCTACGCTGATTACAAAGGCATGATTCCAGACGACATTGATTCTATCTTCGGCTTTATGCCTCCTCTTGGTCCATTGAGCGAACAGGAGGATATTATCGCTAAGCAATCATATCTAAAAGCATGCCTGAATACTTCGCTTGCGCCTCGTCATCTTCGGAATCATCTCTTTCAACTCCTTAATCCCACCGAGTTCAAAATAGTCAAAGACATAATAAGCAGTTCATGGTCCAACATTACCCTTCTCGATTATGAAATAGACTATAGTAACAATAAGATAAACTGCTTCTTCAAAGAAGGAAGGATAGAACGTGAAATCGCTTGGGCTGGCCAGGGATTACAAGTCTGGTTCCAGATCATAACCCATCTGGTTCGGCTCAGGCAAACATCTATTTTGATACTTGATGAACCAGAGATCAATTTACACCCAGAGAAACAAAATGACCTTATTAGGATAATCAGAGATCAGTACAATGGTAGCGTCTTGATTGCGACACACTCAGTAGAGCTCATGAATAATGTAAGTATAAGCCACATAATCAATGTCCAGAAGGCACAAGATCAACCTCAAATAAAGTGTGCAAAAAACAGGATTTTTTTGGAGATGGTTCGCTCACAAATCGGGAGCAATTTTAACCTCATCGCGTCACAGTTTGAAGATTTCGATCTCATTATATTTACCGAAGATGCCTCAGACTTCTCAATAATTCAGCAACTCGCCAGCAAATATAATATTGGTAGAAGAGCATTTAATATTCCAATTCACGGGTTTAGCGAGAACAAGAAATCGATCGCTTATAAGAATGCGTACAAATTGCTTATAGGAAAATCTATCGATTATTCCATCGTGCTTGACCAAGATTATTATCCTAAAGAGCATTTAGAAAGCATATCTGATAATCTTGCGAAGTATGACATTAAAACGATTTTTACCATTGGCAAAGAGATCGAGAATCTTTTTCTCCGTCAGTCTTTACTTGATGAACTGTTCCCATCCAATTATTGCGCCGATTTTGGACAATTTTGGGACGACCTTTTCGTCCGGTTATATCTCGATTCCCATGCTTCATACATTACTTTATACAAGCAATTTCTGTCTAACCCACACTTAGATACGAAAACTTTACTCACGACTTATACCCCTCAGTTCGATCGCCTCTGGCAAGATAAATCCTGCAGAAATGATTTTATACCTGGCAAAGAGGTCCTAAAGCGACTTCGTGCTTATTACCGTAAAGTATTCGATAAAAACCTAACACAAAAAATGCTTATAGACTTAACTGTAGACACTGATGATGGTATAGTTCGTCGTTTTGTTGAAAAAATATACCACGTTAAAAACTAAAGCCAACCTCAATTTTTAATTTGAGACCCGGCTTCGGCCATTTCGTCTCGCGCCACGCTAAAGGTGGGTGAGCGTTCGTATATAGCGTTAAACGAAGGCATCAGTGATTTTTGTGTTTGATGAATGTGCCGTTGTTGTATTCGTCGAAGACGATTTACAATGGCATAAGCCATCCCTGACGGGACTGCCATTTGTGTGCAGGGCATATTAGTCGTTAGTCACTTGTCGTTAGTTGATAGTAGAATGAGATTGCCACGGCCTCCGGCCTCGCAATGACGTTCTGGACCCCAGATAAAGACCCCCGCCTACGACTTGCAGGGGCAGGCCCTTGTTTCGCTTCGCACATTTACCCACCTTTCGGATGTAAACATTAATCCGCCTGAAAAACCCGCCACAGGTGGGCAAACCGGCATTTTTGCGGAAATTATGAATATGGGGGCAAATTTTTACGAAAACTATTGACAGGTAGTTTCGTAGATTATATAATTACTGTGCATTTGTAGAAAAGCTGCAAATGTAATCCTGAAATCCGCCTCGCGTGGAGTTACGGGATTATGGCAGGGTTTGAATCTTCGGACGGCTCGGTCGCTTTTCTGGGGAAAAGCGACTGGTTCTCCGGAGCAACCCCGTAAAGCTGTATGTAACCGGAATAACAAGGGTATTGCTTTTTTGCCCCCACTCCTGTCTTTTGACAGGAAGACGTGGGGGTGGCGGCCCGGTAATGTTTATCAGGAAAGGAATAAAAAAATGACAGCTAAGTCTACCACTTCTGCTTCTACACCTGCACAATCCACCACTAAAAACGGCGCTCAAATTGTTGTGGATACCTTGATTGAACAAGGCGTCGATACGATGTTTGGCTATCCCGGAGGCGTGGTGCTGCCATTGTTCGACAAGTTATATGATGCGCCAATCCGTTTCATAGTTCCACGGCATGAACAAGGCGGCTGCCATATGGCTGATGGCTACGCCCGCGCCAGCGGAAAGGTTGGCGTTATAATTGCCACAAGCGGGCCCGGAGCGTGTAATCTTGTAACCGGTCTGGCTACAGCCATGATGGATTCAATACCAATAGTTGCTTTGACAGGCCAGGTCCGCACGGAGCTTATCGGAAACGACGCCTTCCAGGAAGCCGACACTACCGGAATTACCAGGCCGATTACAAAATACAACTCTATCGTCAAAGACGTCAAAGACCTGGCGAGAACCATTCGGGAGGCATTTTATATTGCCTCAACCGGCAGGCCAGGCCCGGTATTAGTTGATATACCGGTTGACGTTGCGGTGAGCAAATACAGCGCCAATGGGCCGGTTGAAATGGAACTGCCCGGTTACAAGTTAAGGACAAAAGGCAATGCCAGGCAAATTTCCCTTGCGGCACAGGCAATAAACGAGTCCAAGCAGCCGGTCCTTTATGTCGGCGGCGGCGTTATCATTGCAAATGCAACCGACCAATTACGAGAGCTGGCGAAAAAGGCACATATAC
>Ga0315293_10000731_pt1 | contig 30892 bp, 23 predicted proteins | sample YL17G13_20_MG_FD_203071 | JGI IMG/M metagenome (GOLD analysis project Ga0315293, IMG submission 203071) | Sediment microbial communities from Yellowstone Lake, YNP, Wyoming, USA - YL17G13_20 | ecosystem: Environmental > Aquatic > Freshwater > Lake > Sediment | place: USA: Wyoming | collected... | reverse complement strand
CCGCCGGTCCTTTGCCTTTAGCCGCAAGTTTGACCTCTTCCTGAAGGCGGCCCTCATTTTCTTCGTGGGGTTTCTGGTTATCCGCCTCCTCAACTCGGCCGTAGTGACCTGGTATGCCCGGCGCCGGCGGCCCTTCCCCCTGCCCCGGGTGCTCCACGGCTTGCTGCTGGCCGTCCTGTACCTCATCATCCTTTTTTCCGTGCTCCGGAACATCATGGGCCTCAACATCACGCCCTTCCTGACCACCTCCGCCATCCTGACCATGATCCTCGGCCTGGCCCTCCAGGGCGTTTTGTCCAACATCTTGGCCGGCATGTCCCTTCACTTCACCAAATCGTTCAAGCGGGGCGACTGGATCAAGGTCGGAGAAAACGAAGGGGTGGTGATCGATACAACCTGGCGAGAGACCCGTCTCCTGGACCGGAACTCAAACGTGATCATCGTTCCCAACAACGTCATGGCCTCGGAGACGGTCTCCAATTTCTCCCTGCCCGACAAGAAGACGGCCCTGAGCTATGCGGTTCGGGTGAGCTACGACGCGCCGCCGCCGGCGGTCCAGGAAGCTCTCCTGGAGGCGGCCCGCGACGTGCCCGAGGCCTTGACCTCTCCCTCACCCCAGGTTCTCATTCGGGGTTATGATGATTTGGGGGTCTCCTACAGCCTGAAGTTCTGGGTCATTGACTTCGGCCGCAAGGACGATATCTTGGCCAAGGCCGCCCGGCTCGTTTGGTACAAATTCAAGCGGCGCAACATCACCATCCCCCTGCCCCTTCGGGAAAGCTTGGCCGAGGTCATCGGCGCGTTGAAACCTAAAGAACAACCGGCCGCGGTGAAGGCGGAGAAACCCAACACTCAGGACCTCATGGATTCCGCTTTCCTGCGCGCCCAGGAAGGAAAAGAACCCGGAAAGTTGCTGGTTTCAGCGCGCCAGGTCGAAGCCCTGGCGGCCCGGGTGAAAAGGGAAACATTCGCCGCCGGCGAAGTGCTTTTCCGCCAAGGCGAAAAAGGCGAGACATGCTACATCGTATCGCGGGGCCGGGTGCACGGCGAAATCGTCTATGAAGAGAACGGCAAGCGGTATGTCTCGGAGTTCAAAACCGGCCCCGGCGGCATCGTGGGTGAGATGTCGCTTTTCACCGGCCTGCCCCGCACCGCAACATGTACGGTAGAAGAAGAGTCCGAGCTCCTCAAGGTCACTGTCGCAGATTTTGCATCTCTTCTGGCCAGAAACACTCATCTGGCAGAAATGATGGCCGGTATCGTCAGCGAGCGGAACCTGAAAAATCAAGAATTCCTGGCCAAGATCAAGGAGCTTTCAGCCCAGGACTTGGCCGCTTCCATCAATAAAAAAACCATCCTGGCCCGTCTTAAAAAATTCGTCCAAATGTTCAAACTGCTCTAATGTATTGTCAATTCTATAATTAAGGACAAAGCCAACCTGCTTCCCGGGCAAGAAGGATAGGCACTCAGATTATTTTGAATTTTTCTAACTTAATTAATATCAATAAATTACAAAAGATTCCCGGATCTCCTCCGCAAGGCAAGCGATTGACTTGCCGTTTTGAAATATGCTATAAGCATGAGCCCTTCTTGAGCGGTTCCAAAAGGGGAAGGAATGGCATCCGTAATAACTTGATTTTAAATGTTTTACATAGATAGGGCTGGGATGGAGCGCGTCCGGTGACAAGACTCGTTATCAACTGCAAGGACCTCCACAGGTTTAAGAGGCGCGCCAGCCGCGGCTACCCCCGGGAGCTCTACGGCGTCCTGCTGGGCAGGAAACTGCAAAACGGCACGCTCAAAATTCTCCGCATCGCCATCCCTCCCATAAAAGAATCCACCTATGATTATGTCATCCCCAATTACAAGGAAATCGCCCGCATCATCTCCCAGAGCGGCCTTCAGTATATCGGCTCCATCCATTCCCATCCCCAGGCTCCGCCGACGATCTCCTACCACGACTACGCTTACTGGGACAACGGCAGGATCATCGGCATCCTGAGCGTCCGCAAGCGCAACGCTTACAAGGTCACCGAGCTCAAATTCTGGAAAAAGAATTCTCCCCTTCCGGTGAAATTCAAAACGTTCATCCCCGGGGATAACTGAAGCCCCCAGGCGGCATCCGAGGTTCCTATCAGGGCGCATCCCACCCCGCCCTAGCGCAGGGGAATCTACTTGGAGATGAATCTCCTGAAGTTCAATAGCGACAGCGAGGTCAGAACTACGGCGATCCCGCCCAAGGCCAGCAGGTCCCGCCAGAAGAAGGCCGGCCCGTTTCCCTTGAGGAAGATCTCCCGGATGATCTTGATCAAATAGCGCAGAGGGTTGATCTCGGTCAAAACCGCCAAGGCCGGAGCCCTGGCCCAGATGCTCTCCAAGGGAGTCAAAAACCCGCTGAGCAGAAGGAAGAGGACCAGGGAGAACCAGCTAAAGAACATGGCCTGCGACTGATTGACCACCACCGTGGAAATAATAAGGGCATAGGACAGGATGGCCGCCAGATAAAGCAGGGAGGCCAGGAAGAGATAAAGGACGCTCCCCCGTAAGGGGATGTGGAACCAAAGGATGACCACGCCGATGCCCAGCACCATGTCCAAAAGCCCGATGAGCACGGCGGGCATGGCCTTGCCCACAAATATTTCCATGGGCCTCAGCCGGGACATGAGCAAAGTGTCCATGGTGTGCTGTTCACGCTCCCGGACGAAGGAAAAGGCGGTGGTGAACACGGACAGGATGGTCAGCAGCAGGGCGACGATGCCCGGGCCCATGGTGTTGATGCTCCTCAGCCGGGGGTTGTACCGGATGAGGGTCTTGGCCTCCACCGGCATGGGGAGGCCGGCCCGCCGAAGCTTCTCCTGGAGATAATCCTTGATGATGCCGTTGACGTAGCCGGCGGCGATCTGGGAAGAGTTGGCGTCAATGCCGTCCATCAGGATGTGGACCTCGGGCAAGGTCCAGGCCCAGCGGCCGCGGCCGGGCGAATCGCGGAACTCGATCAGGGCCCGGACCTCGCCGCGCCGCAGCACGTCTTCGGCCTTCTCCGGCTTTTCAGAGAGCTTGACGACCCGGAACAGGGGGCTAGCCCGCAGGCGGGCCGTGATCTCGCTGGCCGCCCGGGAGTTCGACAGGTTGACCACTTCCACGGGCACGTTCTTTATATCGGTGGTGATGACGTAGCCCAGGATGATGATCTGGATGAGCGGCGCCAGAAACAGCAAGACCAGGAGCTCGCGCTGGCGGATAATTTCCAGGATTTCCTTTTTAACCAAATAGAACAATCTCACCGCCGTGCCCTCCTCAGCCGAGTGAACCTCAGAACGGCCAGAGAAAGGGTGATGAGGCTGAGGCCGGCCAGGCTGGCGCCTTCCTTCAGAAAATGGCGCAGGTCGGCGCCCTTGATGGCCACCCCGCGGATGATGCGCAGGAAGTGGGTGGCCGGGATGATTTCAGACAAGGCCCGCAGCGGCGCCGAGAGAGAGTCCAGGGGAAAGATGAACCCCGACAACATGATGGAGGGGAGCAGCGTGGCCAGGACCGAGCCCAGCATGGCCACCCGCTGGCTGGGGGCCAGGGTTGAGATCAGAACGCCGAAGGACAATCCGGTCAGGACGAAAAGCAGGGCGAAAAGAAGCAGGACCGGAAGGCTGCCCCGCAGGGGAACGCCGAACCAGAAGTGGGAGAAGAAAAGGATGAAGCTCCCGGTGGCCAGGGCCACCAGGACATAGGGCAAGGTCTTGCCCAGGATGATCTCGCCCGAACGCAGCGGAGAGATGAACAGAAGTTCCACCGAACCGAGCTCCCGTTCGCGGGCGATGCTGGAGGCGGTGAGCATGGCCGAGATCATGAGCAGGATGACGGCCACCAGTCCCGGCACGAAAAAGAAAACGCTCCTGCTCTCGGGGTTGAAATAGACTTTGGTCTTGACCTGGAAAATATCCTCCAGGCCCTTCAGCCCGGCGGCGAAACGCTGGATGATCATCTGGTTGTACTGATAGATGCGGTTGGCCACATTGGAGTCGCTGCCGTCGATGATCAGGCCGACCTCGGCCGTCCGTCCTTGGCGGATCCGTCCGGCAAACCCGGCCGGAATGACCAGCACTTCCTTGACCCGGCCGGCCCGGAGAGCCCGGTCCGCCGCGGCAAAATCCCCTTCCCGCCGAGCCCCGCTCAAAGGTTTCAAGACAAAAACGGTGGACCGCTCGAAATCCTTGATCAAGCGGGCCGAAGGTTCGGAATGGTCCAGGTCGATGACGGCCACGGGGATGTTTTCCAAATCAAAGGAAATGGCGTAGCCGAAGATGAAGATCTGGACCAGGGGCATGATGAAGACCACGGACAGGCTGCGGGGGTCCCGCAGCAGATGAAAAAACTCCTTGGCCATGACGGCCCTAAGTCGTCTCATGGCTCCTGATGGCCTCCCTGAACAATTGCTCCACGGAATCGGCCTTCCTCGTCTCCAGCAGAGAGCGGGGGTCGCCTTCCAGGACGATCCGGCCCTGGTGGATGACCAGGATGCGGTCGGCGTATTCGGCCTCATCCAGGTTGTGGGTGGTGACCAGAATGGTCTTGCCCCGCTCCCGCAGGCCGTAGATGGTGTGCCAGAAGGCGCGCCGGGCTTCCGGATCGACTCCCGAGGTCGGCTCATCCAGAAAGACAAGCTCCGGGTCGGCCAGCAGGCTGACGAAGAGGGCCACTTTCTGGCGGAGCCCGGGCGGGAGATTCCGCACCGGGAGCCGCAGCAGGCCGTCGGGCAGCTGGCCGGCCAAGGCCTCCTGCCGGCCGCGGATTTCGGCCCGGTCCAGGCCCGAGATGCCGCCGAAAAATTCCACGTTCTCCCTGACCGTCAGCAGCGGATAGAGGGAAAACTGTTGGGACATATAGCCGGTCGCCTTCTTGATGTCCTCCCGGCTCTTCCGGGCGTCAAGCCCCAGGATGGAGATCCGTCCGCCGCTGGGCTCCAGCAACCCCAGGATCATCTTGATGGTGGTCGTTTTGCCGGCGCCGTTGGGCCCCAGGAAGCCCAGGATTTCGCCCCGCTCCACGGCGAAGCTGATATGGTCCACGGCCCTGAAGTCTCCGAAGAGTTTGGTGAGGTCGCTGACCTCGACGGCTCTCACGGTTTCAGGCCTGCCTTTCATAGTAGATGTACATGTCCTCCAGGGTCGGTTTTTCTTCGGTGATGCTCAGGGCGGACACCAGCCGCGAGGGGTCTTCGTCGCCGGTTTGCATCAAGCGAAGCGTGCGGCCCTGGAGATAGACGTTCCGGCCGACTCCCTCTTGCTCCTGGAGCCGGCCCAGGGCTTCAAAAACATTCCCCCGCGGCAGGATACGGAAGATGCGGGCGGGGAAGGTCCGCTTCAAACGGGCAATGCTGTCCTGGAGCAAGACCCGGCCTTTCTTGAGGAAGACGACGAAATCGCCTTTTTCGGCATCGGCCAGGTAAGGAGTGGCCATGAGGATCGTTCGGCCTTCGTCCCGAAGTTCCCGGATGATGTCATAGAACTCGATGCGGCTCAAAGGGTCCACCCCGGTGGTGGGCTCGTCCAGGAGAAGCAGCCGGGGCGAGGCCAGGAGCATGGCCGACAGGGCCAGCTTCTGCTTCATCCCCCCCGACAGCGCTCCGGCCCGTCGGCGGCGAAAAGGCTGCATGCCGGTCCGCTCCAGGAGCTTGCTCTTCATCTCCTCGCGGCGCCGCCGGGGGACGCCGTGGATCGCGGCGAAGAAGTTCAGGTTTTCTTCGACCGTCAGGTCGGTATACAGGGAGAACCGCTCCGGCATGAAGCCGGCCAGCGCGGTGAGGCGGCCGAAGTCATCGCCCACCTCCCGGCCTTCCAGAGTGATACGGCCGCTGTCCCGGCCGACCAGGCCGACCACTATCCGCAGCAGGGTGGACTTGCCGGCCCCGTCCGCTCCGGCCAGGACTGTCACGGCACGGGGCGGGACGTCCAGGCTGACTTCGTCCAGGGCGCGCAGGCCGGCATAGGACTTGGAGACACGTTCGAGACCGATCATATCATTCGCGCCGGAAGACGACCGTGACCGGAAGGCCTTCCTTGAGGGCGCCCGGATCTCCCTTGACCTTCACCTTGACCTGGAAAAGGAGGTCCCCCCGCTCCTTTTCGGAAAGGATGTACTTCGGCGAGAACTCGGCCCGCCGGCCGAAGAAAGTCACCGTGCCGGCCAGCGGCCGGCCGGGGAGTCCGTCCACCTGGACCTCGGCCGCGTTGCCCAGCCGGAGACGGCCGATCTCCCTTTCCTCAAGAAAAACCTCGACATACAAGCTGTCCTCATCCAGGACATCGGCCAAGGCCGCGCCGGGCAGGAGCGACTCTCCGCCTAAGACGAACGTCTCCAGGACGACCCCGTTGACCGGCGAGAGGATGATCAAATCCCGGCGGGCCAGGTCCAGCGAACGCCGTTTGTTCCGGAGCTTTTCCTTCTGGATGTCCAGGCCGGTCAAGGATTTTTCGGCCTCGAAAAGCGCCGTTTCCGCATCCAGGAGCTGGAGGCTGGACTTGTCCACTTGATCGCCCGCCACGGCCGCTTCTTTCTCCAGGCGCGTCAGCCGCTCCGTCTGACGGCGCAGGTAGTCCGCGTTGGCCCGCCGGGCGGTCAGTTGCTTGCGGAGGCGGGACTCCTGGTTGGCGATCTCCTGGCCGGCCAGGTCGAGCTCCTCCAGTCCGTTGAGGATCTTGTCCTGGTTGAGGGCGCCCATCGTTTCTCCGCGTCGAAGGCGTTGGCCCTCGGCGGACGTCCATTGATCCAGGCTCCCGGCCGCCAGGGTCCGGACCGTGGCCACTTGTCCCCGGACCGTGCCCGGAGCCTGGATGGTATCGACCTTACGGCGGCAGGCGCCCAGACAAGCCACCAGACAAAAGGCCATAATCGCACAGGTTATTTTCCTCATTGTCCCGCTCCTTGTCGGCCGATCTTTCTATTCATTTTCGCCGAACAGACGGACAGAGGCAAGCCCCTGGAGACCTGAGGTAAGCGTCTCTATTTCCGTGATAAAATCAGTCAGGTGTGGGGTCCTGTCGCGGCTCATCCCCGCCGGCCTCGCTCCCCACCGGCCTTACCGGAGATGCCATCGAGCTCCCCCTTGAAAACAAGGGGGAGGGGGGATTTAGATAATTGAAAAAGCCTTAAGGCGTCTCTGGAATCCGTACGCTCCGGCCGCCAGGGAGCCCTGGGCCGCGCCACCCCTGGAATTTCCAGGTAAGCGATCAGAATGTGTACCCGATCAAGGCCGTTAAAGTGGAGGTGCGGACAGACTCGCCGGGAAGGGGGTCCTTAACTATATTAGACAGTCCTCGCTCGTAGCGGACTTCAAGCGAGATGGCCATAGAACCCAGGGCCAACTCATACCCGGCGTTGAAGACCAACGCGTATTGCAGCCGGTTGACGTCATCCTTGAGGTCCATTTCGCCGCTGGCCCAGTCATAAGCATATTTGATTTTTGAGGTAAGCACATATCCGACCCCGGCCCCAGCTCCCAGGAACGGCGTTGAGCCGGTTCCCAGGCGAAGTTTGACCAGGAGGGGGACGGCCAGGGAGGCGCCTTCATAGGTCAGAGTCCCGATTTCTCTCTCGAAGCGGCAGCCGCCCGGGGCGTACATCAAGCCTACCTCCACGGCTAGAATTCTGGCCAGGCCGAATTCGAAGCCCAACCCGCCCGCCGGCTGAATCAGGGCCTTCTGCTTGCCCAGGTCCTCGGAAAAATTCAGGTTGGCCAGGGCCGCCCCGGCCTGCACCTTGAAGGCGCCCCAGGCGGCCGAGGTCAGAGCCAGGGAGAAAGCCATCAGCAGAGCGACATGTTGTTTTCGCATTCCTCTCCTCCCCACAGCTACCCTATTTCTATCCTCTTTGCAGCCCGGCGTCAACTTGGGAGAAAAAGGCAAGAGGAGTTGACAAGGCTTCTTTAGAATAGAAAAATATAGCGAAAGGAGCCGTCATGAAGAAGACAATCATTTTCTTGGCCATCCTCGTTATCTTTTTTTATGTGTCCCCCCTCTCCGGCCAGGGAGAGCCGAAGAAGGACCTGCCCAAGATCACCGCCCTCCGCGCCGCACGCCTGATCGACGTCCAGCGCGGGACCGTCCTGGAAAAGCCCGTCATCCTCATCGAGGGCGATCGCATCAAGGCCGTCGGCCCGGGCCTGGCCGTTCCCCAAGGAGCCGCTGTCATCGACTTGGGGGCGGCCACCCTGCTCCCCGGGCTCATTGATTGCCATACCCATCTCACCTTCCAGCCCGGCGCTTATTATGAGGACCTTTTCCGGAAAAGCCCCATGGACGCCGCCGTCCTCTGCCACCTTTACGCTCGGCGGACGCTCGAAGCGGGGTTTACCACCGTCCGCGACGTCGGCGCCGAAGAGTTTATCGACATCGCCCTGCGCAACGCCGTCAACGAGGGACTGGTGACCGGCCCCCGCATCCAGGCCGCCACGCTCGGAGTAGGATCCACGGGCGGCCACAACGACCTCACCGGGTTCTCCCCCTATCTTGATTTTAAGGGCTTCTCCGGCATCGCCGACGGCGTGGAGGAGATCCGCAAGCTGGTGCGCTTGGAAGTGAAGAACGGCGCCGACCTGATCAAAATGATGGCCACCGCCGGTGTCCTTTCCGAAGAGGAGTCGGTCGGCGGTCCCCAGTACTCTCTGGAAGAGATGAAGGTCTGCATCGAGGAAGCCGCCCGCTGGGGCAAGAAAGTGGCCGCCCATGCCCACGGCGCAGAGGGCATCAGGATGGCCGTTCAGGCGGGCGTGGCCTCTATCGAGCACGGAAGCCTGGTGGACGAGGAGGGGCTTCGCCTCATGAAGGAGCGGGGGACCTATCTGGTGGCCGACATCTACAACCACGAATACATCATGGAGGCCTACGCCAAAATGGGCTATCCCGCCAAGCTCATTGAAAAAGAAAAGCAGGTCGGAGACCTTCAGCGGGAGAACTTCCGGCGGGCTGTCCAGGCCGGGGTCAAAACGGCTTTCGGCACAGACGCCGGAGTCTATCCTCATGGCCAGAACGCCAAGCAATTCGCCTTCATGGTCAAGTATGGGATGTCGCCCCTGCAGGCCATCCGGGCGGCCACCCTGGACGCCGCCGACCTCCTGGGCTGGACGGACCGGGTGGGAGTCGTGGCGGCCGGATACTACGCCGACATCATCGCCGTGGCCGGCGACCCGCTGCGCGACATCACTGAGCTGGAGCGGGTGACGTTCGTCATGAAGGGCGGCGTCGTCTATAAGAAATAATATGAGACCGAGGTTTGGAATGTTGAAACAAAAAATCCGGCTTGACTATCGAACGCTCGTTATTTTGCTCATGAGCTTAGTCGCTTTGAGCGCGGCCGTCAGCCAGGAGCGCAGCGGCGAAGCCCGCCCTTCCCTGACCGCCGCCGACTACGCTCAAGCCGAGAAGTTCATGCGGTACAACGTGACGCCTCTGGTGTTTCGCGCTGGGGTGCGGCCCACTTGGCTGCCCGGCGACCGCTTCTGGTACAGGAACTCTATTGAAAATGAGGGGGGCGAATTCATCCTGGTCGACCCGAAGCGCGGGACCCGAGGGCCGGCTTTCAATCAGGCGGGGGTTGCCGCGGCCCTTTCGGCGGCCACTGGGAAAGTCTATGATGCCTTCCAACTTCCCTTTACGGCATTCGAACTTTCAGCGGACGGGCGGACGATCTCGTTCTGGGCTGAGGGCCGACATTGGTCTTGCGACCGGCAAGGCAAGGCCTGCCGGCCCATAGAGGGGGGCGGGGAACCCCCAGCCCAAAGACCGGGCGTCGAAAGCGGCCTTTCCGGCGCGGCCCAGCGCCTTGAGGTGTTATCCCCGGATGGCCGTTTCGCCGCTTTTCTCCGCAGCGACAACCTCTGGGTTCGCGAAGTCGCGACCGGACTGGAAAAACAGCTCACCCTGGACGGCCAGAAGGACTTCGGCTATGCGACCGATAATGCCGGCTGGATCAAGAGCGACCGGCCGGTCGTCCTCTGGTCGCCGGATTCAAAGAAAATCGCCACCTTTCAGCAGGACCAGCGCGGGGTGGGCGAGATGTACCTGGTCGAGACCAAGGTGGGCCACCCCCTCTTGCAGGCCTGGAAATACCCGCTTCCGGGAGACCAGATGGTAACCATGATCCAGCGGGTCATCATCCATCTCGACGGTCCGCGCACGGTCCGCTTGAAAATGCCCCTTGACCAGCACCGCTCCACCTTCACCGATGACATCAAGTTGCCCAGCGGCGCCCTGGGGGACATCGAGTGGAGCCCGGACAGTTCCCGGATCGCCTTTGTCTCCTCCTCCCGCGATCACCAGCAGGCCGTTCTTCGCCTGGCGGAGGCCGATACGGGTGAGGTGCGCGACGTTTTCGAAGAAAAAGTTGATACCTATTTTGAGTCCGGGAGCGACCTAGTTAATTGGCGCTTCCTCCCCGGCTCCAAGGAAATCATTTGGTTTTCGGAGCGCGACAACTGGGGGCATCTCTACCTCTACGACCTCCAGACCGGCCGGCTGAAAAATAAGATCACCGCGGGCGAAGGGAATGTGACCGAGATCCTGAGTGTCGACGAAAAGAGCCGGACGATCACCTTTGTGGCAGTGGGCCGGGAGAAGAATCGCGACCCCTACTTCCGACACCTGTACCGCGTCGGGTTCGACGGCCGGAACCTTCGCTTGCTCACGCCCGAGGATGGCGACCACGAGGGCAGCCTCTCGCCCTCGGGCCGTTTCTTCGTCGACAGCTACTCCAGACCCGACCTCCCGCCGATCTCCATCCTGCGAGATAGGCAGGGAAAGCTTCTGCTCACCCTGGAAAAAGCCGACATCTCGCGCCTCTTGGCCACGGGCTGGAAACCGCCCCTGCCTTTCACGGTCAAAGCTCGCGACGGCGCAACCGACCTTTACGGCCTGATGTTCCGGCCGACCAATTTCGATCCGGCCAAAAAATATCCGATCATAAACAACATCTACCCCGGCCCCCAGACGGGGAGCGTCGGGAGCCGGAGCTTCTCACCCGCCCGGGGCGACACCCAGGCCCTGGCCGAGCTGGGGTTCATCGTCGTGCAACTTGACGGAATGGGGACTCCCCTGCGCTCCAAGAAGTTCCACGAAACCTGGTACGGCAACATGGGCGACAACACCTTGCCCGATCAAGTGGCCGGCCTGAAACAGCTCGCCCAGCGCCATCCCTGGATCGACCTCGACCGGGCGGGGATCTACGGCCACTCGGGCGGCGGCGGCGCCACCTGCGACGCGATGTTCCGCTACCCGGATTTCTTCAAGGTCGGCGTCTCCCAGGCGGGGAACCACGACAACCGCAGCTACGAGGACGACTGGGGCGAGAAGTGGCAAGGCCTGTTCGTCGCCAACCCAGACGGAACTACGAACTATGACAACCAGGCCAACCAGACACTGGCCAAGAACCTCAAGGGAAAGCTGCTGCTGGCCCACGGCACCCTGGACAGCAACGTACCGCCTTATCACACCCTGCTGGTGGTGGACGAGCTGATCAAGGCCAACAAGGATTTTGACCTGATCCTGCTGCCCAACCGCGGCCACGGGTTCGGGAGCGAGCCTTACATGGTGCGGCGGCGATGGGATTACTTCGTGCGGAACTTGCTCGGGCTCGAGCCGCCCAAGGAGTTCGAGCTGAAGCCTCCCGCCGCGCGCACCGGCCCTGCAAGATAAGCCGAGCAGGGGTGCGCCTTTGGCGAAAATCATTGCGGGGCAAGAAGCAAAGAAGCTATCCTGGTAAAAACAGGAAGAACTTGAACCTCAGCGGGGGCTGACCGAGACTTTTGTCGTTTTGGCCGAGAGGAGGATCACGGCGCCGTAAGCCGGGACCGTTACCGCGGCTATGGATCTATAGCTCAGTGAGCCGGGGGCTGTTCCGTCCTCCGGCACAACCCCTCCTCCCGAGGGCACGGCCAGACGGTACGTTTTTTCCAAGCTTACCGTCCGGGCCGAGTCAGAGGGGTTGACCATGACCAGGCCCTGGGCGAAACGCCGGACATAGACCCGCAGCTTTGGGTCAAAAGAATCGGATATGTCAGCCGGCAGAGCGTCGGTCGGTGCGCCCAGTTCCAGGCCATATTCCGGGAACCATTCAGGTTCCTCGCCCACATCCAGGTTGATATAGGTATGCGCGCCCTTAACCAGAAGATAAGACCCCAAACAGAAAAGCCTCTCATTGACATTGGCCGGGTCCGGATAAGTCTGGCCGATCAGGATCCGGTCGAGCCTGACCAGGGCCAGGACCCTGTTCATCTGCATTTCCCAATCAGCCGGGTCGTAATAGCCTCCCCCGCCTCCTTCGGCGAAGCCCTCCACCATGACGCCATCCGTGTTCGAATAGTCCGAGGGGTCACGCGAAGTGATGAGAGCGCCTACGTTGGGGATCCACTTCCAGCGCCCGGCGAACTGTCCTTTGATGGCATCGGTGAAGGCACGTTCTTTAGCCGCCCAGGCCGCTTCGAAGCCGGCATCCACTTCGGGCAGGCAGGGCTTCCAATCACAGGCGCCCAGGTAATTGGGGACGCTGAAGGAATCGGCGAACAGGCCGTCGTTCTCGTTGGCCTGGAGCTGTTGGATGACCTGGCCGCTCCACCACGACCGCCAGCCGGCGCTGTCGAGGTCCATCAGGTAATATCCCCAGGAGCAGTTGAAGACAGGCTGGCCTCCATAATGGATGAACCAGTCCTCCCGGACTACGGAATCGCCAGGCCATTCCTTTAACCAATCGTTGCCCTGGATGATGAAGAGAGAATCACTGGTGGTTTGGCAGGAGTCACCCGGGGTGCTATGGCCCAGGCCTTGGCCGAGGCGGTAATGGAGAACGAGAAAATCGGCGTTGTACTGGCGCAGGCGGCGAGCGTGGTTGCGCAGAATCTTCTGACAGCCGACATAGTGCGTGGCGGCGAACTGGACCTGGGCTTCACTCATAAAATTTACGGCTAGCTGGTCGTTGAAGACGAGGATGCGGTCAGTCGTGTCCGGCCAGGACCGTGTTTGGGAGAAGGACGGCGCCGCCAGCCCGCCAAGAAGCAACGTGGATGCGGAGACGACGAGCCATCGAAAACATCTTGCCTTCATTGACATGCTAAGTTCGATTCATGATTGGCTTTTTATTTGGAGCGGAAGCGGTAGCCGACGCCGTGCACGGTCAGGATGTGCCGGGGGTCGGCCGGGTCGTCCTCAACCTTCTGCCGGAGCTTGGCGATGTGCTGGTCCAGGGTGCGGGTGGTGCCTTCGTACTTGATTCCCCAGACAGCCTCCAGGAGGGCGAAGCGCTCCATCACCTCGCCGTCGTGGTCCATGAAGTGGCGTAGGAGCCGCAGCTCCTTGGCCGTGAGGGTAAAAGCCTTCTTCCCTTTTCGGCCTTCGTAGGTCCGGGGGTCGACCCGCACCTGGCCGAAAACGAGGGGGCTCAGGTTTTTGGCCGGCGCTTCCTCGCGGTTGCGGCGGAGCAGGGCCCGGACACGGGCCAGGAGCTCGTTGACTCCGAAGGGCTTGACCACATAATCATCCGCGCCGAGCTCCAGGCCGACCACCTTGTCCACCTCCTGGCCCTTGGCTGTCAGCATGAGAATAGGCGTCCGGCTATCCTTGGCCCGGATCTCGCGGCAGACGTCGTAGCCGCTCTTCTCCGGGATCATGATATCGAGCAATATCAGGTTCGGCCTCTCCTGTTCATAAGCCCGCAGCGCTTGTTTTCCGTCTTCGGCGGCCGTGACCTCGAAACCCTCCCCCCGCAACAGGTCCAGCAGTCCGGTGAGGATGGGCCGGTCGTCCTCGACCACGAGGATCTTCACTTTCTTCATGTCGGCTCGCTCCGGGGCAGGCGGAGCTCGAACACGCTGCCGCCGCCCTCCCGAGGGGCGTAGGTGATGTCCCCGCCGTGGTCGCGGGCGATGCGGCGGGCGATGGACAGCCCCAGGCCGGTGCCCTTGGCCCGGGAAGTGAGCGATTCATCGGCGCGATAGAATTCCTGGAAGATCTTCTTGGCCTGGGAGGGCGAAATGCCCACTCCCCTGTCCTTGACCCGAAAGAAGGCCTGGCCCCCCTGGCCGACGACTTCGACCTCGACCTCCCGGCGGGCCTCGGAGTACTTCTCCGCGTTCGACAGAAGGTTCAGGAGGGCCTGCTTGATGGCCTCTTCATCGGCCCGGATAACAACGGGCCCGGCCGCGGCCCGTAGCTCGACCTGGAAGCCGTTGTGCTCCAGCCGGAGACGCTGGCTTTGGACCAGGTCCTGGGCCAGGCGGTTCGCCTCCAGGAGCTTCAGGGTGTATTGCTTCTGCCCCTTCTCCAGCCGGGAGAAGTCCAGGACATTGTTGATGAGACGGGTCAGCCGGTCGGTTTCCGAGACCATCAGGTCGAGGTACTGATCCCGGCGACCGGGATCGGGCTGTCGACCCTCCTTGAGCATTTCGGCAAACATCCGGATCGAAGTCAGGGGCGTCTTGAGCTCGTGAGAAACGTTGGCCACGAAAGTCGTTTTCTTGCGGGCCATTTCCATTTCGCTGCGGACCGTCTTGAGCACCAGCGTGCCGCCGGTCAGGATGGACACCAAAAAAGTCAAGACCAGGGCCCACAGAATGACGGCGGTCAGGCTGGCCCGCGTGTGGATGAGGCCCGGGTCGGTCAGGTAGGCCGCCGCTTCCCAGCGCGGCAGCAGCTCGCTGACCTCCCGCGAGACAAAAGGCCGGCGCCAGTCTCGGGATTTGTCCTCCTGGGGAGTAACGAGCGGCCGGCCGGCCTCGTCCAAAACGGTCAGCAGTCGGGAGGCGGAGAAGGCCGCCGGCAGCCGGCCGGTAAGCCGGGCCCGGAGGGCGGCCTCTTCTATGACGCAGCCCACGATCCGGCCCCCGTCCTCCCTTTTCCAAAAGAAGAGGTTGAGGTCTTCGCCCAGAAAGCGGGGGATCAGCCCGGATTCCCGCCCGGCGATGATCTGGCTGAATTTTTTCGGTTCGGAGATGAATATCGACTCCGCCGATTCGGTCTTCTTGGGACGCGCCTCCCCGGCGCTGGGCATGACGTTTCTCGACACCGGCTGCTGACCCCGTTCCCGGGCCTGCTGATAGACCTGCTGTCGGATGGTATCACTCTCTTCGAAGTCCTTCAGGGCTTGTTGGGTCCTAAGGGCGTCTGGTTCAATCTGCTGGGCTTGAAGCCCGGCGGAAGATTTCCGTTTTTCCTGTTTATCCTGTCGTTCCGGGGATGCGGCCGGAGGGGCGCCGAACCCTTTGCTTTCGGACTTCTGTTCGGACATCAACACCGGACTCAAGGGAGAGGGGGGTTGGGGCGCGGCCTGCTGGGTATCGGCCTGGCCGGGCTTGGTCGCGGCTTCAACCCGGCCGCCCGGGGGCAACTGGGCCAGGCCGGCGATCTCCGTCTGGTAAACGACGGCGATGTTCGAGTAAACTGGGATTTCGGCCCTGTTCATAACGAATTCCCTGTTCCCGTTGATGAAAGCAAGCTCGTCCTGAGAGGCGGCGGCCGAAACCTTCGGCCAAAGGATTTCAAACCGGGAAGACAGAAGGAAGGGCGTCCGGACCAGGGAAGTCTCCTGCTTCCAGCGCTCGAAAGAAGCGGCCGGGTCGTCCGCGGCGGCCGCCGGCACGGTCCGTTCGAGCTCCTCCCGGACCCGGCTCAATTCATCTGTCAGGAGGTCGACCACATGGACCAGCTCCGCGGAAAAGGTCCGCTCGTACTGCCTTTCCAGGAAGGCCTCCTCCCGGTTGATGGCCCGGATGGCCAGGAAGGCCAAAAGGGCCGCCGGAATGACCACGGCCACCATAAACAGAAGCCGCAGGTGGGAGGAGAGCCTGGGTTTCTTCATTTTCAATCTATCATCCCACGCCGTCTTGGTCTTTTCAAGACCACACAAAATCCTGAAAGCATCTCCAACCCCGTGATATATGGGGAGGGGTGGCACGGCGGAGGGGCTCCCCACCCGCGCGTAGCCTGGCGAGCACGGATGGGGAGGAGCCGTGACAGGACCCCTCCTCTTCTTGAAGCTAGGATCACACAAATGGAGATGCTTACCAAAATCCTTCGGCCTATGGCCGCAATGACGGTGCCGGGCGCCCTTTTTGTCGAGCGCCCGGCGCCATGTCTCATGCCCAGGGCGGCCTCAGCGGGACCGCTGCTCTTGCCGGATGACGGGCATTCTCTGATCGGGCCCGTCCATGACTTTCCTTCTGCTGTCTTCCTGCGGAAAGCCGGACAGGTGGATGACCGCCTCTTGATGGACCAGGGCTTTGACCGCCACGGTCGAGTCCCCGGTCTCCAGCTCGTAGCCCAGGTCCAGGGCCGCTTTCCGTCGGTACTCCTTGCCGGCCAGACCTTTCAGGAAATCAGCCGCTTCCTTCTGGCCGACCTGCCCTGCCGGATCGCCCTGCAGGGCGGACAGCGCCGAGGAGCGCAGGATCTTGGGCCACTGCTTCTTGAAAAGGGCGGCGTTGGCGAAGACATCCAGGCTCACGATCCGGCCGCCCAGTCCGATGACCACCCCGACCGTATCGTCGGCCAGGCGCAATTCGTCGTTCATCTTGCGTTCGATGCCGGAGATGGCCGCCTTGTTCTCTTCCTTGTCGTAGACGTCCTGATAGGCGCTCGTCCCGGAAGCCACCCGCAGCTTTTCATTCTGGGCACTGACCTCATTCCAGATTTCGGATTGGGCCGCCGGCGCCTGCTCGGCCGCTTTGGCCCGGAGCTTGTAGGTCCCCAGGTTGGACTTGCTGGTGAAATTCTGGGAAGTGTACGTCCAGCGGCCTTGCTCTACACAGAAGACGGGGACCAGAAGGTTCTTGGTGCCGGGGGCCAGCAAAACGTCCTGGGCCAAAATGCGGTCCTGACGGGCGCCGGTCAGGATCTCGCCGCCCAGCAGGAACAGGACGTTCTTGGACAGGTTGGAGATCTTGACCTGGGGCACGCGGCCGCCTTCCACCTCGCTGATCTCGATCCATTTCATCTTCAGGGCCTCTTCCAGGGTGACGTAAGCGTTCCGGTCGAAGACCTTCCGGGTGTAAACGGGGATGATGGTCAAGCCTTTATGGCTAACCGGCCGGCCCACTTCCAGCACGCGGATGAGCGAGGCCACCGGATTGTCCCCGTCGGCGCGGGCTGCCGGACCGGCGCTGAAGGCCGGCAGCATCAACACCACAGCCAATATTCCCATAAGAGCCAGGTAGCGTTTCATTTTAGGTTTCTCCTTTCTGGCTTCTTCGTTGAGGTGCACTGTCATCACCTTCTATACACTTAATACCATCCGGAGAAGAAGGAGGTGTCATCGGGGAGTAAAAGAAATGTAAAAAAAATGTAACTCAGACGGTCCGTTTGATGATGACCAGGGTGGTGTCGTCAAAAGGATCGACGCCGGCGGTGAATTCCTGGAACCGAGCTTTGAGTTCCTGGAGGAGGTCGTCCACCGGCCGGCGGCAGTTGCGGCGGAGGAAGTCGATGAGCTGCTCCTCGCCGAACTCCTGGCCGGCCGGGTTCCGGCATTCGGTCAGGCCGTCGGTGAAGAGGAGGATGATATCGCCTTTTTCAACTTTAGTCCGCCTGACTTCGTAAGCAGAGGAGGGAAACATGCCCAGGCATAGGCCGCTGGGGCCCAGGCGCTCGGTCTTGCCCCGGCCGTTGAGGACCGCCGGCGGGTTGTGCCCGGCGTTGACATAATGCACTTCGCCCGTCTTGAGGTTGAGCTCGCAGAAGAAGAAGGTGATGAAGCTGTTAGCCGCCGAGGAGCGGTGGACGAAGTCATTCAGCCTGGCGGCCATGGCCGCCAGGTCGTAGTGGCGGCTGATCTCGGTATGGAGGGAGGCCCGCAGGGAGGCCATAAGCAGCGCGGCGCTGACTCCCTTGCCCGAGACGTCGGCCACCACCACGCCCATCCGTTCATGGTCGATGGGGATATAATCAAAATAGTCCCCCCCCACCTCGAAACAGGGCAGGTTGAGGCCGGAGGCCTCGAAGCCCTCCATCCGGGGGCTGCCCTTAGGCAGGAAATCGCGCTGGATCTGAGCGGCCAGGGCCAGCTCCTTCTCCAGGCGTTCCTGCTCCAAGGCTTTCTCCACTAGGCGGGCGTTCTCGATCTTGATCGCCGCCAGGTTGGCCAGCAGCGTCAGCAGCCGCAGGTCTTCCTCGGAGAACTGGTCGAGCTTGGCGATGCGGTCGGCATAGACGATGCCGATGACTTGCTTGTTGTTCCAGAGGGGCACGCACACCGCCGAATGAATGTGGGAGGTGATGATGCTGTCCCGGGCCTGGAAGCGGGGATCGGTCGAAGCGTCGGAGGTCTTCACCGCCAGCTGCTGCTCGTAGGCCATATTGACGATTGTCCGGCTGAGGATCAGCTTCTGGTTCTTCAGGCTCGGCTCGTTGATGCGGACCACTTTGGGAATGAGCTGTTCGGGGCTGCCCTCCTTGAGCAGGAGCACTCCGCGGTCCATGGGCAGGTTCTGGCTGAGGAGGTCCATGATGTGCTCCAGAAGTTCGCCCAGGGGCCGGTGCAGGAGGAGGGCCTGGCTGACCTCGGTCATGACCGCATACATCCGGTGTTCGGTCCTGATGCGCTCCAGGTCTTCATCCTTGGCCATGGCCTTAGTGGAGAGCTGGTCGGTCGGCTTTTTCAGGATGTCGTTAAGGTGCATGATTGTGTGAAAGCTGGTGGAGGGCTGGGGCCCGTCGGACAGCTCTACGTTGGTCAGAAGCTGGCTGTCCAGGGATAGCCGAGTCTGGCCCAGCAGGATCTCGTCCCCCGGCCGGATCTCGACCTCGCCGGCCACCCGTTTGCCGTTCACGAAGATGCCGTTCTTGCTGCCGGCGTCCCGGATTAGGGCGCGGCCTGCTTCGAAGACCAACACGGCGTGATGGCTGGAGCAGAAGGCGTCGGGCAGAGCCAAGGTGTTGTCCGCCGAACGGCCGATAGACACGTCGCCCCGGCCCAGGGGGATGGTCAGGGGGTCTCCCTTCTTGGGGTAGACATACAGTGTGGCCATGGCGGTCGAGTGATTTGATTTTAGCCGGGGAGCGGCCAAATTGCAAGGCGGAGAAGATAGCATCTCCAAACATGTGATAAGTGGGGAGGGGTGGCTAGGCCAGGCTTTTTTCCAGCACCTTGAGCAGGCGTCGCGCGTTTTTGGCCTTTTCCTCCAGGGGGAGGTCGTCCACTAGCGGCAACAGGAAGGGTTTGATGTCTTTGTCCAGCAGGCTGTCCAGCAGTTCGATCGAATAATCGATGGCTTTCTTGGTCCCGGCCAGCAAATTCTGGTAAGCCCGGCGGATGTCATCCGGCGGGTAAATGAGGCCGAGCAGGTCGAAGATGCTCTTGAGCAGCCGGGACAGGGAAGGCTCAAGGTTGCGGACTAGGCCGTCTTTCCTCCGGCCGGGCCTCAGGTCGGCCAGATCCCGGAGGGCTGAAAAACATCTGTGGAGGAGCCGGAGCACTCCGGCATCGATGATGGGGTCCGAAAAAAGGACATCGGGATGCGCCGTCCTGAGCTTGGCCATGGCCTCGATAAGCTCGGCCTCCAGGTCCGCCCCGCCCTTGCGGAACTCCTGCTGCAGGACGTCGGCCGCCCGCTGAGTGCCCATACGGGCCAGGATGTCCGGGAGGGCACGCCTCATAGGCAGGTCTTCTTCCGGGTCGGCCAAATAATCCTTGAGTGCGCCGGCGACCTTATCCCCGTATTCGACCAGAGCCCGGCTGGCCGCTTGAGCCACAACCGGCCGGCCCAGGCCGGCGATGATGGAAGGCAGGAGGTCGCGGCGCTTCAAACGGCCGGCGCTGGCCAGGGCGTAGCTGGCCACTTCGGCGGACTCGTCCCGCAGCAGTCGGACAAGGCTCCGGCCCAAGGGAGAGGCCTGGTCCATCAGGCCCAAGGCTTTGGCCGCCTCCAGACGGGCCGTCTCCGACTCCGGGCCGCGGCCGGCCATTGTTTTTTCCAGATACCGGCCGATCGTTTCGCGATAAATGCTCAGGCTCATGATCTTCTGGACTTCGGCGTCGAGCGCCTCCTCGGGCAAGCTGTCGTCTAATTCCGGAAACAGCGCTTCGCCGTCCACCCCCAGGAGCGAATCCATGGCTCCCGCCCGCAGCTCGGCCGACCTCTGGGCAATGACCCGCCGCAGTTCGGGGCTGAGCTGCCGGCGGTGAATGAGGTCGTAGAGGTTCATGGCATACAGGACCGAACTCCGGTTCCGGCTCTCCAGGGTGTCGAAGACGAGCTTGGTCATGTCCACGTCGATCTGCTCCAGGACCAGGCGGTCGGCATCCTCCCATTTGATCTTGAGGTGGTTCTTGACCACCGCCGCATATTCCCGGGTGATGAGCACGGCCAGAACCGCCCAGCCCAGGGCAAAGCCGGCCGCCAGCAGGCTCACTCCCCGCACCGAAAGGTGCAGAACGAGGAGCAGGACGGCGGCTACGGCGTCGGCGAATTTATTGACGAACATGTCGATGAAGACCTTGGCCTTGTATTTGATGTCCGCCGTGACGGGGATATAGAGAAGTTCCCGAACGGATTGGTTAAGGGTGTGGCTCAGGCTTTTATCCAGGCCTTTGACCGGGACCGCCCAGAAAATAAGCAAAACGGCGGGCACGAAAAAGATGGCCCCGGCCCCCAGGAACATAAGGGCGGGCGCCACCAGCAGGCCGGTCAGGAGGCCGAAATACTTGAGGATGCGGTTGGCCAGAAGGAGATTGAGCAGAGTGGAAAAGACCAGCAGCCCCAAGAAGAAGGTGCCCAAGAAGGAAGTCTGCGCGTCTTTGTGGGGGAAAGTGGCTTCCACGATCTTGCTAAATTGGAAGTCCACCAGGGTGGTGACAACAATGCCGGCGGCCATAAGCCCGGCCAAGAGGAGCAGGTAGCGGTTCCGCCGCACGATGCGAAAACTCTCGGCATAGCCCACCTTTGGCCGGCCCCCGCTGTCCGAAGCTTTGGGCTTGGCCTCCCCTTCCACCCGTCGAAAATCCCCCAGGCGGCGAATGACGAGCAAGCCAATGGCCAGCAAGGCCGGGCAGATCAGGAGGAGGTTCTCCGTACCGATAACTTTGGCCAGGCGCGAGGCGAGGAGGGCACCGGCACCTCCGCCCAGCAGGCCGCCGCTGACCAGAAAGGCCACCAGTCTCCTCGCTTGGCGCGGATTGTAGATGTCGTTGACCATCATCCAGAATTGCATGACCGAAGTGACAATGAACAGGTCGGACCAGGACCAGAAGGCCAAGGAGAGCCACGGCCAGCTGAAGCGGAACAGCCACCAGAACAGCAAAAAACTGGAAACGAAAAACAGCAGACTGGCGGAGAGATAGGCCAGCCGGTCGAGCCGGGCCAGAAGTTTGGCGTTGAGGGAGACGGCCAGGGTCATCAACACGGCGGTGAGGAGGTAGGCATAGGGCAGCTGGTCGGCGCTGTGAGTGGCCAGAAAAAGCGACAGCTTGGCGGGTTTGATGATGTAGGCGGCGAAGGTGATGAGAAAAAAATGGAGAAACAGCCAGAAGGCCGGCCGGGACTCGTCGGGCCGGACATCGGCCAAGCGCTTCAGCAGCCGATAGCTCAGGCTCGACGACCCGCTCATGGCCGCAACTCCGGAAAATCCTTCAACAGGGAACGGAAGCGCCGCAACCGCTCGCGGAGAGGGTCATCCTCCAGGATGGGGAACAGGGCGTCCCGGACGCCGGTGCTCAGGGAATTATCCAGGAGTTCCAGGGCATAGGCCATGGCCTCCCGTGTCCCGGACAGCAAGTTCTGATAGGCCTTGAAGATGTCTTCCCGGACATAGATTAGCCCCAGAAGCTTGAAAACATTAAAAAGGATGGGTTGGAGAGCCCCGGGCTCGGCTTTGGCCTCAGCCAGAAAAGTCCGGTAGTAACGCTTCAACTCCTGGCCAAGCATATTCATGACCAAGACTGAATCGAAGCCGACCTGGGCCGGTCCGGAGCGGACCCTGTCCAAAGCATCGGTGATTTCTCCGTCCAGGTCCTCCGGACCGCGGGCGAGCTGCCAAAGCAAAAAATCCACGGCTTCCTGGTTTCCCACCCGGCCCAGGGCGACGGCCGTTCTTTTCCGCAGCTCCAGGGGTTCCTGCTCATCGGCCAACAGGTCGGCCAGCGTGCCCGTGATCTTGGCCCCGTACCGCTGCAGGGCTTCGGCGGCGTCCTGGGCGAAACGGGGGTCGTTGAGACGCCGCGTCAGCTCGGGCACGAATTCCCGGCGGCCGGACCGCCCGGCGCTGCTTATGGCATAGCGCACAACTTCGGCCGAGTCGTCGGCCAGCAGCTCTTCCAACCGCAAGACCAGAGGAGATCGGTCGGGCAAAAAGCCCAGCATCTTGGCGATCTCCATGCGGGTCACGGCCTCGGTGGCTTTTCGCTCCTCCAGAGTCCGCTCCAGGTAGCCCTGCATGACCTCCTGATAGACGTCCAGGGCCATGATCTCCTCGACATCGCGCTTCAGCGCCTCCTCCTCGGGCGCGCTGAACACTTGGGCCAGCGGCCCGGTCGTCTCCGATTCCATCAAGCCGCCGATGGCCGCCGGGCGTCGGTCCTCAGGCTCGGCCAAGAGAAGCGCTCTGACCTCGGGAGTCAGTTTGTTCTGGCGGAACAGGTCATAGATATGGAGAGCATAGAGCACCGGGCTCCGCCGCCGGCTTTCCAACAGGTCGAACACGGTTTTAGCGAAATCCACGTCCACTTGTATTTCGACCAGACGATCGCCTCGGTCCCAGCGGCCGCGCAACTTTTCCTTGACCAGGCGCACATATTCAGAGGCGGCCCGAAAGTTGAGCCCGATCCAGGCCGTCAGGCAGAGGAGCGACAGGAAGCTGACCTTCAACAGATTCTGCCGCCAGGGCAGAGCCCAAACCCCCAGCAGCAGGAGTGCCCCCATGGTCCTGGAAAGGCGATTGAGGAATATATCGATGAAGACCTTGGCCCTGTATTTCTGCCGGGCGGGCACCGGGAAATAGAGCAGCTCGCGGGCGGACTGGTTGACCGAGTAGGACAGGCTTTTCTCGCTGCCCTTGAGGGCTACCGCCGCGGCCAGCACCGGCCAGACCAGGATGCCCAGAGTGCAGGCCAGGATGACCACCGGGTAGAAAAGAAGAATGCGGCGAAGACCATAACGGTCCACAATGCGGCTGGTGCCCAGGAGCTGGAGCAGGAAGGAGAAGACCAGCAGCCCGGAGTTGAACAGGCCGAAAAAGGAGGTCAGGTTGCCGGTGACCGCCCTCTCAATGATGTGTTTGGACTGCCAATCGATGAAGGTGGCGATCAAGCCCGACAAAAAGACAATCCCGGCCAAGAGGCGCAGATAGCTGTTACCCCACACGGTTTGGAAGCCGTCCTTAAAACCGGCTTTCCTCATTTCTACCGGCTGGCCTTCTGTCTGAGGTGCAGCGGACGGACCGGGGGGAGCGGCGGCCTGCCCTCTCCTCTGCCGGGCATAGACCTGGCGCACGGCCGGGATAGCGGCGCACAGCAGTCCGCTGCTGAGCCACAACAGATGCGTGGACCATTGCTCGGCCAGCAGATAGGTGAGCAGACCGCCCAGGATGCCGCCCAGGATACCGCCGCTGACAATAAAGCCGATAAGCCGTTTGGCCTCCCGCGGATTGTATAGGTCGTTGACCGCGATCCAGAACTGGGTCATCAGAACCACGGCCAGGACGTTGGCCCACACATAGTAAACCAGGACCAGCCACTTTCCGGCGCGGGGAAATAGGAAAAAGAAGGCCGCACCGGTCAGGGCGAAAAAGGCCAGGGTGGCGACCAGGAGGGACTGCCGCTTGACCCTGGCCTGGAGCTTGGCCGTGAAAGCCGCTACCAGGCCGACAAAAAAGGCCGTGGTATAGGCCAGAGGGAGGTTCCGGGAGCCCAACTCATCAAGATAGCTGGCATCCCGGATGCTTTTGAAGATGGAAAACGAGGCGGTGATGAGGAAGAAGGTCAGGAAGAAGAGAAGGGCGGTCGCCTCCTCGCCGGGCTTAAGGCCCGGCAGACGCAGGAAGAACCTTGAGCGCCGATCCGTTCGCATCCATCGCCTTCAGGTGCCCGGGCCGGCCCGGGGCTCACTCCCGGCCAAAGCTCCGCAGGGCCATCTCCTCTTCGTCGAAGATCTCAAACACTTTGGTCAGCATGGTGATCTGGAAGATAAGGTACAGCTTCTTGGAGATGCGGGCGATCTTGAGCTTGCCCCCCAGGTTATGGGTGGATATGTAACTGGCCAGGATTTCACCCACTCCGAAACTGTCGATGAACTCCACTTTTTCGAAATTGAGCAGGATGTGTTTCTTGCCGGATTCGAGCTGGTCTTTGACCAACTGGTGAAGGGTCACCTCGCTGATGTCCGAACGCCTGATCTCCCCTTCGATATCAAAGATGACGATGTCGTTCTTGTCACGCTTCTTGATGTCCATCCCTGTCTCCACCCTTCCCCGGAGAACAATCGCCTGGGGCCACAAAGCCAAGCCGACGCTACCCTAGCTTTTATCAGAAGAAGGCCGCTCTGTCAATCAAACAGCGCTTGAACATGCACAGTTATTCTTTTAGTATTAAAGATACTGAGATGATCGAAGCCGGCCGAGCTATGAAAAGGGTATTCGCTCCCCTCATCCTCCTGGGACTGTTCTGGCTCAGCCTGCCCCTGGCGGCCGAGATTCCCTGTGTCTGGACAGGGGTGGAGCGGGTGGTGGCCGTAGGGGACCTGCACGGCGACTACGCCAGCTTCATGGCCATTCTCCAGGGAACGAAGGTCATCGACCGGGAACTCCACTGGGCCGCCGGCTCCACCCATCTGGTCCAGACCGGCGATATCCTGGACCGGGGGACCGAAGCCAGGCGAATCTTCGACTTTTTAATAAACCTGGAAAGAGAGGCCGAGGCAGCCGGCGGCCGAGTCCATTTCCTGATCGGCAATCATGAGGAAATGAACATATCGGGCATCGCCTTCGACTATTCCGATTATATCTTCGTGGAGCAGTTCAAGGACTTCCTGCCCGACGATTACAAACAGCAAAGAGAGAATCAGTTCCGGCAGCAATGGCTGGCTCGGAATCGATCGGCCCCCCACGACAGCGCCCCCTCGGCCGTCGAGCTCCGCGCATTTTGGTCGGACGTGCTCCGCTCCGACCGGGACGCCCGGGACCGCTATCTCGCCTTTTTTCGCCTCCACTACGGCCCCTGGATTGCCCAGCACAACGCCGTGATTAAAATCAACGAGACGGTCTTTGTTCACGGCGGCATCAGCCTGAAGTACTCTCTGCTGCCGCTGGCCGAGATCAACGACCTGCTGCGCTCCGACCTGCAGAACATACTGGCCGGCCGAGAATTCACGCCCAAGATCCTTTTTCGCCCCGACGGCCCGCTGTGGTACCGCGAGCTGGCTCAGCAGGACGAACCTGTTTTCGAGGACGAATTGGAAAGCATCCTGGCCAACCTGAAGGCCCGGCACATCGTTATCGCCCATACCTTCCAGGGCCTCCAGGCGGCCAGGGCCATGAAACGTTTCGGGGGAAAGGTGTGGGCCATTGATACGGGCATTTCCTCCTACTACGGCGGCTACCTGGGCGCTTTGATCATCGAAGGGAAAAATTTTCAAACTTGGGGGGTGAACAATGGGCAAGAGTAAGATCATCTGGCTGGCGGTCCTGCTATCGGCCGGAGCCGGCTTGGGCCCCGCTTGCCGACCGCAGGTTGCGCCTCTGCCTTCTCCTTCCCCTTCCCTTGCCGTTGTCCCTGCCCGTGAGCTTCTGGAAGGGTTCCTGCAGAGAGCGCCCGTGACGGCTGTGGACAAGAGCCTGGAGCTGGGCCGCTCCGGCGCCTGGCTGGTGACGCTCAATGATGGAAAGAAAAAGCACAAGGCTTTATTCAAATCCGTCCGGAGGCCGAGGCCGACCCTGATGCCCGACAGCTATGCCTACGAGCTGGCCGCCTATGAGCTGGACAGAATCCTCGGCCTGGGGCTGGTGCCGGTGACGGTCGAAAGACAGCTGGACGGCCGGACCGGCTCCCTGCAGGTGTTCCTGGAAGGCGTTGAGACGGAAAAGTCCAGGCTGCGGAAAAACCTTCAGCCTCCGGACCTACAAGCTTACCAGGACCAGCTCGAAGATATCACTCTGCTGGAAAACCTGACCTGCACTCCCCGGCAGGACTTGGGGGACATCCTCATCCAGACCGACACCTGGAAGGTGTGGCGGGTGGATTTCGCGGAGGCCTTCATGCCCTCCACCGAGCTCCTGCCCGAACGTCTCATCCGGCGCGCTTCGCGAAGGTTCATCGCCGCCTTGCGGGGCTGGGACGAAACGCAGGTCCGGCGGAGGCTGGCCCGCTATCTCAACACGGCCGAGCTGGAGGCGCTCATCACGCGCCGCCACCTCATCCTGGAGGAGATCGACCGGCTCATCCGGGAAAAAGGAGAAGCCGCGGTCCTCTTTTCTCCTTAACGATTTGATGGCCCGCACATCAGGAAGTCTTCCCAGGCCAGCGGTGAAGGCCAAAAGTTCGGATCAATCCACCTCCCCTTGAAGAACGGATCGTTTGATGGAGGTCGTGCGTCGAAGTGGAGAGCGCCGGACAGCAGGGAAACTGTGAGAGACGCGATTACCGCCTTAGATCTTTAATTTTAATGATGCCGCCGCTGTCCTGGGCGATGTACAGGTAGCCCTCGTTGTCCCGGGCCAACCCTTCCTGGTCGTTGCCGGGAAAAGCGTACTGGGCCATCAACCAGCCCTCCAGGGTGACCTCGTACAGGATGTTATCCGCGTCACTCAGGATGTTCAGCCGCCGAGTGCGGGGGTCAAAGTATATGGCCGCCGGGTCATCGATCTTGACCGGAAGGACGCGGATGATTTTGGCCTCGGCGGTCGGTGCCTGACTGGAGCGGAGCGGGACCAGCAGCTCAACGACGACGGACGGGTCCCATTGGTTCCCGGCGTAGAAAGTCCCCCCTTCCGGATGGGCCGGGTTGGGGACAAAGGCCAGGGATTCGACGCCGTTGTCATACTTGTTCGTCTGTTTCTCGAGGAAGTTCGGGTTGCCGCGCCAAGTGCGGTTTATGGGGAACCGCCTCGTCACCTCCCGGCGCTGGGGGTCGAACTCGAGGATGATGTCCTCCCCCTCGACCACGATGTACAGCAAGCCTGTTCGCGGATCCAGGGTGATGTCTTCCAGGTCGCCCGGCACTTCCTTGACGAACACCAGCCGGCCCTCCCTGGTAATCTCGCCCACCAGGCCGCCGTCGTCCACGACAAACAACGTTCCCCGCTTGGGGTCAAAAACGATGCCCGAGGGCTCCTTGAAACGGTATTGGTCGATGTCGCCGCCGAACCCGGGCGTGCCCGGCCAGAAATAGGGGAAGCGGATGGAGGAGCCGTAGGGGTTGGTCACGCAGGCGGCCGCGCATGCGGCTGCCAGGACAAGAAATAGCGCGCTTTTTTTCATATTTCCGCCGCGACAAGAGCGTCAATTTACCCTACTGCCGGGGACATGTCAAACACCAGCTTACCAGCCCCCTGGGCCTCAATATTTGATTTTCATTAGCGGCTTGTTTAATATAAGGCCAACTGAGGAGTCGAAGGCAGGGACCGAGCGGGGAGAAAGAAAATGAAAAAATGGCGGATGGCCGTCTGGGTCTTTGTGGCCGTCCTGGCCGTCGGAATAGGCCGGCAGGCCCTGGGGCAGTTCACCGCCGCGGAGATCGCCGAGCGGCCGAAATGGGAGGACTTCCTCAAGACGGCTGAGATCGTCAAGTGGGAGGACATCGGCGAGGGCGTGACCAAACCGGTAAAGCTCTACCTCAAGAAGGGCGACCTGGAGGCCAAAGCGGTGTGGAAGAATCCCTCCGGCATTCAACAAGGATTCCTGGAGGGTTGGCAATACGAAATCGCCGCCTACCGGCTCGATAAGCTCATCGGCTTGGGCATGGTCCCCCCCACGGTCGAGCGGGAATTCCGGGGAAAGAAAGGATCGCTCCAACTGTGGGTCCCGGCCAAGTACTCCCTGCTCAAGATCATGGAGGAGGGCATCCCCATCCCGGAAGAGGCGCGGGAAAGCACGGACAAGATGAAGTATGTCGTCCGGGTCTTCGACTGTCTGATCGGCAACGACGACCGGACCCAGCAGAACCTGCTCTACACCCAGGACTGGCGGACGATTGTCATCGACCACTCCCGGTCCTTTCGCTCCACCCCGGAGTATGTCCACAGGCTGGTCTACGGACGGAACGGCATCAAGAGCGCCGAAGGCCGCCCCCTTCTGTTTCGGCGGGTGCCGCGAAAGCTGGTAGACAGCCTCCGGGCGCTCGATGGAAATAAAATCCGCCTGGCCGTCGGCCCCTATCTGACCGACCAGGAGATCGACGCGGTCATGGCCCGGCAAAAGCTCCTGCTCGAAGAGATCTCACTCATGGTCAAAGAGCAGGGGGAGGATAAGGTCCTCTATTGAATACATTCAAGTCACCAGGGAGGGAAGGGATGAAAAAAAGGGCATGTCTCTTGGCATTCATTCTCATTGTCTTCGGCCTGGCCCTGCCGGCCGCAGCCCAGCTCCTGCCCGAAGACGTGGCCGAACGGGCCAAGTGGGAGGAATTCCTGACCGCGGCCGAGATCGTCGGCCAGGAACAGCTAAAAGGCGAAGGGGCGGTGACCAACCCCTGGAAGCTGACCCTGGCCAAAGACGGCCTCCAAAAATTCGGCCTATGGAAGAACATCGACATCTCAACGGGCCGCTATCCGGACAGCTGGAAATGGGAGATCGCCGCCTACCGGGTCGATAAGCTCCTGGACCTGAACATGGTGCCGGCCACCGTGGAACGCCGCTTCCGCGGCGACCGCGGCTCCATCCAAATTTGGGCCGAGGCGGAGATGACGCTCAAGACGAAGGTGGAAAAGAAGATTAAGACGCCATCCTACAAAGTCTTCTTCTGGAACAGGGCCCTCTTCCTGCAGCGGTTTTTCGACAACCTCATCGGCAATGAAGACCGGCACCAGAACAACTATCTCATCACCGCGGATTGGCGCCTGATCCTCATCGACCATTCCCGCAGCTTCCGGACCTCCAAAAAGTTCACCAAGGAACTCCTCTACACGGAGAAGCACCCCGAAGGTCCGATGGAGATGAAGGAGCTGCCCCGGGTCTTGGTGGACAAGCTCAAGGCCCTGACCCCCGAGGGCGTCAAGGCCGCCGTGGGGGAATACCTGACCGATGACGAGATCAAGGCCATGTTCCTCCGCCGCGACCTGATGCTCCTGGAGATCGACAAGCTGATCAAAAAATACGGGGAGGAGAACGTCTTGTATTGAGGACGCCCGCCTCTAGCGGGGCAGTGTCTTCCACAGGGTGAGAATGTTCTCGCCCTTTTCCCGGCGGTAGTCGAGCCCATCCATAAGGCGGCGCATGAGGAAGACACCAAACCTGCCCTTGACCCCATCTCGGATATAACGGTCCAAGTCCGGCGGTTGGACCTGCCGGGGGTCAAAGTGCAGGCCGTTGTCCCGGATCTCAAAATAGATGCGGCCGGACGAAAGCCGCACGGACAACCTTATCTCTCCCGTGCTTTCAGCGTAGGCGTAGCGGATGATGTTGAGGCAGGCTTCGGTCACCGCCAGCTCCAGATGGAAGGCCGGCTCTTCCGCCAGGGACAGCCGGGTGATGATGCCCCGCAGAAATAAACGGACCTGCTCAACCCCGGCCATATTGCCGGGGACGGTGATCGTCTCTATCAGGTCCACCATCTCTCGATGTCCGCCTCATTTTAGCAGAATCAGAGCCCGGAGAGAACTCCGCAGCCCCCTCATTTGACATTTTTCAGGCGTTCCATTAAGAAATAGGAATTCATGGGGAAAGGAGAAAGCGTGTTTTACAAATTCCTCAGGCTTTTCACCGATATCCGGCCGGGAGAAGCGCCCAAGGCGCTGCTCCTGTCGCTCAACCTCTTCCTTCTGCTGCTGGCCTATTATTTGATCAAGCCGGTCAGGGAAGCGCTCCTGCTGGTGGACAAGGACGCGCCCAGAATTAAGAGTTACCTCAGCGGAGCCCAGGCCGTCCTGTTCGTCTTCGTCATCCTGGCCTTCAGCCTTCTCGCCTCCAAGGTGCCCCGGCACAAGCTCATCACCTGGGTGACCCTGTTCTTCATCTCCAACCTGGGCGTTTTCTACATCCTGGACCTGGCGGGCGTCGGGGCAGGCGCCATGGGCATTGTCTTCTTCATCTGGATCGGCATCTTCAACCTGCTGGTGGTGGCCCAGTTTTGGGGGTTCGCCAACGACCTCTACACCTATGAGGCGGGCAAGCGGATCTTTCCCTTGATCGCCTTTGGGGCCACCCTGGGTGCGGTAACGGGCAGCCGGATCGCCAAGCTGATCATCGAACCGGTGGGCAAGTTCAACATGATGCTCCTCTCCGGCGGTGTATTGGGAGTATGCATCCTGATGGCGGTCTTGATTCACCGGCGGGAGGTCCGCTTACCCCAGAGCGGCGGACGGCCCGACGCCCACCTGCAGGAGAAGCCGCTCAAGCCGGGCGACGGTTTCAGCCTGGTGGTTAAAACCCGCTACTTGCTCTTCATCGCCCTGGCCATCCTGGTCTATAACTTCATCAACACCAATGGCGAATACATCATCTCTGACGTCGCCACCCGGTCGGGGGAGAAAGCTTTTGAGGCCCCTTCCATCGGTCAAGAGCAGCTAGATCTAAAGTGGTTTCGGGAGAGAGATCTCAACAATGATGATATTCTTGCCGACAAGGAAATCCCCAATAAAAAAACCCTTAATCAACTGGATGACAACACGGACGAAGTCATCACTTTAGAAGAAACCCGTAAATTTTTCGTCGGGGGATACAACGGCAAATTTTTCTCCGACTACCAGTTCCTGACCAACATCCTGGCCCTGGTCATCCA
>Ga0315293_10000730_pt1 | contig 30896 bp, 30 predicted proteins | sample YL17G13_20_MG_FD_203071 | JGI IMG/M metagenome (GOLD analysis project Ga0315293, IMG submission 203071) | Sediment microbial communities from Yellowstone Lake, YNP, Wyoming, USA - YL17G13_20 | ecosystem: Environmental > Aquatic > Freshwater > Lake > Sediment | place: USA: Wyoming | collected... | reverse complement strand
ATTCCCATAAACTCATGGGCGATAACAACCGTTGAGTCCGTCGCCGCCCCTGTCGCTTTTAACGCAGCGATTGCCACAGGCGCAAGTCTGACATACTGTTCGTAGTCCCAGAAGTGTTCATACAAATCACTGCGGATGCCGAACGCCTCAAACAGGTGCCACTTGAACTCATCGACGGGTCCTTTCTTCATTCGAGTTACATCGATAAGCAAAACCTCCGGCGCACTTTTTACGCCTGTTTGCTCATCGACGAACGTTCGTCTGCCGTAGACAATGCTCGTGTTGTAGTAATCTTCGATTTTCCGAAAGTCGTTGGCATAAACCGTGTCTGCAAACCCATCCAGTGATGAATAAAGCACCTGCCCGTCCTCGCCGAGTCTGTTTGATAAGGACCCCCTGGTCTCGAACAATGGTCCGACGAGGATTGAACGACTGACCGTGTCAAGATAAAAATCGCAGGTAAACAGCCCCTGAAGGACGGCACCTATACCCCCGACCTTACCCACCGCCTCATGGGTAACGTGGACCGCCGTCATTTTGTTATCCATAATAAGTTTCTCCCAAGCTGTAACGATGTCCCCGGCGCGCTGTTTCCGTCAATGGCATATAAAATATAAGTAACAGCTCACAAAATGCCAAATCGAAGAGCTTGTTCAGTTGGGTGGTTTTTGCAGGTCCCAAAAATCTCCCCCAGGCTCAACCGCCGGAAGCTGTTTTTAGGGACTTTGCAATGGACTGAAAATTTCTTTAGCCTATTCTGCTGCGGAGCTCTCTTATCAGGCCCGAAAGTTCCTGTTGTGGGATGCCGGCCAGTTCTCGTTCCGGTATCTCAGCAAGTGCTATCTTGTCGAGAATCTTTATTGTCCTCTTGCCGTACGGCGTTATCAAGCCTTTGCTCCTCTTGGCCGCCTCCTCCTGACCTTCCGCCATTTGACACAGATAGCTGACGATATTTTTCTTCAGTTGTTCGTCGCTGATTTCAGCCGGCCATACCGTAGCGTCAGCCTCAACCTCAGCCGACTCATCCGGAACCTCTTTCTCCAGCAGTATGTCTTCGCTGAGCTTGGAGGTCTCGTCCATCAGTTGTTTCCGTCTCGCCTCTTCACTTTCATCTATCGGTGCTAGTTTCAACTCTTCACCTTCGCTGATATCTGGGACGTATAATTTGTTATGGCAGGCGGGGCATTTCCCCCATTTACCGCTGGCGCTGTCCGGCGCCTCTATTTTTTTGCCACAGTATTCGCAATGAAATGTTACGGTCATCTTCTTGCCTCCGACCTTGCTCCGCCGAAGCGCTACGCAAAGGCGAGCTGGTTATTTCTCGACTTTATATTCCGCCACCACCTCCGTCGTCATCCCGCCGCGAGGAGTAAACCGGGAGGTAACCTTCATCCATCTCGGCTTGCAGACGCCGGTTAAATCATCCAGGATTTCGTTTGTCAATGCCTCGTAAAAGATTCCCCGATTGCGATAGCTCTGCATATAGAATTTAAGGCTTTTTAGCTCGACGCATACCTTGCCCGGAATGTATTCGATAATAATCTCGCCGAAGTCCGGCTGACCTGTTCGCGGGCAAACACTCGTAAATTCGGGACACCTGATTGTGATTACGTAATCACGCTCCGGATGTGGATTGTCAAAAAGCTCAAACTTTAGCTTTTTCTCCATTTGACTGCTCCTCGCAAAACTCGCGATAACTTAATATAATGGATACACGGTCTTTTGACAAGGTCGAGAAAAATGAAAAAAGATAAAAAAGCGGTCGTTCTGTTAAGCGGCGGACTTGACTCAGCCACCACCCTTGTCATCGCTCGCGGTGAGGGTTTTCAGTGTTACGCCCTGACTTTTAGGTATGGCCAGCGGCACAACCGCGAAATTGAGGCCGCAAAAAAAATAGCCAATTCGTCGGCTGTTTCCGAGCATCATGTAATTGATATCAACCTGGCGGCCTTCGGCGGCTCCGCTCTTACTGACCGCTCGATTGAAGTCCCGAAAGATAGAAGTGATTTAGGCAGGCCCGGCCATATCCCGCCAACCTACGTGCCCGCCCGCAACACCATATTTTTAAGTTACGCCCTTGCCTGGGCTGAAGTATTGGGTGCATTTGATATCTTCATAGGCGTAAACCATACCGATTACAGCGGCTATCCCGACTGCCGGCCTGAATTCATATCCGCCTTTGAAAAACTCTCCAATCTCGCCACCGCCGCCACGGTTCGCCGAAAAGGGCAGTATCGCATTCATACCCCCATTATAAATATGACTAAGAGTGAGATTATTCTTACTGGAACAAAGTTAGGCGTCGATTATTCCATAACCCACAGTTGCTATGACCCCGACGAATCAGGCAGAAGCTGTGGCAGGTGTGACTCCTGCAGATTAAGACTAAAAGGCTTCGCCGAAGCAGGCCTGAAAGACCCAATTGAATATGTAACAGGAAGTTAGCTGATGAGAATAAACGAAATCTTTTATTCTCTGCAGGGCGAGGGTTTCCTGGCGGGTATTCCCAGCGTTTTTATCCGTCTGGCCGGCTGCCCGCTGCGCTGTAAATGGTGTGACACGAAATACGCCTGGGACAATACCGCCGGGGAAAATTACAGCATTGAAAAAATCCTCCAGACCATTCAGCAATGGCCCTCTAAATTCATCGTAATAACAGGCGGTGAACCAATGATAAACTCAACTCTGCCAAAACTGGTTCGACAGTTAAAAGCCCTGGGAAAACACATAACGATTGAAACTGCCGGTATCGCATATATTCCCGATATGCCTTGTGATTTGATGAGCATCAGTCCGAAATTGAGTAACTCTGCTCCAGCCGACCCGGAACTTTTAGCCATCCACGAGGATTCAAGGCTTGATTTATCCGTTTTGTGTGAGCTGATTGACCATTACAATTATCAATTGAAGTTTGTCGTAGACTCAGAGGACGACTTGTCAGAGATACGGCAAACGATAGAGAAAATCGGCGACGTTGATTTGGAAAAGGCGATGTTAATGCCGCAGGCTTCTACAAGGGACGAGCTTTTAGCCAAATCGCCGATGGTTGCCGAAATGTGCAAACGCACCGGCTTCGCCTTTTGCAGCCGCCTGCAGCTTCTGCTCTGGAACGACAAAAGAGGAACGTAACTAACCGACTTACTGATTGACAACCGCCAGTAAATAAAATAGAAAATAATCAATAGTAAATACCTGTCCTGAGCAAAGTCGAAGGAGTCAATTGATTCGCCCGGGTGGCGGAATTGGCAGACGCGCTAGCTTGAGGTGCTAGTGGGAATTTCCCTTGCAGGTTCGAATCCTGTCCCGGGCATTAGGCTAATCCGAGTTTCTCCGCCTCGATATCAAGTCCGTAGTTTTTCATTTTCTTGTACAGCGTTGTGCGGTTTATTTGCAGGCTCCTGGCGGTCTCCTGTCTGCTCCAGTGATTTGATTCGAGGGCTTGGCGAATGATATCTTTTTCCGGCTCAGCCATCGCCTCTTTCAAGCTCATAGGTTTGTATGTCTTCTGCCGCCGGTCTGCCTCCTGCTTTATTACGCTCGGCAAATCGTCGGGACTGATGAAGCTGTTTTTGCTCAGCAGAACCGCTCGCTCAATCACATTTTCCAGCTCGCGAACGTTGCCGGGCCACGAGTACCGCTCCAGGCACTCCATCGCATCATCAGCGATACCGAGTTTCTCTCGCTGTTGTTGTGCGCAGTAAACCTGCAGAAAATGCTTGGCCAGCAATCGAATATCACCGACCCTTTCACATAAAGGCGGCAGGTTTATTATCACCACATTTATCCGGTAATACAAATCTTCCCGGAATTTGCCTTCTTTTACCTGTTGCACAAGGTTCTGATTCGAAGCGATTATCATCCTCGTATCGACGGTTATAGTCTTGTTGCTGCCGACCGGCTCGAACTGCCTGTCCTGCAAAACTCGCAAAAGTTTAACCTGCAGTGCCGCCGACGCATTGGCAACTTCATCGAGGAAGACCGTTCCGCCGTCCGCCGCCAGGAATTTCCCTTTCTTGTTGCTTACCGCTCCGGTAAACGACCCTCTAATATGGCCGAACAATTCGCTTTCGAGCAGAGTCTCCGGAAGCGCACCGCAGCTTACCTCCACAAATGGCTGATTCCGTCGGCTGGAGCGATAATGTATTGCCCTCGCCAGCATACTTTTGCCGGTCCCCGACGGCCCCGTCATCAGGATTGTCGTTTTGCTGTCGGCGACGGCCTCAACAAGGTCAAATATCTTCGCCATCTTATAATCCTGGCTGATTATGCTTTCCAGACTGTATTTCTGCTGAAGCTGCAGTCGCAGCCTCTCATTTTCGTTCATAAGAGCTTGCTGTTGCAGCGCCCTGTCTATCGCTAATCGCAGCTCGTCATCGACAATCGGCTTTGTCAGGTAGTCGTAAGCGCCCCTCTTAATCGCCTGCACTGCGCTTTCGATTGTGCCGTAGCCGGTTATTACGATTACAACGGTTTGCGGATAATCTCTTCGCACCGCATCCAGCAATCCCAGGCCGTCTCCGTCCGGCAGATTAACATCTGTTATAACAAGGCTGTAGTTCTTGTTCCGCAGCTCAGCCATCGCACCGTTTAATGTCTCAGTCCCTGTGGACTGGAATCCTTCCAGTGATAAAAACTCACACAGCGAATCTAAGATAATTCTGTCATCGTCTACGACAAGGATACTCTTTTCTCTCATAGCAGCCGATTTTCCTTCCGCCTTCGCGTGAGCGACGTAGCCGCTTCGGCGAAGGCACTCCCTTTATGAATCTTCGCTTGTCACTGGTAAATACACCGTAAATACGCTGCCGCCCTCAGCAGCATTTTCAGCGGTTATTCGGCCGTCGTGTCTTTCGATTATGTCCTTCGATATCGCCAGGCCCAGCCCTGTGCCCTTGATTTTATCTTTTGTCGTAAAGAATGGTTCGAATATCGCCTCGGTGTTTTCTGTCGGCAGACCTGTTCCGGTATCGCGAAACTCCACAACGGCTGTATTATCTGCTGTCAAGCGTGTTGATATGCTGAGCTCTCCGCCGTCCGGCATCGCATCCAGTGCATTTTTTATCAGGTTGCAGAACACCTGAAACAGGTTGCTGCTCCTGATTTTTGGCATATCCGGAGTGTAATTGCGCAGTATCCGAACACCGCAGGCCTCCGCCCGTGGCTCCATCGTTTTTATCGCGTCTTCGATAATCCGTTCTATTTTGGTGTATTCGAAAAACGCGTAACTATTATGCGAAAATTCCAAAAGCTCGCTCACAATCTGAACCATTCTCATCAGGCCCTGCCGGCACTGTGTCAGGTATTCCTTTGGCTTCTCAAGATTTTCCTGCTCGATGATTCTCAGCGACAGATTGATGTATCTTAAAATCCCGTCCATAGGGTTGTTCAGCTCATGCGCCACCCTCGAGGCAAGTTGTCCGATGGCAGCCAGCTTCTCAGCGCCGGCCAGTTGTCTTTGCGTATTAACTTTCTCCGTTACGTCTTCGATTATGACGGTTCCGCCGAAACTCTCAGCCGATTCTGTCGTCTTCAGCGGCGTGCAGACGATTCGAAGAAGTCTCATCTTGCCGTTCAATGTGTAGTTGACGTTGTCGAACACCCGAGGCTGGTTCTTTGACAGAACCTCTTTTAGTTGCTGGCTCCAGTCTAATCCGGGCGAGCCGGGATTATCCGTGCCCTTTGCGAGTGACTTGTCGATGTAATCGCCCAGCTCTATCAGCTTCCCAGCGTATGGGTTGGTCTCGATTATCCGCAGGTCAGGTCCGTATGCAACAACGCCCACCGGCAATGACTGCACAATTGCTCTACCGAGCAGTCCGAGCCTTACCTTTTTACCGGCGTTGGGGTTCACTATATTTGCCATCACTTCGAGTTTGTGCGTTCGAATTATTGGGCTTAACTTTTTCCCTTCCTCGCAGCTTTATCCGCCTCAGGCGGACGGTATTAAAATAAGCAATATCTCTCCGCTGTCAAGTATTAATGTTGCAAAAAAACAACATATTTGTTCTTTTTGTCGGACATCCGACACCGTTTATTTAGCAATAAGCGTAACATTTTGTAAAACAGATAGCTAAAACGGTTTTTCTCGCGACGTTTAGCCCTTCGGCTGGCTAAAATCCGCTTCTGGCGTTGCTATTTGTCAACATTACAGGCCGCCTTACATCCGATTCTATCTGGCTCCGACCAACAGTTAAACAACAAACCCATCTAACCTAAAGTCGGACAAATACTTGCAAAAGTGAAACTGGGTTATTTGCACAAGCATCCCTTTGGTACGAGTTTTGCTCTAATTTGGAGGGTGTTTCGAGTAAAAATTAGGAGGACAATGCACGGATGCAGATAACGGGTGAGAATGAGAAACGCAGGTTCAATCGCCTGGCGGCAAAATTCGATGTGTCCTGCTTCAAAGTTGACGCAACTTTGGAAACAGTCTATACCGGCCGCACCCTCAACGTAAGTCCGGGCGGCCTGTATTTCGAAACATCCGCCGACTCTTTCGCCACAGGAAATCTCCTAAGAATCGAACTGTCAATACCTCCGAAAGCAGGCCAGCTCGATTATGGTGGCCGAATATCAGCTTTCGCCAAGGTCTTGAGAACCGAAACCCTCGACCGTATTCCCGATTTAGCTCATTCTTCTTACAGCAGATATGGTATCGCGCTCGAATTCTGCCGTTCGCCGAAGCTTTGCACGTAGCGTTTAGTCCCCCGTCCAAATGCCTTCAAAGACCTCGACAGCCAGCCCCGTCATATAGACGCAATTATCTTCTTCGCACCAGTTCAATTCGAGGTCGCCGCCAGCCAGATGCGCCACACAGTTTCGTCCGCACCTTTTCGTCAGATTGGCCGCCACACAGCACGCACACGCCCCGCTCCCGCAAGCCATCGTAATTCCGCTGCCGCGCTCCCATGTCCGCACCTTAAATTCACCTTCACCGACAACCTCAGCAAAATTTACATTTACTCGGTTCGGGAAAAGTTTGTGTCTCTCAATTACCGGCCCGATTTTCTCAAGCTCAATCGCCTCAACATCATCGCAGAAAAATACCGCATGTGGATTGCCCATTGACACGCAGCTCATTAGCAGCTTCTCCCCGAGAATTTCAATCGGTTCTTCTATCACTTTTTTGCCGGGCAGTTTCACAATTATATCTTTTGGCGTTAGAATTGGCTGGCCCATATTGACGCAGACTTTCTCCACCTTGTCAGCATCATTAACAATAAGGCCGACCGTAAGCACGCCATTGCCGGTCTCTATTCTCAGCGAAATGGGATATGGCCGCTGGCCGGGCACACGAAACGCACCGCCGGCTTTAGCCAGTTTATGTTCGTATGCATATTTGGCAACGCATCGAATACCGTTACCGCACATCTCTGCTTCCGAACCGTCAGCATTGAAAACCCGCATCCTCACATCTGCTGTCTTTGATGGACATATCAAAATGAGGCCGTCGGAGCCCACACCGAAGTGTCGGTCGCTGATTATAGGCGCCAACCGCTCTGGGTTATCGACCGTCTCTTCAAAGCAATTGACGTAGACGTAATCGTTGCCCAAACCCTGCATCTTCGTAAATCGCATCGGTTTCTCCTTGCAAATATCGCTTCACTGTACACGTAAACCGGAGTAAAATCAAGATTTGTGTGGCATGCTCACACCACGTTTGCAGGAAATGATAGAACACAAAATACGAGCGACGAGCGACGAATTAGACCGCGAATTCCCTTTTTCGGCTGCTCATCTGGGCCTTCAGGCGTGCGATAATGGATGTATGCATTTGTGATACACGCGATTCGGACAAATCCAGCGTCGCCCCGATTTCTTTCATCGTCATCTCTTCATAATAATACAAAATTACAATCAGTTGCTCAGCTCGCGTCAATCCCCTCGTCAGCAGACTTTTCAGGTCTCGCTTTTGTGCCTCTGTTAGGGGGTCCTCGCTCTTTTTGTCCTTGATGATATCTATTTCGCGAACGTTCTTTTCGCTGTCATCGTCATTATTGTATCCGCCATCCAGCGATACCAGCCCGACCGCATTGGCATCTCGCCGGAGCCTGTTGAACTCTTCGGCATCCATATCCAGCTCTTCAGCCGTCTCTTTTTCCGTAGGTTTTCGGCCCAGATATGTCTCCAACGACCGCGTAGCCCTTGTTAGTTGATGGGCACGCGCGCGGACTAATCGTGGAACCCAGTCCATACTCCGCAGTTCGTCAAGGATTGAGCCTCTTATCCGCGGCAGGCAATATGTCTCGAACTTCACACCCCTCGCAGGGTCGAAGGCGTCTATCGCGTCCATCAGCCCAAAGGTCCCGGTGCTGATAAGGTCTTCAACTTCAACCTTATCGGGTAGTTTGCTGTGAAGACGCTCCGCCGTCTGTTTTACTAAAGGTCTGTAGTACTCTATAAGCTGATTACGGCTATGCTCGTCGCGGGTCTCAAAGAACCGCTCCCATATTTGCTCCACATCGGTTCGCTGTTTCGTCTTTCCTGTGCTGCTGGTACGTGCCATATCTAACCTCTCCTTTTTATACGCCTGTGGCGTATTAGTCCGATAACGACCACCGACGCGCCGTTACGCGAACCTGCCCTCTCATCTGCCGAAGAAACATCCTTGTTTCATTCCCTATCGGCCGGCCTCCGAATAACTTTAGAAGAACCACTCCCTTGTCTTTGCAAAAACCCTCATCGCAACCGACATTATCGGCACTCGTCTGTCGCCGACCTTCTTCCGCCCGCCGTAGCGGGCCACGCGAAGGCGGGAGCTTAATTAACAGTTGCCTGAAGGCTCAAATCCTTTTCCGCTTTTCGCCTCAAAAGCTCTTCCGCGAGTCTCCTGTTAAGAGAGTTTTCCATCAGCTTGTCTATTTGCGACTCCAGGAATCTATTTTGGTCTTCTTCCAGCAGGGACATAGCAGCCCTGTCGGATACCGGCCGAACGTAGAGCCCTCCGCCAAATTTAACGTTTGAGCTCTCACACAGCAGAAACTGTCGGTCTTGAATGTATTCGTCGACGGCCTCATCTAACAGCTCGGAAAACTCATCTATCGGAAGGTCCTGCGGCACGTAACCGGGCGTGTGCATATTGTTGATGTTCTGCCGGAGTATCTTTTGGCGAATGTTGGTGAACTCGATTATATTAACCAGTAGCTCTGTGACTCCATCCGTTATCAGCGGGCCCAGACTCATATGCACTTCCTTTGCATACGCATTAATAGGTTCTATTCAGGCTGTGAACTCGCCTTTGATATTCTGCTCGCCGTCTCTTCTCTGCTCAGAATCCGTCTTATTTCCAGTAGAGTTTTGTTTTTCTTAAGGTCGGTAATCCTTGCCAATCTCTCGAACACCGTTTCGTCGTACAGCCGATGCCCTCCCTCCGTCCATTTTGCCTCTCGGATAAGCCCCATTATCGTATAGTTGTGAATAGTCTGCCGGGAGAACGGACTGTAGCGAACCACCTCACCGATGCGATAGAGCTTGGCAGGTGTCTCAAAAGTTCTGTTTTTGGTCTTCGGTTCCATAAGCAATAATGTATTTTACGTTTTGCAAAATGTAAAATACATCCTCTCCCTTGTCAACTTCTTTTTGCTTTTTTTTAAAAAAATTTTTCGCACGCAAAAATATTCATTAAGTTTTCTGTAGTAAGCCTTGATTTTTACAGGGTCTTGGCTCGGTAGCCTGCAGGGGGTACTGAGCAAATTGTGGAAAACCATTGGGGGCTCGCCACTATTATGGGTCTATCCTCTGATATGCAGCAAAACAGTCAAAACTCGGAAGATTCCTTCAATCACCCTGAAAGGAACGGTTCACTGCTTGAGCAGATAATTCCTCTGGCTCGGCGGATAAACTGTCTTGATATCGAGCAAATTGCCGATGTTTGTGTTGAAAACATCCCGAAGCTGGTTGGTGTCAGGCGTGCCTCGCTGTACATTATTGATGAGACCAACACGATTTTAGATCTGCAGAAGGCCAATCATCCCTTTCCGATAAACAAAATAGTCTCAATCAATCAAAAACCCCCCTCCCCCATGGTTATAGCTGCCAGAACGAAGGAACTTATACTCACCACGGACATAAACGCCCACAAAAAGCCTGTCATCAAAAAATCATTCCGCAATTTTGCCGATCATTATAAGAACCAGGCCTGTGCCATTGTCCCGCTTATCTGTCAGAACCAGGTCGTCGGCGTACTCAATTTGGCGGATAAAGTGGATGGTGGCGGCTTTAATTGTGACGATGTTACACTGATTGAGTTGTTTGGCCAGCTCGTCGGCGCCTCTATTGGCAATATAAAACTCTTCGAAAAAATGCGGCATCAGGCCACCATAGACGGCCTGACCGGCCTCGCAAACCATAAAACCTTTTATGAGGTCCTCGAAAGGGAACTCTGGAGATGCAGACGCTACGGTGGAGAGCTCTCTCTTATTATGATTGACATCGACAATCTCAAAGAAATAAACGACACCTATGGCCACCATGCCGGCGACAAGGTCATCAGAGCTGTCAGCAAAAAAATTCAGGAATGCATCCGACAGATTGATACCGCCGCACGTTATGGTGGCGACGAGTTTGCGGTAATTCTCCCAAACACCTCACTCGCTGATGCCACAGTCGCCGCCGAACGCATGGTGGATAATGTCAGATACTCACCCCTAACCTGGAAGAAAGACCAGATAAACCCCTCGATTAGTATTGGCCTTGGCCAATATGATGCCGACGCCGACCCGGAAGATGCCGCCAGCAGCTCTGACAAGGCATTATATATGGCCAAACAGGCCGGCAAAAACACCGTAAGAGTCTTTGAGCCTTGCGGAAAAAAGGTGTGACCTAAAGTGAAATTTCTGGTCGGTTCAACCGACCGTTGGAAAGCTCACTGCCGCCACTCAGCCTTACGAACCATCAATGGCGGCATGTGTTGTGGCCTGACCCGCCGACGAGCTGCACGCACACAACTCCGGCTGCTCGGATACCATTGAACATTAAGCATCTCAATTTGCAGAGCCAGTTTATTTTTTTGGGTTTTGGTAGGCATTACTAACACCTTCCCGCCTAAAGTACCCTGTCGCCGGCACGATATCACCTGCTCGCCGAATTTCTAATCGACCGATTTACACACTCACTTTTGCGGATTTTCTATAACAGTCTTTGCGCCCCCATTTTTGCGAACCACCAAATTTATAAGCCTCTGGCTTATACCGATAACTATCAGCGCCCCTAAAGATTGACCGCTATCCCTCGTTCCGCAAGGTATTCTTTCATTTGCCTGATAGTATATATGCCGAAGTGTGCTATTGAGGCTACAAGAACAGCATCAGCGTGTGCCTCAACAATAGCCTGATACAGATGTTCGAGCTTCCCCGCCCCGCCGGACGCAATTACCGCAAGGCTCACCGCATCAGCTATCGCCCTCGTCATCGGAATATCGTAGCCAGCCTGCGTACCGTCTGCATCCATACTTGTAGGCAGAATCGCTCCTGCCCCCAGTTCTTCTACCTTTTTGGCCCACTCGACAGCATCGATTCCTGTCCCTTCTGTGCCGCCTTTTATCATAACCTCGAAACCTGATGGCAGACTTGGATTGCTGCTGGTATCTATAGCGACAGTGATTTTCTCGCTGCCGAACATCTCGGCTGCTTCTTTAATGAAACTCGGCTTCCGCACCGCAGCAGTATTGATGGACACTTTTGATACGCCGATATCCAGCAGTTCTTTGATTTGTTTGCAGTTACCGATTCCTCCGCCGACAGTTAATGGCAGTGTCTTCGGTATCGACCTGACGGTCCTTTTAACTGCGTCCAGTAGTGTTTTTCTTTTTTCGATTGTTGCCGTAATATCCAAGAACACCAGCTCGTCAGCGCCGGCTTCGCTGTAAGCCGCAGCGTTTTCAGCGGGGTCGCCGACGTCTTTGAGCTGAACGAAGTTAATGCCTTTGACTAATCTGCCGTCTTTCACATCCAAACACGGAATAATTCTTCTGTAGTCCATATCTTCTCTTTCTGAACCAGTTGACATTTAACACAGCTTTGATTTTAACTTTTATTGGTAAAACATGCCAGACCATAATAAAACAATAACTGTCCCAAAGATTGTGGGAGGCTTTTAAAGGCCCAATTTGCCGTGTTTTCTCGACCAGCCAGACTGCAATAAATTATGGCTGAAATCGCCAACCACACTTCTTGGGACAGTTACGGTGATGTTTCAGGACATCGACCGCAAAAAAGGATTGATTTTTGATTGCCAACAGTCGATAATGGGCGAACGCAAAAGTGCTCGTAGATAGCCGACTTTTGTTTCCCCGATAGCTCAATCGGTAGAGCGAGCGGCTGTTAACCGCTAGGTTGCTGGTCCGAGTCCAGCTCGGGGAGCTATGTTTAACAAAGTCCCACTAATAGTGGGACTTTTTGTTTTATCTCAATTAAGCAATTGTATTAGCCATCCTTAAGGATATAGCCCCCTTCCTGCAAGAATATCGGATGTCCTGCAACTATTAAAAGGAAAAGGCGGCAACCGGTCCGTAATTTTCTTGACAATTGTCCCTTAAACAGATACAATATATGCCAACGGGGTAATAGAGTAAGCACTCATTTATGGTCGGAGTTTAAATGAGGAGGGTGATTTTAATACTGGCGTTGTTCATTTCGGGCTGTGCCCCCACACTTGTCTGCGACCCGCCGCCCCGCTTTGCGGGAAACGCAGGGGCAGGCAAACAGACGATGTTGGGACGCCTTGCCGAGATAGAACATAAACACGGCGTTGTAATAGAGATTAAGCCCCCCTTGCTTTTTGCAAAGCAAAATAGGGGGGTTTGTGAACTACTCGGGATAATAGACAAAGACCTGGAAATATGCCCGCCATACTTCAAGGACAACATCGGCCCGATACTCATAGAAAAGTCTTTCGATGAACTTGGCTTCGAAGGGATGTTTCTGGTCGGCTATGTGAATGTGGCTGATACGCAACGAGATTACCCAATACATATAAAAAACAGGTCTCTTCTCGAAAAGATACTGCTTCCCGTGCCGCGGGAAAATAATGTTTTTCTGCACGAGGCCAGTCACAGTTTCGAGCTTAACATAAAGGACGACAATAGCGATAAATGGGAGGCGTTCTACAAGGAGTTCGACGGCGTTCAGGCGGAAGATTACAGTGAAACAGTTTTTTTGAGCCAGACCTCTTTGACTGAATTGTCCAGGCCGGCTTCGATGCCGGGTTTTAACAGCGGTGTTAATCATTTCGAAGATTTTGCCGAGACCCACTGCTATCTGAGGCGAAACAATATAGAGCTGATAAAAGATAAAGACCCAACCTTGTACAGAAAGTGCAAGATAGTGGAGAGATTCACAGACCCTTACGGTACTGCTGCCAAAGCAGGTAGTCTTAACAACCAATCTTCTGAACCAGCCGATGGCGGTTTCACGCCAAGCCTATAGCTTAGCGGCAAACATACACTTGCAAAATGACCCAAAACGGCGTATAAATTGGGCCTGTATGGCCGCAGAAGCAAAAAAACAAATCAAAAAATTGCGAGCAGAAATTCGAAGGCACGACTATCTCTACTACGTGCTGAACCAGTCTGAAATAAGCGACCGCCAATACGACAGGCTTTTTGCTGAACTAAAAGAATTAGAGGAGGCTAATCCGCAACTTATAACACCTGACTCGCCGACTCAGCGGGTTTCCGAAAGACCTCTCGATGAATTCGTCTCCGTCAGACACGCTGTGCCGATGCTGAGTATGGATAATACCTACAACGCCGAGGAATTGCGGGCGTTTGACAAGAGGGTGGCAAAGGGGCTTGGCAGTCGGGATTATGACTACGTTGTCGAGCTGAAAATCGATGGCGTTGCGTCGAGTTTGCGGTATGAGCGTGGCCTGCTCATTACCGGAGCAACCCGTGGCGACGGCGAAGTAGGCGACGATATTACAGCTAACGTGCGCACGATAAAAGCAATTCCTCTTGTGCTGCTGGATGGCAGCAAGATTCCTGATGTGCTTGAAGTCCGCGGTGAGGTATATATGCCCACGAAGTCGTTTGTCGAGCTAAACAAACAGCGTGAAAAGGCCGGCGAAACTCTTTTCGCCAATCCCCGTAACGCAACAGCGGGCTCGCTTAAATTACTCGACTCTAAAATCACTGCCAAAAGGAATTTGTCGTTTTTTGCTTACGCAACGGGCGAACTCTCCCAGCCGTTAGCCAAAGGCCACTACGAAACATTGCAGGTATTTAAGAAGATGGGACTGCCCGTTAACCCCCATATCAAAAAGGCCAAAGATATAGACGAGGTCATCGAGATTTGCAACAGCTGGGACAGCAAGCGGAACCAGCTTGAGTATCAGATTGACGGAATGGTAGTGAAGGTCAATAATCTCGACCAGCACGAGATTTTGGGATATACCGGCCGGGCGCCGCGATGGTGCATCAGTTACAAATTCGCCGCTGAACAGACCGAAACTGTTGTCGAGTCAATCGATGTGCAGGTGGGTAAAGGCGGCACATTAACGCCTGTTGCAAACCTGACGCCTGTATTTTTGGCTGGTACAACCGTTAAAAGGGCAAGCTTGCATAACTTCGACCAGCTTAACCGGCTTGATGTTCGCGTCGGCGACACAGTCGTGATTGAAAAGGCAGGCGAAATCATCCCGCAGGTCATTGAGGTCAAAAAAGGGCGCCGACCTGCTCATACCGTTTCCTTCAAGCCGCCTAAAAAGTGTCCAAATTGCGGCGGCGATGTAAAAAAGGATGAAGATGGCGTCTTTCTGCGATGCGTGAATCCGCATTGTCTTGGACAATTGAAGGAACGGCTGCGCTATTTCGCAGGCAGAGGACAAATGGATATCGAAAACCTCGGCGAGGCCCTCATCGACCAGTTGACTGAAGCTGGCCTGGTTAAAAATGTCGCCGACATATACAAACTGCAAAAAGACGACCTTCTCGAACTTGAGCGAATGGCCGACAAAAGCGCCCAGAACGTCATTGACTCGATTAAGGCAGGCAAGACCAGGCCATTGTGGCGATTAGTCGCAGGGCTGGGTATTCGGCACATAGGTGGGCAGACCGCGCAGGTGCTCGCCGAGCAATTCGGCTCGCTTGATGCCCTTATGAATGCAAGCCAGGCTGAGCTCGACGCGGTAGAGCAAATCGGGGAAAAGGTTGCAGAAAGCGTCTATGGCTTCTTCCATAACGATAAAAATGTCGCTGTTATCAAAGAGCTTTTAGCGGCTGGCGTTAAGCTGGAACTGCCCAAAAAGGCCAAACCGAAAGGCAAATTGGCGGGCAAGACAATTGTCGTCACCGGCACGCTTGCCAATTTCAGCAGAGAGCAGGCCGAGGAGGCAATCAGACAGGCCGGCGGCAAAGCAGGCTCCAGCGTCAGTAAAGCCACCGACTTTGTGCTGGCTGGCGAAAATCCGGGCAGCAAACTCGACAAAGCGCACCAACTCAGCGTCAAAGTCATCAGCGAAAAAGAATTTATGGAGATGCTGTGACCTCCGACGAAAAATATATGCAAATGGCGCTGCGGCTGGCGCAGCGGGGTATAGGCTTTGTTGAACCGAACCCTGCGGTCGGGTGTGTCATTGTAAAAGATGGTAAAATCGTCGGCAAAGGCTGGCACAGAAAATTCGGCGGCCCGCACGCGGAGATAAATGCCCTGAAAAACTGCAAACAATCGCCCGACGGCGCGACAATGTATGTTACGCTCGAACCCTGCTGCCACCACGGCAAAACCCCTCCCTGCACAGATGCAATTATAAGAGCAGGCATAAAAAAAGTCGTAGCAGCAACCAAAGACCCAACCAAAAAGGTCAACGGCAAAGGTTTTAAAATCCTCAAAAAGGCAGGCATAAAAGTAATAACAGGTATTTGCAAAAATGAGGCTGAGATTTTAAATGCCCCTTTCTTCAAATTCGCTCGGACAAAAAAACCCTGGGTAATTATCAAATGGGCACAAAGTAAAGACGGCTTTTTAGCCAGAACCGACAAAAAACGATGGATTACCAATTCAAAAAGCAGAAAAGATGCACACAAACTGCGAAGAAAGGTACAGGCAATCCTGGTCGGCATAAATACAGTCCTTGCCGACGACCCAATGCTTACCGCAAGACCACACAAAGATAAATACCTTTTAAGGGCCGTGCTTGACAGCCGGTTAAAAATCCCACTAAACTGTAATCTAATCAAAACCGTAAAAAAAACGCCGGCACTTGTATTCACAATGAATAGAAATAATAAAAAAATTCTACTGCTGAAGAAAAAAGGAGCAGAAGTTATTGCCGTCCCCTCTGTTAAAGGCAAATGCAACCTTAAAACCGTCCTTGCCAAACTTGCCCAAAGAGATATTCAGCAACTGCTTGTTGAAGGCGGACCAACGGTCATAACATCATTTTTGAAACAGGGTCTGGCCGACGAAATCTGTGTTTATATCGCTCCGAAAATACTCGGCTCACAGGGAAACGTCAATATAACAGAGCCTATGGCTGAATTGAGTGAAGCCGTCGGTTTGCATTATGTTGATACTAAGCGATTTGGTGATGATATTCGGATAACCGGTTTGCTGGGGAAAGCGGTTGATAAACTTTTAACCTCTCGGGGATAAGCAATGAAAAAGATAGAAGTGTTAGGCTTGCAGAGCGTGCCGGAGATTAAGCACGGAGATAATCTTGCGGAGATTATCGTCAAATGTGCAGACTGTGAAATCGGAGGTCTGCAGGAAAAAGACATTGTCGTTTTGACCAGCAAGATTGTATCGAAGGCAGCAGGACTGACAAAAAAACTCAGCGATGTTAAGCCCGGGGAAAAAGCACTGATGATATCGCGAAAAACCGGAAAAGACGCCAAATGGCTGCAAATGATTTTCGATGAAGGCCACAAGATATTGGCGATTATGCCGCTCAAAGGAATTATTGAGCAGCACATTATGAATTCCTCCGACGATAAAGAAACCTGCAGAGAGCTTATCGAGCATGAGCAGGCCCTTTGCGTAACTCTCGGTAAAGACGGCCGGATTTATACCTGCGATTCGGGCATAGACAGCTCGAACCATCCGCCGGGTGTGGTCAGCTTTTTGCCGGAGGACCCGGACAAAGCAGCGAAAGAAATACGAGAACAGATTCAGCAGCTCTGCGGCAGACGGGTGGCGGTAATCCTGGCTGATACGGAGATAATACCTTTTGGAACGATGGACTTTGCGGTCGGCTCATCCGGCATTGAGCCGAGGGCAAAGATGTTCGCCAAAAAGGATTTGTTTGGCAAGCCGAAGCTCGGCGGGATAGACCTTATAGCGTACGAATTAACCGCCGCTTCAGCTCTTGTGTTCGGGCAGATAAACGCCGGTATTCCCGCTGCGGTGGTCAGAGGCTACGAGTACGAAATCAACGAAACAGCCAACATCGCAAACAGTATCATCGGCTCAGGTTCAGCAGCCGGCGATACACGCAAGGCCATAAAAGCAACAATGAAAGCAACTTCTTACGCAATTGAAGGCCTTGGCAAAAAACTCCTGCTGCGAATCGCCTCATGGTTTGTTTAACAACGGCCTATTCGATAATTACGCACCTTTACGTTCGAGAAATACTTCGAGTATCGCAGCTGCGGCGATGGCGTCGAGACGCTTCTGTTTCTTTTTTCTCGAAGACTCAATGTTGGCTGACTTCTGTTCAGCGGCAAAGCTGGTGAGACGCTCGTCCTGAAAGTAGATGGGAATACCAACACGACTCTTTAGCTGCTCGGCAAATTGAAAGACGAGCTTCACCTGCGGGCCAATCGAATCATCCATATTCAAAGGCAAGCCGAGCACAATAGCTCCGACGTTCTCGGTCTCGACGAGCTGAACGATTCGGTCGAGCAAATCTTTTTGGCCCTCGATGACCGCCAGGGGAGAAACGATTGTCTCGGAGGGGTCGCAGATTGCCACACCTGTGTGCTTAGTGCCGTAATCTATGGCCAAATATCTCATCTAATTACAGGAATTTTTGGCCGCCGTGCTGCTCTATAAGCTCGAGCAGCTCTTTCAGCCTGTGGGCGTGGTCAATGTGACATACAAGGGTCGCATCAGGCGTATGTACGACAACCATATCTTTTGCGCCCACAGCAGCGATGAGATGCCCCTTGTCCTCCGTGACTATGATATTGTTTTTACAGTCAAGAAGCTCGCTGGCGCCGGCCACAATTACGTTGTTGTTTTCGTCGAGGCTTAAACAATCGGCAAGGGCAGTAAAGCAGCCCACATCAAGCCAGCGACAATTCAATTTTATTGCGTAGACGGTCTTGGCCTTTTCCATAACGGCATAGTCTATGCTGATTTTCGGCAGTTTCGGGAACCACTGTTCAAGAATTGACTGCTGGTCGGCGCTGTCCCAGGCGGTTCGGATTCTCATAAGCGGCTCAGATGCTTCGGGCAGAAACTTTTCCAGATTTGTCAGGATGGCCTGGGCCTTCCAGACGAACATCCCTGAGTTCCAAAAGTACTGTCCGGCATCGACATACTGCTTTGCGGTTTTTTCATCCGGTTTTTCTATGAAGGCCTGCACAGAATAGATTTCATTCTCGCAACCAGAGCATTTGCGCGGCGAGGCGCATTTTATGTAGCCGAGTTGGGTACTCGGAAAAGTCGGCTGAATGCCGAAAGTAACCAAACCATCGGGGTTTTTATCGACAAACACCAGGGCATCTTTGACGGCCTGCTGGAACACATCCGCCGGTTCAATGAAGTGGTCGGCTGTAACGACGGCCATCGTTGCCTGCGGGTCGTGCCTGGTAAGGACGGATGCAGCAAGGCCGATGGCACCTGCTGTGTCGCGTACAACCGGCTCGGCAATGACATTATCAAGAGGCAGTTCAGGCAGGTCTTCACGAATGAGGTTCGCATAAGCGGCATTGGTGAGGACAATAATGTTCTCAGTATCAAATACAGGAGATAATCGCTGGAAGCATCGCTGAAGAAGAGTTTGCCCGTCGAACAATTTCAGGACCTGCTTGGGCTTGTTCCGGCGGCTGAGGGGCCATAATCTCCTGCCTATCCCCCCTGCCATTACCACTGCATAATCCATTACTGAACCTTTCCAAAAAGGCACGAGAGCCGGCGGTCAAGGCAAATTCTACCATAGTACGCGCAAAATACAACTTAATTAAAAAATCGGGGCGCATACAACAAACATCAGCTCCGTTCCTTGCTTGACACCCTTCCCGAAGCTCTATAAAATCTGCACCTTAACGCGTGCTTTATCATCGTTGAGGTAAGATATGCAAATAAAGCTGAAGTTTCTCGGCGCCGCTCAGAACGTTACTGGTTCCAGACATTTCCTGCTCGCCAACGGTACCGGTCTGCTCGTTGATTGTGGACTCTACCAGGAAAGGCAGTTTAGAGAAAGAAACTGGGACCCGTTTCCTGTATCGCCGGCCACAATTAACGCTGTCCTTTTGACTCATGCGCATCTGGACCATTGTGGCTTATTACCGAAACTGGTTCGCGAAGGATTCACCGGCAGAATATACTGCACCCAAGCCACCGCTGAGCTCGCGAAAATTATTCTGCTGGACTCCGCCAAAATACAAGAAGAGGACACTGAACACAAACGCAAACGCCACAAAAAGCAAGGCCGAAAAGGCCTATATCCAGAAGTGCCTCTTTACACCACAGAAGACGCCGAGGCATGCTTCGACCACTTCGAGCCTGTGCCGTACAGGGAGGTCGTGAATTTCGGAAATGGGGTCGAGGCAACGTTCTATGATGCAGGTCACGTCCTCGGCTCATCTATTATAAGGGCCAAGGTTCGGCAAAACGGCCAAGAAAGAATTATCCTGTTTTCAGGAGACATTGGCCGACCCCACAGGCCCATTGTTTGCGACCCTACCGTATTCGACAAGGCCGATTATGTCCTTATCGAGTCAACTTACGGCAATAGAGGACACGAGGACACTGAGGATATAAAAAAAATGATTGGCCAAGTAATAAATTCAACAAAAAAGGCCGGCGGTAACATCGTCGTGCCGAGTTTTGCGCTCGAAAGGTCACAGGAGGTTTTGTACTACATAAACGAACTGCTCCGCAACGGTACAATTGCGCCTATGAAAATTTTCTTAGATAGTCCCATGGCATCGAGAATCACCGCAGTTTTCAAAGAGCACTCCGAACTGTTTGGCAAAAAAATGACCGAGTCTGTAAAACACCATCAGTCGCTGTTTGACCTGCCGACGCTGCATTTGGCCGGCACCGCAGATGAGTCGAAAGCAATCAATTGTTTAAAGGAACCAATTATGATTATAGCTGGTTCGGGGATGTGCACCGGCGGCAGAATAAAGCACCATCTTGTCAACAACATCACCAGACCGGAAAGTACGATAATGTTCGTCGGCTATCAGGCACTCGGAACGCTCGGCAGACAAATCGTCGATGGGCAAAAGCAAATCAGGATACTCGGTCAGACATACCCCGTCAAAGCAAAGGTGGTGCGGGTACACGGTTTTTCGGCACACGCCGACAAAAACGAGCTTCTGGCTTGGCTAAAAAAACTCGAAGTCCCCCCCAGAAAAGTTTTTGTTGTGCACGGTGAGCCTGAAAGCGCCAAATCATTCGGTGATTACATCAGACAAAAGACCGACTGGGACGTCGCTGTCCCCGAATATCAGGATGAGTTTATTCTCAATTAGGTGATTTTTCCTTTCGTTGCGCAACGTAGCACAACAGAATCCCCAGCTCGAAGAGCAGATACAACGGCACCGCCAGCGCTACTTGTGGAACAACATCTCCCGGTGTCGCAACTGCACCCACCACAAATGCCCCCAATAATACGTATTTCCGTGACCTGCATAGCCCCCGCAGTGAAACCAGTCCCATCCTGTTCAAAATGAAAATGACCATCGGCGTCTGAAAAGCCAGCCCGAAAACCAGAATTAAAATCGTCATAAACGATACGTATTCCCTCAGTGTCCACGCCGCCTCTACCTTAATGAATCTGCCAAATTTGAGGAAAAATGTCAGGCAGAGCGGCGCCATTACAAATAGAAAAAACACAGCCCCTGCCGCAAACAGTATCACCGAAAAAGGTACTGCCGCTCGGACATATCGCTTTTCGTGCTCATAAAGTCCCGCTGCAACAAACATCCACAACTGGTAAAAGACCCACGGTGATGACAGTATCAGACCCCCAATCAAGGATATTTTCATATATACCGCAAAGGCATCGGCCGGTGCAAGAACCTTCAGGTCACTCAGGTTGTACTCGGCTTTCAGATTGTTGTAGGGCACCTCGATGAAGCGAATAAGATGCGTACCGAAAATAAGACAAACGATTGTTCCGACCGCCACCCCGATTATGGCGAGAATCAGCCGGGCGCGCAACTCCTCAAGGTGGTCCCCCAGACTCATAGTGCTTTCGAGTGGGTCTTGTTTCTTCTTGGCTTGGCCCATCGTTTCAGAAAGCTTCGTTTCCGCGTGAAAGGCTGTAACTTAAACAAACTAAACGTCAGTATCGGACTCGTTCAACCCCGCAGCATCTTTGGCATCTTTTGCCACATCGTCCTTGATTTTTTTTACGTCCCGCTCCAATTCATCCTTGCTTTCCTCGGCTTCGTGGATGCCTTTCTTGAATTCGGTCAAACTTTTACCTATACTGCGGGCGATTTCGGGCAGCCGTTTGCCGAATATAAGCAGCGCTATCACAAGAACAACCACCCATTGCCACGGCTCGAGCACCGACGCCAGAATATAACGCATATTTTCAGCCATTTCAGACTCCTCGAATCAATTTACTATTGACTGTTTACTATTGACTATTATTATTGCTTATTGATTTTTTACTTTCTTCAATTGTAAATCGTCAATTGAAGATTGTCAATTTTTTTCCAGGAGCTGCCTATGGTTTCGACGCCGCGCCGTACTAAACGCCTCGAATCCGTGATTAGTTTCTGTTTATTGGCCGTTCTTGTTCTCATTGCCATTGGGGTCTTCCTGAAACAATCCGATTTCGACATGAGCCGATTCGGCGTATACACCGCTGCCTCAGGCCCGACATCGCAAAAACCGCAGACAAACAGTCCGGAGATTACATTGGACGCTTTAACGCCGACCGGATTCGAAACGCCTTCAAAATCTGAAACGTACACCACAGAAAATCTTTATGAAAAGATTGACGGCAAAGCCCCTCTTTACCTCGAATCAGGATTTAGAAAACTATTTGCCCAGCGATTCGTAAATAAAAAAGATAAGGACCTCTGGATGGAGCTTTTTTTATTCGATATGGGCACCGCTAAAAACGCCTTCGCCGTTTACAGCGTCCAGAAAAGACCTGATGCCGCCCCCCTGTCTTCTGTCGAAGACAGAAATGGGGGGCAAACTATGCGATTCGCATACAAAACAACTAACGCCTCATACTTTGCTTTCGACAGATATTATGTTGAATTGGTCGGCTCGGCCCAATCGCAGGAGCTGCTTGAAGCGATGTTAGCTGTCGCCGGTAAAATTCCATCTCGCTTATCTGTCGCTAATGATACGGAAATAGTTGAGCTGCGGTTATTTCCTCAGGAAAATGTAGTCGCCGGCAGTTACAAACTCCATCTGACAGGTGCCTTTGGATTTGAGGGGTTGACCGACACTTTTACCGCTCGGTATATGTTCGGCGATAATAGCCTCACTGCATTTTTCAGCAGACGCCGTGACACACAGGATGCACACGCCGTTGCTGAAAGTTATTATAAATTCCTGATTAAAAATGGCGGCGCAGACAAACCACCGCTCAACAAAAATATCGAAGCTAAGATAGTGGAATTCTATGGCACAACTGAAATCGTGTTCACAACTGGACCCTTCATCGCCGGAATCCACGAAGCTCAAAGTCAGCAGCTTGCCGAAGAATTGGCGGTTAAACTTATCGACAAACTTAGTGAGGTAGCAAAAGCACAAGGCGATGACCAGACAAAATGACGAAAGTTTCGGGCGAAGGCAGTTTCTCGCACGCGCTGCTAAAGCCGGCATCTCAGCCGGCGCCGCAGGTATTATCTCTTATCTGCTCTACGATACCGTCGGCCCACAGGCACACCATCCAGCCGAGGACCTCGTTACGCTTCCGGGCTTCTCGGTAAAACAGCAGCCCGGCCGGACAATAAGCATTGTCAAGGGCTCCGACCGTGTCAAAACTGTCGATAAGGCCATAGAGTTGCTCGGCGGCATAGAAAGATTTGTCAGGCCGGGTGAAACGGTAGCCATAAAGCCAAATGTCGCATTCGCCTCTCCGCCAATGCTCGGAGCAACGACCAACCCCCAGCTCGTAGCTGAAGTGGTCCGGCTCTGTTACAGCAGAGGACAGGCCAAAAAAGTTATCGTAACCGACAATCCGATTAACGACCCTGCAAGCTGTTTTATGCTGACCGGCATAGGCAAAGCTGCTGAAGCCGCAGGCGCAAAAGTCATACTGCCAAAACCTCATCTTTTCAAACACACCACGTTGCAAGGCGGCAAACTTATTAAGGATTGGCCTATTTTCTATGAGCCGTTCACAAAAGTTGATAAACTCATTGGTATCGCAGCGGTTAAAGACCATCATAGAAGCGGTGCCTCTATGTCGATGAAAAACTGGTATGGACTTTTAGGCGGCCGTCGAAGCACTTTTCACCAGGACATAAATACAATAATCGCCGAGCTGGCAATGATGGTAAAACCCACTCTGGTTATACTTGACGGCACCGAAGTTATGATAACAAACGGCCCCACCGGCGGCTCAACCTCAGACCTCAAACAAACAAATACCCTTATCGCGAGCACCGATATGGTAGCCGCCGATTGTTATGGCTGTAGCCTGTTGAACCTGAAAGTATCCGACCTGCCATATCTGACAAAGGCCGCCAGCACCGGCGCAGGCATAACTGATTACGAATCGCTTGAACCGAAACTCGCTACAGTAAGTTAGAAGTTTGATTATGAAAATCGTAACGGCAAGACGAATAAGCCAGATTTTCTTTTTCTCGCTTTTTGTCTGGTTCTGCGTCGTCAGCACCGTCGGCAGCAAACCCTGGCAGATAAGAGGTTGGCCGGTCAACTTATTTCTACAACTCGACCCGCTCGCGGCAATCGGCACGATATTGACCACACACACCCTGTACGCATCGCTCCTATGGGCCCTGCCCACCGTGATATTGACAATAGTTTTCGGCAGATTCTTTTGTAGCTGGGTCTGCCCTTTCGGCTCACTGCATCATTTTACAGGCTTTTTGGGCAATCGAAATAAACCGACACCACAAAAAATCCAGCTTAACAAATACCGAAAGGCCCAGTGTGTAAAATACTTCGTCCTGATAGTATTCCTTGCGATGGCCGCCTTTCCGTCGCTCGGCGCGAGCTTACAGATAGGTTTGCTCGACCCGATACCTCTGCTCACCCGTTCGTTCAATTTATTGCTGCTGCCCGTTTTTGACAGCTCTGTCAATTTTGTCTCGGCAACTGCTCGCTTTTACGAGGGCGCCTGGCTGATATTTGCAGTCTTCCTCTCAGCGGTTTTGCTCAACCTCATCATTCCCAGGTTTTATTGCCGATTCGTATGCCCACTTGGGGCGCTGTTCGGGCTACTTGGCAGATTTGCTCTCTGGCGAATTGGCAAAAACAGCAGCCCGTGCGCCGATTGTAAATTGTGCGAGCGAAACTGTGAAGGCGGCTGTGAACCTGCCGGCAGAATAAGAATAAGCGAATGTGTCCTCTGTTTTAACTGCCTCGACTATTGCAGAGATGACGTCATCGCTTACCAAACAAAACCATCGTCAGCAGGTGAAGTTACCGGCCCGGACCTTTCCCGCAGAGGCTTTGTACTTTCACTCATCGGCGGCGTCTTCGCCGTCCCAGCCCTTCGGCTCAGCGGCAAACTAAGTGGAAACTGGAACCACAAAGTTATTCGGCCGCCCGGCGCACTGGCCGAAGAGCAGTTCCTCGAACGATGTATCAAGTGTGGCCAGTGTATGCGCATCTGCCCCACAAACGTCATCCAGCCTGCTGGCATCGAAACGGGCCTGGAAAATCTCTGGACGCCTGTACTGAATAATCGCATCGGCTCAAGCGGCTGCCAGTTGAACTGTGTAGCCTGTGGACAGGTTTGCCCGACCTCAGCTATCAGGCCAATAACCCTTGACGAAAAACTCGGAATCGGAAAATTTGCCGACGCAGGCCCAATCAAATTAGGCACAGCTTTTATTGACCGCAACAGATGTCTGCCCTGGGCTTTTGGACGACCCTGCATTGTATGTCAGGAGAACTGCCCCGTTAGTCCGAAGGCAATTTATACGCGGGAAGATTTTAATACAATCAGAAATGGCCTGATGACCGTTAAGCAGGCTCAGGGTAAAATAATAGAAACAGTTGAAAGCACGATGCCAGCGGACAGATTTGCTACCGGCGATTATTATTGTGTTTTCGCCGGCGAAAAACCCCTGAAAATCACGGCTAACTCCGAAGATTCAATAGAAATCGCTGAAAATCCTGCGAAAAAACCCACCGAGGGTGATACAATAGCGATTCAGATTCGACTTCAGCGGCCTTACATTGATATAGAAAAATGTATTGGCTGCGGAGTTTGCGAACACGAATGCCCTGTCAGCGGTAGAAAGGCTGTAAGGGTTTCTGCAGAGGGTCAGACAAGAAGTGCCGACAAAACTTTCTTGTCGCTTAAAATCTGAATGGTTTCGGAGGTTAATCTAATGGGAAAAGAGCAAAATAAAATCAACAGAAGAAATTTCTTAAAGACAGTCGGGGTTTTGGGCATCGGTTCTGCAATCGCTTCCGTGAAAGCAAGGGCTGATATAAATGAGCCAAATACTGCTCAGAAAATAGAAGAAGCAAAATTCCCTGAACTTCCCCGGCGAAAACTCGGTAAGACCGGTATTGAAATTCCTGTCATGGCCAATGGCTTAATGTTTGACATCCTCGAGAACCAGGTCATCTTAAGGGCTAATCTCCAGCACAACGTAACCTACTGGGACACCGCTCACGGTTACAACGGCGGAAACAGCGAAATCGGCATAGGGACATTTCTCAAGAAAAATCCGGAAATCCGACAAAAACTTTTCATTGTTACCAAAGCATCGGGGGTAGAAGGGAGAAAGGACACCGTCGCCGAACAGCTCGAACAGCGACTGCAGGAATCGCTAAAAAGAATGAGCATCGATTACATCGACCTGTATTATGGTGTTCACGGCTGTGATAACCCTGACTTTCAGCTCACGGAGCAGATGCAAAAATGGGCCGAGGGCGCAAAGAAACGCAAACTTATACGCTTTTTCGGGTTCAGCACGCATGCAAATATGGAAAAATGTTTGATGGCTGCTTCCAAGCTCGATTGGATTGATGGGATAATGACAAGCTACAATATCGTTCTGATGCGAAGGCCGGAAATGCAAGAAGCCGTCCAGGCCTGTCACGAAGCCGGCGTCGGCCTTATCGCTATGAAGGTGCTGCTCGGCGTCCAGAAAAGACAGCCCGAAGCCGAGGACAAAATGGTTACTCATTTCATTAATAAAGGCTACACCCGTGAGCAGGCCTTAATAAAAGCTGTCCTTGAGGATAAACGTATCACCTCCGCCTGTATAAGAATGGAGAATGTTACTCTGCTTCGCTCAAATGTAGCTGCCGTACTCGACAAAACAAAACTTACAAGGCAGGACAGGCTTGCGCTGGATAGTTACGCGAAGGCTGTCTCCACCGGTTACTGTGCTGGCTGCGGAAATATCTGCGACCATACTTTGCCGGACACTCCCTGCGTCAGTGACATTATGCGTTACCTGATGTACCACAACAGCTATGGTGACCGTGACGGAGCAAGGGAGCTTTTCGCTCAAATACCTGCTGGCGTAAGAAGCAGGCTGCTCGCCGCTGATTACAGCCTCGCTGAGGCTCGCTGTCCGCAGCGTCTGCCGATAGCTGAGCTTGTCACCGAAGCAGTCCGCAAGTTGGCCTGATTTGCGACTTAAATCGGTCTCTGTTGCTACTAATAAAAAATGCCGCCTCTTCACAGCATAAGTGCTTAATTCCCATATACTTACGCTTCTGAAAAAGTGTTTTTTTCTTGACTTTAGACCCCCTTTCAGGTACAATACCATCATAAAAGTTGCTACAAGAATGCTTCGGAGGATAGTTTAATAGAATGGCGATGAAAAGGTTTTATTACGAATTTTGGATTCCGTTTACTTCTAACAAAAAGCGCATCCTGCTTCTAGCAATTGCAAGCTATATCGCCTTGTGTTAGAAGCGCACAAAATTTTTTCACTTTTCTACCCCTACCGCCCGTTTTTGGGCGGTTTTTTTTACACTCGCCGTGTCGCGTTTAGCACTTGTACGCCGTAGGCGTATTTGACATAATTATCCACTGGAAAAAAACTGCCCGTAAATCTTGTACGCCTGTGGCGTATGGAAAAAAATAAACGCCTTTTAGAAAGGCTCGCAAATGATAATAGTTACCGGCGGAGCCGGCTTCATCGGTTCAGCAATTATCGCTGCGTTAAACTCTCGAGGCATCACCGACATTCTCGTCGTTGACCAGTCCGGCTGCGAACAGAGACGGAACCTCGCGAATTTGTCCTTTGCCGACTATGTCGAAAAAGATAATTTTCTCGAAATGGTCATAAAAAATAAAATCGCACCGCCTGTCGAGGCGGTTTTCCATATGGGAGCCTGCACCAGCACCACCGAAACGAATGTCTCATACCTGGAAAAAAACAATTACGAATACACCAAAACCCTGGCGAAGTTCGCGACCGGCGCCGGCATCCGCTTTATCTACGCCTCGAGCGCCGCCACGTATGGCGACGGCTCAAAAGGCTTCTCCGACGACGAGGAAAAAATCCACCAGTTGAAACCCTTGAATCTGTACGCCCACTCCAAGCAGCTTTTCGACCTGTGGGCAAGAGAAATAGGCCTACTGAAAAAAATCGTCGGCTTAAAATACTTCAATGTCTTCGGCCCGAACGAATATCACAAAGCTGATATGCGAAGTTTCGTTTTGAAGGCCTTCGAGCAGATAAACGCCACCGGCAAAGTTCGCCTGTTTAAAAGCTGCAACCCCGATTACGCCGACGGCGAATACCTTCGCGATTTTATTTACGTAAAGGACGCCGTCGATATGACGCTCTTTTTTTATGACAACCCAAAAATAACCGGCCTGTTTAACATCGGCACCGGCAAAGCACGGACATGGAACGATATGGTAAAGGCTGTCTTTGCTGCGATGGGTAAAAAGCCAAACCCTGTCCCGAGCGAAGTCGAGGGAATCGAGTATGTCGAAATGCCCGAAAACTTGCGCAGCCAGTACCAGTACTTCACGGAAGCTGATATTAATAAACTGCGCAAAGCCGACTACAAAAAACAAATAACTTCCCTCGAAGCTGCAATTAAAGACTACGTGCAGAACTATCTGCAGAAAGATGGCTACTTGGTCAATTTTTAGATTATGCCTTTCACTCCTTATCATTTTGGGCCGAGTGCATTTGTCGGGCTCATTTTTAGAAAGTGGCTTGACATACCCGTATTCGTTTTCGCTAACATCATCGTTGATATTGAGGTGGCGGTGATAGCAGTGCTTGAGCTCGGCTGGCCAAGACACAGATATGCTCACACATTCTTGATTGGTGCCGGCGTCGGTATCATCTGGGCGCTGGCAGCATACCCCGCTCGCCCATTATTCGTAAAGTTAATGCAGCTATTACGCATCCCCTACAAAACTAATCTTTGGAAAATGCTCATCTCCGGCGTACTCGGCATCTGGCTCCACACACTTATAGACGGCATCTACCACTGGGACACACAAATATTTTGGCCGAGCAAAGCAAAGCCCCTCTTCAACATCGTGCCTCACGACTGGATAAAACCTATATGTGTTGCTTTCTTCTGCGCAGCTCTTATCCCTTATGCGTTCGCCGTTAAATCATACTCGAAAGAAAAAACTGGTTAAAAGCAAAAGTCTCTATGCGGCCTCGAATAGTAAAAGAAACCGAAATTACCGGAGAACTCATCGCCGCTATCGGAAAAACTTTAGCCGTCTGCTTCCCGCATCATAAAGACATATACTCGAAAACTCACTATTCTTACGACAACAAACCTGTGTTTTCTGTGATTATCGAAGATGGCAGCAACGTAATCGCTTATGCTGGCGTAATCGACAGAACCGTAAAAGTCGGAGGCAAAAAGTATCGAGTTGCCGGCGTTCAAAACGTCTGCGTCCTGCCGAAATACCGTGGCTGGCAATTGAGCGACGCCATACTAAAAGCCGCGATGCAAAAGGCAAACACACAAAGATTTGATTTCGGCCTGCTCTTTACGCAGGAAAAAATAAAGAAGGTCTATGCCCGCAACGGCTGGAGACAGACAGAGCATCGCGAATTCATACGCACTGAAAACGGCGTCAATATCGAAATGCCGCCTGAAAGCATCAAAATGTACTATCCGCTCGCCGTCAGAAACTTTCCAACCGGCGATGTGGATTTGCTCGGCAACAAATGGTGAGCCTGTCGAACCAAAATGGTGATAGTTTCCCCTCCTTTGTCAACGCCGATGCACAAGTGAACAAGAGCACAAGTCATAAGTGCATAAGTTACTTCTGTCCTCTGTCGTCTGTCCTCTGTCTTTTTATAGCCTTGCCTAAAATCTCTTCTTTTCTTATAATTCCTCTCACAATACGCAGTATCCCTTACGGGAGTACCTATGAAAGACAAAATAGCAGAACAGGTTAAGCTGTTAACTCGCGGCACGGTTGAGATTTTCACCGAGCAGGAGCTGGCCGACAAACTCACCGACGCAGCCAAAAAAGAAAGACAGCTTCGCATCAAGCTCGGCCTGGACCCAACCAGTCCGGACATACATCTCGGCCACACCGTCGTGCTGCGCAAGTTGCGGCAGTTCCAGGACCTCGGCCACAAGGCCGTCCTTATCATCGGCGACTACACCGCACGCATCGGCGACCCCACAGGGCAAAATACTACAAGGCCGATGTTATCGCCCGAGCAGATTGAAAAAAACGCGAAAACCTACCTTGCACAGGCAGGAAAAGTTCTCGACACTTCAAAAGATAAACTTGAAGTAAGACATAACAGTGAATGGCTCGAAAAAATGAGTCTTATGGAACTTATACAGCTTGCTGCGAAAAAGACCATTGCACAGATGCTTCAAAGAGATAGTTTCAAGTTGCGGCTGCAGAACGACATAGATGTTTATACTCATGAATTTATTTATCCTTTGATGCAGGGATATGACTCTGTGGTAGTCAAAAGCGATGTTGAGCTTGGCGGAACAGACCAGACATTCAATAATCTCATCGGCAGGGATATTCAGCGGGCTTATGGACAAAAACCACAGATTGTAATTACTATACCGATACTTGTCGGCCTCGACGGTAAAGAAAAAATGAGTAAATCCAAAGGAAACTACATCGGCGTAACCGATGAGCCGAACGATATGTTCGGCAAAGTTATGAGCATCTCCGACGATATGATGGAAAATTACTTTACGCTTTTAACCAGCCTGCCGACCGAAAAGATTGCGGAAATGACCAACCCCGAAAAGACCCACCCCAAGCAGGCAAAGGTCTTCTTAGGCAAAACAATCGTATCGGAATTTTACAACGATGCAACTGCTCAACTTGCCGCCGCCGAATTTGACAGGGTCTTTGCACAGGGCCAACTGCCTGATGACATACCGCAGGTCAAAGTATCCGCTGAGCCGATTATGGCAAGCAAACTGCTGGTGCACTGCAAACTGGTCGAAAGCACCAGCGAGGCAAAACGAATGATAAAAGTACAGTCAGCAGTCAGTATCAACGGCAGTAAAATCAATGACCCTAACGCCGAAATTACGCCCACTGATGGTATGATTATTCAGGTCGGCAAACGAAAATTCGCTAAACTAAAAGTTTCTGTTTAGCCCCCAGGCCTGCCCTGA
>Ga0315293_10000729_pt1 | contig 30935 bp, 19 predicted proteins | sample YL17G13_20_MG_FD_203071 | JGI IMG/M metagenome (GOLD analysis project Ga0315293, IMG submission 203071) | Sediment microbial communities from Yellowstone Lake, YNP, Wyoming, USA - YL17G13_20 | ecosystem: Environmental > Aquatic > Freshwater > Lake > Sediment | place: USA: Wyoming | collected... | reverse complement strand
GCCTGCCTAAACTCCACCCCCAACATCCACTCCACATTCCGCCTGACGTTCTTCAATACAAATCCCCGAACATCCTCCTCCCAAAAACTCTTGACGCTCGACAAAATTAAACCTACATTCTCCTGCGAACCGAAGCTTAACGGCTTCATGGGTATGTCCTCCTCTTAAGTTGTGAACCTTAAAGCTGGATATACCCAATTTTATTCAATCCTTCAACTTATACCAATTTTACACAAGAGAATTTACATTACTCCATTTCAGTTAACCAAAGTAATTATTTGGTTTTATAATTAATGTAAATTCCTGCACCCATTGCCGCAAGCGCTTCAAGATCATGAATAGCGCCTCCACCTTCCATTGCTATTGTCCAGACTACTGCAAGCCTTTTGTTCTGGATTCCTTGAGAATGCCCATAAGCTCCATTTGGGGTCGCACTGCCATATAACATCTCATCTAGCATAGGCATCGTATTGCTGCTGGTTTCATGCATTCCCGATTTCTGCTGGTTTCGTACTTTAAAGAGAGATCCAAAAAATGCGCCGATATCTTCGAATGGCCATTGGCCTTCTGGATCCACCAACATAATAGGGTTATTGGCGCAGTAATCATAAGGGTTAGTATTCCACCTCACCGGATCCGGCGAGATGAACCTGCCCAGCATGGGATCATAATACCGGGCCTCAAAGTAATATAGGCCCACCTCGTAGCCGTCGTCAAGTTCCTTGGCGATGAATTTACGGCGATCCTCGCTTCCCGTAATAGAAAGGACCCCGCCGAAGGGGTAATAGTCGTACGACGTCGTCACGCTGGAGCCGTTGTAGGGCAGTACGGCCGCCACTGAGCCGCGGATGTCGGTGATGTAGTGGCGCTTGCCGTCGGTACCATTGAACTTGCCGATGAGTTTCGAACCCACATAGACGTACTTATCCAACAGAGTCCCCCCGGTATCGATCTCTGCGATAACTTGATCGCCAGAGTAGAGGTAAAAGGTGGTGGTGGTATCGGTGCGCAGCCAGTAGCAGCACTTTGGCGCGTTGGGCCCACCCTGGAGCCAGTTCAACAAATAAGTCGCATCGATACCATTTATGCTTCCATTGCAGTTGACGTCGGCACGGAAAATAGGATACGGCGGGGGATTGCCGCCCTTCAAATAACTATTGAGGTATACAACATCGATGCCATTACAGTAACCATTGCCATTGACGTCGCCAGGTTCAAACCAGCAAGTGCCGGTGTCGTGCTGGCACTTATCGTTAGAATTGTCGATCGACCATTCGCTGCTGTCGCAGGCCACCCCCTCGATGAAGAGCTTCTTGACCCGCCGCCCGGCATGGTCGTAGTAGTAGGCGTAACGGCGGTAGTTGTCCACCCGGACCGAATCGAGGCGGTTGGATTCGTCGAAATAATATTTCGCCCCTAGATCGACGGTGGAATCCAGGGAGCCATTGGCGTTGTAGACATAGTTGCCTGAGCCCTGCCCGGCCTTATAGCTTAAGCGGTTGGTGTTGGTGTAATAATGGTATTTGCGGGCGGTGCCGTCGTCGTTGGTCGAGTCGCGGTTGCCGCTCTTGTCGTAGAAGTAGTAGAGGAGCTTATCAGGATTGGGATCGTAAAGGTTGGCCGCAGTCAGGCGGTAGACATAATCGTAGCCATAGGTGGTAGAGACATCCGTGGGGGTGCCGGAGTCATTGACTTGACGGGTGGTGTCGATCATGTGGGCGTCGTTATAGTAGTAGGCCCGTCCCCATTTTTTAGTTGCCCCCTTGCGGGTGAAGATCTTGGTCGGCAGGCTCAAGACATCATAAGTATAGGTGGTTGTGAAGGAAGTATCCGCGCAGTGTACAATCTTGCTCAGTCCGCCCCAAGGTTTATATTCGAACCCCTGCAAAGTAACGCCGGTGCCCCGCTCGCCAACGACAATTGAACTGGGGCGCAAGGAGTTGAAGTAATTATAGCTTGCTTGGGCGGAATCGGGGTAGGTCAACGTCAGGAGTTGATTGCCCCGATCGTATGTGTAGTAAACATCGAGGGTATCTCGCAAGCCATCGATCTGTTTTCTTGCGCGCAGCAGGCGCCCCCGGGCATCATAATACTGCCACAGTCGGCCGGATTCGTCATCGACCTCCGTCAGTTGGAATTCGGCATTGTTGGAGGCGGAGTCGGCTGGCAAAAAGCCACTTGAATAATCATCGTATTTATATGTCACTTGGACCGTTTGCCCTGAGGAGGGATAGCTCAGGACATTCACCTGGGTGGTATCGATGCTGGCGGCTGTCCCGGTCTCTTTCAGGCGGCCGAAGTAATCGTACTTCCGGTAGGACCATTTATTGTCGGCGTTTTTGATGAAACGCAGCTGGTCGCGAGCATCGTAGTAATAGCGCCGAATCCCCTCGTCGCCAGTGCTGTCTAAGGTGACATCTCCGAACGGGTCGTGGGCGTACTTGGTCCAGAGCCCCCGGGGATCCCTCTTGGCCGTGACGCGCGAGAACGGCCCGTACTCGTACCGCAGCGTGTCCGTGTAAAGGTCGTTGGAGAGTGCCTTCACCAACTCCCCTTTGCTGCTGAGAATCAATTTAGTCTTCCGGGAGAGCGGGTCGATCTGTTCTTGGGTGAAAGCCTCCGACGCGCTGGCGTCGCTGTCGTAATACAGCGAATCGCGCGTGCCGTCCGGATAATTAGTTCTGACTACCCTCCCGCGGCCATCGTATTTATAGTAAGTCCAGGCCGTATCGGAGAGCGAGGTGTAGGCCCGCGTCGCCCTTTTCACTCGATCCATGAAATCGTACTCGACTCGCGTCACAATGGAGTCCACATCGTTGTCGATTATCTTGGTCTTGAATAACCTGCCGAAGCCGTCATAGAAGTCGATCTTTGTCTGGAAGGTGCCCGTGGAAGTAATCTTTGTCTTGGTGGTGTCGGCGAAACCGCCGCTCACCCTCGCGTACGACTTGACGAGGCTCGAATCGGTTTCCAACGGCCGGCGCATCTTGATCAGCCGGTCGGCAGCGTCATGGTAGTAAAAGGTCGTGTCGCTGTTGGGGCTGATCTCCTTGCTCTTTTTGCCGGTGTTGAAATGGAAATCGGCCTTCCACAGAGTACCCAGCGAATTAAATGCTTTCGTCGGGTAGCAGTATTGGAAAGAGGATGAGAATTCATAATGCAACGTGTCGTTGATCGGCTTAACGATGAGCGTGTCGTTGCCATACGTATCGTATTTAAAATAGGTCTTCCTCCCAGTGCCCCCATACGCGACCCGGGATGAGTCGATTTTCATCTTGGCCGTGTTCCAATAATAATCGGTGGTCTGGGTAAGGGTGCTATAGACGTTGTTAGAAACGTGGTCGAGCCGGGTCAGGACGGCCCGGTTGTTGGAGCCGGTGTACGACCGGGTATAGTAATAATCGTTACCCGTGAACGATAGGCTGTCCCGGGTTCCCGTGTGCGTGTCGAAGGCATAGTTATAAGTGTAGATTTCGGCATAGCCATAGCCTTCATGGAAAACATAGTAGTCGTTGAGGACGTACATCTCCACCGGATCGTTGGGGTATTGAACTTCCGTTCCGATCCCGTACGGCCAGTAATTATTCGCTTCACCCCACCACGCTCCCACAAGCGTACTCGCCGACGTGTCCGGCTGGTAGTTGTTAAAATATTTGATCCATTCCAACAGGCCGCTATACTCTTCGTCGTAATAGTCTTTATGGTGTTCGTAATAGCGGCTTGTGCCATCTGGAAAATGTATGTTCGATCGGAAATTCGAGCCGTTGACGTAATTGTAATCGAAGCCGATCGTGTCCACAGCCCCCCCGGTCCCGGTCTTGCGGATGCGCCGCACGTTGAAGTGGAAATAGTGGAGGCTATCGATTGGATTAAATTCCCGGTAGATCCCCCAGTCGTAGGCATACTTACCTCCATACGGCAATGTCACCTCGTAGAGCCGCGGTGTCGAGAAGTGATGCCAACTGCTGTTTTCGGGGAAATAGGCCGAATCCGTGTAGGCGTACCGCACTGTATCCCCGTTGGGGTAAATAATCATCTCGAGGGGATTGTAACTGGCCCAATTGTTATCGAGGCTGTCATCATACACATACCGGATGGTGGCGGTGTTTCCGGCAGAATTGAGGTAATTGACCTTTCGCAGCCGCGTGGAAAGGAGATAAAGCGAGTCCAGGCTGGTGTATTCGAACCATACTTTGTGACCGGAATCGTCGGTGATGCTATCAACGAGCGGCGTGGTCGTTGAATGGTAGTAGATGAAGATCTCATTGTCGCAGGCGTCTATTATCCTGACGGCGTGCTTACCACCATAGATCTTGTTTATGCCCCAATTGCCGAAAATATGATTGTTGCCGAAAATCACCCTCGTGCCATCCAGCCTGAAGAGGGTGTCGGCCTTGATTATCTCAAAGCTCGATGTCTTCTTGCGATTGGTATCGTAATTGTCCCTGAACAGGACCTCGGCACCGCCGTTGGGATAGTAGATGGTGTCGCCCAGGATCCGCTCGAAGCCGAAACGCCAACCCTCGCCGAGAAATTCCTTTCCCATCTCGGCTCCGCTGGCGGGAATATTCCAGCTTCCGCTGGTCCCGATTGTGCGGACGGCGCTGTTGTAGTTCCTGGTAATATTGATATCAAGCCCGTTACGGCCTGGTATGGAAAGGTCGCTTTCCAGGAAAAACAGAGTCCCCCACAGCATATCGACGTTCGGGTATTTGCCCACCAGCTCCGGCGGTGCCCAGTTGGCAGTGAGGCCATAAAGCCCGCCGTCTTGCCGAGTTTCCTCTTGGCCAAATACGGCATCGATGCCGGAATAGGATGACTGCCTCCGATAGAAATTCCCCTCGACGCCGCCGCTGAAATACCCGTCAGGCATATCGATGGCCCACGCCGTGCCGGCAATGGACAACATCAGAATTGCCACCAACAAGTTGATCTTTAAAATACCTCTCATGTCATTCCTCCCTCGATAAATGGCATTCCCTCGGGTCTTCACCGGAGTCTTAAATTTGAAAAGTTAAAGCTCGCCTTCACTTCCTCGGCCTGTGGGGTCCACATGAGGAATGAAAAATCAAGCCGGTCGTGGGGATATCGGCTTTGGCCGAAAGTGACGTCCGTTGTGAGGTCAACTCTTTCAACCGAAAAATAAGCTCTGGCCACTGGGTGCCGCCCCGGGGCCAGCGGCGAGATGTTGTCCTCGACCCTACCGTTGTTGGTGGCTGCCAGATAGGCTATCTTGGCCTGGTTGTCGATCTTTACATCCTGAAAACCGAAATCTCGGCAATCGCCTCCAGCGAAACTGATCGAGTCGCAGGCGATCGGAATTCCCTCGTAGTCGAAAGAGAAAGGGATCTGGAAACCGGCCAGGGTATCGGTATTAGCGATCACGATTTCCAACGAAAACGAGGCGGGCGGGATGACCCGGGCCTCTCCCAGGGTGCAAGCGTTCTCCTGCGCCGAGGCGGCCAACGCCGAAAGGCCGAAGGCCAGTCCGGCAAAAAGGGCAACCCTTGCCAGGATAGATGTGCTCCTAGACATCGACATGCTCCTTTGATATGATGTTGTATTCTTTTGAAAAGTCGCTTCTGTAGAAACGGTCCGCGGATAAACGCGGGCAGGTAAATATGATTTCGGAATTTCTCCCGTTGGAGGCTTTGGAAAAGCTGCCTTCCATGTAAGACCCCCGCTTTAGCCCCCCGGTCCCCCTTTTGAAGGAGGAGAATCAAGGTTTCGTTCGAGGCCTTACCTGTTTCTCAGAGCCTTTATATTGCCGTTCAATGCGGCCTGTCAAGAAATATTTTTATAAATCTACATTATTTTTTTTCGGATCGACCAGCAAATAGATTATTGGGAGCCATCTGATCGATATTGAATTGGCGGTTTATCGGTATCTATCAAGAATGCGGTTAATTTATCTTGCCGATAATGTCGAACATCGGCAGGTACATGGCGATCAGAATTCCGCCTATCATGATACCCATGAATACTATGATGACCGGCTCGATAATCGATGTCAAGGCGGCCACGGCGGCATCGACCTCCTCGTCGTAAAAATCGGCGATCTTGGAAAGCATCTCGTCCAGGCCGCCCGTCTTTTCGCCGACCGAAATCATCTGAGTCACCATCGGCGGGAAAACCCCTGAGTCCTTGAGAGGCGCTGTAATGGTCTCGCCCTCGGCAATTGAGAGCATGGCTCTCCTTATGGCATTCTGGAGCACCATGTTGCCGGAGGTCCTGGCGGTAATATTCAACGCATCAAGGATCGAGACGCCGGAGGAAAGCAGGGTCGATAGCGTCCTGGTAAAACGTGATATGGAGCTTTTCCGGATCAGGTCGCCCAGAAGCGGCATGCGCAGCTTGAGTTTATCGACGAAGAGCCTTCCTGCTGGCCGTCGAACGTATAGCTTGTAGCATATGCCCAGGCCTATCGCCCCAATTATCATGAGCACGGTGTTGCTCTGCAGGAATCTCGAGATATTGAGAACTATTTGAGTGGGTGCCGGGAGCTCGGCTCCCAAACCCGCGAACATCTTGGCAAATACCGGTACGATGAATCGCAACATGGCGAATGTGACGCCGAAGGCCACCACCATGACCACGGAAGGATAAACCAGGGCGCCCTTTACCTTGCGCACCAATCTATCGGACTTCTCCCGGTAGGAGGCCAAACGGATGAGGATAGTGTCGAGTGCGCCTCCCACCTCGCCTGCCTCAACCATATTTACGTAAAGGTCGTCGAAAGCCTTCTTGTGCCTGCCAAGAGCCTCCGACAAAGTGGAGCCCGACTGAACCGATTCCTTAACCTCCGTGATGACTTTGCGAAATTCGGGGCTCTCGGTTTGCGACGCCAGAATCTCCAGGCACTGCACCATCGGCAAACCTGCGGATATCATGGTGGCGAACTGCCGCGTAAAGCGCGAAATGTCGATCTTCTTGATACCGCTTCCAAACTTGATGTTTATCTGCGAGGGCTTTTTCGAGACGCTTGTGACGAGAATCCTATTCGCCCGCAGATAGCGCTCCAATTCGGAGCGGTTCTTGGCCTTGAGTTCGCCCTGCACCTGTCTTCCTCCGAGGCTCTTGCCCCTGTAGTTATAGACGGGCATTTCGCTTTTCCTCATCAATCAATAATATTTATATCTTTAAATACAACTTGGGTTCTAAACAAGTCAAGAAGGCTTTTACACGCATTTTTTTGATAGCAAAAACCTGCTGCAATCCGGCGACCAAACCAACGGCAACCCTGCGGCGTCAACAAAACAAGCGAAAGATGGTTGCTGTATCTTGATCGCAAAACCGTCGTCGTCTTCACTATCTAAACTCCGCGTCATCACTCATCAAATACCGGTAGATTAAGATATCGGGCTGCAAGCAACCAAGCTCATACCGGACAAAAAGGCTTTCGGTGCCGGTCTAATTCCAGTCCATGAAGAGGAGAAACACCGGCTCGAACCCCGTTTTTAAAGATGGAATTCTGCTGATTTAAGCACAAAGGGCATTTTTCCTGGTTAGGAAAACGCTTGAAATCCCTTCGCCAAAAAAAACAACGCTCGAACCTTGGGGTTTTGTCTTATCTAACGCAAAAACCGCGCCTATAGGCGCTACCTTTTCTGTTTGGTGGGGCCTAATACAGGATGTTCGAACCTTTTACTGGGAAAACCGCACCAAGCTGGAATCTTTAAAACTGCCAGACATCCTGCATTCTAGCAGGAAAAAAGACTAAAATCAAGGGGTGGGAAGGGAGGAAAAAATGTCCTTGAAGGCAACTCTTTGTAGGTAACTCCTCGAAGCAATAAATCCGTAATTATTTTTTACTCTTATGGGTCACTAGAATATGAAGGACTAACCACAAGAGATATACAGCGTTGAGGCTATTAAGCTCAGCCGATGTCGCCAATCCATGGCAGACTCTATTTCTAAGATTCGGCCCTGCCTGCTCAACCAATAACGTCCGCAAATCCCAGACGATATCTTCACCAAGTGCGCTGATAATTTTATTCTTGCCAGCATTATCATCAGTCAGAAGCTGATTTGAATCTATTTCCCGCATAACCCCTTGTTTCATTGCGGTAGTTTTGCCGCCCGCTTTTGCCACTATCTCACGAATGCTATTTTCCAATTGGGGGATGATCAGATGGAGAAAGACCACTCGATTGCCCTCGATTCCGGCAACCAATGATTGAACCACGATATCCTTTCTGTCCTCGGCCACTAGTGGATGATTCCGTAAGAGTTCTTCAATTCCCTTTTTCCACTGTTGAGCGCCATCTTTCAAAATAATCTGGCGCGAAGATTCAAGAACCGTGGCACTAACTTTTCTATGTATATCATATTGAAAAACAAGGCCCGCCAATATATCCGGGCCGCTTTCCGATAAACCACCTTTGGTTACCGCGGAGATATTCCCTTCCGCAGTTAATGTTTCACCCGGTATTAGACGCTGCAACGGGAACTGTTGTGCCTGCTCTTTCACCTGGTCGAGCATTTTTTTGTAAGCCGGCAACCTTACAAGCGAAGCAAATGAATTTATAGCATCCATTCCGGCTTTATCTTTTATCTCCTCTAATGCCTCCTCCACCAATTTAGTCATATCCAGCTTAACTTCAATTTTTTTCATTTGGCTGATAGTAAGAAGATTCGCCTTTTGTAACTCCTTAATAAGTTGCTCCGCGTTTGCTTTGTGCCCACCGCTCCGATAAGCTTCTATGGCTTTATTAAGGCGGAAAGCGATTTGCATGCCTTCGCCTCCATTAGGCTTATAAAAACTATTGGCATCATCTTCCCAGCATTTCCCAAGTTTTTTATATACCTGGGATCGCTCCGCAGATTGGCCTGCTTTTTCGAATGCACGTGCAGCTAAATTATAGTATTCATCTTTTACCCAGACACCTGTCATCTTATCGCCAAGAGCATCGCAGCTTTTCCCAAGTTCCACAAGATCAGTCGCGTCACATTGGTCAATGAGTATTTCAGCCAGGGCATTTGCCCAGAACGGAGTGTTTGATTGTTCTATTTTCGCGCATGCAGCCTCAAACAACTGCTTTATTTTTTCGAAAACAATCTGTCGAGTATTATTCTTTCTGCCCAATTCGTTTGCGATTATGGCAGCGCGACGGCCACAATCAGCGGCTCCGGGCCAGTAATCAATGAAACGTTTCTCAGCACAATCCAAATAAGCAGATATTGCTTTTTCTGCCATCTTAAAGTCCTTCTTTCGAACCCACAACACATCACAAAATCTGGCCATTAATACAGGCGGCAGCACTTCATTGGTCAATTCCTTTAATATGTCGAGCTCACCATCAGTTAAGTCATCGGGAATCATTGATCGCTTGCCTTCCCATTGCATCATCGGGATAAAAGGATATTGTTGCCGCGACTGGAGGCAAAAACTACAAACAGCGGACAACATTTTAAGTATGTCTTTCTGTTGATCTTCTAAGTTATCGGCGTCGTTTGTTTGTAGTTTGTTGAAATAGGTTGAGAAATCGTGGACATCATCTAAATCGGTACCTGATAATGGCACAACAATCTTATGTAAATATTCATTTGTCATAATGCCTCAATTACTTTAATTTTTGCCACCAAGTAACCGTTATATTAAAATCATAGGCCGAATCCCCCTCTTATTCAAGCCAATATTTGATAGATAATCATATTCTAAATTTAAAAAAAGCGGGTGATACTTTTGCCGATCCAACAGCATCACGTGAACGAACTCAAAGCGATTTACAAGACGTAGACAGGGGAGAAACTCTCCGACAAGGGGGCTTGGGAGATGGTCACTAGGTCGGTCAACCTCTTGCGGCTCCTCCTCGAGGAAAAACCCCCAGGCTCCACGGACGAGGTCGGGTTTCGGCTCTTGGATTGTTAGAATATTCTCCCAATGGTTCGATTCCATCCCCGGTGTCTCCATGAAATGTTTGGGACAGAAAATTGTTGGGGAAGATACTCGCCCGGCCTCAATGGATTTGATAAAAACATATTTACTTTGCTTTGTTCTTACTCTTAAAATGATAAGGTCTCAGAAAGAAATCCGTCAGGAGGCAAGCGGCAATGAAAAATGAAGTCGGGCTCGGACGGTCGCGCAAGGCATCGGGTCTGGTTATAGCCGTCGCCCTGGTCGTCGGCGGCTGCTACTTTCTTCCCGCCCGTATCGCCTATTTCGATATCACTACTTATAAGAATCTCACTGAGGTCAAGCCCGAGATCTTATTTCTGTATGACACGGTTACGTCAGATGAAATTGACCAGGCATCGATAAACGAGATCAAACTAAGGTTGGCTCAAATATACGAATATGAAAAGGGCAAAGGTGAGGAAAACACTGAAACGGCCCGGCAAGTCGAGATCATTGCCAACATGTTTTCGCGGCACATTGAAGATCGGTTGGGAGAAGGCCCTTGGACCTTGGAGCACCGGGAAAACCAGAAAGGCCTAATCGCTGAGGCCTTGGATATTGCCATCGCTACCGAGACCATGAAAAATAGAAGGAGGTGACAAGAGATGCCGGCCGAATGGAAAATATTTCTCGATGACCTGAAAAATGAGACCGCGACCCTATTGAAAGGGGAAATATCATCCCTATTGACAGGGGCTATGGCTGATTCGCAGGATTTCACGGGGCGGCAGGCCGAACGGGTCAAGCATTATCTCTGCCAATTGGCCGAGAGCACTATCACCAAGGAACAATTTTTGCGGTACATGCACGATATTAATGACCTTATTGAGCTTCAATCCCTCAAAATGGACGTGGCAGCCAAAGCGCGGGCTCAGAGGTTGGCCAATGGCGTTAGAAACCTCATCATCGAAAGGCTTTCCGGCATCCTTCCCTGATTAATCTCTATTCGGGAGCCGATACCGCCCGGCCCGTGGCTGGCAGGGTGTTTACTTTATCCGTCCGCATTTGCGTCTATTGAACGGGCCGTTATTATTGTAGCAGATCTTGGGTGGATTCTTCTTCATCAATTTTGAAAAACCTATATGATAAACTGCCCGGCTTGATTTCCTCCTCAGAATTCAACAGTTCCGGCACTATTTCATTTATCGATCGGCGATCCTCGGCTTCGAGGAGCGATTTCGTCTCTTCGGCTTTTCTTAATAGGTTGTAGGCGAGATCGTCCAAACTCTTGCGGTATCGATCGACCGTCACCGTGGTGAAGACAAGGAACAGGATGATGGCGATCAAAATGCCATAGAGGACCTCAAACGATGAGAGAAACCTGGCCCATCCGGTCATCGGAACTATATCCCCAAAGCCCGTGGTGGTTATAACTGTAAAACTGAAATATACGAATTGACCAAACGAGGATTCAATTACACCTTGAAAGCTGCCGGGGGTTATTTTATCCAAAGCCAAGTATTCAATGGCGAAGACGGTAACCGTTAATATAAACGTCCAGCCAGTGGCCAAAATGAAATATCCGACCAAAAGACGGTTGCTTTCCATTTTCCCAATGTAGTTGCCGAGCCTGAAAAAAAGACGATTATAGAACCAGAGGCTCCCGATCGCTTCTTTTCTCTTTACCGCGTATTCGACATTAGAAGGATCGAGACATTTCCACTCCCTCAGCATTTTGGGCAATTCACGAGCAAGAATTTCATCCCAATGTTTGTCAATTGAATCCTTTAGTCTTAGGAAAAAGCGGGTCGGTTTTGATAAGGAGTAAAACCTGCCTGCGAAATGGAAAATAAGCAAAAGCAGCAGAATCGCCATTCCCGGAGGGATGAGATACGCGGACGACGATGAGAATATCAAATACGCCGCGATGATGAACAGGACGGTCGAGACCAACTTATATCTCGTCGTGCCGCTGAGCGTAGCAACCTTTGAGGCCATCCTCGAAAGCGTGGAGAGGGATCGGAAAAGGCCCTTATGCCAGACCGCAAGGATGATCAGTGAAAGTATGACGAAACCGGCGGTCCACGTCCGTACTCGCCGGAATTTGGCGAAAATCAACATCACCAACAATACACACAGGAATATAAGAATCTTATGATCAAATAAGAATTCGGCCAAGGGTGTCGAAATAAAATGTGCGAAACCTGTCTGGGTACCATTTCCTCCAAGGAAATAGGCAAAGGCCATCAGGAATACTATCACATAGGCCAATCCCTTAATAACTGGCTTTAGTCCGTATATCTTAATTTTATTGGTCAAGTGACCCTGAACCTCTTTGTCATGATGGCACTCCCTAATTCACTGTGCCTCATTGCGTAATTTAATACGCCGCTGTTGGAAAAATCAACAAACTCTATCCTTTAGTTCACCGACATCTATTTCTGCCGACTCTACGCATTCAGGATACAGCAATCACCAATCTGATTCTCTCGAATACCTAAATGGTCTATTCTTGGTAATCACCAACGGAGGTTTTCCTGCTAGCTCGTCGCTCAGTGGTTGTTCATAACTGAATCCTTTTAGGGCCTTCTGTCAATTGGCTAATCGAACACAGAAAATGAAAAATGTTTCCGGTCAGAACAACTATTCCTCCCTTTCAATCGAGCCACTATGGAAACTATACAAGGACGCGAGGCTCATGAGTCAGATATTGGAGCAGTTCTGAGCGATAAAGTATACCCTCAAGACTTCAAAGGCCGGGTAATCTCTGAATCCATCCTTTTTCTCTCTCGGTGCTTTATAGCCTCGTAAATAATATCTGCCAGCTCATCCGCTGCAGAGGCCAGAATATTGGCCTGGGAGCCGTTTTTTTCATTTCCGAATTTTCTCTTGTTTCTTTGACACTCATGCATTCAGTGTAGCCTAGCATTGAATCACCGTAAGGGAGGAAAGGTTGCTCCGAAGATTAACAATTACTATATGATCAAGATGATTATCTACAATATGTCTTCTCTTAATAAATACCCGGTTATTGATCCCCGCTCAATAAGGTATGTTAATATATCTATTACCATGTCCTTTATCTGCCGCGATGTTTTTACAGCACGCCGATTCAATAATATATAGCGCCGCATAAAATTCTCCACATAATATATGGTATTTGTTTCAAGCTTTACGTCCGGCTGCTCTTTTATCTTTTCTACAATGCTATGTATCCAGGTAATACCTTGATCGACAAAATTGCTGCCAATGTCATTGAGAACTTTGGAAACCGAATAAAATACAGCTGGATACCGCCCGATATCCGCAATAATCCTCCGGTAGAATGTCCGCTCTCGATCTTTTAAGGAGTGCCATTCCTTTGCATCTTCTTTCCACCAGCGATAGGCCAGTAGATAGTTATGTATGACGCTATCAGCGTAGTGGCGACTGCCCTTTGTTTTACAAATCTCAACTATTCTATCGTAAAATGCATTCCATACAGTCCAAAACTCCTCATACTTTTGTAACCTATCCTCGATACTGATAAACTCACCCAATAAGTCAGCGGTCTCATCGGAATACTGGGCGTTATCGATAAATGGCCGTAAGTACGTTTTAATCTCGTCTTTTGGTAGATTTAATATAAAGTAAGCGAGCTTCTCCCAAAATTGATGCCGTAGACTATAGTCGACTCTTTCCTTTTCCAGATGTCTATCCGCCATAAAGTTTTTCGCAAATATAGGCATGATCATGGTTAGGATTTTCTTGTGGTCATCGCTAGTTGGGGGTTCGGGCAGCAAATCAAATGCGGTTTTAAGTGTGTATAGGTCAATCGATTCGATGTTAGAAATCTCATCGTAGCGGATATTGTTCTTTTCGATTTTATCTAATTCCTGCGCGTACTTTTTGATAAATCGATCTTTTAGATCGGTCTCAGAATGCTGATAAATTTCCTTTTTAAAATTCTCACGCCTTAATTCGTCGCGCAAAAGCTCGTACTTTGGTTTTAAAAGAAGATACCCTAAGAAGATAGAATTAGCATCAGCTGGACTTATGCTCCATAAATAATATTGGATGGTTGATGTCACAAACGCTGTAATATAAGGATAGGGGTTGCAGAGGAGCAAAAACAAGGCAGATTTGATTTCGTTCGCACGCTCAGGGAAGTATTTTATAAGAAGAGGCAAGCTCAATATTGCGGGCTGTGTCCCATCGCCTACTTGGTAGGAATAAAACTTTGCGTTTAGCGGGATTGCGGCAAACTGCATAATAATGTCTCGGCAAAACTCGCGGTCGTCAGCGCCTAATTGGTCAGCGAAATCGCGAATTAATGCTGCGGCGACATAAGTAGGAATAGAGCCGTTAAACGAGATATAGCGCTCGTCCCCAGTTGTTAGTAATTTTCCGGCAATTTCTCGTGTTTCCGAAATTGCCAATTGCAGGTTTTGCTCATATTGGGGATACTTTTGGTACTCATTAGCTTTCCGTTCAAACCGGTAATGGGCCCATAGCCGCAGAGAAGTATACTTAGTCATCTCGGAGCTTTTTTGCACAGATTCTTCGCTGAATTTCCGCAAGTCAGGGTCTATCTCAGGATTAAAGCTAACGAATGTTTGGCCGTCCTTTTTCTGAACCTCTGGGCTCATTTTCCTGCGATCCATTCTCGCTAAATAGAGCCGCCATGTTTTATCATCCTCTGTTTCTTTATCTGTATCCGGAAGGGCCTTATAATAGCTGTCAAGTAAGTCCCAAATATCCTGTTGCCGCTTACTGACTTCTTCATCACTATCCCCTTCGAACTTGATTAGCTGGTAGTAGAATAACAAATGCTCGAGAGAGAATTTCCGGTGGCTATCATCGCACGCCTCAATCCGTTCATCTTCAAGTATTTTATTTTCGACATTATTTGGAAAACTGTTGCGGAGCGCAAGTAGCTGGGCTTTTTGCGTTTGATCAAAAAGTAACCGGCTTGTATCGTAGAAAAACAGTGCTTTAATTTTAAACAAGATTATGGCGATTGAAAAAAGCTTCGCTGGTTGCGATTGAACAACACTTGCGACAACCGCTGTAATTGAAGCGGAGCGAGAGTTTTTTAATAGATGGAGGCACTTTTTCTCAAGATCCTCCCTAGAAGCAGTTTTCGCATATTGCAGGAACCATTTTTCAAGCGCCATGTGCACGGATTCAAGAAGGTGCGTTGAAACCTGGGTTCCGCGGTAAGCATTCCACAGCCGATGGCTAATGAATTGTTTTGCTAACTCTGATTCCGTGATAAATAGCTCAATTTCCTCAAATTCGTTTTTTAAATCCGACCCTACTGCACAGGCAACGGCCTTATTGACAAAGGACAAAATGAAATCAATGGTTTCATCTATCGCCGCATTCAATAGGAATAGTATGGGCGTTTGATAGGCGCTTGGCGGGAAGTAATCAAAATCGTATCGATCGCTCAGCCCAAAATCGCGCTCGATTTCTCTTGAACTGTGGCGGTAGTCATAGGGATCATCGCGCCCATGAAACCAGAATAAGTCGGCCAATTTGATGACGTAGGCGGGCAAGCTTTTTACGACTTCAGCGCAATTAACCATTGAGGTTAATATTGCTTCGACAATGTCATAATACTGTTCGTGGGGAGAGGTGTCTTCCCCAGATAATATTTTATCGAAAATTACCTTTAGTTCTTCAGAAATAGCTGCGGCGCCCTGCAATATGACATTTACCAGTATGTTTTCATTTTTGCGGCCACTCCGGTACCCATATGCGCCCTCGGCAGTTAATTCCTCATAATAATAAAGCCCCATTAAACTAGCGGCTCGTGTCGTATTCCCAGTTTTATATTTACTAATCCAGTCGTTTAATAAGGGAAGAACAATATTTGAGTATTGCACACCGATCGTTTTCCGGTTGCGGTAAATGAATTCGATTATATACCCCCAGCCGCTACCCTGCGGCTTGGTAGACAAAACGCTAAGCATGTGGCGTGGTATATGGCGTAAGCCGAACAAGGCAAGTACCGTATCATCAACGCCCTTACAGGCAATCCGGAGAAGAAAGATGATGCGTTTCAGAAGTGCGAGATCATTTTCAAGAAGCGTATCTTCAATCGATTCGAAATATATGCTCGCATGAGCAGAGAGTAGTATTGAGATATAGAGCTCGTCTTTCCAGTAACTCGGAATGGACTGATCGCTAATTGTCTCGGCAATAAACGCTTGTACTGTTTCTTTTGAAGTAAGTAATTGTTCTGAAAGCCACAGCCGAAAGGCCCGGCGTATAGGTAGCGCACTCCCAATAGATTTTAAAAAGACGCTTGGTTTACCCGCTTTTTGAAAACTCCGCTCGATAATAATATTAAGTGCCCACTCCTCATATATATCCTGGGTGATAAAATATCCTGCTGCGCCTTTGTCATAACCGACAATATCGTCAGCGGTAAGCGCTTGAAGTGCGCGGCTATCACACTCGTCGGCGCTCACAAAAAAGTGCCCTTCAATTGCGCGTCTTTGTGCTATAGCAAGAAAACACTCTTCCCGTTTACGGTGAATATTGTCCTTTTGAAACGATGACTTAATAATAATTTTATCCCAGAGAAGCGTATTGAACTCGGATGCAGTTTTGTTTGCGCCAAGCGCTCCGTAAGTTCGCAAATATTCACCAAGATAAAACGGATTATGCAATAAATCATAAAGCCGCGTTTGTTCGGGAAGATCGAATTTATAAACGGCCGAATGCCGAATAAGCTCTTGATCGCTAAGGGGTTGTATAATTACGGTATAAAAAGCGACTCCGTAGATTTCGACAAATTGAAATTTTAAGGCCTCTAAATAGCTATACCGTGTTGTAAATAATATTTTCCATTTATTAGTTATTAAAGTTGATAGAAATTCTAAGAATGCTTCGAGGTTTTCAATATCCGATAGCTTTTCAGCAGAATCAATGACAATGTACTTTTTGTCATATGACGCTAATTCGGTAATAAAATCAGATAGCGTAAACGATCCATACTGAGAAAACAGTTGATTAATATTAGAAATATTAAACTCGCTTGCCTTGAAAACAAACATCGGTGTTGCAGCGCCGACTGCAGAATAAAAATCCTTTATGATGGCTGTTTTACCGACACCGGCTTCCCCGCTTACAATGACAACCGGTGATTTGGCAAGCGCCACCTCAAGCTCTTGCATGGATTTTGATCGGTCAAGCTTTATTACTGTGCCCTTAAATCCAATCTGTGACCGGATTGGGGTCAGAATCGCTTCAGTGTGCTTGGTTAACTCATCAATAAGGTCAATCGGGCCTTTATCAAAACTAGAAAAGTAAAGCGCAAACGATTTGTTCTTATCTTCGGAGAGTTGCGCTTCAAAATGACTTCGAACGCGCCACTCTATTTCAACGCCCAATGATTGGGCATGGTTCTCTATTTCTGTTTGGTAGTTTGACTTTTTCTTACCACGCTTGCTACTTTCGGACAGCTCTTGATTGGTATATAGGAGAATTTTGGTAAGCGACGGGTTTTTACGTTTCGCTTTAGTTATTGAATCAGTAATGTCGCGTTTATTATCACTTAGCTTGGTTTCGTAATATTTTGCCTGAAAGCCAATTATCTTCCCCTGATGTTCAATTGGCTCAGTCTCTATACCTGTTTGATTTTTAAATCTAAAAATACCGAGATCCTTATTAAATTCGCGGCGAAATAGATGATAACAGAGCGTCTCGAAAGCCTCCTGCTCCTTGCCATCAAATTTAGCCCTAAAATTATTCCAGTTTAATGGCTGCATTTTTAAAATTTCTATGGATTATTGTCGTTCCCACACCTTTGAATTATTCAAATATCGTATCTCCCCACCACCGCTATCTCCTCCGGCGTCAAAGTGTAGCATTTAAAGGCCTTATGGTTAGGGTGATTTGAAATACACCGCCTTATCCAGCTGACGGAACAAGTAGGAAATAAAGCTCAGCATATCCAAACAATCTTCTTTCGAAATTGGCCAATCCAGCGCCGGCTCATGTGCGGTCGGGTTGCGCATTGCCTGCATCAAGCCTGCTGATAAGAACTTTATACCCTCTTGCACATTCTTGTCGGTTTCCGTTTGGCAAGCAGTCACCTTCAGAACGCCCGATGTCGTCCACACTTCCATCATCAGGGCCTGTCCGTCTTTGTTGCTTTGTGCCCTCTCCTGCACTTTTTTGTTGTATACTTTCGCCGCTTCAAAGACCGCATGGAAATAGTTTCCTTGTGAATATAATTTGCTACAATGTTTATGCATTTCGGGGTGAAAATTCCTCGCGTAGAAATCTCTGCTTGCTTCCGATTCAGTCAGAGCAATGACCCCTGCCTTTTTGAGAATTTTGCTCATATTTTCCTTATGCGATTCTGCGGCAATCAAATCCAAAAAGTCAATTAGTTTCTTATTTCTCTCATCATTGTTCATTTTTTGCTTTGCAAGAGTCAATATCCAGTCATGAACCAGCTGTGCTCGCGAGGAAGTAATTGATTCGTTCGGGAAGCTTTCGCGTTGGAAACTGAAAACAGATTGCGCGGCACGATTAACATCGTTTATTGTTGTGCTATACTTTAGTAGGTCTCCAATTTGTATTGCAACAAGACGATAGTTCATAGTGTTCATTGTTGACTACCTGCCTCAACAATCTTGATCTCCCCCGGCGTCAAGCCATAAAACTCATAAACCAACTTGTCAACTTGATTCTCAAAATTTGAAGTCCCTGCAGAAATATCATTAGATTTTGCTGCTATGATTTTATCCACTAAGTTAACTATACCCATTTGGGACGATTTAGAGATGACTGGGATTGGGAATTCCTTAACATAAACATTAATCCATCGAAGGGTTCCCATGCCGCTCGTAGCCGCGAGAAGTGAAAGATAAAAAGCCATAAGCTTACTGTTCAAGATGCCAAGCAGATACTTTGATTCAAGTCCTTCTGGAGGCAATAGGAAATATGCGGAATTTAGCAGGTATATTTCATTAGAGCAAAGTGCAAAACGTGGATAGTCGGTTAACTCGATCCAAACAATTTTCTCCTTTTTAAAATCATCAAAAAAGGCGCATGCCCGGAGGTTTGTCCAATGCTTACCTTGGGCGCCGCGTTCCTTAAATGGGCGTCCATACTTATTAAGATAATCATAAACATCCGGATATGCTTTCTTCACGTCTATCTCATTGCGCGTCAATAATATATAATGATTTGAATCTCGATAAAAATAACGGAAAATATCCCTCCCGCGGAGCACTGGTTTTATTATTTCGCCATTTTTCCTATCGCATTTTACCAATTCAGCCCTGGTTTGCTGATCAATAATGAAAGCTTCGTTAGCGCCAGTAGCGAGACCTAAGCGGATTTTGGTGTCTAATGCGGATAGCGTTTTCCCGGAATTCAACATTTTCCGTTTAATATTAAGCAGATATTGTGTTACCAGAGTCCAAGCTGAATCATCAAAACCAGATTGCGTAAGATAGAATGCATTCTGCCCTATGAATTCACGAAAGGGAATATCTTTATTATACGAAGCGTTGACAACTAGGCATTTGCTACCTTTATCACACATGCCTTTTTGATACAGCAACACAGCCGTATTAACAATGGCAGCCGCGAACACCTGGGAATCTTCTATGTTGATAATTTCCTTTTTAATGCCCGACTCGGATAAGAAGTGGCGAAGGGCTAATCCGTAGGATGCGCGAAGATATGAATTTGAGGTTATAAAGCAAAGGATGCCATGCTTCCTCAGCAAATCAACGCCCCGTTCCAAGAAATAGCAATAGATATCAGCAAAGGGCTCATATGAATGATAATATCTCTTCAGCGAGGTCTTATTTTCAATCTTGTCGTGGCTTATGTATGGAGGGTTGGCTATTAAAATATCAAAGCCGCTATTATTTTTGAATATCTCGGCGAAATTAAGCTTCCATAAGAAAAACGGCCTCGTATTTGTCTGCTGAAAACGTTTAATTTCTTTTAGCTTTTCAGTCTTACCCTGTTGCGTAATCGTTGCCTCGATCAAATCCCAAGTAAGCTTGTCAATTTGTTCTTTAAGTTTATCCTTATTTCGTTTGTGATAGGCGGCGAATATATCTTCGTGGAGCTTTAACAGCTTTTCTGCTTTGGATTGAATGTCAGTCTTGCCTAATAGGGATAAATTGTTTCCCGTTTCCTCCGATTGGTTATCAAGGGCATCCAGTTGCTTTTTTACTTCCTTAAGATGCTTATCTAATTCAAATTTCTTTGACGGCGTTAGCTTCCCGATACGATGCAAACTAATATAATGGTGCTGCAGTTTATTTTGCGTTTCCTGGAGCTGTTTCTTGATAGCTTCCTTATCCTCTGCCTTAGCAAAGAATCGTTCATCAATCAACTTAATACCTTCGTATTCCTCCAGAAGGCTATTACCCTGCATGATCTTGTAATCGAGGTTTGGCAACGGTTTTATCTGGCGATAGTCGTCTTCGTCAACAATCATGGAAAGCCAGAGACGCAATTTAGCAATTTCAACGGCGCCAAGATCAATGTCCACTCCGTATAGTGAACTCTGTATGGCGTGGCGCTTTAAGTCGTAAGCAGATCGGTCTTCAGAATCGCTCAACAACCCTGTTAAGACGGAGCGGGTGCGAATTACTTCGGTCATCATGCCGACCAGAAAAGCGCCGGAGCCGACAGCTGGATCACAAACCCTTATTTCGGCCAGCTTCCGGTCAATCGAGTCAGCATGGTCTCGTATCGAAGCAGGGAGTTTGAATGAATAGTCAGGTGTTTCCTTCCCCTTTTCAAGCACTTGGATGTCATTGTCAACCGCGGTCTCGCCGTGCTTCACCAGGGTTTCAATATCATCATGGTTGACAACGTCATCAAGTTCAGTCGCCAGATAGTTTATGAGGCTCTCCTGACACATGTAATGAACAATTTCACGCGGTGTATAATAGGTCCCCTTTGATTTGCGATCCTTTACCTCAAGAAGGTTTTCAAAAACCTTGCCCAGCATTTCCGGGTCAACCGCAACCTCTTTCTCAAGCGGTTCGTCTTCCTTGACTGTGAAATTGTAGCGGTCAAAAACGTCTAAGATGCCGGTACCAATGTCGCCCTGTTTCGTCTTTTCTTTATTCGAGAATAGCTCATTCGGCAGGAATATATCGGTATGAACCCAATCATAGTTGTTGATAGGGTCAAACAGGCCGCCATTCAGAAATGGGACCTTACATCTAAATTTGCTGTAATAATCAGCTTCACGTTCGGAGGCAAGGGCTTCATAGAATAGCGGTTCCAGCATGTCGTTGAAGAAATTATCGTAATCGGCCAGTTTACGATCATAGAGCAATCTGAGGAAATTCTTCGGGCCAGTTCCCCAGACCGCGTTTCTGGCCACGCCAAACCAGCCTTTTTTTTGCAGAAAGTAAAGAAAAACTATCTGGCCGAGCAGCTTCTTGGCAAAGTCAACGGTTTCCACGCCCTTCGATTCGAAATCGGCTTTTATGTCTTTATCTTTTTTGACAAGCTTATCCAAAGCCTCTTTAATTTCGAGAAATAGCTCGCGGTATTTCTCAAAGAACTCCTTAGTGACCTTTTCTACGCCGAATCGACATTCAATTTCCTTGAGTGTGGGATTATGATCGACATCCTCAAGTATGGGCAGCAACTGGCTTTGGGCGGTGTGGCTATTTTCATTCTTGCCGACCAGGAATGAATACCGCTTGGCGGGCGTGAACTCCTCTTTTGCTCTTACTCGCCCTTTGTCAGTCGTCTCGATCTTATATTCCATTTTGACAAATGAAAAACGCCAGTCTTCCTCGTCCGGGGAAACAAATGCCACCAGCGCGGCATCTTTCAATTCTCCGCCGCGGCTGCCCTTGAGGTACTTGGCAACAAATTGTCTCTGGGTCGTTCTGGCCCGATCCAGCGACGTGGCGCGTTTAAGATGGACGACTAATATATCTGCCTTATTACCTTCCTGGTCAGTATACTTCCCGATTCGCTCAAGGGATTCAACTCTGTTCTTGAAATCATCAAAAATGAGATTGCCCCGATAAGTGAATGGGGCTTCCTCGATACGATTAAGAAGCTCCTTGATAAAGATCCCAAACTGTCGCTTATCAAACGGCCTTTCGAATGTTTCTTGAATTAGTTTTCTTGCGCCTTCTTTTTGCATGTTAGTCGCCTATAAAATACTCGGACAATATGACCTCTCGCGGGCCGCCGACCCTTGCCGATGATTCGGCCAGGTGGCTCTGGAGGAATTTAGCCGGAATGTTTTTCTGCAATATACCAAGCATCTTAAGCGGATTCAGCCCTTCCTTGACCGCGGCGTTCATTTCCTGTAATACAGTCTTGGCCGTCTGCTTTGGAAGTCCGCCTTCCTCAAGCTGAATTGCCACTTTACGAATGTACTCTTCCTGTTCCTCGGTAAATTGGCGGAAATCCCTTATAGCCCGTAGTATCTTCAGTAGCTGGGTTGCGGTATCCCTTCCACCTTTGAACTTGGTCTCCGGCAAATCATCTGTCGTAGCAAACACAAACGCTTCTTTGTTTTTTTCAAGGAGGTCATAAAAATCTCCACCGAGTTTCTCACGCTTGACCGTAGCTTCCACTTCCAAGGATCCGGCAGCAGAAAGGAAGTCCAACTCTGATGATTGATTCGATCCTTCAACAACAAAGAATTTCTGTAGCTTTCCCTTCCTGAAATAAGTCAAGAGGCGGTTTGGCTTATCAGTACCTTTTCTGGCAGTTCTGGCCTTCTTCGGCAGGCGTTTGATTTGTTCAAAGAGATCGGGATTATTATCGCGGATATCGCGGATAAGCTTCAGATACTTCAGCGTAGTATCAGCCTCTTCGTCCTCGCCGGTAAGCGTTTTGCGCGAAATCAACCGGTCGAATAGTTCGTGGTGCTCTATTGGCTCACCTTCGGTTAAAAGCCTGGCATCCGCGCCGAGTAAGGTGATAAAGGCATGAATTTTGGCCTCGGCGGCTTCCTTGAGCTTGATTTGATCATTTGATTGCTTTGTTGGGAAAAAGTTGAATGTATATATCTTATCAAAGGACGTATCGACCCGGTTTATGCGCCCGACTCGCTGCATCAGGCGCGTCGGATTCCAGGGGATATCGTAATTCACTACGATGTTTGCCCGATGCAGATTGACACCCTCTGAAAGGACCTCGGTAGCAACCAAAATCCGATAGTTGTTCTTGGGGAAACGGGCCCTGGCATCAAAATTCTCAATGACTTTTTCCCTTACATTTGCGCTTGAACCGCCGGTATAGCTCAGTATTTGATCGCCCAGCTTAACTTTCAGGTTTTTAGCCAAATAATCCGCGGTTTCTTTCGATTCGGTAAAAACAATGAGCTTATTATCCTTCAAAACTGCGCGCTTGGTGAGCATCTCGATGAATTTTAGTAGCTTTGGGTCCCGTTTCACTTCAGCCCATAACGACTTGATTTTCTTTAGTAGCTCGAGGTCATGTGCTAAATCCTGGCGAAATGTCTTTTCGAAGTCTGTGGCATCGTATTTTTCCGCTTTGCCCTCGTCGATTAGCTCCAGTACCCGCTCATCTTCACCGTTATCCAGCAGTTCAAAGATCTTATTCGAATATTCCTTGCTGACATAAACAGCGCCCTTGTCATACTGGTCGATGAAGGATTCGTAGGAAGCTATGAACCGATCAATCGTATTGCGGAAGGCAAAAAAACTGCTTTCGAGCCGTTTGACCAAGAGGATCTTCATGAACCGGCCCATGTTCCTCTGCGCCAATTGCTCAGGTTGCTCCACGCTGCCTTTGTAGTACAGCAGAGGGGTATACCTGGCGTACTTAAAGCTCTGAGCGACAAGATGGATGGTTTCGTTGAATATCCTGTCCTCGTCCACATTCAATTCATAATAAGCCGGCTCGGGATCAATAACTTCCGGGAATTTCAAACCCTGTTTGCTTAAATCATCCGGAAAGTAATCTTCAATTTCCTTTCTGGTTCTCCGCACCATTAGGTATTTGAGTACCTTGTCCCGTATTTCCCGGGCATTTTCCTTGGTGACTTGGATATATTTGCCGTGGTCCTTCTGGCGGTCAAGGTCCTTAAGTCTATTGGCAAGCCTGCTAAAGAAGCTCTCTAAATCCGGTAATCCAGGGATTGTGCTCTTTTTTGATTTTTGGAAGAGCTTTATCTGACTAAGAATATCTTTCGGCGAATTATTAAAGGGCGTGGCAGTAACCAATATGACGCGTTTGCCCCGGCATATCTCTGCCAGCTTCTCGTACGTGATATTGGTCTCCGTACGGAATCGATGAGCTTCGTCTATAATAATATTTGTGTACTTATCCGTACCTCGCCTAATGAGGGCATCCAATTTACCTAAAGATTCATAATCGGCGCTCACCCGAAAATCGGAAAAAACATTGGGCCAGGAACCGGGATTATCTTTTTCGAGCAAGACAGGCGGTGCCGCGACCAACGTCCGGCCGTCAAGCTGGCTGGCCAGAATCGCGGCCATGTAGGTTTTCCCAAGGCCCACAACATCGGAGATAAATACGCCGCCGTACTCCTCAAGGATCTTCTTAGCGTTTAAGACCGCCTGCTCCTGGTATTCAAGGCGCTTGAATTCGACAGGGACGTATTTGAAGAACACCTCTTCCACCTGACTGATTTCATCCTTGAAGTATTCGTATAGAAATTTCAAGTATAGCTGATAGGGCGTGATTGTGTCATTGAGCCACGTGCGGGTTTGAATGGTTTCAATGTATTTATCTTTTACCTCAACTGCATCGCGCCAGAGTTTTTCGAACTGCTCTTTAGCGTAATTGTAATCGCTCGGGTCTTTCAGCTCGACGTTGAATTCAAGGTTATCAATGAGGCCGGCATGGGTGAAATTGCTGGAGCCGGTGATGACACGACCTATGTCCCTATCGCCCTCGACAAAGGTCATAATATACAGCTTGGCATGTATGTTCTCTTCGGGATACGCTCTGATTTCAAGCTTTCCTGATCGCAGCCATTCGAGAAATTTATGAACGCCGGTTTCGATTTCCTTCTTGTCCTCTGAAATCCCTAATTCCTCGGAAACGGCATTCCCGAAGTGCTCCTTTGCTTCCGCATGAGAAAACGGTAACGATTCCTGTTTGGCGTTGTTGATCAGGTCAACGGTCTGCCTGCCGGTGCCGATACCGATGAGGATGCGTATCTTCTCAGTGTTCTCAAGCGATTTGTATAAAGCATGGAAACCGCTGGTGAAAAAATAGCCGACCAGGACATCAAAAAACCGCGTGTCTTTTATTAGAACATTGAAGCGATCGAGCAGTCTGCGATTTTTTTCGTTGGTGATGAATGTGAGATCAGTTTGCATATTGTCAATTCAAATTTATTGAATGAGGCCTTTTAGAATTCCTTTCAATTCATTTGTCACAATCCCAAAACTGGTAAGATTCGACACCTGATGTGCCAGCCCGCGCTCCCAATATCTGGCTGCCTCCTCAATTCGCTCCGGCTGGAAAAAATCATCGACCCGCGGTGCAGCTATGCTCTTATCCTGGCACTTTTTCCGCATAATTTCAACCATAAGTTTGGCTGAGAAATCTTTCCCATAATCCCTTAGAAGAATCCAGACGTCATAGTAGTCCCGGCTCTTGCCACGCTGGAGAATGCTTCTTAGCTTTTCCGCTATGTTCTCTTCAAGGCTATAGGTCATTATTTCAGCGTCAATGTCATCGTTATAGGATTTGAACACTCTTTTTTTGACGGGGACTTGATAGACTTTCTCGTCAAATGAAATGTCCACGCGAATGTTATTTTTCTGTCCACTGGCTTTCCGCAGAGGGCCGTCATAGGCCAGTTTCAGCTGAACGGTTATCAGATCGCTGCCTGCCTTTGGGTACTGCGAATATTCCATGACTCGCATGGGAACACCGAATAGCTCCGTTTCATGCTCGACAGCCTTTTGGAATAACGATTTTATTCCCTTTGGCTTCAGCTTATCGGTGGCCGTGAGATCGATATCCTCCGAAAACCGCCACTCTGGATAGAAGCATTTCTTAAGAGCGGTGCCGCCTTTGAAGACAAAGACCTTCTGGAATTCATCATCTTGCGATAAGGCCATGAGAGCTTTCGAGAGGACGTAATCCTTCTCGACAATGCCGGGGTCAATCTTGGCCTGGGCGGCGATGGTTTTGATTTGGGCGGGATCAATCATAAATCAGTGGGTTTTCCATTCGGTTAGGTTGGCGGGATTGACGTTGATGTACAGATTCCATCCCTTTGATATTTCCGCTGACTTGATTTCCTTGGATGGATCCAGGGTCATAATTCCGGGGCTTACGTATTTCTTTAGCTCGTTAATGAACCTTGGCTTGTCGATTTTAAGAATGCCCATCAGATATCCGAGGCGCTTGATAATTGTACGGTTTTTCATCCTGAGGGCGTATTCAAGTAGCTTAGAATAATCAAAAGCATCCCTGCCATTCCACAGGCCTTTGGCAATCTCCACGATTTCGCCGGCATACCTGGGCTGATCCAGGCAATCAACAATAGTTTTTTCTTTCTCGGCGACAGCCACTTTCTGGTTGCCCACCCACTGTTCTGAATAGCCAAAAAAGCGTTCAGTTCTGAGCCGAACGAATTTGAATGTAGTACCCTGAACTGAAAGCGAACGCTTGAGTTTTGTCGTCGCTATAAATATGGTCTTTGAAGGCTGTTCTGTCCAGCCGTAAAACGATAGGGCTGTCCAATAACTGAGGTAATACGGCTTGACCAACTGTGAAGCGATGATAATACCCTCTTCCGTGTAGGTTCCGGCGCTCCAGGCCTCAGGCGGGATTAGTAGATACTTGCCCTTTTCGATGCGCAGGAGCTTTTTCTTGGCCAAGAGCCGTAGCACCATGTCAGAGGCCGATACCCTTGAGATATTGAGCATTTCGGCAGCCTCCGCAACTGTAAACACCCGCAGCCCCTTACCGCTGACCGCCGCTATCAAAGACGCTTCTTTGGAGCCTAATCCTGTCATATTAGTTTGAGTTAAGATTCCTGTTCTCCACACAGGGATAATACACCGATATTATAAGGCATGTCAAGGGGTAAAAGTAAAAAAGAGGGCCGGATTGAAAGTTAATCCTGACCCTCTTGTCGTGTGTTTTGCCCTAAGTCCTATTTTCGCCGTCCTGTCGATATGGGGAAGATTCCGTGAACACATGGCCTGACCCCAAGATGTCCTCCGATCAATAGAAGCATTATCGCCTACGGAGTTCCGGTGTCCCGTACTCTGGCAACTTCGTTTCGGGAGAGCCTTGGTAGCAGATCTTCCTGTGCATTATTTGCCAAAGAGAACGCACTACTGCCCTGCACAACGGATGGCCGTCTTCACGAGTTTCGCCCCGTGGGCAATGGCTGAATTGCTGAAGTCTCAATGAAAGGATTTTGGCTCTTGCCAGTTTGAGCACTTCTCTTGTATATATCGTTGGTAAGTATATCTGATGAGGCAAAAGCGTCGACTGAAGAGGTGCTTGAAATGAAGGAATTGAGCGCTACAGACATAGCGAACTTTGAATTTAAAACCGTCGAAATCTCTAAGATCAAAGCCAATCCGCAGAATCCCCGAGGCATTCCCATTAGAGAAAAGGACCAGAAGTTCGCCCTGTTGAAAGACTCTATTGCACAATTCGGCATTCTTGTGCCGTTGGTCGTGAGCCCGGAAAATGACCATTATAAGTTGATTGACGGAGAGAGGAGATTCCTGGCAGCAAAGGATTTGGGCTTGAAAGATGTACCAGCGTATGTAGCATCGAAGACCTTGGCGGATAAAGACATTCTCTTGCGGATGTTTCACATCCATCACAATCGTGAGCAATGGGAACCGATCCCACAGTGTGGGGCCCTGGAGGCGCGATATAATCAAATAGCCGAGAGGAAGGCAATTCAAAAGCTAAGCACCGATGAGGCAAAAGTCCAGGCTATAGCAAAAGCTCTTGCAGATGAAATAGGAATAGAATTGAATCTGGCGCGCGACAGGGTACTTTTCTTAAGATGGCCTTCCGATATAAAAGAGAGACTTTATCGAAATCCTAATAAGGATTACCTGTACATAAATGAAATTGAGAAACATATCATCTTGCCTGCTCTGGCAAATTATCCTGAATACTTTCAGAGAGTCTCTGTTGATGAAGTCAGACGATTTCTTTACAAAAAGCTATTGGCAAAAGTGGTGGGCAAGAAGATCAGCGTCCGTGATGCCGTCCCAATTGTCCGGTTTGAAACTCATAAGCCCACCGAGAAGAAAAAGGTGCTCAGGATATTTGATGAATTAGTCAAGGATCCGAAAATGACATTTCAGGATGCACGAGACGAGTTTTTCAGAGAATTCCCAAATGCCAGAACAATTTCACCTCCGTCTCCTCGGAAGCTATTGACTTTATTGATAACAGTCCAACAATCCATCGAGGTCTTTGACATCAATTCCTTCAAAACCAGTGTTAAGAGAGCAAAAGCAGGCCGAAGAGATGTGGTGAAGGCCCTCGAAAAATTGGTCGAAGCTCTTCAAGAACTTAAAGAGCGTATCTCAAGATAGAGGCGGAAGCTCGCTTGGAAAGCATGTCCACGAAGGCGTTACAGGATATTGTAAGTGAAGCCCTCCCAGGAAAAACGCTGAGCAGCATCAGCAATTTGCCTGGTGACATTGAAAGTCCTTGGAGGGTTCAGGATTCAGAAAACATCAAGTGGGCAATCTATTTAGTCAATAGCAAGCACTGGCCGAAAACTGTTGAACATGCGATCCGCACGTTAAATCGGTTATCGATTGCAAAGCCATGTTTGCTTCTCCCCAGGAACGATTCTGTCGAGATTGTGGCGGAACAGTTCCTGAAGTTGCACGTGCCTATTATCGTGCGCGTTGGTGGTCGCGGGTGTCTGTTAGAGCCGCCCGAGATCAAGAAACCTAGACAAAGCAGGACAAGATTTCCATCACGCATTTCACCTCAGATAATCCAAGAGTGCTCTCAATCCAAAACCTTTGGGGGTCCGCTGACAGAGTTGCTTAAGGGGACATGGCAGAAATATCATAGGCAATCGAGCAGTTGGACCGACGACAAAGAGCAACAAGTACTAGGTGACTTTTTTACGAGATTCGTGGTATTAAACGGACTAAGCATTACTAAGAATTCTGCACAGATTGTCCTCCGTAAACTCGAGCAAAGTGGGTTCGGAGGAAGAAGAGATCACTTTTTTCATTCTTTTCAAATATTCTTCCTGGGTCTTTGGGTCTTGGCGAAAGCATCCCAATACGTGAAGATATGGAATCAAATCTCAAGACAGAATTGGGCGTTATCACCTGAATTTGTCTGGTTTCTTGTTGCCATGTGGCACGACGTCGGTTACGGTTTTCATTTCCTAGAGAAACTTGAAGGTGACCTCCTGGGAATAGAACCGGTCAGCACAAGGCAGGAGCTTCGTTCATCCTATCTTGAATCTCCAGCGGTTCAAGATGGATTGAGAGAAATCTCTTCTCTCCAGGAACATTTGTTGAAAAAACGTCCGGAAACCGCTTGGTCACCGCCGTCTGCGAAAGGTAGTCCAACCAAACTGGAACGCCTGCTGAGGGTCGCCTTTGAAGAGGATCTGCTGGACGGGCATGGAGCCGCAAGCGCTCTTCGCCTTTACACCGATATGCGGAGCTTCATTGACAAGTGTGCCGTACAGACAAAAAGAAATGTATTATGGCAATCCGCTTTGATTGCTTCTGCATCCATTCCCTATCATGACTGGCATTTCCGTTCACATGTACGCGATTGCTGTGGCCGCTGCAAATTGCCAGCACCTACTATGCCTTTTTCAGCCCTGCTAACATTTATTGATAGCCTTCAAGAAGACAGTCGCGATTTTCAACGTTCTGGTGTTTCATCGCATTTTCTCTGGGAGTTAAGCGTCGAAAATGGGGTCATTTTACCTGATATTGATAGTGCTGCTTTGGATGCCAAGACCTTAATATGGAAAATGATTGAAGCCAGAGATGTGAAAATGACTCTGGAGATGGCCAATAATTCTCTTCAATTTGAGTATCCTAAATGGATCCTCGGCATCCAAAGGTAAGGACATGTTGTTGAGAGATATCAGCCCACTACGATTCCCTGGCTCCAAGCAAGAGCTGGTCCCTTATATTCTGAATGTATTGGAGTACAATGAAATCAAACCTGATGTTTTGGTCGAGCCATTCGTTGGTGGAGGAAGCGTGTTTCTTAATATGCTCGCAAATAAAACGATCGAAAAAGCAATCATAGCCGACAAAGATCCTCTCATTTATAGCTTTTGGAAGGTGCTGTTTTCTGACCCAGGTTGTCTCATTGGATTCGTTCGAAAAATTCAGGTGAACCTGAAGAATTTCTACAAATATAAAGAAATCTCCAGGAACTATCAGGATTACGGACCGGTCGCGCTCGCCAAATCGTGCATCTTCCTTAACAGAACAAGCTTTTCTGGCCTTCTGACTGACAAGGTTGGCCCATTAGGCGGGAAATACCAAAAAAGTGCTTATCCCATCGATTGTAGATTCTGTAGGGATACTTTGGCAAAGAGGATTTTGTCCGCGGCGACATTTTCCGAAAAGGTCATAGTTCTTCAATGTGACTGGAAAGAGACAGTGGATTTTGCTCTCCAGTGGAAAAGCAAAAGGAAAAAACCATATAGACTGCTATTCTATCTCGACCCACCTTTTTACCTAAAAGCTGCAGATCTATACCGATTTCACTTTACTGAAGACGAGCATAGACGGCTATCCAAAAACCTGATGTCCTTAAGAGAAGACTGGATCCTAAGTTACGATAATGCAAAAACAATAAGAACACTGTATTCACAGCCCGGATATATGAGAGTAAATATTCAGTTACCATATTCTCTCAACTCCCATGCAAAGCGATTGCAGAAGGAACTCTTCATCACGCCTTTGAAAATTCCCAGAAGGAATTCCGCGACCTGGAGATGAAAAAAAAGACTGCAGAAAGTACTACTCGATGTCTCAGTGAATCGCTTTTCTGGCAAGAGTAACTCGGGGATGGAGTTCCACACTCTTGAGTTAGATCTGCAGTGAAGACTCGAGAATTCTGAATCGATACCGAACAATATGATTACTCTTTACATCAC
>Ga0315293_10000728_pt1 | contig 30957 bp, 40 predicted proteins | sample YL17G13_20_MG_FD_203071 | JGI IMG/M metagenome (GOLD analysis project Ga0315293, IMG submission 203071) | Sediment microbial communities from Yellowstone Lake, YNP, Wyoming, USA - YL17G13_20 | ecosystem: Environmental > Aquatic > Freshwater > Lake > Sediment | place: USA: Wyoming | collected... | reverse complement strand
AACGGAACAAAGGTGGAAAAAGTGAAAGTCGGATTATTAGGTAAAAAAATAGGAATGACCCAGGTTTTCAGCGAAGAGGGGATGTTTATACCCGTTACTGTTATTGAAGCTGGGCCGTGCACAGTGCTGGATGTTTCCGAGAAGAAGGTAAGGCTTGGTTTCGGAGAGAAGAAAGAAAAGCATACTCCTAGACCCCAATTAGGATTTTATAAGAAGATAAACCAAAAACCCAGCGTATTTGTAAAAGAAATACCTTTCGATGCAAAGGATAAGGTAAACGTGGGGCAGCAGATAACCGTAGATATATTTAAAGAAAAAGATTTTGTAGATGTAGTAGGGACTTCTATAGGAAGAGGATTTCAGGGTGTTGTGAAGCGCCATCATTTCAAAGGAGGCCCAGGAGGCCACGGATCAATGTTTCACCGCGCGCCTGGAGGTATAGGGTCTCAGGCAGGCGGAAGAGGATGCCGCAAGGGCGTTCACAAAGGGAAGAGATTTCCGGGCCATATGGGCAACGAAAGAAAAACCATGCAGAGCCTTGAGATAATAAAGGTATTGAAAGAAAAGAATATATTATTAATAAAAGGGGCAGTGCCTGGTTGCCGCAACGGATACCTAGAGATCAAAACAGCTAAAAAACGATAGACAGATACCGCGCTCTTGCGCGCGCGGAATATATAGACTATGGTAAAAGAAAAAAAAGAAACAAAAATTGACAACACTGAAGCGCCGGTAGTAGACGTTTATAGTCTTTCAGGTAAAAAGGTCGATAAATTTAAGCTTAATCCTGATGTGTTTAACGCAAAAGTTAACAAGCCGCTTCTTCATGAAATAATACAGATGTACAGGGCTAACGAGAGGCAGGGCAATGCGGCTACAAAAACAAAAGGGCTTGTAAGGGGCGGAGGCAAAAAACCATGGAGACAGAAAGGCACAGGAAGGGCAAGGGCAGGCTCTATAAGATCGCCTTTGTGGAGACATGGCGGCACCATATTTGGGCCTCTCGCGAGGGATTTTGGATACGATATGCCTAAGAAGACAAAGAGCATAGCCCTTATATCAAGCCTTAGCGCGAAATTAAAAGATGACGAAATATTTGTCCTTGAAAAAGATCCTGAATTAAAAGAGCCCCGGACGAGTGAAGTCGTAAAGATCCTCTCGTCTCTTAAGGTATACGGGAACAGGGTGTTGTTTTTATACGCGAACACCAGCGAGAATTTTATAAAATCCTGCAGAAATATAAAAAATGTGACGTTTAAACGTTCCGTTGACTTTAATACATATGATGTGCTGTCAAATTCAAAGATTTTGTTTTCAAGAGAAACTCACGACGCTATTGTAAAAAGGTTGACCCTTGACACGTAAGCGATGATATGTAAAATGCGCCTCTTACGTGTCAAGGGTTAATTCGCACAAACAAAGGAGCGACTCGTAAAAGATGCAGTTACGAAAATCTCTGATTTTCGTAACTGCAGTGCTCATTAAAAATGAAAACATCATATGACATAATAAAGCATATAATCAGGACTGAAAAAGGTTCCGGGATGCTGACCGAGAATAAATATATTTTCCATGTCGCAAGCGACGCAAACAAAATTCAAATAAAACAGGCAGTGGAAGAGATATATAACGTTACGGTTAAGAAGGTAAATACGCTTAAGTCGCACGGCAAATGGAGGCGCGTAAGATATAAAGAAGGTAAAACCCCCGATTGGAAAAAGGCGGTAGTCACGCTTAAGCAGGGCGACAAGATAGAAATAGCTACGACTTAAATTCGCGCATTGACTTATGTTCACTCGCTTCGCTCGTTCCATAAGTCAAGCGCTCATTAAATGGGCATAAAACAATATAAACCAAGGTCTCCGGGATTGCGATGGACAGCTCTTTCTGATTTTAAAGAGATTACTGCGGGTAAGCCTGAAAAGTCTTTGACGGAATCTATAAAGAAAACAGGCGGCAGGAATTTTCAAGGCAGGGTTACGTCCAGATGGATAGGCGGAGGCCACAAGAGAAGATACAGAATAATAGACTTCAAAAGAAACAAGTTTGATAAACCCGGAAAGGTTTTGTCTATAGAATACGATCCAAACAGGTCTTCAAGGATAGCGCTCATTAAATATGAGGACAATGATAAGAGCTATATACTCTGGCCGAATGGATTAAATGTGGGCGATACCGTTATATCCAGCATGTCCGAGGTAGAGATAAAACCGGGCAATGCCATGACGCTTAGAAATATACCGCCGGGCATTCCTATACATAATCTGGAATTTAAAAAAGGCACGGGCGGGAAGATTGTAAGAAGCGCAGGTTCTTCGGCGCAGATACTCGCGAAAGAAAATTTATACGCGCACGTAAAAATGCCTTCCGGAGAAGTCAGGATTGTAAGCCTGGATTGCATGGCTACAATAGGACAGCTCGGCAACATAGACCATGACGCTATTTCTCTGGGCAAGGCAGGAAGGTCGAGATGGCTTGGCCGCATGCCCAGGGTAAGAGGAGTGGCGATGAACCCGGTTGACCATCCGATGGGCGGAGGAGAAGGAAAATCTTCTGGCGGCAGGCATCCGTGTTCTCCGTGGGGGATGATAGCAAAAGGGTTTAAAACCAGAAAGAAAAAACAGTCTGATAAATATATTATAAAGAGACGTAAAAGCCAGATAGTGACAGCGTAAAAAAGAGGAGCAAGATGAGCAGGTCGTTAAAAAAAGGTCCGTTTGTAGACGAAAAATTATTAAGGGTTGTGAAAGAGATACAGGCAAGAGGGGACAGAAAACCCATAAAGACGTGGTCTCGCCGCTCAACCATAGTCCCTGATTTTGTGGGAGCGACTATAGCCATTTATAACGGCAGGAAATTCATACCTGTTTTTATAACCGAGAACATGGTTGGTCATAAACTGGGCGAGTTTTCGCCTACCAGGCTATTTAAGAGACACGGCGCTCACACTGAACAATCTATGGATAAGACATAAGTGAGGACATGACTTACAGAGCACGCAGTGCGATGTAAGTCATAAGTCCGAACTTCCCCATCCCAAATCTAAGTGTTAGTTATAAAAGATTCATGCAGATTTGGGACGGGGTTAATTCGCACAGTGACTTATGTTCGCTCGTTTCACTCGCTCCATAAGTCACGTGCTCATTAAAAATGATTACAAAGGCTAGTGCAAGATATATAAGGATTTCGCCCCGCAAGACTAGAAAAGTCTTGGATTTGGTAAGAGGCATGAGCGTAGTCAAAGCAGAAGCGCTTTTGAGCCATCTCTCCAAGAGGCCGTGTCTTTACATAAAAAGGGTTTTAAAATCAGCGGTGGACAGCGCGGATAAGCTTTTTCACATACCCGCGTCAAGCCTGTATATTTCTCTTATTAAAGCAGACCAGGGGCCTCTGATTAAAAGATTCAAAGCTGCTTCAATGGGGCGCGCCGGAGAGTTTTTACACAGGACGTCCCATATCATAATTGAACTTGATAAAATTAAAGTTCCTGAGAAAAAGGTTATCGCAGATTCGGATAAGACAGAAAAGAAAACAGCTAAAAGAAAGTTAAAAAGCGCCCCTGTAGCGGGACAATCTGAACATAAAACAGAATCCAAGCGCAAAGTAAAAGCAAAGGAGAAATAAACTTTGGGACAAAAAGTACATCCGTATAGTTTCAGGCTGGGTTATATAAGAGACTGGAATTCCAGATGGTTTGCCAAGAACAAGGATTTCGGCAGGCTTCTTGTGGAAGACGCCAAGATACGCAAGCATATAAAAAAGAATTTAATGCAGGCAGCCGTAGCTAAAATAGAGATAGAAAGAGCTTCTAACAGGGTCAGGATAATAATACACAGCGGCAGACCGGGCGTAATAATAGGAAGAAAAGGCGCTGAGATAGACAGGCTCAGAGACGATCTCAAGGGGATAGTTGATAAGGAGCTGCAGATTGACATAAAGGAAATAAAAGAACCCGCGATCTGCGCCCAGCTCGTAGCGGAAAACATCGCGTTTCAAATGGAGAAAAGAGTGGGATTCAGAAGGGCGATGAAAAAGGCCATGCAGCAGGCTATGACAAACGGAGCTCAGGGAATAAAGATACGATGCGCGGGCAGGCTGGACGGAGCTGAAATAGCAAGGGCAGAAAAATACATGGAAGGAAAGGTGCCTTTACAGACCATAAAGGCAGATATAGATTACGGATTCAGCGAAGCGCATACCGTGTATGGTTTGATAGGCGTTAAGGTGTGGATATGCCTGGGAGAAATAATTGTAAAAAGAGGCCATCTTGTGCCTATGGGCAAACCAGAGGAAGACGCAGGGCAGGCCCCATACCACGAGGGTACGGGGCAGGCAAAGGGCAACAAAGACGAAGTTAAAAAGTAACGGGAGAATTAGCTGTGTTAATGCCCAAGAGAGTAAAATTTAGAAAATATCAGAGAGGAAGGCGCAAGGGCATTTCTTTCAAAGGCTCGGATATATCTTTCGGTGAATATGGTTTACAGGCCATAGATAACGGGTGGCTTACGAATATTCAAATAGAGGCGTGCAGGGTCTGCGTAATGAGAAGCTTGAAGGGGACAGGCAAGCTATGGATAAGGGCTTTTCCTGATAAGTCAGTTACGAAGAAAGCTGCCGAGACAAGAATGGGTAAAGGCAAAGGCATGCCTTTATTCTGGGTTAGTGTGGTTAAAAGAGGAAGAATGATTTTTGAACTGGGCGGAGTCGCGGAAGAGATAGCAAAGGAATCAATGAGGTTTGCGGCGTCTAAGCTGCCGTTCAAGACAAGGTTTGTTTCAAGAAAGAAACATTGAGGCCATACATGCTAAACGTACCCGATTTAAGAACTCTATCAAGACAGGAATTGGATGATAAAATAATAGCGCTTAAAAAGTCTTTATTTGAAATGGTTTCCCAGAAAGAGACCGGCCGCATAGAAAGGCCCAGCGGCATAAAAAAAACAAGGCGGGATATCGCGAGGATATTGACTGTTTTAAGCGAAATGAAGCAGGGGAAGGATAAATAAAAATATGGAAGCCAGACCAAGACGCAAACATAAGATCGGGATAGTCGTGAGCGATTCAATGGAGAAGACTATTGTGGTCAGGATAGACAGGTCCGCAAAACACCCTGTTTACGGCCGTATCATGTCTAAATCTACCAAGGTTATGGCGCATGATGAAAAAAAAGAAGCAAAGGTCGGAGATAAGGTAAGTATTGAAGAAACGAGGCCGCTGTCCAAAAACAAAAGATGGCGTCTGATTGAGGTCTTAAAATGATCAGGATGCGGACAATATTAGACGTAGCGGATAATACAGGGGCAAAAAGAGCTTCGTGTATCGGTGTAATCGGCAGGCAGGGTAGAGCGCTTGCAGAAGTAGGCGACATAATAACCGCTAATATAAAGGAAGCGTCTCCTGATGGAATAGTAAAAGCAGGCGAGGTTGTAAGGGGAGTGATAGTAAGGACAATCTATCCTCTTAGAAGGCCTGACGGGTCGTATTTGAGATTTGATTCCAATGCGATAGTTATAATTGACGCGCAGCTTAATCCCAGGGGCACAAGAATTTTCGGGCCTGTTGCAAGGGAGTTAAGAGACAAAAACTTCATGAAGATTATTTCTTTGGCGCCAGAGGTAATATAGGCTAATGCCCACCTGACAGGTGGACAAAAGGTTAAACTTATGGCTAATATAAGGAAAAACGATATAGTAAAAATATTAGCAGGGAGAGACAACGGAAAAACAGGAAAGGTTTTGACTGTTTTCCCGAAAAAAATGAAAGCGCTGGTTCAGGGCATTAATATGGTCAAAAAGCACAGCCGCAGGAAAAGCAATGACCAGCAGGGCGGAATTATCCATAAAGAGAGCTCTATAGATATCTCAAATTTGATGGTAATCTGCCAGAAGTGTTCCAAGGCTGTGAGGATAGGTTCTAGCAAGCTTTCAGACGGCACCAAGGTAAGGATTTGCAAGAAATGCAAGGAAATCATATGACACCAAGAATGTTAGACCGCTACAGGAAGGCAATTGTCCCGGAATTATCCAAGAAATTTGGCTACAAGAATGCTATGCAGGCCCCCAGGTTGAAGAAAATAGTTATAAATATGGGGATAGGAGCAGGCGCTCAGGATATAAAATTCGTTGAACAGGCAATGGCGGATATGGGAGCTATAGCCGGTCAGAAACCTGTTATAACCAGAGCAAAGAAGGCGATAGCAAACTTTAAAATAAGACAAGGCCTTCCCATAGGATGCAAAGTAACGCTGAGAAGAAACAGGATGTATGAATTTATGGACAGGCTTTTAAACGTAGCATTGCCCAGGATACGGGATTTCAGAGGCATGTCACCTGATTCCTTTGACGAGCGGGGTAATTACTCTATAGGCATAAAAGAGCAGTCAATATTTCCGGAGATAGACGTTGATAGAGTCCAGAAGATACAGGGCATGGACATCATAATGAACATAAAGTCAAAATCCAAAGAAGAATCGTACGAGTTACTGAAATTGTTCGGCATGCCGTTTGTAGCGAAGTAACTAAAAGGAGGTTGATTTACGGCAGATGCCGTGAATCAAGTGCTCATTTATGGCAAAAGAATGCTTGATAGCAAAACAAAAAAGAACGCCTAAATTCAAAGTGAGAAAATACAATAGATGCAAATTGTGCGGCAGGCCGCGCGCATTTTTGAGAAAATTCCAGATCTGCCGTTTGTGCTTCAGGGAAATGGCGTCACGCGGAGACATACCGGGCGTAACGAAAGCAAGTTGGTAAGTGAGGACATGATTTACGGAGCACGAAGGACGACGTAAATCATAAGTCCGAACTTCCCCATCCCAAATCTAAGTGTTAGTTATAAAAGATTCACGCAGATTTGGAACGGGGTTAATTCGCACAGCAATTTACGTTCACTTCATTCCGTAAATTGCGTGCTCATTAAAGGGAGAAAAATACATGAATCTTACGGATCCGATAAGTAATGCGTTGACAGTAATCAGAAACGGGAGCATGGCAAGGAAAATAAAGGTGGACATTCAGTTTTCCAAGATATCCGAAGAGATATTGAATATACTTAAAAGAGAGAAATACATAAAGGATTTTAAATTTATAGACGACAAAAAACAAGGCGCGTTAAGGGTTTATTTAAAATACACGAGCGACGAAGAGCCTGTTATAAAAGGCCTTAGCAGGATATCTAAGCCGAGCCTTAGGATCTACGTGAAAAAAGACAGGATTCCGAAGGTTTTTGGAGGGCTTGGCATAGCTATTTTATCTACGTCCAGAGGCATTGTAACAGATACGCAGGCGAGCGAAATGCAGGCAGGCGGAGAGGTACTTTGTTATATATGGTAAGTTCGCACAAATATAGAGGAGGTTGTTTTATGGCATTTGCCGTAAAACAAGTGCTCATTAATGTCATTAATAGGCAAAAAACCAATACCTATTCCGGATAAGGTAAAAATAAAGATAGAATCTGGAAAAATTTTTGTAGAAGGCCCGAAGGGCAAATTGGATTGGAACCTGCCTTCTGAAGTAGAGGCGCAGGTTAGCGATTCAAGCGTTATTGTCAAGAGATTAAAGGAAGACAAAACCGCGTTTGCCATGCACGGCCTGGCCAGGGCCTGTATAAACAATATGGTAAAGGGCGTGAGCGAAGGCTATATAATAACTCTTGAAATAGTGGGCGTTGGTTATCGCGCTCAGGCAGATGGCAAGAAACTTACTTTAAATTTAGGTTTTTCGCACCAGATAGTTTATCCGATACCTGACGGCATAACAATAAAGGCTCCCCCAAAACCTTCTCATATTATCATAGAAGGCATTGATAAGGCAAAGGTCGGAGAGGCAGCTGCAGAGATACGGGCATTCTTTAAGCCGGAGCCTTATAAAGGCAGGGGCATAAGATATTTAGGAGAGTTTGTCAGAAAGAAAGCCGGCAAGGCAGTCGGAGGCACGGAGAAGTAACATGAAAAAAAAAATCAAAAGCCAATCGGAATCAGGAAGAATAAAAAGGCATTACAGGATACGCAAAAAACTGTCAGGCACAAAAGATGTGCCCAGGCTTATCGTGCATAGAAGCCACGGCAATCTTTATATTCAGTTTATAGATGACACGGCAAGCCACACCATGCTTTCACTTTCCACTAATGACAGTTCTTTTAAAAAAGAATTTACGGCCAAGGGCGGAAATGTGGAGGCTGCCAAGAAAATGGGCGCGTATATCGCGAGAGAGGCGTCTAAAAAAGATATTAAAAAAATCGTATTTGACAGAGGCGGTTATCTATATCACGGCAGGATAAAGGCCCTTGCTGATGCCGCGAGAGAAGCGGGGCTAAAATTTTAAATAACATAGCAGCAAGTTGCTTAGTAATTTGTAAAATTCAGCCATGGAAATGCATCAATTCCTTAGCCAATTTTGCAGATTGCTTTTGCAATCTGCAAAATTCAGAGGCGACTATACATGGCAGAGAAGATTCAGGCAAAAGAAAAACTAATGCGAAAACTTGACGCAGCCCAGGAAGACCAGTATATAGAAAAAGTGATAACCATCAACAGGGTTTCAAAGGTTGTGAAAGGCGGAAAAAGGTTTTCATTTACCGCGCTCATCGCCGTAGGAAACGGCAACGGTACAGTCGGATGCGGTTATGGAAAGGCAAACGATGTCGCAAATGCAATAAGAAAGGCGCTTACCAACGCGAAGAAAAATTTTTTTAAAGTCCCTGTCAGAGGGAAGACGATACCTCACGAGATCATGGGCCACTTTGGGGCGGCAAGGGTCCTTTTAAAACCCGCGCTTGAAGGAACAGGCGTTATCGCGGGAGGATCTGTGCGCGCTATATGCGACGCAGCCGGAATAAAAGACATACTTACAAAATCGCTTGGTTCTGCGAATCCTATAAACGTGACAAAGGCAACGATTGACGGCTTGAAGAGATTAAGATTAGAACGCGATATGTCCGACATGTCGGAAGGTGGAGAATGAAGATACAGGATTTAAGGCCTGCGATAGGCGCAAAAAAAAGAAGAAAGATTGTAGGAAGAGGTCCTGGTTCAGGCCATGGCAAAACTTCCACCAGAGGCCATAAAGGCCAGATGTCCCGTTCCGGCGCGGGAAGGTCTCCGGGTTTTGAAGGCGGGCAGATGCCGCTGATAAGGAAAATACCAAAAAGAGGGTTTAGAAAAAGGCCCGCGCCAGGGCGTTCGATCGTGAATCTGGATGTGTTTTCAAAATTAAAAAAAGAGGCATCCGTAACGCCGGAATTATTAAAGGAAAAGGGCATAATAAAAGGCTCTGTGAATTTTTTAAAGATACTAGGCAAAGGAGAGATAAAAGTCCCTGTGCACGTAAAGGCTCACGCGTTTTCAAAGTCAGCGGAAGAAAAAATAAAAAGCGTCGGCGGAAAATGTGAGATCATAAAATAAATTATGCTCCAGGCATTCATAAATTCTTTTAAGATACCTGATCTTAGAAAAAAGTTATTCATCACGCTTTTACTTTTAGCGATTTACAGGATTGGCGCTTACATACCTACGCCGGGTGTAAACGGCGCGGCTTTAATACAGTTCTTTAACAATGTAGCGAGGTCCCAGGGCGGCGGGCTTTTCGGCATCATGGATATGTTTTCAGGAGGCGCCTTGACGCGCCTTACTATATTCGCTCTCGGTATAATGCCCTACATCTCAGCTTCTATCATACTGCAGCTTCTCGTGACGGTCGTTCCCTATCTTGAGAAACTTTCAAAAGAAGGCGAAGCAGGCAGGCGCAAGATGATACAATATACGCGGTATGGTACGATAGTGCTTTCTATCGTGCAGGCATTTTTTATAAGCATGTGGCTCGAGAGCCCTGCGAGATTTCAGGGCTTGCAGATTGTTGACAATCCCGGCTGGAGCTTTAGATTGCTTACAGTGCTTACTCTTACGACAGGCACTGCTTTTATAATGTGGATAGGGGAGCAGATTCAGGAGTATGGCATAGGAAACGGCATATCTCTTGTAATAACAGCCGGCATTATTTCCAGGTTGCCCACGGCTTTAGAGCAGGTCTTTACATTAATATTTGCTCCTCAAAAAAGTATAATAAAATACCCGTTTTTTACATTGGCATTTATGTCAGCGATAGGCGTTGCCGTAGTGGTAGCCGTCATATTGATTACCCAGGGCCAGAGAAAAATTCCGGTGCAGTACGCTAAAAGGATCGTGGGCAGAAAAGTATACGGCGGACAAAGCACCTATATACCGTTAAGAGTAAATCAGGCAGGTGTTATACCTATAATATTTGCTCAGTCAATAATACTTTTTCCGGCGACAGTAGCCGGTTTTATACCTAATGCCGGGCTTCAGAGGTTCGCGGAAGCTTTGATGAGAGGCCATATTTTATATACCGTTCTTTATAGCGTGCTGATCATATTCTTTGCTTATTTTTACACGGCCATTACCTTTAATCCGGCTGATGTGGCTGATAACATGAAAAAATACGGAGGATTTGTTCCGGGCATAAGGCCGGGCAGGCCAACCGCGGAATATTTTGATTTTATAATGACAAGGATTACTCTTCCTGGCGCAATATTCCTTGCGTTCATAGCTGTTTTTCCTGACATGCTCGGCGCGTGGCTTAAAATACCGTATCTTATAGCCAGTTTTTTTGGCGGCACGGCGCTATTGATAGTAGTCGGAGTAATGCTTGATACCATGAGAGCTGTGGAATCCCAGCTTTTAATGAGGCATTACGAAGGATTCCTGAAGAAGGGGAGAATCAGGGGCAGGAGATAGTCATGAGGATGGTATTGTTAGGCCCTCCGGGAGCAGGGAAGGGGACGCAGGCAGTTATACTTCAGGAGAAAAAAGGATTTTTACATTTGTCTACGGGGGATATATTAAGAGAGAATGTAAAAAATAATACGGATATAGGCAAAAAGGTAAAAGCCTTTATGGAAAAAGGAGAGCTGGTCCCGGACGATATTGTAATAGAAATGATGCTGGATACAATAAAGAACGTTCAAGACAAGAAAGATTTTATTCTGGACGGTTTCCCAAGAACCGTATATCAGGCAAAAAAGCTGGATAACGAGCTAAGCAAGTTAAAGTTACCTATAGATATAGTGGTATATTTCAGGACCGGCATAAGCACGGTTATTTTAAGGCTTACGGGCAGAAGGCTTTGCTCTAAATGCGGGGCAAATTATCATATAGTTAACATGCCGCCCAAAAAACAGGGCGTGTGCGACAAGTGCGGGGCAAAGCTTTATCAGAGAAAAGACGATAACGAAGAGACTATAAAAAAGAGGCTGGAAGTTTACGATAATCAGACAAAAGAACTGATAGATTATTATAAAGCGCAAGGCATGCTTAAAGAGGTTTCAGGCGACCTGGAAGCCGGTAAAGTTTATAGCGAGTTATCTGAGATACTAAACACCTGCGAATCAGATGATAGACATAAAGTCAGAAAATGAGCTCAAGCTTATATCTGAGGCAGGAAAAATAGTTAATTTAATACTGAAAGAGCTTAAGGCCGGCGCAAGACCCGGCGTAACAACCGCTGATTTGGAAAGAAAGGCGGTTGAAATAATAAAAAAGTTCGATGCCAGGTCTGCGTTTCAGGGATACAGGGGTTTCCCGGGGGTTATATGCACTTCTTTAAACGAACAGGTAGTGCACGGCATCCCAGGAAACACCAGGCTTTCTTCGGGAGACATATTAAGTATAGATGTAGGCATTGAAAAGAACGGATATTACGCGGACAGCGCGTTTACTGTGCCGATTGGGGATAAAGTTTCTAAAAAGGCGCTTTCTCTGATAGAGGTTACAGAAAAAGCCCTGCGCCTTGGGATAGAAAAGGCCGTAGAAGGCAACAGGCTCTTTGATATTTCAAATGCCGTACAAAAATTTGCGGAATCGCATGGTTACGGAGTAGTCAGGGAATTCGTAGGCCATGGCATAGGCAAAAGCCTGCACGAGGATCCGGAAGTGCCTAATTTTGGCAGGCAGGGTACGGGCCCCAGGTTAAAAAGAGGGATGGTGCTGGCGATAGAGCCCATGATAAACGAAGGCGGGTATGAAGTAGAGGTTTTAAGCGACGGTTGGACAGCTGTCACGAAAGATAGAAAATTATCAGCTCATTTCGAACATACAATAGCGGTTACCGAAGGAGAAGCAAGGATATTGACGTGATGAGGTAAGGCATGGCAAAAGAAGAAGCTATAGAAGTAGAAGGCACGGTAGTAGAATCATTGCCGAACGCAATGTTCAGGGTCGAATTAGAAAATGGCCACAAAGTGCTTGCGTATGTTTCCGGGAAAATGAGGATGAACTTTATAAAAATTTTACCGGGTGATAAGGTTAAAATGGAACTTTCCCCTTATGACCTGACAAGAGGAAGAATTACTTACAGAGCGAAATAGGCGGGGAGTAAATATGAAAGTCAAAGCTTCTATAAAAGTTATTTGTGGAAGATGCAAGATAATAAGGCGTAAAGGCGTAGTGAGGATAATTTGTTCAAACCCCAAACATAAACAGAGACAGGGATAAGGAGTAAAAGCATGGCAAGGATCGCGGGTATTGATTTACCAAAAGAAAAACACATAGAGATAGCCTTAACCTATATTTACGGCATAGGGCGGCCGCTTTCAAACAAAATATTGAAACAGGCAGGGGTGAATCCTGACACAAAGGCAAAGGACTTAAAGGAAGACGAAATTTCAAGAGTAGCGGCTATTATTCAAAAGGAGTATAAAGTAGAAGGAGATCTGAGAAGGGAGATTTCTCAGAATATAAAAAGACTTATAGATGTTGGTTCGTACAGAGGATTGAGGCACAGAAAGTCCTTGCCTGTAAGAGGCCAGAGAACAAGGACCAACGCAAGAACCAGAAAAGGCCCAAGAAAAACTGTCGGCGTGACTAGAAAAGCTACGAAGGTAGTAGCAGCGCCTGAGAAATAACTTAAAGGAGCTTTATGACAGAGAAACCCAAGACTACGAAGAAAAAGATCACTAAGAATATTACCACCGGCATAGCCCATGTTTTAGCGACTTTCAATAATACAATAGTTACAATAAGCGATAAACAGGGCAATGCTATAGCTTGGTCCAGCTGCGGATCTGTGGGTTTTACGGGTTCCAAGAAATCAACGCCCTTTGCCGCTCAGGTTACTGCCAGCGATGCCGCAAAAAAAGCCATTGAGCATGGCCTTAAGGATGTGGAAGTTTTCGTCAAAGGCCCGGGGTCTGGCAGGGAAGCGGCAATAAGAGCTATACAGGCAGCCGGACTGCATATAAGCGCTATAAGGGATGTTACGCCTATCCCGCATAATGGCTGCAGGCCGCCTAAAAAGAGAAGGGTTTAAACATGGCAAGATATACGGGATCATCGTGCAGGGTATGCAGAAGAGAAGGCACCAAGCTTTTTTTAAAAGGCCAGAGGTGCTATACGGAAAAATGCGGTTTTAATAAGAGAAGTTATGCCCCGGGCCAGCATGGAAAAGGCCAGAGGACCAAGCTTTCAAACTATGGCCTGCAATTAAGAGAAAAACAGAAAGTAAAAAAGATATACGGGATATTGGAACGCCAATTCAGAAAATATTTTCAGACAGCCAGCCGTTCAAAAGGGGTTACCGGCTCAAAACTCTTAGAGCTTTTGGAAAGAAGGCTGGATAATGTTGTATTCAGAGCCTGTTTTGCTTCTTCAAGACCGGGGGCGAGGCAGATAGTGATGCATGGCCACGTGCTTGTTAACGGCAGGAAAGTGGATATACCGTCTTATTCCGTAAAAACAGGCGATATCGTGGTCATAAAACCAAAAGAGAAGACCGTAAAAAGAATCAAAGAGTCTGTAGAGAAATTAAAAGACAGGGGCTATCCGGCATGGATCGAGGTTGATAAAGAAAATCTTAAGACAAAGATTGCGAGGCTTCCGGGGAGAAGCGACACGGCAGCTGACATAAAAGAGCAGCTGATTGTAGAATTATACTCAAAGTAAACAAGTTTACAAACTGACATTGTCAAAGTGTAAACTTGTTTGGAACATTATAACATTATACGAGGGGGTAATAAATGGGGATAAGCTGGAAGACATTTGAAATGCCTAAGAGATTAGAGTGCGAAGAAGCCGTTTATTCTAAGACGTACGGAAAATTTATCGCAGAACCGTTTGAAAGAGGTTTTGGGTCTACAATAGGGAATTCCCTGAGGCGCATTCTTATATCTTCTATCGACGGAACCGCGGTTACCTCTATAAAGATAGACGGGGTGCTGCACGAATTTTCTACAATACCCGGCGTATTAGAGGATGTCCCGCAGATTATTTTAAACATAAAACAGCTGATTCTTAAATCAGAATCCCGCACCCCGAAGATATTGCGCTTGAAGGCGTCTAAAAAGGGCGAGATTACGGCAAAAAATATAGCGACTGACGAAACTGTGGAAATAATAAATCCGGATCTGCATATAGCGACCCTCACAAAAGATACAAGTTTTAACATGGAGCTCGAGATAGGCAGGGGGAGAGGATTTGTCCCTTCAGAAAGAAATAAAAAAGAAGGCCAGGCGATAGGCGTAATTCCAGTGGATTCCATATTTGCACCCGTGAGAAGAGTGAGTTATTACGTGGAAAATACCAGGGTCGGGCATATTACGGATTACGACAAGCTGATACTGGAGATATGGACAAACGGCAGCATGGAACCGAAAGACACTATCCTGTACGCGTCCCACATATTGCAGAAGCATCTGGAGGTATTTTTAAAATTCGGACAGATCGTAGTAGAAAACGAAGCTAAGGAAGAAGCTACTCAGGAAAACAAGGAATTGCTTGGAAAATTAAAACTTCCTGTTTCAGAGCTTGAGCTTTCCGTAAGAAGCGGCAACTGCCTGAGAGAGGCCCGCATAAAAACTATAGGGGAGCTTGTGACAAAAACAGAGCAGGAAATGCTTCAATACAGGAATTTCGGCAAGAAATCGCTTCAGGAGATAGAGGAAATAATTAAAGAAATGGGACTTTCTTTAGGCATGGAAATACCAAAGGAAAAGGCTTCAAAATGAGACACCACAGACACAGCGTAAAGTTCGGAAGACAAAGGAGTCATTACAAGGCAACTCTCAAAAGCCTGGTTTCAGGGCTTATTATCAATAAGAGCATCTGCACAACTAAGACAAAGGCAAAAGAGACTTCGCGTCTGGCCGACAAGCTTATAACTCTCGGGAAAGAAAAAACAGTAACTAATCAGCGCAGGGCTTATTCTATCCTTTGCGACAGAAAGCTGGTTAGCATGCTTTTTAATGATATCGCGCCCCTATTCAAGGATAGAAAGGGCGGATATACCAGAGTTATGCTGACCGAAAAAAGGCGCGGGGATAACGCGCAGATGGCCATACTTGAATTTGTTGAAAAGCCAAAAACTTTGGAGCATGAAAAGAAAGCGGCAAAAAAAGAGAAAAAACCCGCTCCAGCAGTAGTAGGGGACGGTTTTAAACCGTCCCAAAAAGAAGAGAAAGCTATTCCGTCCGAGCCAAAGAAAGAAGAGCACAAAAAAGAAGAACATAAGAAAGAAGCGCCGCAGCCCAAGAAACGCGAGAAGCCGATACAGAGGCCCGGATTTTTTAAGAAGTTTTTTGGGCGAAAAGGCGATTGAATAATATTTTTCCGTATCATATTATTATGAAACTTTCTTCGCGCGCAAAAAGCGTTTCCCCGTCATTAACTCTTGCTATCACGGCCAAAGCCAAAAAGATGAAGGAGGCCGGCATAGATGTTATAAACTTTGGCTCGGGAGAACCTGATTTTGATACACCCGACAATATAAAGTCAGCCGCAATAAAATCCATCCAGCAGGGGTTCACAAAATATACCGCTGAATCCGGCACAGACGAACTAAAAAAGGCAATCTGCGAAAAATTCCAGAAGGATAACGGCCTTGTTTACAACATTTCCCAGATAGTTGTATCCTGCGGAGCCAAACACTCGCTTTATAATATAATTCAGGCAGTATGCGAAAAAGGCGACGAAGTGATCATCCCGTCTCCTTACTGGCTTAGCTATCCGGAGATGGTAAGGCTGGCGGAAGCAAATCCTGTTTTTGTTAAAACAGACGATTCTTCCGGATTCAGAATGTCTTTATCCAGCCTAAAGAAGGCAATCACAAAAAAGACAAAAATCGTTATAATAAACAGCCCGTCAAATCCTACAGGCTCTATTTACGCAAAAGAAGAATTGAAGGAAATAGGGAAATTGCTGTCCGAAAAAAAGATTTTGATTATTAGCGATGAGGTTTATGAAAAGATTATTTTCGACGGCAATTCGCATGTTTCCATAGCTTCTCTGGGGGAAGATATTTTTAAAAATACAGTTGTGGTAAACGGCGTTTCCAAAAGTTTTGCGATGACAGGATGGAGGATAGGTTATCTCGCCGCATCCGATAATGAGCTTGCGGCAGCCATCAAGAATATACAAAGCCATTCCACGTCAAATCCCGCTTCTATAAGCCAGATGGCGGCGTTGGAGGCCCTTAATAACAGCGGGACCATTGTGGGTGAGATGAGAAGCGAATTCGAGAAAAGAAGAAATTATATAGTAGATAGGATAAATAAGATAAAAGGGCTTTCTTGTTTAAAGCCCGAAGGGGCTTTTTACGTATTCTGCAGGATAGGCGGCAAAAAAGGATTGTCCGGCATGGAAGTTACCGATAGGCTGTTGAGCGAAGCAAATGTGGCTGTTGTCCCGGGCAAGGTTTTTGGCTCTGACGCTCATATAAGGCTTAGCTTTGCTACCAGCATGGAAAATATTAAAAAAGGTATTGATAGAATAGAGCAGTGGTTTAAGAATAACGTATAGATAGGCCATTTCCGTTCGGCGATCGGAACTATGTTCCGATCGCCGAACGGAATGCGGAAGTTATGGGAAAAACAATAGTAGAAAAAATATTCAGTTCTCACAGCAATAAGGATGTAAGGGCAGGAGACGTAACGGTCGCAGATATAGATTTTTGTTTTGGCCAGGACGGAACCAGCATGCTTGTCATAGACGCTTTCAGGAACCTGGGCGCGAAAAAGGTATTTAATAAAAATAAATTCTGCATGGTCATAGATCATGGCGCGCCTAGCCCGAGCATAGGCGTATCGGAAGTGCATAAAAAGATGCGCAATTTCGCGAAAGAGCACGACTTGAATATGTTTGATATTGGCTGCGGGGTATGCCATCAGGTTATACCTGAATCAGGGCTAGTCATGCCGGGTAATCTGGTGGTAGGCGCGGATTCTCACACGTGCACCTACGGAGCGCTCGGAGTTTTTTCAACAGGCATGGGTTCTACGGATGTAGCTGTAGCGCTGGCAACCGGGAAAAACTGGTTTAAAGTCCCTGAAACTATAAAAATAATTCTTAGAGGCAAAGCCGGAAAAGGCGTTTATTCTAAAGATGTAATACTCTATATAATAGGAAAACTGGGAGCTGATTACGCTACATACAAAGCAGTCGAGTTTTCAGGAGAATATGTAAAAAGCTTAAGCATGGACGGCCGCTTTACCATAGCAAACATGGCAGTTGAAATGGGGGCTAAGGCAGGGCTGTTTGAACCGGACGAGAAGACTTATAAATGGCTGAAGGCGCATGGGGTGAAGGGCGGAGGGCGGAGGATGAAAAGCGATAAGGATGCGGTGTATGCGGAAGTATTGGAATTTGACGTGAGTAAGATAGCGCCGCAGATAGCAAAGCCCCATACCGTAGATAATGTCGTGCCGATAAATAAACTGAAAAATACAAAGATAGACCAGGCATTTTTAGGCACGTGCACAAACGGCAGGCTGGAAGATCTGCGGGTAGCGCATTCTATATTGAAGAACAAGAAGATAGATAAAGGTGTAAAAATGATAATAGCGCCCGCTTCAAAAGATATTTTTCAGAAGGCAATGGAAAAAGGCATGATATCAGAATTTGTAAAAGCAGGCGCCTCGGTGGTTGCGCCGGGATGCGGACCTTGCGTCGGAACTCATAACGGCGTTCTCGCTTCAGGCGAAGTATGCATTTCAACCGCTAATAGAAATTTTAAGGGCAGGATGGGCAATCCGGACGCGTTTATTTATCTTGGCTCTCCGGCTGCTGTGGCAGCTTCGGCTCTGGAAGGTAAAATCGCTGACCCAAGGAAATATGTAAAATAACTGAAAAGGATAAAACTATGGACATAAAAGATCTTCTAAAAACAGCTGTTGAAAAAAATGCATCCGATCTTCATATTACAGCGGATTCAGCGCCTATTGTCAGGATAGACGGAAAATTAATACCGTTGAATTTTCCTAAGCTGGATAAGGAATCCTGTAAACGCCTTGTGTACAGCATACTCGATGATAAACAGAAAGCGGTTTTTGAAAGAGACCTGGAACTAGACCTTTCTTTGGATGTGCCGGAAGTGAATAGATTCAGGATAAACGTGCACATGCAGAGAGGAAGCGTTGAGGCCGCGTTCAGACTGGTGTCTCTGAAGATAAGGACTATTGCGGAACTTGGATTGCCGTCTGTTGTGGCGGACCTCTGCCGCAAAACCCAGGGCCTGGTTCTTGTTACCGGCCCAACCGGAGTAGGCAAAACCACAACCCTTGCCGCAATGGTAGATCTTATAAATACGGAGCGCCAGGCAATAATTATAGTAGTAGAAGACCCTATAGAATATGTGCATATTAATAAACGCAGCATAATTAAACAGAGAGAGATCCATGCTGATACCAGGTCTTTCTCAAGCGCATTGATTCACGCGTTAAGGCAGGATCCTAATGTAATAATAGTCGGTGAAATGAGGGATATTGAGACAATCTCCACTGTTCTCACAGCTGCAGAAACAGGGCATCTTGTGCTGGCAACATTACATACTCCGGATGCGTCTCAGACAATAGATAGGATTATAGATGTTTTCCCGCCCTACCAGCAAGAGCAGGTAAAGATCCAGCTTTCAACTACTTTGCAGGGGGTTATTTCACAGCAGTTATTGCCGAGAAGAGACAGGCCCGGCAGGGTTATCGCGACAGAAGTGATGATAGCTACAAATGCGATCAGGAATCTTATCCGCGAACATGAGACAGAACAGCTCCTTACCCATATTCAAACAGGCAGCCAGTTTGGCATGCATACGATGGATAAGTCTCTGAAGGCGCTTTACCAAAAAGGCCTTATCGCGGAAGATGTTTTTAAGACGTACATAAAAAATCCCGACGAAGTAAGGAACCTATAAGAGGCTGGACATGAAAGGTATCTCATATAAATTCGGCAATGACATAAATACCGACCTGATTATTTCAGGGAGGTATAAATTTTCCATAACAGACCCGAATCAGCTGGCCAGGCATATATTTGAAGACATAGACCCGGAATTTCACAAAAATGTCTGCAAGGATAAGTTTTTCGTAATAGCGGGCACTAATTTTGGATGCGGGTCTTCGCGCGAACAGGCGCCGCTGGCCCTTAAATATGCGGGATGCCACGCAGTGCTTGCCAAGAGTTTTGCTAGGATATTTTACAGGAACGCATTTAATCTTGGCCTGCCTTTAATAGAATGCGATACTGATAAAATAAAAAAAGGGGATGTCATAGAAGTAGATATTGAAAAAAGCATTGTTGCGGGCCCTCAAAAACAGTACATTCTGCATGTAAAGCCGTTTACAAGGTTTCAGAAAGATCTTGTAGGACTCGGCGGCATAGTAAATTATTACAAAAAATACGGAGAGTTGAAAATTGAGCCATAAAGTTACCTTGATTCCCGGCGATGGCATAGGAAGAGAAGTAAGCCTGGCCGCTAAAAGATGCATTGACGCTACGGGCGTTAAAATAACGTGGGAAGAGCAGATAGCGGGCGAAGAGGCTATCGCTAAATACGGGGCGGTTTTGCCTGTAAAAGTCCTGGATTCAATAAGAAAAAATAAAGTCGCCATAAAAGGCCCTATAATAACGCCTATAGGCAAGGGTTTCAGGTCGGTAAATGTCCAGCTTAGAAAGGCCCTTGATTTGTACGCGTGCTTGAGGCCTTGCAAGTTAATGAAAGGCGTAAAAACGAGATATACGAATGTAGACCTTGTCGTTGTGAGGGAAAATACGGAAGACCTGTATGCAGGCATAGAATTTAGCCAAGGGCTCAAGAGAACAGAAGATGTTATAAAAAATATTGAAGAACTGAGCGGGATTGCCATAAAAAAAGATTCTGCAATAGGCATAAAGCCTATTTCTGTAAGCGCGTCTAAGAGGATAGTAAAATTTGCTTTTGATTACGCTGTTAAAAATAAAAGAAGAAAAGTCACGGCTATCCATAAGGCAAATATCATGAAAGAGACAGACGGGCTTTTTTTAAAATGCGCGAGAGAAGTTTCTGAAGAATATAAAGGCAAGATAGAGTTTGAAGATAGAATAGTGGATAATATGTGCATGCAGCTTGTCCAGAAACCGGAACTCTACGATGTGCTTGTATTGCCGAATTTATATGGAGACATCTTGTCCGACCTTTGCGCGGGCCTTATCGGCGGGTTGGGCATTGCCCCCGGCGCTAATATAGGCGACAATATGGCATTATTTGAGGCAGTGCACGGCAGTGCCCCTAAGTACGCGGGTTTAAACAAGGTGAATCCTACAGCAATGATACTTTCCGGGGCATTGATGCTCCGATATCTCGGCGAAGAAAATGCCGCAGACAGGCTGGAGAAGGCTGTCAGCGAAATAATAGCGGAAGGCAAGTACGTTACGTATGATCTAAAGAAAGACCGCGATGATCCCACAGCTGTCGGCACAAGCCAGATGGCGGATGCAATCATTGCAAGAATGAAATAATTACACCTACGAGGTGGGCCGAAGGCCCTCCTCGTAGGTGGTGAGGTTTAGGCGATTATGAAAGTAGCTATTATCGGCGCGGGCAATGTCGGGGCAATGACAGCGTCAAGGATTTCAGACGCTAATTTGGCAGACGTGGTATTAGTTGATGTAGTGCCCGGCATGGCAAAGGGTAAGGCGCTTGACATTTCCGACGTAAGGCCTATAGTTAATTCTACGATTAATATAATCGGCACTGAGGATTTTAAAGACATAAAAGGCTCTGATATAGTGGTTATTACCGCGGGCCTTGCCAGAAAGCCCGGCATGTCCAGGGATGGCCTGCTTAAGAAGAATTCGGAAATAATTAAAAATGTTTCGGTTCAGGTTAAAAATTACTGCCCTTCCTCAATAGTCATTGTAGTGACAAATCCTCTGGACGTTATGAGCTATCTTGTTATGAAAACCACGGGCTTTGATCCCAAAAAAGTGATTGGGATGGCAGGTGTTTTGGACAGCGCAAGATTTTTAAACATCGTTTCTTTAAAAGCAAAGGGTATAAAAGAAAGCGATGTTTTTATGATGGGCAGTCACGGCGATACAATGGTACCTGTAAATAGAGCCAAAGGTTTAAGCGGCTCTATTTTCAAAGAAGCATCAGAGACAACGAGGGATCGAGGCGCAGAGATAGTAAGCTATTTAAAGACCGGCAGCGCATATTTTGCCCCTTCCGCAGCTGTCTTTTATATGCTAAAGGCGATAATAAAAAATGAAAATAAAACTATGTGCGTCAGCGCATACCTTACAGGCCAGTACGGAGAAAAAGATATCTATATAGGCGTTCCGGCCGCATTGAGTTCATCCGGCGTAGAAAAGATAATAGAAATAGAACTTACCGACGACGAAAAAGCCTCTTTCCAGAAATCCGCTCAAGAGATTCGAGAATTACTATCAAAAATCTCTCAACCCTGCACTTGACAATCCTGCGGCTACACTGTATACTATTTCAGTAGGTAGGCATAAATGCCCACTAACTAAAATGGACTTCGAAGCGCTGTATCAAACATTATATCGGAACAAATATTATGTCTTTTCATTTGAGGATATGCTGTCTTTTTATCCCCGGGAGAAAAAGGATAGCCTCAAAAAGACAATCTATAGATGGAAAGAGAGCGGGAAGGTGTATGCTTTGAAGAAAGGGCTTTATGAATTAACGTATCCCAAAGACCTTAATATCCCCGACCTGTATATTGCCGCCAGGCTTTATGGCCCATCGTATGTTTCATTAGAAACAGCGTTATCAAATTATAGTATTATTCCGGAGGTTTCTATGGCGGTGACCTCTGTTACCACCAAGCCTACGCGCCGGTTTAAAAATAAGCACGGCCTTTTCATTTACCATACGATTAAACCGCCTGCCTTTAGCGGTTATTATATTCAGAGATATAGCGATTTTGATTTTTTAATGGCTGAACCTGAAAAGGCGCTTATAGATTTCCTTTATTTCAAACTGCGCGGAGATAAGGAGTTCGATATAAAAGAGGCGCGTTTTGATAAAAACGCCCTTTCCCGGCTCAACAGGAAAAAGCTGAATCTTTATGCAAAAATTTATAATATCAGCTTAAAGGAGTTTTATGCTTACTTATGATGCGTTGATAGAGCATGCCAAACAAAGAGGTATGCCCGCTGTAAAATTAAGAGGGATACTAAGGGAATATCTCCAGATTATCATACTGAAAGAATTGTGCGGTTCTGCGCAGGGAAGAAAACTTTATTTTACAGGAGGCACTTATTTAAGGTTCGTGCACGGCCTTAAAAGGTTTTCGGAAGACTTGGATTTCAACACAGATTCTATAGATAAAAAAGAATTTGAAGATTCGATCAATGAGGTAAGGCTGGGATTGGCAAGAAGAAACATCGAGTCAAAATTTAAGTTTGGGCATTGGAAAAATATATATTCGGCAGATATTGTTTTCCCGGAGATCGAAAAGAAATACGGCGTTGAGTCAAAATTTTCGAAAAAGCAGGGCATTGTCATAAAAATAGAAACAAACAGGCCTCAATGGGAAATCCGCAAAGAGACCGGAGTCATATCCGGATTTGGAGAGGTCTATCCCTGTATCTGTACAGATAAGGCCGCCTTATTCGCGGATAAAATAGACGCGTTGAATAAAAAGGCAAAAGCCAGGCATATATATGACCTTATCTTCATGCTTTCGAATCAACATCCGATCGATAAAAAGGTATTGTCTATTCTGGGCATAAAAGGCAGCCCTGAGGATGTTATATTGAAGAGGATCAATAGTTTTTCCAAGACTGATTTAAAAAAACAGGCCGAGGGCCTCAGGCCATTTTTATTTGAAGAAAAAGATGCTGATTTGATATTAAGCGCCCATACAATATTTCCCGCGTTATTAGAGAAATACAATCCTGATGAAAGTTTGTAGATTTGCACTCTCAGGACAGAAATTCCTTGTGCTTATAAGCCTGTTTGCATTATAATAAGAAATTATGAACAAATACGATTTAGCGATAATTGGTTCAGGGCCGTGCGGTTATGTGGCAGGTATTAGAGCCAGCCAACTCGGGCTTAAAACCTGTATTTTTGAAAAAGACAGGATAGGAGGGGTGTGTCTTAACTGGGGATGTATACCTACAAAGGCTCTCGCAGTTTCCAGCGAGGCGCTTCTGAATGCTGAGCGCGCTTCTGAGTTTGGGGTAAATATAACCAGCTATAATATAGATTTCAATAAAGTCCAGGAAAGAAAAGAATCTATTGTAAAAAAGCTCTCATCCGGCATAGAAATACTTTTAAAGGCAAGAAAGATTGAGATAATAAGAGAAAAAGCAGAGATAAAAAGCCCCACCAGCATAAAAACATCCAATTTAGAAGTAGAAGCTAAAAATATACTCATAGCTGCAGGTTCAATCCCTTTTGAACTTCCAGGCTTTTCTTTTGACCGTACTGATATTTTGTCCAGCACTGATATACTTGAGTTAAAAACCATACCAAAAAGCCTTATAATAGTAGGCGGCGGAGTAATAGGATGCGAATTTGCGTCCATATTCAGGTCTTTTGGCTCGGAAATAACAATAATTGAGGCAATGCCGCAGCTATTACCTAACGAAGACGAGGAAATAGCCCGTAAAATAGAGCAAATCTTTAAAAAAAGAGGCATAAAGATATTAACTAACACAAAGATTGATAAAATAGATAAAGGCGATAAGGCGCTTATCTGTGTGGGCCGCTCGCCTAATTCAAAAGGCCTTGGCACTGAGAATATAGGCATAGAGTGCAATAAGGGGTGGATAAAGGTGGACGAATCTTTCAGGACTAATATCAAGAATATTTACGCAGCTGGAGATATAAAAGGCGACATGCTGCTGGCCCATGTAGCTTCGAAAGAGGGAATCTCAGCTGTAGAAGGTATGTGCGGAAATAATTATCCCTTAGATTACAATGCTGTTCCGAGCTGTATTTTTACTCATCCTGAGATTGCAAGCGTTGGGCTGAATGAGAGGCTCGCAAAAAATAAAGGCATGGATGTAAAGGCCAGGAAATTCTTATTTGGCGCTATTGGCAAATCCCATGTTTTGGGTGAAACAGACGGATTTATAAAGCTGGTGGTTGACAATAAAACCGACAAGATTTTAGGCAGCCAGATAATCGGGCCGCATGCAACAGAGCTTATAGCAGAGATTTCAGTATGCGTCCAGTTTGGCATAACTTCTGAGAAGCTGGCAAGCGTAATCCACGCTCATCCAACGCTTTCAGAGATAATCTGCGAAGTATCCGAATCTATTCACAATAAGGCAATTCATTCATTGTAAGGGTTGATGCGGTCGTATGCAATAATAGAAAGGTATGTATTAATGAGTTTGTTTTTTCTCTCTGCGGCGGTCGATGTACATCCATATTAATACGAAGGCGGTTAATACAATAGGTATTGATAACATGAACATTTCATGCTCCTTTCTTTTCTTGAGGGCAAAGAAAAATACTGACTGCAAGAGAAAATATACAAATTGACCACAATATGATTTTTAAGCTAAAAGAGAATTTTTCAAAGAAGCAACTTGCAAGGCCTACAGCAAATATAGTTTTGCCGCAATCGGCCATCATTTTAGCAGTAAATTCTCTTCGTTTTGTGTCGAATTTTGGTATCTTTTGATAGTATACCATAAATATGAGTTTAGTCCAGAGAGAAAAAGTTGTCAAGGCGCGAAAGGGCAGGAAAAAATGACTACAAGGAAGATGCGAATCGGTATATTTGGCGGGACATTTGATCCAGTGCATAATGGGCATATATATCTTGCCAGAAAGATTTGTCAGAAATTATCGCTTGATAAGTTAATATTTATCCCTACATATATCCCCCCTCATAAAAAAGGCATTAAAGTGACTCAGGCAAGGCATAGATATAACATGCTTAAGCTTGCCGTATCAGGCAATAAAATTTTCAAGATATCAGATATTGAGATAAAAAGAAAAGGCAGGTCTTATTCAGTGGAAACCCTCAGGCGCTTGAGGAAAAAATACGGCAAAAAAGCAGAACTATTTTTCATAACAGGCTCTGATTCTTTAAAAGAGCTGGATAAATGGAAAAACCTGCCGGAGATTTTAAGGCTTTGCAGGTTCGTAGTGGTGGAAAGGCCTGGTTTTAAGATAAAAGACCCTCCCAAAGACTTTATTATATTAAAAATAAACGCAAAAAATATATCTTCCACAGATATCCGTAATAGAATAAAGGCAAATAAGCCGCTAGGACAGCTTATACCTGGTCTTGTAGAAGCTTATATATATTCAAGAGACGTCTACCAATCTGTTCGGGAACCTGTCTTTAAAGACAGGTTCCCGAACAAAGTTAGAGCAGGTTCTGCTATAGATTGGTAGACGTCTCTGGGGACTGGGGAAATCTAGTTGTTGGAGAAATTTTGTTCAAGGAGAGCCATGCGTTTGTTAAATTTTTTAAGATCGGTCTTGATAGAGTGGATATCTTCTGTGTTTCTGCCTGTCATTTCAAAGATACCATCTAATTTGTCTGATAATCTGTCCACTCTTTTTGTTAACATGTCTACCCTTAATGTTAATACATCCACTCTTTCTGTCAATACGCCCACTTTTTCTGATAATCCATCTACTTTTTCTCTTAAGGCTGATAGTCCTTCGCCAAATACTCTAAAATCAGAATGCAAGGCCTCTAAAACAACAGTGAATTCTCTTTCTCTATTTAGATTTGGTTCTTTATTTTTCAACTTAGGTTCCTCGATTTTCTTTTAAGTTTACTACTATAGATGTAAATTGTCAATGTGAAAAAAGGTCAGGAAAAAATGACCTAAAGAAAGGCAGTGGAAAGGAGGATTTATGTGGATTATTCGAGAAAGATTATATACAGTGCTTATAAGTTTTCTTTTTCTATTGCTAAGCGCTAATCTTGCTTATTCCAGCCAGGACACTTCTATAAGCACCATTACAAAATCACAGGACATGATTCAAAAAGAAGAGGCGCTCAGGGAAAAACTGGATAAAAACGAGAAGGTGTACCTGAAAAAGGCAGTCGTAACCGGCGTTACCCTGATTGACAAGGAAAAGATCAAAGAAATCGTTGAGCCTTTCAAAAACCACTGGATTTCCAAAAACGATATTCAAATAATTTTGGACTCTATAACCGCAGCCTACAAAGAAAAAGGCTATGCGGATAAACTTGGCAGCATATCTTATAAAATCAGAAGAAACAACCTTAATATAATAATCATGGAAAAAAGCCAATAATACTATTGACAGCATATTTTTTTTAATATACAATATGTCTTCTAGTCATTATTTAGTGACTAATAGGCATATCAATTAAATAAGGAGTGTATATGAGCGCAAAGATTAAAATCGGTTGGGTAGTTTTTACTATTTTTTCATTAGCCATTGCATATCCATGTTTAGCAGTTCCTACGCCTGAACAGGAGGCAGGCGGACAGGAAAGGACCCGCGAACTGCAGGAAAAAGAAAGGGCATTGAGGGAAAAGATAGAACAGCCGCAGCAAGCCCCGCAGATAATTCAGGAAGCGCCTGCTCAAGCGCCAGCCCAGATCCAGTCGCAGGAAAAGGCGTTTATAAAAACCATAAATATAACAGGCGCCTCGCTTGTCACTGAAAAAGAACTGAACAGCATAACCTCATCTTATAAGGATAAGGAAGTCATGCTGAGTGACCTGCAAAGGGCAGCTGACATGATAACAGACCTTTACCGTAAAAAAGGCTTTATCACATCCCGCGCATACCTTCCGCCCCAGAAAATAGAAAATAACACAGTTGAAATCAGGATCATAGAAGGCATCATGGGAGACCTGGATATAAAAGGGAATAAGTTTTTTAAAACAGGTCTTTTCAGGAAAAGGATAGGCCTTAAAAAGGGTGAGCCTTTTAATTACAATATACTCCGCGGAAACCTTTCTAAGATCAACCAGTATCCGGATAGGAATGCCAAGACAGTTTTAGCCCCTGGTAAAGAAGCAGGCTCTACTGATGTGATGCTGGAAATAAAAGACCGCCTGCCAGTGCATATATCATTTGACTGGGATAATTTCGGCTCCCGCTACCTTGATAAACAGCGCTATCAGACAATTCTCACGCACAATAATCTTCTTGGTTTTGATGATATTTTGACGCTGCAGTATCAGACTGCGCAGAGATATACTTTGCAGGAGCATGATGTCTTTTACAGGCTTGCTTCCGTGCGTTATCTTTTTCCTTTAAGCGATGCAACAGAGATAGGTTTTTACGCGGCAAATTCAAAGCTTAATCTCGGCAGGGAATTTGAAACCTTGCAGGCCCGCGGCAAAAGCCAATTTTACAGTATTTACGGAACTCAAACCCTTGTCAATGATGAAAACCTGACAGTAAATTTGAACGGAGGCATTGATTACAAAAATATCTTTAACTTCCAGGTAGGCAATGAAACAAGCCGCGATATACTCCGCATTGTGAAGGCCGGCATAGAATTTGACCGCACAGATAATAAAGGAAGGACAATCATAAGCAATGAATTTGATGTTGGTATTCCTGAAGTTTGGGGCGCTTTAAAAGAGCAGGATTCCCGCTCAAGCCGTGGCAGCTCAGGCTCAGGCGGAGCATTCACCAAAAATACAATAGACATATTAAGGCTTCAGAAAATGCCCTGGTCCTCAACGCTTTTATTGAAAAACCAGGACCAGCTTACTCCCAGCGCATTGACAGCCTCAGAGCAGTTTCAGATAGGCGGCATTGCAAACGTGAGAGGATATCCGCCCGCAGAATTCGCAGGGGACAGGGGATACAGCTTTACAGGAGAATGGTCATTTCCTCCGTACCTGGTTTCAAAGGATGTAAAGGTTCCTTTCTCAACAGCCAAAGTTTACGACGCGTTGAGATTGACTGCATTTTATGATTGGGGCAATGTCTGGCTGCGTAACCCGCAGGCAGGCGAGCACAGAAATATGACATTGAGAGGCGCAGGAGTTGGCATACGGTTTAATCTGCCTGAAGATTTTTCCGCAAGGATTGATACTGGATGGCCATTAGACCGGACACCTTCCGACGGCCACCACGTAAGGACATGGATTAAAATTTCAAAAGGATTCTAAATAAATTCCTCATTAATGAGCATGTTTTTTACGGTTGAGGTAATCGATGAACATTATGATTAGTACAAAAGCAAAGAAAACAACAGCTGCTGATAACATAAACATTTTATGCCCCTTTCTTTTTTTCCGGGTAAATAAAGATGCTGCCTATAAGAAAAGTTAGACAAATAAACCACAATATAACTTTCAAGCTAAAAGAGAATTTTTCGAAGAAGAAACTTGCAAGGCCAACTGCAAATATAGTTTTTCCCATATCTGCTATGACTTTGGCAATAAATTCCCTTCGCTTTATATCAAATATGGGTATTTTTCTATAGTATACCATAAATATAAGTTTAGTCCATAGAGAAAAAGTTATCAAGGCGCAAAAGGTCAGGAAAAAATGACCTGCGATGGCCCGAGTAATATTCTTCGAGCGGCCACGCAATCTCAAGACGCAACCAGAGTCGAGAAGTATACACTTATAATACATTTAAAATAATATTAAAAAGTTATTGACAAGTAATCCTATAAATGCTATACTTATGCCAATAATATTTAACTCTCCAGAACCACCAATTACTGGAGTCTAGTAAAAGATAGCCAAGATGAAAAAGTTAAAACTGAAAAAAATTAATTTTTCTATATTAATTATTTTTATATCGGCTATTATTATCTCTCCTGCATTTTCTCTCCCGCAAGATGAACAAGTAGTTTCCGGCTCTGCTAGTTTTGACCGCGCAACTCCAGACACTCTCAACGTAAACACCCCATCAGATAAACTAATCGTTAATTATTCTAAATTTGATATAGCTCAAGTTGAAACAGTAAACTTTAATCAGCCATCCAGTTCAGCAGTTGCATTAAACCGCGTAATAGGATCTGATCCTTCAGCTATTGCCGGAGCCTTAAAAGCCAATGGACAAGTCTTTGTGGTAAATCCAAACGGCATTGTGTTCAGCCCAACTTCAAGAGTTGATGTGGCAGGTTTGGTTGCTTCCACGCTTGATATTTCAAATGAAGATTTCTTAGCTGGAAAATATAATTTTTTTAAAACAGGAGAAAACGCTTACATAATCAATCAAGGAAATATCCAAATTAAAAACGGCGGTTATGTTGCTTTACTTTCAGCTGCAATAGATAATCAAGCAGTAATTCAAGCAGATCTTGGAACAGTAGCACTTGCAAGCGGTGAAAAAATAACCTTAGCCCTTGATGACTTAAATGATATTTCAGTTGTAATTGATGAAGGAGTAAAAACAGAAGTCTTTGGACCAAACAATGAAAAAATAACTAGCGCTATTAAAAATTCAGGCCTTATTTCAGCAAACGGGGGCAAGGTCATACTGACCGCAAAAGTACTGAACAGGGTATTTGACTATGCCATAAATAACACCGGCATAATAGAAGCAAATAACGCGGTTAGCCGCAATGGAGTCATAGAGCTTATAGCAGTAGGCGCACCTATAATAAATACAGGCAGGATTGAAGCAGGCCTTATTAATATAAGCTGTGTTGATACAGACCTTATACAGCGAGGCTTAATATCAGGCGAAGACCTGGTCAATATAGAAGCCAGGGATGTCCAGGCGCTTGTGCCGCCTGGCGCTGATGATCTGGGCTCCAACCCGTTAATAGACCCTATCCCTATCGCCATTATCCAGGGAAAATCAGTTAAAATCCATGCCAAGCACTTTGGCTCTAGTAGTATTCCTTTATACATCAAAGCCAACGATACCTTTATATATAGGGCCGCAGGAGACATTGATATATTAGAATCCATAGGCATAGGAACCAGTATCCTATTACGCGGCCCCCCGGAAGGTTTCGGAGCGATTGCGTATGATAAAGATACAAATCTTACCTTAGAAGCAAATCAAGTAATTCTTTCCGGAACAAATCCAATCTATTTATATGGAAATATCACTTTCTCTAATTTAGCTTGTACAGTTCCCGGCAAAACAATCTATTTTGAAGCGGGCAAAACCTACACTTTTGAAGATAGTTTATTTATTGCAGGCCAACCTGGCGGCGACAACATCATTTATTTAAAATCTAGCCAGGGAGGAATGCCTTGGTATATAAATGTTCAAGCTGGAAATTACACCCTTACCATGGTAGGCGTGGGAGATTCCTATAATATTGGACCAGCAGTTTTAGCTGCAAAACCCTCCTCTACTTTTGGAAATAATTATGGCTGGAACCTTAATACAGTGGTCTGGACAGGCGCGGTGAGTAGCTTGTGGTCCGTAGCAGGAAACTGGAGTGGCGGGACCCCTGCTGGACAGGCAGTGGAGTTCACTTCTGGCTCTGTGGCCTCAACTATTAATACAGCTTATACTGGCGCTAATGCCATTACATCTTTAACCATCAGCGGCTATACCGGCACCATAACCCAGAGCGCAAATCTTGAAATAACCGGTGCCTACTCACAGTCTTCAGGCACCTTTAATTCAAATGGACAAACATTAACTGTTGGCTCATATTCTCAGGCCGGCGGAACATTTACTGCCGGCGCATCAGCCATTACTTGTAATGGTAACTTCTCAGTTACCGCAGGCACCTACAATGCAAATACCTCAATTCTCACTTTAAATGCGACAAATGGCGAC
>Ga0315293_10000727_pt1 | contig 30965 bp, 35 predicted proteins | sample YL17G13_20_MG_FD_203071 | JGI IMG/M metagenome (GOLD analysis project Ga0315293, IMG submission 203071) | Sediment microbial communities from Yellowstone Lake, YNP, Wyoming, USA - YL17G13_20 | ecosystem: Environmental > Aquatic > Freshwater > Lake > Sediment | place: USA: Wyoming | collected... | reverse complement strand
GCATGAAGAGAGGCCGCTATTTTCTCCCCTATAAAAAATAAGCGATGGCCAGAAGCAGGTCGGTCAGGAGCACCATGGCCACGTTCAGCCCCTGCGCCGGGAGCAGGCGGGCCGGCTGATCATGATATTTCAGGGTCAGGAACACGGCGACGGCGCCCAGAGGCAGCGTGGCCAGGGCGATCAGCTCCGTATAAGGAATATTTTCCACGAATGGGCCGGCGGCAATCAGGGCGTACAGCAGGAACACAGCCCCGGCATAGATCAATGCGCTCTTTTTACGGCCGAAAAAGATCACCAGGTGGCGGCGCCCGCCCAAACGGTCGGCCTCGGCATCGGGGAACTCATTTAAAAAAAGCAGCAGCGCCGTCAGCAGCCCGGGCGCCAGGGCAACATAGATGATGTCCATGGTCATGAAGCGGGTCAGCGCGTAATGGGCGCCGATGACCACGAAACTGCCCAGGGCCAGACCGCTGATCAGCTCGCCGACGAACCATCTGGCCAAATGGGAGGTGTAAAAACGGGCGGCCAGGGCTCCGCAAACCATGAAAAACAAGATCAGCCAGCCGCTGACCAGGCAAAAATAAAAACCGATGGTGCCGGCTGCTAACAGGGCGAGATATGCCGCCCAGGTCACCTGGCCGACCGTTGTCTTGCCCGACTGCAGCATGCCGCTGCCGCCGCTGAAAGGTGTGCGCATTGTATTTTCATCGATTTTGCTTTTGTAATCGGATCGCTCGTTGAAGAGATTGACGGCCGCATGCACCAGGACCACGCCGACGATCAGCAGCAGGGAATGCCCGAGATAGTTAAAACCATGCCAGTGAGCCGTCGCGATGCCGATCAGGGTCAAAACGATCGACAGGATTAAAAACGGCCCACGGATCTGCTGGAACCAAACGGCAAACAGATATTTTTTCATCGCCTTAACCTCCGGAGCCATGAAATGACTTCGAGATTTTAGACCTTGTTCAGCGGACTTGCAAGGGGTAAAGCCAGCCCGGGAACGTTCACGCGACGTTGCATCAGGACCTTAATTTTGCTATCCTATACGGATGAGTAGCGCGCTCGGCCATTGCGGAGCGTTTACGAGGATGACCCATGATCGCTAAGGCCCTGTTTACACTGTTCGTCCTGCTGCAACCGGGCCCGATCCTGGTGGATAAGATCGCTGCCATCGTTAACGATGAAATCATTACCATTCACGACATCGAACGGGCGATCGCCTTGTTTCCCGTGCTCAGGCAAAAAAATGAAACCGAGGAAAACATCTATTTCAGGGTGCTTTCCGACCTGATCAATTACAAGGTCATCTTCCTGGAATTCAGCGACGAATTCAACCTGAGCGAAGAAGATTTCGAGCAGGTCCAGACCCCGATCCTGAAAAAAGCCGGTTCCATGGAAAAATTGCTGGCCGTACTGAACAATTTCACCATGAGTTGGAGCGACTTTCAGAATTTCATCAGGGAAAAAGTTCTGTATGAAAAAGTCCTCAGGGAAAAATTCCAGATGGAGATCACCATCCCCTTCAATGAGATCGAAAACTTCTACAATGACGACTACGTTCCCTCCCAACAGCGACTCGGTCTGGCCCCCCAGACCCTGGTCGAAATGGCCCCGGTAATCGAAAAATATCTGCGCCAGCTAAAGACGGAGGAACAGCTTTCCGCCTGGCTGAACGATCTTCGCGCCAACGACAAGATCGAGATCAAGCTAAGGAGCCGCCAATGAATCTTTTTGACAAGCCTCCGGTTCAAACACGCTTCATCGATAGTTTGCGGAATAACGACAAGGTCACCTGCTATTACCGCGTCCAGGAAGTGGTCAAAAAAAAGACCAAGAACGGGGACGATTTTTTAGACCTGACCGTAATGGACAAGACCGGGCGCATGCCGGCAAAAATCTGGAACAACGTAGACGAATATTCCAAGTTGATCCACGCCGGGGAAATCTACAAGATCAGCGGCGAAATCAGGGAATACAAAGGCAAAAAGCAAATCACCGTGAATCACCTGCAGGCCACGACCGCCGGCGACAAGGAGTTCAACCCGGCCGATTACTGCGAAGCACCCCCCTTCGACAGCGCGGCGCTGCAGGAGCGAATGTTCGCCCTGCTGGCCGCGAACCTGACCAATCCCCATCTGCGCCAGCTGGTTGAATTCTTCAAAGAAGATTACGGGCCGTCATTGCAACAGGCCTATGGCGCCCAAAAGATCCATCACGCCTTTGCCGGTGGCCTCCTGCAGCACACGTGTTCCGTGCTGGAAATGGTCTTGGCCCTCGCTCCCCATTACAGCCTGGACAAGGAATTGCTGCTGATCGGCGCCCTGTTTCATGATATTGGCAAAATCTCCGAATTCAAGACTCAGCCTGCCCTGGAAACGACCCTGGAGGGAGGCTTGCTCGGCCACGTCATCATCAGCCTGACCATTTTTTTGAACTTGAAGAATAGAATCGCCGATTTTCCCCCCGCCCTTGCCACTCACATCGAGCATCTCATCGTTTCGCACCATGGCGAAAAGGAATACGGCTCCCCCGAAGTTCCCAAAACCCCGGAAGCGTACCTCCTGCACATTCTCGATCTGCTGGATTCGCGCATGAATATCTTCCGCGAGCAGCTCAAGAACGGTGACGGTCAGAAACTCTTTTCCGAATTCAATCAAGCCCTGGGGACACGGATCTTGCTTGCCAAGCAATAAAGGCAATCCCCCCTGCCCGTGCTGCGGTTCCAGCGCCACCCTGCCTTTTGAAAATGACGAAAATACCCGGACCGATCAGGCATTCAGTGAAATCATCCTGGCCGTCTTTTTATTCTTCCTGATTCTGTTCAGCGTTCTGATTCTTTTACTGCTCAGCCGGGCCGCTGCACCGATTGCGGCTCTGATCCTGTTGGGCGTTTTCTTGCTCTGGCGGCGAAGCAGGGAAACCCGGCGCGCCCGCATGCGGCCGCGCGAATTCGTCTGCCTCGATTGCAGTCACAATTTCACGGCCTGAACTAGAAGAAACGACAGCTCTCCTGGTAGGATATTTCGCCCTTCAACACGCGGTTAACAATCTTTTGCGAGATGGTCAACCTTCCAACTTCGGAAATTTTTTTATCCAAACTGAACAGATATTCTTCCTTGAATTGAGACCGCTCCTGGTTGTCCATGATGAAGATCTCATAAAAAACCTCATCGCGGCTGTAGCCGCTGGACTGGCATTTCGGGCAGCCTTTTTCCTGGAAGATCCGGTAGTTGTTGCTCAAGTTTTTGTTTTTAAACAATTCCTGGACCGGCCGCGGATTGGGCACCTTGCAGACCGGGCAGAGGATTTTCGCCTGTCTTTGGAATATCAGCAGACGCAAATTTTCCGCTAGGTAGGAGAGGGGAACCTCATATTCATTCGCCATCTTTTCGAAAATTTCTTCATAGGAAAAACCCTGCAGTTCAATGAACAATTTCCCCATTTCCACGAAATGCAAGAACTGGCTGTCGTAATTCTTCTGAAAATAATCGAATAAAAACATGGAATCCGGCTTGTAAAAAAGCAAATTTTTGTAAACTGCGTTGGTCACATCGCTGCCCTGGTTTTCAATCTGGAAGAACCTCTCGTTGCGCAGTATCACGTCGTTTTCCACGGTGGCGATCCGTTCGGATGCCAGCGTGTTCATCAGGGCGTATAATGTTTCATTGGTCTTGCTGAAGGTCGGTCCGGCCACGATGAACAATCCGTTGGGTTTTTCCAGGATGGCCCGCAAACGGAGCAATTCATCATTTTCCAAGTGCAGGTCCGCGATTTTCTTGGCAAAATCATCGAGACGACTGAGTTTGAAGCGGATGTTTTCCTGGTCGGAGCCTGAATAGTAAAGGGCCTTGATCTTCAAATGGCTTAAATTTTTATTCAAGTTCAACATGGATTCCTGGGCCACGTTTTTTGCCGTGGCCTTGATGCCGCAGATCTCTTTGATTTTCGTAAAAAATTCCGCCGCGTTTTCGCTGGGCTGCTGAACCGGGGAGAGCAGCTCGCCATTGCGGAAGAAAGTTTTAAGCTGGCCGGCCTTGTATTCAAAAAACACATCGGAGACTTTGTTTTGCACCGCGGTCTTGATGAGGGAATTCAATAGCTTCAGATGACGGGCACTGGCCAGTGAAGTATAAATTTTTATTTCTTTCTCGGCGCTCTCCAAGCTTTGCAGCAAGTTTTCAATTTCTTCTTTCGGAGCCAGGTAGGGGATCAGCTTGAAACTTTGCAGCTCGTTGCTTTTTTTCAATTTGGGAAGCTCGTTGAGCGAATAAAAGGCAAAACGCAGCATGCGGCCGCCGGCGATCTCCTGGATCTCGATGGGAACGATCTTCTGGTCCAGGCAGAAATCCTTGCCGACCTGGCGGATCAGATCGCCATCGACCTTGAGATTCCTCAAGTCGATCGTTTCTACGCTTTTCTGGTTCAACAAGTAAAGCTGAAGCTCATCCGGCGTGACCAGTGACATCATGATCAGCACTTCCCCCAGTTTCTTGCCGATGATCCTCTGCTTGTCCAGGGCGGTGTTCAGCTGGCCCATCGAAATCTTGCCGGCCTTGACCATTATCTCCCCGATCTTCATGTAGGCTGAATTCCTGGCGTCCGTGTACTCGACCAGCAACTCCTTGGGGCAATTCTTCAGGTATTTTTTCTTGTATTCTTTTGAAGCGTCACAAAAGCATTTCAAGCAAAAAGGGCAGGTTTTGGTTGGAGCGGCATGGCTGCAATCGGCGGCTGTACCCGCGTCGAATTCGGCCCGGCAATGCCAGCAGGAAACGATATAAGGTTCAACCACAGACTCTTTCCTCTCTTAAAACTCATCTTCTCCGTTTTATATATAGCAAAAAATAAAAAAAAAATCAACTGGATAATGAGTCAAGTTTTTCAATCCCCGCCCTCGGCAAGGCGAAAAACAGCCCCCAATTGGCAAAAGGCCCCCGATATGGTATCTTGGTCAGGCAGGAGCCGCTGGCCTTTGAACCAACGGCGATCCATCTGCCGTTGTTTGGGAGGCGGAGTGAATTTTGCTACAATGATGGTTCAGTCAGAACTCTTGCCTTGGAGCGAGGAGTGAACAGCGATGGATGAAAAGGTTTTCGATGTTTCCATGATCTACATCCAGAACACGTCGGCCAGCAACTACACTCTGGAATTCTATTGCCGCAACAAGAACATCAAGCTGAATTTCAGTGCCGTCGAAGGCATTGAATTGATCGCCAAGATCCCCATGGAACTGAAGAGTTCGTACGTGCAAATGGCCGAAAATATGCCCAAGGTCTGGAACATGAAGATGGTCTACCCGATGAACTTCCGCATCAGCTACAGCGGTAAGATCCTCATCGAGTCCATGTGACATTCGGAGCGGCCGCGCGCCCATGATCAGCGAAGAAACCCTAAAAAAAATAAGGAAGCTGGAGATCATCTCCCGGAAAGCGGCGCGGGACATTTTCGCCGGGCAGTACCACTCGGCGTTCAAGGGCCGGGGCATGGAATTTTCCGAGGTCCGCGAATACCAGTTCGGCGACGATATCCGTTTCATCGATTGGAACGTCTCCTCGCGCCTGGGCCGGCTATTCATCAAGCAGTTCGTGGAGGAGAGGGAACTGACGATCATCCTGGCCATCGACCTGTCGGCATCGCTGCAATTCGTCTCCGCCAGTAAGAGCAAAAAGGACATCGCCGTCGAGTTGTCCGCCCTGATCGCATTCACGGCTATGCTCAACAACGATAAGGTCGGACTGCTGATTTTCACCGACCGCGTGGAAGTTTTCATTCCGCCCAAGAAGGGCCGCACCCATCTGCTGAGGCTGATCCGCGACATCAGCGAATTCCAGCCGCAAGGCCGGGGTACGGCAATTGCCAGCGCCCTGGCTTATCTGACTTCGCTATTAAAGAAAAAAGCCGTGGTCTTTTTGATCTCCGATTTCCTGGATGAAAATTTCGCCACGGCACTGAAAATCGCCGCTCGCAAGCACGACCTGATCGCTATCGCTATCCATGACCGCCGGGAATTGGCGGCGCCGCGACGCGGGATCTTCCAGCTCAAGGACCTGGAAAACGGGGAAGATTTTAGCGCCGATTTCAGCCGCGCCGCCGTCCGTTCGGCTTACCAAAATATCAGCAGCAGCCGCTCCGAGCGGCTGAACGACATTTTCCGCAAATACGCCATCGACGCCATCACCATCCTTTCGGAGACCGATTACGAAAAGCCGCTGTTCGACCTGTTTTTGCAGCGCCGGCACAAATTCGCCCGATGAAAGCGCTTCGCCTGTTCGGAATCCTGCTGCTAGCCGCCGCAGCGCGGCCGATCCACGCCGCGCAAGTGATCTTGTCCGCCTCCACCCTGACCGCGACCATCGGCGAACAGGTGGAACTGCGCTTGATCGTACGCAGCCTTGAAACCGCTGATGAGATGAAGGTCTCCCTGCCGGCCGGGGATTTCGAGGTCATTCGCCGCCAAAGCCAACCGACGATCAGGACCAGCGAATGGCGCACCTTTGAACACGTGATCACCGTCGCTTTTTTTAAGACCGGGGAGTTTGCAGTCGGCCCGATGACCGTCGAGCTCCTGGCCGCCAAGGCGGTCATCGAAAAAGATCAAAGCAACGCCATCAGCATCAAAGTCCGTTCGCTCCTCGGCGCCGACGACCGGGACATCAAGCCCTTGAAAAAGCCGCTGGCGATCCAGGGCAACCCCCTGCACCTGCTGAAATATGTTGCCGTTGTCGGCCTGATCCTGCTGCTGGCCGCGCTGCTGCTGATCCTGATGCGTAAAAAGCATGAAAAATCCCCTCCGCCGGAAGCGGCCCTGCCGGAGCCCGAGCTCGAACTGGAACTCCGCATTCGTGAATTATGGCAGCAAAGATGGACGCAAAAAGGAGAGTACAAGCTATTTTTCATCCGCCTGGGAGAGATTAACAAGCATTTCCTGGATCGCAGCTACGGCTTTAACGCCGATGATCTTACCAGTACGGAAGTCATGGCCCGGCTCGGAAGCAACGAAAAAGACATGGGCATAGTGGCCTGCTTTGAAAATATTTTCACCCAAGCCGACCTGGTCAAATTCGCTGAGCAAGTGCCGGAGACCTCGACCATCAATGCCCTGGCCCAGAACATCGCGACGGTGATCAACACGTATAAAAAGAGACGCAGCCTGAGCGAGGCGAACCGTGTTTAGACTGGCCGCTAAATATTACCTGCTGCTGCTGCTCCTGTGGCCGCTGCTGGTCTGGTGGAACTGTTTCCTGAACCGCTTGGGCAAGCGCCACGTCTGGTTCGCCGCGAAAAAGTTGCTGCCGGCCGCGCCGCTGACCTGGAAAATGGCGTTGCTGAAAAACCTGAACCACTGTAAAATCGCTTCCTGGCTGCTCTTCATCCTGGCCCTGGCCCGGCCGCAGCTGCTCAACACCTACCAGGTGGAAGAGCAGAAAGGCATGGATATCCTCCTGACCCTGGACATTTCCGGTTCCATGGCTTCCATCGATTTCAAGCCCAAGAACCGGCTGGAGGTGGCCAAGGAAGTCATCGCCGCCTTCATCGAGAAGCGCCGAACCGACCGCCTGGGCCTGGTCATCTTCGCCGCCACCTCGTACACCAAGTGCCCGCTGACCGTCGATTACGACATGCTGAAATATTATCTGCAGGAAACGGAGCTCGGCGAACTGGAGGACGGGACGGCGCTGGGCATGGCCCTGGCCACCTCGGTCAACCGCATTCAGCATTCCGGGGCCAAGACCAAGATCATTATCCTGCTCACCGACGGCGTGAACAACCGCGGCGAGATCGACCCGCGCGATGCCGCCAAGATGGCCCGCGACTTCAACATCAAGGTCTACACCATCGGCGTCGGCACCCGTGGCGAAGTCCCCTACCCGGTCCTAGATTCCTTCGGCCGCCGCCAGTACGTCATGGTCAACGTCGAGATCGACGAAGCGCTGCTGCAAGAGATCGCCAAGACCACCGGCGGCCTCTACTTCCGGGCCACCGACCGCGATTCTCTGCAGAACATCTTCAGCGAGATCGACCGCTGGGAAAAAACAAAGATCAAGGTCAAGAATTACTCCGAAACCACGGAACTGTTCCCCTATTTTCTGGCCCTGGGGCTGCTGCTGCTCCTAATGATCGAAACCGCCCGCCGCTCCTTCCTGCGCACCCTGCCCTGAGGAGGAGTCCGCCAGGGATATGAAGGCCTCCGGGGCTTAATATATCTCGATCTTCAGCAGCCGGCATTCGAGCGGGCCGTTGAAGAGGACGAAACGGCGCGCCGGTTTCAAGCCGATGGCCGGGATCAATTCCAGGTTGCCGCACAGGACATAGGCGGTCGAACCCGGACAGCGCTGCTTCAAAAAATCGCCGAATTCCTTGTACAGCAGACGCGTCGGCTCCAATTCGCCGACACGGATGCCGTAGGGCGGGTTGCAGATGATGGTGGCATCGCGGATCTCGGGCAGTTCGCGGAAATCCTTGCGCTCCAGCGGCACGCCTCGGCTTCCCGGGATCTCGCGCAGATTGCGCCGGGCGGCGTCGATGCTTTGGCGGTCGGAATCGCTGCCGCGGATCAGCCCCTCGGGCATCTCCCGGACAGCGGCGTCGCATTCGCAGCGCACCTCCCGCCAGACCCCGTCGGCAAAATCGGGTAAACTTTCAAAGCCGAATTTGTCCTTTTTAAAAGCCGCCGGGAGCCGGCGGTAGTGCATGAACGCCTCGGTCACAATGGTGCCCGAACCGCACATGGGATCGACCAGGGGTCTTTCGCCCTGCCAGCCACTCAGGCGCACCAAGGCCGCCGCCAGCGTTTCCTGCAACGGGGCCGCGACCGATTGCCGGCGGTAGCCGCGGCGGTGCAGCGACCCGCCCGAGGTGTCCAGGCTGATCAGCGCCTGGTCGCGGCGGACGACCAGGTGGATGCGCACGTCCGGATGCTCGGTATCCACGTCGGGACGGCGGCCGGCGCGGGCGCGAAAATAATCGGCGATGGCGTCCTTCACGCGCAGGGCGGCATAGTGGGCATGGGTGATCGCGCTGTCGGCCACGCTGGCAAAGACGGCGAACGTCCTATCCGGGGAAAGGATCCTTTCCCACTCGATGGCCTGGGCGGAATCGTACAGCGTTTGCTCCGCCGGACAAGGGAACTCGGCCAAAGGAGCCAGCACCCGCGAAACCAGCCGCGAACAATAGTTGACCCGGTACAGCCCGGCGGCGTCGGCGCTGAAATACAGGCCGCCACCACCGTCCTCGATGTCGCGGGCACCGAGTTCTGCCAGTTCCGCGCTCGCCAATTCGGCAAGGCCGCGGGCCGTCTGGGCGAAAAAGCGGCCGTCTTGCTGGTAGGCGAACATGGAATGGTTTGGAATTATGCCTAGACCGGAATCACGATCAATCGCCCAACTGCAAACGCAAGAAAGCGAGGACCTTGGCCGGGTCATGCCCCTTGCCCTTTTCCAGCACCCCGGTCGTCTGGGTGCAGAGCAGCCTGCCCGCCATTTTTCCGTGTTTCATTTTTTGCACCTCCGCACGCAAAATTGAAAAATCATTTTAAGTAAAAAATCCCTTTATGTCAAAAAGAGAGTTCGGCAAAAAAATTGACAAAAACCGGCCTTTCAACTAAATAGGAGTCAGCCGAGGCGAAATGGAGGAGTATTGCCCTTAATGACCGAGAAAATTTATCAATCCGACTCCTACTGCCGGGAAAGCACGGCGCTCGTCACCGCTTGCGAATGCAGGGACGGAAAATTTTTCATCCGTCTCGACCGCACGATCTTCTGTCCTGAAGGCGGCGGCCAACCCGCCGACCGGGGAACCATCAACGGTTTGCCGCTGCTGGCGTTGGCGAGCGAAAATGACGACGTCATCCATGTGCTGGACCGGGATCCCGGTCCGGGCCAGGTCAGCCTGCGGCTCGATTTTCCTCGCCGCTACGACCACATGCAGCAGCATACCGCCCAGCACCTGCTCTCGCAGGTCGTGCTCAACCTTTTCAACGCCCAGACGCTTTCTTTCGCCATCGGCCCGGAGCATTCCTCGATCGAGACCGGGCGCCCGGCGCTGAGTGAAGAGGAGATCAGGACACTGGAGCTGGAATGCGCCGCCGCGATCTTCGCCGCCCTGCCGGTCCGCGTTTTCGAAAGTGAGGAGATTGCCTCCCTGCACTTGCGCAAACCCCCCAAGCGCCCGGGACGGATCCGCGTGGTGGAGATAACGGGCTTGGACCAGTCGGCATGCGGCGGCACCCACTTGAAGAACAGCGCTGAAATCGGCTTGCTCAAGATCATCCGCACGGAGCGCGTACGCGCCAACATCCGCCTGTACTACGCGGCCGGCATGCGCGCCTTGCGCGACTACCAGCTGAAGCACGAGGTCACAAGGAGGCTGCAGCGGGTCGTCACCCTGCCCCTGGAGGAAATCCCGGCCCAAGTGGAGGCCTGGTTCGCGGAAAAAGACGAACTGCGCCGGGCGCTGAAAAAAGCGCAGCGCCGCGAACTGGAAAACGAGATCACCGCCGCGGCCGCCGGCGACGCCGTTCTCGTCATCCGCGAGTTTACCGGCGTTGACAGCGCCGAGATGCGCTTTTTCGCCCTGGGGCTGATGAAGCAGGGCAAGCACGTGCTGGCCTACACGCAGGACCCGCAAAAACACGTCATTATCGGCCGCGGCCGGGGTGATGGCGACCTGCGCACGATCAGCGCCCGATTGTTCGCCTTGCTGGGCGGCAAGGGCGGCGGCGGGAAAAACCTGCTTGAAGGACGGGGCACGGATTTCTCGCGGCTGGACGAGGCCATCGCTCTGTTGCGCGCCACCCTGGTTTGAATCCATCCGCGCCCTTGCAAATATTGCAATTTTCACTATAATAGCCTTTGCGGGCAAAGGAGAAATTCATGGAAGAAAAAATCAAGGCCAAGATCATGGACGAAAAAAAAATGAAGCGCACCTTCCTGCGCTTGGCCATGGAGATACTGGAACGGAACCGCGAGGCCGAAAACCTGGTGCTGATCGGCATCCAGACCAAGGGTGTTTTCGTGGCCCGCCGCATCCAGCAGCTGATCAAGGAACTGGAAAAGATCGACATCCCCCTGGGCATCCTCGACATCACCATGTTCCGTGACGATCTGCACAAGCACGAGAAACAGCCGGCCGTAAAAAAAACTCAGATCGATTTCGCCATCGAGGACCGGGATATCATCCTGATCGACGACGTAGTGTTCACCGGCCGCACCATCCGCGCCGCCATGGATTCGATCTTCGAACTGGGCCGGCCGGCGTCGGTGCAACTAGCCGCTTTTATCGACCGCGGCCACCGCGAAATGCCCATCTGCCCCGACTTCAAGGGCAAGTACCTGCCCACCTCACGCCGAGAAAGGGTGAAGGTGATGCTTAAAGAGATCGACGGCCAGGACCAGGTCCTGATCATGGAGCCCACGGGATTCTAGCATGAGAGAGAAAACCTTCCGGCAGAATCACCTGCTTGGCATTGAGCACCTCAGTGTCGCCGACATCGAGATCATCCTGGAAACGGCCGAGGCCTTCATCGAGGTCAACACTCGCGAGGTCAAAAAAGTGCCGGCCCTGAAGGGCAAGACCGTGGTCAACTTGTTCTTCGAAAACTCGACCCGCACCCGAAGCTCGTTCGAGATCGCGGCCAAGCGCTTGAGCGCCGATCTGATCAATTTCAATTCATCCCTCTCGAGCCTGAAAAAAGGCGAAACCCTGAAGGATACGGTGCTGACCCTGGAGGCCATGAACCCGCACATCATCGTCATTCGTCACTCCGCCTCGGGATCGCCCCTTTACCTGACCACTTTCGCCCGCTCCTCGATCGTCAATGCCGGCGACGGCTTCCACGAGCACCCGACCCAGGCCCTGCTCGACGCCCTGACCATCAAGCAAAGATTCAACACCCTGCGCAAGCTGAAAATCGCCATCGTCGGCGATATTCTGCACTCGCGCGTGGCCTTGTCCAACATCCTGCTGCACCAGAAAATGGGCAACGAGATCGCCTTGGTCGGCCCGCCCTCACTGGTGCCCATGGAGTTCGAGAAGTTGGGCGCCACGGTCTATTACGATATCCGCCGCGGGGTAAAGGACGCCGATGTGGTCATGATGCTGCGCGTGCAGGCCGAGCGCGGCGCCCACAATTATTTCCCCTCCATCCGCGAATACCGCAACCGCTTCGCCATCAATCGCGAAATTTTTTCGTTGGCCAAGAAAACGGCCATCCTGATGCACCCGGGGCCGATCAACCGTGACGTGGAAATCGAGACCTCGATGGCCGATTCGGAGCAATCGGTCATCCTGCAGCAGGTGACCAACGGCATCGCCGTGCGCATGGCTGTTCTTTATCTTTTAAAAGGAGAGATCCATGAAGCTCTTAATTAAGAACGGCCGCCTCGTCGACCCGGCCGGCGGCGTGGACCGCAACATGGACATCCTGGTCGAGAACGGCAAATTCAAGGAAATCGCCCATTCGATAAAGAAGGCTCCCGGCGTCCAGGTCATCGACGCCGCGGACATGGTCGTCGCTCCGGGCTTCATCGACATGCACGTTCACCTGCGCGAACCGGGACAGGAGAACAAGGAGTCGATCGCCAGCGGCGCCCGGGCGGCGGTCCACGGCGGCTTCACCTCGGTCGCCTGCATGGCCAATACCGAGCCGGTCAACGACAACCGCTCGGTGACCGAGTACATCATCGCCCGCGCCAAGCGCGTCGGGCTGGTGAACGTTTTCCCGGTGGCCGCCGTTTCCCTGGGGCAGCTCGGCGAAAATTTGGTGGAGATGGCCGACCTGGTCGAGGGCGGCGCGGTGGCTTTTTCCGACGACGGCAGCTGCGTGATGAAGGCCGACCTGATCCGCAAGGCCCTGGAATACACCCGGATGCTCAACGTGCCCATCATCGAGCACCCCGAGGATCATTCGATCTCGGGGGAGGGGCAGGTCAATGAGGGATTCATCTCCTACAAGTACGGGCTGCGCGGTATCCTCAAGGCCGCCGAGGAGGTGATCGTGGCCCGCGACCTGATCCTGCAGGAGCGCATCCGCTCGCAGCTGCACCTGACCCATATTTCCACCGCCGGCTCGGTGGAGCTGATCCGCAACGCCCGCCGGATGAAAACCCCGGTCAGCGCCGACGCCACCCCGCACCACCTGCTGCTTAACGAAGAGCTGGTCCAGACCTACAACACCGTCTACAAGGTGAAGCCGCCCTTGCGCGGCGAAAGCGACCGTCTGGAGCTGATCCGCGGCCTGCAGGATGGCACCATTGACTGCATCGCCTCCGACCACGCCCCGCATACCCGCGACGACAAGGACAAGGAGTTCGAGCTCGCCCCTTTCGGGGTCATCGGCTTGGAAAGCACTTTCGCGGTCATCTACGACCGCCTGGTGCGCCGCAAGCAACTGACCATCAAGCGCATGGTCGAACTGCTTTCCACCAACCCGGCCCGCGTGCTCGGGCTCAAGGACCGCGGCCGCGTCAAGGCGGGCTGTCCGGCCGACCTGACCATCCTCAACCTGAAGAAACGCTTCAAGATCGAGGAGAAGGATCTCCGCTCCAAGGCCAACAACTGCCCGTTCCTGGGCTGGGAGGGGCTGGGGACGATCGAATTTACCATTGTTGCCGGCAACGTGGTCTACAGCAGGAAGAACAGGGTTTAGGGTTCAGGGTATAGGGTCCAGGGAAGAAAAGAGAACCAAGCCCGTTCTTGTCTTTTACATCGAACTTCGAACGTCGAACCTCGAACCTGCTTCTTTTGGCTTTTGGCGACTAATGGCAGGTGCTGCAGGAGTGGCTCGAGCAGCTCCCGCATGAATGGGACGACTTGGAGGAGCCGGCACTTTCCGATTTGCCTCTAGACGAGATGGCGCAGCAGGAGACCAGTTTCTTCACCCGGGCGCTGCCGCATTTTTCGCACTTGACCGAGTCGGCGGCCGATAGAGAGCGCAGGAATTTTTCGAAGACTTTGCCGCACTTCTGGCATTTATAATCATAAACGGGCATTTCTTTCACCTCAAGACATTATTTTAACGCAAATTTGGCTATCGTTCAACAGGAAATGGGATCAGAACCAAATGTAGGGGTTCAATACGAGATCAATTGAGATCATATTGAACCCCTACACCTTCGCAGCACTGATCTCGCCCGCGGCGACGATGATGTCGTTGTCGTAGAACACGGCGAACTGGCCCGGGGTCACGGCCCTGACCGGCTCCTTGAAAACGGCACGGATGAGAGCTGGGGATGCTTCGCTGATCCGGGCCTCATGGCCGTGCAGCTGGTAGCGAACCTTCACCGTTACCTTCTCGCCGACTTCCAGCGGCCGCCAGAAAACCGGAGTTTTAACGGTCAACGATCGTGAAAGCAGGTCCTTCTCGTCGCCAAGCATGACGGTGTTGGCGGCCAGGTCGCGGCCGACCACGTACAGCCTGCGGTCCGAGGCATGGCCGGTGCCACGGCGCTGGCCGACGGTGAAATGGATGGCTCCCTGGTGGCGGCCGATCCTGTTTCCGCACCGGTCGACGATATCGCCGGCCTTGAAACTCTCCGGCAAATGGCGGGAGAGATAGGCGCCCAGGTTTTCCCCCTGCAGGAAGCAGACATCCTGGCTTTCCTCGGGATTGGCCAGCGGCAGCCCGGCCACCTTCGCCCTGACCTGCTGGATGGTCAAGGAAGCGATGGGAAAAAGGACTCTGTCCAGTACGGCCGGCTCGATCATGGCCAGGAAATAGATCTGCGACTTGCGGAGGTCGACGGGTTCCTTCAGAAACCATTGTTTTTTAAGGAAAACCTTGTCGGCGTAATGGCCGCTGGCAAAAAGGCCGTTGCGGGAATTTTTTTCCGCCTCGGCCAGCAGCAGGCCGAACTTGACCTGGCGGTTGCAGACCACGCACGGGTTCGGGGTCAGGCCGGTCCGGTAGGAATCGAGAAAATAAGACAAGACCTTTTCCCGGAAGGCGTGGCGCAGGTCGCTGACCTGCCAGGGGACGGCCAGCGCCCGGGCCAGGTTCTCGATTTTAGCCAGTTTTTCATCCTCGTTGGTCAATCCGAGGCGCATGGTCAAGGCCCTTACGTCATAGCCCTGTTCCCTAAGCAGGAGTATTGCAGCAGTGGAGTCCTTGCCGCCGCTGAAAGCGACGGTCACGGGCCGGCCGCCGCCGTTCTTTACCGGCACAGGAAGGTCTCCTCGAGAAAGGCCCGGGCTTCCATGAAATCCTGGCTGAGGAAAATGCGCCGTTTCCAGGAGCGAGCGCCGGGGCGGTTGAGCAGCAAAAAGCGGGTAAAGGCCTTGAGTTTGCCCAGGCGTTTTCTTTCCGGGTAATGTTCCGCGATCAGATCCCCCAGGCGCCGGACATACACTCCCAGGTCCTCCTCTTCTGTTGCCTGCCCCGCAATCTCCCGAAACAGGTAGGGATTGGCCAAAGCCCCACGTCCGATCAGCACCCCGTCGACGATCTGCAATTTTTCCCGGGCTAAGGCAACGGTCATGATGTCGCCGTTGCCCAGCAGCGGGATGCGCAGGTTTTCCTTGACAGCCGCGGCCAGGTCCCAGTGGGCGCTGCCCGTGTAGCCTTCGCTCTTCAGGCGGAAATGGACGGCGACGGCGTCGGCGCCCTGCGCCTCAATGATGCGGGTCGTTTCCATGACGTTCACCTGGCTGAACCCCAGGCGGACCTTGACTGTGAGCGGCAAGTGCGTGCTGCGGCGGACGGCGGCCACCACGGCCGCCAGGCGCGGCAGGTCCTGCAGCAGGCTGGCACCGGCACCCGAGCGCACCACCTTGGGGACCGGGCAGCCCATGTTCAGGTCGATGCCGGCGAAAGCCGTCTCGGCCGAAACGATGGCCGCGGCTTCGGCCAGGGGTTCGGGAGCGGCGCCGAAAAGCTGGATGAACTGCGGGGTGCGGGTCTGCAGGCCGGCGATCATTTCCAGGGTACGGCGATTGCGGCGCCGCAGCCCCTCGGCGGCGATCATCTCCGAGACCATCAGGCCGCAGCCGCCCATTTCGTCCATGAGCAGGCGCAAGACCCGGTCGGTCAGCCCGGCCATGGGGGCCAGGACCGTGGGTTGAGACAGAGCTAATGAACCAATCTTCAACATAAATTGATTATATCATGGCTTAGGCTTCGTGACGCGTAACGCGTGACGCGTGACGCGAAAGAAAAAACGAGGTTTGAAGTTCGATGTTCAAGAAAACGAGGAACTCGATTTGCGGTGTACGGGAAGAAAAGACAAATGAAAAAGGTAAAAGAAAAAAGTGAAGAGCAGACAAAGCATGGGCCTTTATTTGGGACATTGGAATTTGGAGTTTGAATTTATTTGGAATTTGGAGCTTGGGATTTGGAATTTATTTCTTCCTTGTCACGCGTCACGCGTTACGCGTCACGTTAGAGAAATAATTTGAGAGGATTTTGAACCGTTTATCGTCCAACACATTTAAATGGCCCTGGATGTGGCGCAGGGTGCGCGGAATGTAACGCGCGTAGGCGGGGTGCCGGCGCTCATAGGTTTGATAGGCGAAAGTGCCCAGGGCCTTGATGTTGCGCTGAAGAGCGGTCAGGCGCAGCTGGCGCAGTTCCCGGTCGGCGCCGCTGGCGACCAGGCTGGGAAACAACCTGCCCCGGGCCGCGCCCAGGTCGAGGTAGGAATCGAAGGCCAGCGAAACGAGGTCGTAATAGCGGGGAGCCAGGAGCGAGTCCTGGCAATCGACCATGATGATCTCATTCCCCTTGACCAGCAGGTTGCGCGAGTGGAAATCGCGGTGAGCAAAAACGCATTCAGGCTCAATGGCCTCGACCAGCATGGCCAGGCCTTCGCGCAGCGAGTCTTCTCCGCAGCCGTGGAGCGGTCGGCGGGAGAAGAAATGGGCGAGAAAAAAATCCATTTCCCATTTTTGTCGAGTGTGATCAAGGCGGGTCTTGGCCAGCGCCGGCGGCACATCGGCAAGCTTGCCCAGGATATCCCGGCACACCTCAAGCAGATAGCGGCGTTTACCGGCGCAGCCCGCGCGCCAGGCCCGCTGCAGCAACAGGTCGCCGGCATCTTCCTGGATCACCACCTGGTCGCCGAGGATTTCCTCGATGCCGGGGACTCGCAGTCCATGGGCACGGTAAATTTCATGGACGGCCAGGAACCGTTCCACCTCGGCCGGCGCGGGTTCGGGATAGACCATGGCCACCAAATTCGTTTTCCGATAGCTGATGCGAAAAAAACGCCGTTGGGAAGCCTCTGAGCGGATCGGCTGTATTTGCGCTCCCGGCCGGCAAGCGATGAATTTCAGGAGCGCATCGGGAAGCTTGATTTCTCTGGGCATCGGTGTTCGCTGCATTCGATTATCGCACAAGTGGCAGTAAGCGGCAAACCGCCGGCGCGATTTTTTCTGTAACCTTTTTGCCAAAAGCGAGTATTCCTTTTATAATGAATATGGAACAAAAACCCAGGAGCATCCATGCCCGACGATGAACAGGTAATGGCCCAGGTCCGTGAAGGCCGGGTGGAGATGCTGGCCGTCCTGTTTGAACGGTACCATGTCCGCCTGTTCAATTTTTTCCTGCGCTTGACCGCCGATCGCCCGCTGAGCGAAGATCTGACGCAGGAGCTTTTCCTGCGCATCCTCAAATACAGGCATACCTTTCGCGGCGAGAGCAAATTCAGCACCTGGATGTACCAGATCGCCCGCAACCTGCACATCGACCAGCTCCGCAGCCGCCATCCGGAAATTCCCATCGACGACCTTTTCAAGGAAAAACCTTCTACGCAACCCTGCCCGGCGCAGAATGCCGAAACCCGGCAGGAGGCCGATTTGCTGGCCCAAGCCCTGGAGCGGCTGCCTTTGCGCAAACGGGAAGTGCTGCTCCTTTCGCGCTTTCAAAACCTGAAATACCAGGAAGTAGCCCGCCTGCTCGAATGCAGCGTCGAAAACGTCAAGACGCTGGTGCACCGCTCGCTCAAGGAGCTGCGCCGCCATTACCTGGATCTGCAAGGAGGAACCCAATGAATTGCCGGGAAGCCAGGGGGAAAATCCCCGATCTGCTGAATGACGGCCTGGCCGCCGCTGAAGAGTCACGGCTCAGGGAGCATTTGCTTTCCTGTCCATCTTGCCGGGAAGAGTTTCAAGAACTGAGTGAAACCTGGGCACGTCTGGGCATTCTGCCCGAGGTGCAGCCGGGCCCGGAACTGCGCCGGAATTTCTACCGCCAGCTGGAACTCGAGCGCCGGGAAACAGCGGCAGCGCTTCGCCCGTCCTGGAGGCAGCAATGGCGGCGCTTCCTGTCCGCCCCAGTAATGCGTATGGCCGCGTCGTTTTTAGTCGTACTCGCCGTTTTCGCCAGCGGTTTTTTCCTGGGCAACGGACAAAAGGACGGTTCCGGACAGATCCAACGGCTGAGCCGGGAAAAGGACAGCCTGCAGCAGCAGTTCTCGCTCTCCCTGCTCACCCAGCCTTCGGCCTCGGCCCGCTTGCAGGGTCTTTCCCTGACCTCGCGACTGCAGGATCCCGACCCGGCATTGCTCAAAACGCTGCTCGCCATGCTGGACGAAGATCCGAGCGTCAACGTACGCCTTTCGGCCGTGGACGCCCTGTATTTGTTCGCCGACCGCGAGGAGGTGCGCGCCGCCATAACCGCTTCGCTTGCACGCCAGACCTCCCCTCTGGTGCAGATCGCCCTGATCGACCTGATGGTGGCATTGAAGGAAAAACGCGCCGCCGCGGCATTGAAAAAACTGGTAGATGACGGGCAGATCCTCCCCGAAGTGCGACAAAGGGCCCAGTCGGGGATCAGCCATATCCTTTAGCCAGCGATGCAAAAAAACAATTTTTTACCGCTTCCGGCTGTTACCTTTTGCGCACGGCCGGGTATTACCTCCCTAACGCCCCAGAGGCAAGGAGGTAAAATGAACAAATTATGGCTGGCCCTGCTGCTGGCATCCCTGTTCCCGCTCCTGGCGCCGGGCCACGACGCCTATCGCCTGGAAAAGAAGGATTCCATCGTGCAAGTCTTTAAATTCAGTTTTCCGGAAAAAGCGAAAACCGTCAAAATCGACAATGTTTTCGGTTCCATCACCGTCAGCGGCATCCCGACATCCGAAGTGCGGCTGGAAGCCAAGAAAAGCCTGCGCGCCGATAGCCAGGACGAACTTCTCAAGGCCGAGCGCGAGGTGAAGCTGAACATGGCGGAAAAAGACAATCAGCTGGATATCTACGTCGATGGTCCGTTCCGCTGTCGGAACGGCTCGGTCGACTGGTCCGATCCCGATTACATCGTGACCTATGATTTCACCTTGCAGGTCCCGGAACAGGCCAGCCTGATCCTGAAAACCGTCAATGACGGGGACATCCTGGTCAAAAACGTTAAAGGCAACTTCACGGTCCGCAACGTTAACGGCCACATCGAGCTGCAGGACATCGTTGGTCCGGCCAACTGCAAAACGGTCAACGGCCGCATCCGCGTCGGTTTCCGCGAGGATCCACCGGCCGCCAGTTCCTTCCAAACGGTCAACGGCGATGTGGATGTCAGCTTCAGCGCCAAGCTGGCCGCCGATTTTCAATTGAAGACCTTCAACGGCGACATTTATTCCGATTTCCCGTCCAGCTATCTGCCCGGCAAGGCGGAAATGGAGCACTCCAAAAACGGCCGTTTCATCTACCGCAGCAACCGTTTCCAGGGCGTGCGCATCGGCGCCGGCGGACCCGAGATCCGCATGGAAACGCTCAACGGCGATATTGCCATCGCCAATAAAAACAAGGAGAAATGAACATGAAAACCATGAAAAGATTTTTTTTCACCCTGCTGGTCCTGGCCTCGGCCACGACCGCGCTGTGGGCCCTGGATAATGATTCCGAACGGGTGGCCATCCCCTTCAGCGACCCGGGCAAACCCGGCCTGGTCAAGGCCAATTTGATCAACGGCGGCATCACGGTCAAGGGCTACGAAGGCAAGGAAGTGATCGTCGAGACCAAGCCGCGCAGCCATGTTGTCGGCGAGGATGAAGACGAGGCTAAAGGCGAGGACGAAAATGAAAAGCAGGACAAGCATGCCGGCATGATGCGCCTGAAAGCCGGCGGCGGCGGACTGAACATCGAGGAAAGCAACAACGTCATCAGGATCGATGTCCCCTCTTGGAAAATAGATAACGACCTCTTCATCCAGGTTCCCGTGAATGCCTCGCTGGAGCTGGCAACCGTCAACAATGGCAATATCACGGTGGAAAACGTCAACGGCGATATCGAAGTATCCAACGTCAACGGCGCCATCATCTTCTCGCGTATCGGCGGTGCGGCCGTGGCCCAAACCGTGAACGGCGACGTCACGGCCGCGTTCAGCCGGCTCGACGGCAAAAAGCCGCTGTCGCTGATCACGCTCAACGGCGACATCGACATCACCCTGCCCGCCACGGCCAAAGCCGACCTCAAGATGAAGATCGACAACCATGGCGAAATCTACAGCGATTTTGAACTGGCGCTGCAGAACAAGACCGAGAAGACCGTCGAAGACAGGCGCAGCCACGGCGGCCGCTACCAGATAAAGATCGAAAAGACCATGTTCGGTTCCATCAACGGCGGCGGCCAGGAAATCACCCTGAAAACCTTCAATGGGGATATCCTGCTGCGCAAAAGCAAATAATCCGCTCGATTGGGAGACCCACAGGGACCGGCCCGGCCGGTCCCTTTTTTTTTAGACCCGGGGAAATTCACCCATTTCTTGCCAAAGGAATTTTTTCAGATCGACGCCGCCGCGATCATCGACCTTCACCCCTTCCCGACGCAGGAGACGCCGCTGCTCGAAAAAACCGCCGTTCAGCGGCAGGGAGATCCGGCCGTTGGCACCGATCACCCGCTGCCAGGGGAGCCGGTATTTTTCCGACTGGGAATGGAGGATCCAGGATACCTGGCGCGCCCCCCAGGGCTTGCCGGCCAGGCAGGCGATCTGGCCGTAGGTGGCTACCTTGCCGCGCGGAATGGCCGCGATCCATTCCCGGACCGACGCACAAAAGGGATCAGTGCTAAAAGAGAATCCGCCGGCCCGGGGTGGCGAGGCCTTGATCGTGGAATGTGGACCGGTCTTAGCCAATCAGCATTTCCCCCATATATGGCCTGGGTGACGCTTTTCATATTCTCGTGCCGAGGCCTTGGTAATTTGGTGCCAGGGCAGCCCGCGCTTGGCGCCGACGATCGAAGCCAGGACGCAGCGGCAGAGGGTGGGATCGACCTTTTGCCGCAATTCTTCGAATACCTCATAAGGGTCCCGGCTCAGAAAATCCTCTTTGCTGAAGATACCGATCCTTTTCAGCTTCTTCTCGGTCACAGCCCCGATGTTGCTCAACTGACGCAGCGAATCTGTCCTGCTCATATCCGGCCCCCTGGATTAATAAACGACTCTGTTGAAAAAGGAAATGCCCAGTACAACCCCGGCCGCTACCAGCAGCCATTGCCCCAGATACGGGCCGATGCCAGCTCCGTTCTGCAGCCTCAATCTTATTTTATTCCGCGCCGCCTTGAACGCGAGCAGCAGGGGCAGGCCGCCCATCAGAACGAAAACCACCCCGCAGATCAGCCAACCCCAGGCCAGGCCGCCGCCGGGAGGATTAAAAGTGAACTCCAGGAAATTCCAGCCCAGGGATAGGAATAACCCTGGCCAGGCCAGAGGCATCAAGTTGACCCCTTCGGGATCGCTGCTGAACAGATTAATGAAAAAGCAGGCCATGCCGAGCAGGACGGATACCGGCATGATCCAGACCCAGGAGGGGGCGGGATGCTCGATGACGTATGGGCCGCCGGATGCGACCATGCCGCCCAGGCGCATGATGCCGCGCATGCCGTGGTACAGGCAGGTGATGCAGAACGCCGCTCCGAAAATGGTGCAGTAAAAAATGGCCAGGCGCAGCCAGCCGCTCCCTCCCTGCATGGGCTGGATGCGGGCGTTCTCCCTCATGCGCTGCAACGAAAAAGCATTTTTTTCCATATGCCCTCCCCGGCCCGGATGAAAAAGATCCGCATCCGGCGCCTCATTTTACCACGCCGCGGTTGCAAAAAAAATCCCGCCCGGTTATGATGATTTTTTTAATGGCCGGAAATCTCGTCTGGAGGTCGACCGATGTTCAAAGATCATCCCAAGGGTTTGTTCGTCGCCTTTTTCGCCAACATGGGCGAACGCTTCGGTTTTTACACCATGATGGCCATCCTGGTCCTGTTTCTGCAGGCCAGGTACAACCTCTCCGCGGAAGCGGCGAGCGGATATTACAGCTGGTTTTATTATGCCATTTATGCCCTGGCGTTGTTCGGGGGCATACTCGCCGACAGTACCAGCAAGTACAAGCTGGTCATCTTGTTGGGCATCATCATCATGTTCATCGGCTACGGGGTCATCGCGATACCGGGAATGCCGCTTTACCTCACCATGATCGGCCTGTTCGTCATCGCCTTCGGCAACGGCCTGTTCAAAGGCAACCTGCAGGCGGTGGTCGGCCAGCTGTACGACGATCCGAAGTATTCCAAGCTGCGGGACACGGCCTTCATGATCTTCTATATGGGCATCAACGTCGGCGCTTTTTTCGCCCCCTTCGTGGCCACGGGCGTGCGCAATTGGTTCCTCAAGACGCAGGGCTTCGCCCATGACGGCAGCCTGCCGGCCATGTGCCACGCCTACCTGGACGGCCGCATGACCGACAGCGCCTCGATCGCCGGCCTGGAGAGCCTGGCCAGCAAGGTATCGAACCTAGCGATTTCCGGCTCCGACCAGCTCAGGGAATTTGCCACAAACTACATCAACGCCTTTTCAAGAGGGTACAATTATGCTTTCGGCCTTGCGGCAGTAGCGATGATCATATCGCTGATCATCTACGTCGTTTTCAACAAGCATCTGCCCAACAAGGCCAAGGTCGTGGCAAAAAAGAGTGATCAAGAGCCTGGTTCCCAGCCGATCGTCAACATGCCCAGCCTCACCATTGGCCTGGTGATCATCGCCGTCACGGCGGCCGTATTCCACTTCTTTTTCAACCAGTTCGCGCTCGGCATGGCGCTGGGGCTTTTCTTCGGCTTCGTGGCCTTCATATTCAAGACGTCGACCAAGGTAGAGAAGCCGAGCGTCGTGGCCCTGATGCTGGTGTTCTTCGTGGTCATCTTCTTCTGGATGTCCTTCCATCAGAACGGCCTGACTCAGACCTTTTTCGCCAGGGATTACACGGCGAAAGCGGTCGGCCCGATCCTCAATATCTTCTTCAACCTCGATTCCCTCCTGGCCTTCATCGGCAGCATCGCCGGCCTGATCCTTCTGTTCACAAAAAAGAAGCCCGTCCAAAAGGCCGTTGGCCTGGCCATGTTCGCAGGGTTCGGCGCCCTGACCTACTATTTCGTTTCCGGATATCAGGCCACAAATCCCATCGCGCCGGAGATCTTCCAGTCGTTCAACCCGCTGTTCATCGTTGCCCTCAGTTTCCCGGTGATGGGCATCTTCACCTGGCTGCGCAACCGCAACAGCGAACCGTCGACCCCGAGAAAGATCGGCATCGGCATGGTCATCGCCGCCGTCGGCTTCGTCGTCATGCTGGTCGCCTCGCTGCAGCTGGCGGCACCCAAGCTGATCGCCAGCGAGAACCTGACCGAGTGGGGGCGGGTCTCGCCCACCTGGCTGATTGGCAGCTACCTGATCCTGACCATCGCCGAGCTGTTCCTCAGCCCGATGGGAATTTCCTTCGTCTCCAAGGTCTCGCCGCCGCGCTTCCAGGGGCTGATGCAGGGCGGCTGGTTCCTGGCCACAGCCACGGGCAACAAGTTGCTGTTCCTTGGCGGTTTTTTCTGGGATAAGATCGAACTGTGGCAGCTATGGGGCATCTTCGTCGTCTGCTGCCTGCTATCGGCCGCGTTCATCTTCTCGATGATGAAGCGCCTGGAGCGGACGACAAAGGCCTGAAGCGGCTGCTTATACTACGGCCGCAGCGGCCAACCCGGCTGAAATCGCCGCGACCCGCGTCCAGAATGCGACCTCTTTTTCTATCAGTTCCGCGATAAAAGCATCATCGCGGTCGACCTTCAACAATACGGTATGGCCGAAGCGAAAACTCCAGTAATAAATTTCCGCCAGGCCGGTCACGGCCAGGATGTGCTGCAACTGCGGGTAGTATTTTTCGGGAACGGTACCGGCCGCGGCCAAGCTGTGGTCCTTCTCCCCCGGGCATTTGATCTCGACCACGTGACTGCCATCGGGACTTAATCCATCAAGGCTGGCCCGCATCCAGGCATGCTCGCGCGACTGGACGCACATCGGCTCGACCACAATGCCGGTGTGGTCGACATACGCCTGCCGGGCCACGGGTTCCAGTCGCTTGCCGCGCTCCATGGCGTCATTGGCCGGCCGTTCGGCCTTCTGTCCCGTCTTGAGCAGGAGCAGCCCGCCTTCTTTCTGCCAGGGGGAAAGCCCCATGATAACCGGGGCATCGGAGGCGCCGATCCCTTCCCGGCGCCAGGAAAGCCACTTGTCACTGCTCTGTTCGAAATTCAACCTGATGAAAGAAAGGGAGGGTGGATTATGCATCTTACCTTTTACCATATCCTCCGTTGAAAAGCAAAGACGATGCAACCGAAAGCGCCTTGGCAATCAGTTAACGATGAGCTAAAATGGGGGGTAATCATGAACTCAAAACAGGAGGTTCCCATGCCCTCAGCCGTTTTGACCCCGCAGGCCATTGCCCGCCAAGCACTAGCCAGATTGCGCACCCAGGCCGACCCGGAGAGGGCCCGCCAGGTACAGAAATATTTCAAGGAGACGGTTCGCTCCTTCGGCATTCCTTCGCCCGCGGTCCGGGCCATCGCCGCCGAGTTGTATCTCTCCATAAAAAAAACATGGCAGGTAGAGCAAGCGATGCAATTATGCGATATCCTCTTCCCCCGTCCCGAGCTCGAAGCCAAGGCTGTCCCCGCCCTGATCCTAGCCCGCTTTAAAAAGGAATTCCCCCGCCAACTCTGCGCCCAGGTTAAAGAATGGCTAACTAAAAATTACCTCGACAACTGGGCCTCGGTCGACACCTTCTGCCCGGAGGTTATGGGCACCCTCCTCCTGCGCTACCCGGAGCTGGTCAAAGAGATAAAAACCTGGTCTCGCCATCCCAACCGCTGGGTCAAGCGGGCGTCGATCGTATCGTTTCTCAAATTGACCAAAAAAGAGGGCTTCCTGGATATCATCTACGACCAGGCCGTCGCCCTCTTCCCGGTAGATGATGATTTGATCTATAAAGCCAACGGCTGGGTCTTACGCGAAGCGGGCAAGCGCGACATGGCCAGGCTGGAACAGTTTCTGCTCAAGCACGGCCCCGCCATCCCGCGCACCACTTTGCGCTACGCCATCGAGCGATTCCCGGAGGCCAGGCGCCACGAGCTGCTGCTTAGGACCAAAGCAAAAAAACCATAAAAATGTCTTTATAATTTAAAAGAGATTTTTCACTTGTTGCAAACGTGATGAGCTCAGACGAGTAGCTGTTGAAGTTTTTTAACCAGCCGGGGTTCAATAAAACGCGAGTATTCCTCGGGGCAATAGCCACTATGGCATGAACGGCAAATAGTTACCACTGCAGGCCTTATTTCCTTTTCCATCAAAATAGTCATCAGGTTGTCAATCTCATGCTCGATTTCTTCCTCCGGGGGCAAATGGAAGAGTTCATTTCCCTTTTTCCTAGCAATTCTCACGAAGCATTTGCCTTCACGCTCGATAAAGGAAAATTCGAAACCGCTGAAGGGCAGGGTTCTATCAGCGAGAAAATCTCCCTTGTTTCGGAATTGTTGCCGGGTGATCTCGAGTTCATATGCCATGTGATTTTGGGTGGAATCGCGGCAGGAGAAATAGTCCATGTCGATATCGAGGATGACCTGCCTATACCTCGGGAGTTTTTCAGCCTCCATTGCAAAATAGTGAAATCGCTTCAGGTCAGGATAGGCTTTTTTAACCATGGGGCTGGTGGTGGCATCGGGCTTTATGGTATATTTGAGCACTTTCCCTTCCCCAAAGGCCGAACTGATAGAAAAAAATTTTCTCGCCGGCTTGAATTTCCGCCATTTCGGAAAAACAAAATACACGTTTCGCAGCAATCCGCCGAGCACAGCCGGGAAGATAAAGTTTGCGATGTTTAGCTCACTGCGGGCAAACTTCTCATAATAATCAAGCTCGGCCTTTTCAGAGGGACCGCGGAAATGGATCGGGGTCTTGAATTGGGCGGGTTTTGCCATATCATCGTGGGCATCGATGTGAAAAAGATCAACCACCTTGTGCAAGTGGCCTTCAATCCGGGCCCGCTGCCAGTAGTAAAAGGCCTCGTTGTGTTCATTAAAAATGTAAACCGGAATTTCCTTTTGACCACTCTTCATTTTACGATTCGATTCATTAGTCGGATTTTATCCCGCCAAAATTTATTTACACCGAAAAACCAAAAGAGATCTGTAAGCACCCTATAAGGATTACGAAGAAATATAACTATAACAAGGATCCCCTATCCTACCGCCATGTTCAAATTGACAAACAATCCCAGCTGCCCGATCGGGCAGATTCTTGGGCGTAAGCATTTTGCAATACGTATGTGCCAACAGGTTTTCTTCAGGTTTTCCGCGGTAAAGTACTATCAATTCCGGTTTTTGCCATTTCTTTTTCATCCAATTTCCTCCGATTTCTATCATTGGCTATTAATATAAATGAAACCATTATGGTTGTCAACTAATTTTTAAGGGATTTTTCTCTGGCATAGGCCAGCCGACAGAAAGTGTCAACTAGGCTGTCAAGCTGCCCGGTTTCAAGATAAGCATTTGCAGGGCACCATGTACACAGGTTTTTAATGGAGCAGATCCGGCAATTGTTAGTGAATTCCTGCCTGGTTGATTCCATGCTCCTAACTTTCCCGAACAATGTGTTCCATGCATCAGCCACCCCCCCCTTTCTCAGATCAGAAACACAATCTGGATGCCAAAGCGTGGAACAGAAACGAAAGATGCCGTTGTAGGAGATGCAGAAATTTCCATCACCAATTCCGCAGCGAAAAAGCCGATTGGAGGTGACTTTTTTAAAATCGGGATGGATCAGTGTTTCGCAGTTCTTTTTCAAGGCCTCGAAGCGGGGTGGATAAGATTTTTCCAGGGCAACGACCTCTTCGGGAGAAAGCCTTTCCGCGATGATCTCGAGGTTCCGGGCCGGATTGCCATCATAACGCAGATGAAGGAACGGATCAAACCTGAAGGATTCTGCATTACTTTTTCGGCAGAAGCGGATGATCTCGGGCATCTCATGGATGTTCGAACGGAGGGCCATCGCCTTGAGGGTAACAGGTATCCCGGCCTCGGTTAACAAATCAAGCCCTCTACGGAACGCATGGTAGGATCCGGGCTTTCGGGTAACCTCCTCATATGTCGCCCGAGTGATTCCATAAACTGTGATTTCGATGTTGCGCGGCGGATATTTCATGAAAAAGCGTATATGTTCCGGCGTGACCAACGTGGCGTTGGTGAAAATAGAAACCAGTAGGCCTTTCTTCTTCAGAGCGAGATAGATAGCAAAGAAATCCTTCCTAAGCAGCGGCTCCCCACCCGTGAGCAGGCACCAGATGGCCCCCAATGAAGTCGCTTCGCCGGCGATGTGTGTAATCTCTTCTACTGACAACTCATTTTTCTTGGCCTCTAGGTCCCCGGCCGGAAGATTGATATAGCAATGCCGGCAATCGAGGTTGCAGCGTGCAGTGCTCTCTAATTCAAAGGAGTAGAGGGTTCTTTTATCATTCAGAACCTTCCATAGAGGCAATCCAGCTAAGAGTTGTTTGGAAAAGAACTTTTTTTTCATCTCCCCCCAAGAAACGTCCGGATCGGACATGGCGAGATTTCTTCTGGCAACAGTAACTCTTCGGTCAAAGTGCCCTCATTATTAGTCTTGACCACCGGGAGTTTTCACGATGATGCGCCGCCTCAGCAATTCGGAAGTCAGCCCCAGGACATCCTCGCGAATTTCTCCGGGAGTCGCAGAGAATTTTTTCGCCATGGATTTGATGATCTCCCCCAACTTTTTTTTGCCATCAAGCTGCTGCCAGATGGCTTTTCCAGTCTCATTCAGCGTAAAAAGCTCATCCTCAATATCAGCGATTCCGGAAACGATGGGAACAATAATGACGACTCCCTCGATCTCCCGGGCGACCACGTCCTGTGACGGGATATAAACCAAATCGAGATTGACCTTTTTTATCATGTGGCTATCCGCCTTCTTGCTGGCATTATATGCATTTTATTTTCCTCCTACTTCTAACATCCTTCCATTTTCATCGGATAGAACTGGCAATAAGTTCTTCACCCTTTCTTTCCAATCTATCACCTGCCAGGACAACTCTCCCTCATTCAGTAAGCCAATGAACCTGGCTTGGGCATGGGTGAATTCGCAAAAATATTCCAGCCATCCGTCTATTTTCCGGGTCTCTAGCCAGGAAACCGCCGGGCACTGCTCGCAAAGACTGCGCAGGAAGCATTGGGCGCAACGTTCGAGATACAGGGGATCGGACGCTTGCAACTCCCTGATTCTGGGGAAGAAATTGACCAGAGCGTCGGCAATGGTTCCATCTTTCAAACTATAAACCGTGTCAGGATGTCGCAGTATCAAACATAACTGCAAATTGCCATAGGCGTCGACGTTTCCCTTTCCCATCCCGGCGCCGCAATTGAAAAGCATCGAACCGGGGATGCGGCAAAAATTGGCGCAAAATAGCCGTAACCCACGAATATATTCCGCTGTCCTTCTTGATTCGACGGCAAGCAACTGCTGGGGGGGGAGCCGCATTTTCTTGATATCCGCGTTCCGTGCATCCTGTTCGCCGCGGCAACGGAGGTAAGGTGAGGTAATCGGAGCGTAAGGGGTATCCATCCAAGGGATCCTGCTGGCCCAAGCTTCGAATTCCCGCAATTTCTCTTTGCCGATAGGAAACAAAGCTGCCCTGGCAACGAAAGGCACATGGTGTTCGAGTAATAGATTGATCCCCGCCTGGAAAGCATCGAACGATCCCGAAACCCGGGAAACCGATTCATACGATTCACGGTCCATCCCGTAAACTGAAACCTCGATCTTACGCAGGGGAGGGATGCGGTTAAAAAGTCTTGTAAGACTGGGCGTGATCAGAGTGCTATTGGTCACTATCATCACCCTAAGCCCGATCCGCCTAGCGAAGAAGTAAATCTCCTCGAAATCATCCCGCAACAAAGGTTCGCCTCCGGTAAAGCAAACATCCAAGCAGCCGAGGGAAGAAGCCTCATGAAGGATTTTCTTGATCTCGAAGATTGAGAGTTCGTTTCTTCGAGCGTCTAAATCGGCTGCCGGAAGATTGATATAGCAATGGACGCAATTATTGTTGCAACGTTCGGTAAGCTCCATGTCCAGGTGCAGCAAGGAGGGCTTTTTGCCATTCCATATAGTCACTTGCTGAACTGGGCATTTGGTAGAATAAGATTTTGTTTTCATAGATTAGAGCTTTTGCAATAATTTGATCACGTCACCACTCTGGTCAAACTCGAGTTGAAAGCAAGGAACTTTGGCAATGAGTTCTTCCATGAACGAAAGAGTTTTTTTCCACCAATCGCCCGTGGCCAACGGTTTGAAGGCGCAGGCGCCCAATCGGGCGATTGCATGCGCCTTATCATGAATCGGAGTGATCCGGTTTTCTCTGGCTTGCTTTAAAAACAGGACGGCCCTCAGGGGAGCGGATGAGGAAGAAAAAATCGGAACCTCCCCATGGGTCCAGGTCCCATAAATGCGAAAGCCATCCTGCACTTTACGGGCGATGATCCGTTCATCGCAAAGGATCTCCGCTTTTTCATAGAGCATTTTGACCATTGTCGATTTCCCGGCGCCGGAGTGCCCGACAAAAAGAAATCCCTTGCCATCCAGAACTACACCCGAGGAATGGAACATGCAACCCTGGCGGTCGGCCAGTACCCGAGAGATCAATAGCCAGTCTGAAGGGAAAAAGGAAAGTACAGCCAGGTCTCCTTTCCTAAAAATCGAATCCCGCTCATTATAGATTTCCACTTTCGTGTGCGCAGGATTGGCAAATGATATTTGATGCAGATAGTCAAGAGCACTGTCGTCATAGCCTTTGCTAAAATATATCCAGCCGTCCGATTTCCTGAAGATAGTTAAACTCAATTGCTCGACAACTTTTTCCCCGAGATCTCGACATTTTAAATCGGGCAGCCCGAAAAAATGTTTAATCAATATTGTGCCTTCTCCAGGACCTTCGAATTGAAATAACCTGAGCCGTCGAGAAAAAGTCGTTTCCGTTATAGGAAGATCGGATTCGACACGAATGGGTAAGCCGGCTACCTGAAAACAGCGGTGGTCACTCATAGGATCATTCTAACCATCTTGTGCGTATTTATCAAAAAAAAACATTTTCCCGCAATAGCCTATTAAATAATATGCTAAGAACCGGTTTCTATATCTTTTAATGATGTTTAATAATACCATTTTTGTTATATTTAGTCAACATTATTGTTTACAAACGATTGTTTAAAGTGGGGGGCACAAGTATGTCAGAGAGATTTCACAAGAAGTTCCATTTCTGTTCTTTTTCATGCCTTTAAATTTCAAACAAAAAAAGAGTATAATCTGTCAGAAGGAATTGTTTGAAAAATTAATGGAATAAACGAATGCATATCCGAATCAAAGCTGCAAAACTGTTAATCAATCTAGGCAGGGTGATTCAATCTATCGCTGTGGTCGTGATGCGGCCCGATGATCTGATTGAGTTTAACCGCCGCTATTACTCAAAAGCGGATGAAATTCAAGACTGGAGCAATGAAAAATGGATTCATTCCGGTTTAAGCTTACTGGAACAGTCGCTATTAAAAAAAACAGATATAAGCAAGGGAAAGCTCTTGCTTCTCGGTCTGGGTGGAGGACGTGAGGCCATCCACTTGGCAAAAATGGGGTTTTTAGTGACCGGCGTTGATTTTATCCCCCAGATGGTTGACCG
>Ga0315293_10000725_pt1 | contig 31038 bp, 30 predicted proteins | sample YL17G13_20_MG_FD_203071 | JGI IMG/M metagenome (GOLD analysis project Ga0315293, IMG submission 203071) | Sediment microbial communities from Yellowstone Lake, YNP, Wyoming, USA - YL17G13_20 | ecosystem: Environmental > Aquatic > Freshwater > Lake > Sediment | place: USA: Wyoming | collected... | reverse complement strand
TAAGTAGCTGGCACTGTTGGGCTTAAGGGAAAAAGCCCGATTTTCTTCCTGGAGGATTTTAAGTCCCTTGCGTCTGCCAATTCCGCCACCCCGGCGTAAAGCCTATGGAAGGGCGATTTCTTCTTCCACAAGTCGTTTATTGGCTTCTAAGATGAGGCGAACGGCTTCTTGAATTCTCCCATGTCTCTGCTTTCTACGATTTCGTTATTGTAACGAAATCGACCCTATATATTCAATTTTTCGTTATAGTAACGAAAACCCCAGGGGATTATATCTCAAGGACAGGCCCGGTTCAATATCTCGACGTCATTTCTATACTCTATCATATCATCAATTCTTGATTACGGATCCAAACGCCGGCGATTGACTTCGTCCCATTTCGCGCCTAAGATCGGGATGAACGGGGAGATGCCATGACAAACCGAAAAATGGCCCTTCTGGGCATCCTGATGGGCGTTTTCTGTTCGTGCGTGCCGGGCAAGAAACCGGCGACCGTCGAGGCCGAGACGTTCGATTCCCTCGTCAGGAAAGGAACGATCTTCTTGAACCAGGGCGATTACGGAAGGGCGGAGGATGCGTTCGATCGAGCGCTCGCCCGGGACCCGCGATCCGTGAAGGTCCGAAACCTGTCGGGGATCACCGCGTTCCGGCGGCAGGACTATGCATCGGCCGAACGCCATTTTCGCGAGGCCGTTCGTCTCAACCCGTCGTTCGCAACGGGCTACAACAACTTGGGCGGCGTTTACACCCTCAGGAATGAACTCGACAAAGCGAAAGAGATGTACACAAAAGCCATTTCCCTGTCCCCAGGCCTCGCTTCCTCCTATTACAGCCTCGGAACCGTTTATTTCTTGGGCGGCGACACCGCGGAGGGGACGCGCCGGCTCGCCGAAGGGATAAGGCTTGACCCTAATTTTCTGGACGAGCACGCCGGATCCATAGCCGGCCTGACAACGCGGGGCGCTTCGCTTCCAGAGATGTCCTTCGCCCTGGCCGGGATCTTTGCCTCCATGGGAAACGTCGAAAGGACGGTCGAGTACCTCGGCAAAGCCGAGCGCGAAGGGTTCAAGGACTGGTGGAGGATCTCCGCGGAAAAAGAATTTGACCCGGTCCGTGAGGACCCCAGGGTCTGGAAATTCCTCAATAAATAGCCTCCTCATCGACCTTCTGCTCCACGGCATCGTCCGGGCCGGAGGGAAGGCGGGATGAGAGGTCCCGGGACGCCCTAGATCCCCGTATTGCTCACGAAGGCGATCCTCCTTCCGTCGGGCGACCACGAGGGCACGTTGATCGTCCCCTGGCCGCCGTAGACGTAGGCGATCACCCGGGGCTCGCCGCCCCCCACCGGCATCATCCGGAGATAGACCTGCTTGTAGAAGGGATGATCGCCCGGATCGACGTCTTTCGGAAACGACAGGAAGACGATCCGGCGGCCGTCGGGCGAAACATGGGGGAACCAGTCGTTGAGGTCGCTTGTCATGACCCGTTCCTGACCGCTTCCGTCGTACCGCATCCGCCAGATCTGCATCAAGCCGGTCCGGTTGGAATTGAAGTAGATGAACCGCCCGTCCGGCGTGTATTCCGGGCCGTCGTCCAGGCCCCTGGCGTCGGTCAGCCGGACCTCAAGGCCGCCCTTGACGGATATCCTGTAGATGTCGTATTCGCCGTTCCGGCCGCCCGTGTAGACCAGAAATTTACCGTCGGGCGACCAGCCGTGCAGGTAGGAAGGACCCTTGTCCGTCACCCTCACGGGGTTGCCGCCGCCCGCGGGAAGAACGTAGATGATCGACTCGCCGGCGTCGTCCGGACTATGGTGGCTGATGCCGATCCATTTGCCGTCGAACGAAAGAACGTGATCGTTGTTGTTGTCTTTCGCGGGCCCGGTCTCCAGCACGGAAGGGGCGCCGGCTGCGAGGTCGAACCTGTAGAGCAGCCCTTCGCTGTTATAGATCAGCGCATTGCCGTCCGCCGTCCAATTCGGGGCCTGGAGCGAACGGGGGGACTGGTAGACGACGGTCCTGTCCCCGCTTTCGACGTCCAGGACCTCCAGATCGCTCCCGATATAATCCTGGTAGGGTACGAAGTCCTCTTTCGCCGGGATGACGACGCGCACGTTGGAGAACCTGGCCTTTTCGGAGACTCGGGCGTCGTGCGAGCAAACAAAAAGGCCGATAGAGACCTCGTCGCCCAGCCCGATATCGGGGACCCGTTCGCTGGCGAAGGTTTCGCCGAAACGCGCCGCCGACATGATATAGACATCCCCCCTGCGCTCAAGCTGGATAGTGTCCGGCGCCTGGACGGCCATCCGGACCTCCTCCGTATCTTTACCCGGAGCCCTGCGGAACTGGAGCGACGTCAGCCCATCGCCGTGGACGACCGCGCTCGCGTGGGCTGAACCGGGGTCGAGTGTCGAGCGCGCCATCCAGCCGATCTTCCGGTGCACCACGACGCCCTTGCCGATGAATTCGACCCTCGCGCTGAGGATGAAATCGCCTTTCAGCCGCTTCCAGACGAACTGGAACTCGTCCCTGCCGAACCACATGTTCGCGCCGGCGCCCTCGATGAGGTATTCCTGCTTTTGGGGGTCATAAACCGCCCGGCCGGGCCGTTCGACGGGACCGACGTCGCCGTGGCTTTCGAAAAGGCCAAGAGGCTGACCCACGAGCTGGGCGGAGGGGCGAACCGGGCCGGTTCGGGCGTCAGGACGTGCGGCGATCAAGACCGTGTCCGCCGCCAGAGCGATCGCGCAGATCATGATCACGGCTGGCGCGGCCGCGCGCAAGATGCCGACAGTCTTCATCTTGTTCATAGGGGCCTCGCTTCTTTGGGAGATCGGGTTCATGCAGAGCATCCGGCAAAATGATAGACCAACGCCCGGAATTTTGCCAGAGGGCCGCGGCCGTCCCCTTGATGTCACCGGCGGCTTGTGTTAGTGTAATGAATACCGAAAAAGATCCGTTCATATCCAATAATCGATAAGTCACAGGAGGAAGCCGCCATGAGCACGAATATGGATATCAAAAAACCGTCCGGAAAGCTCGGGGTCATGACCGTCGGCATAGGCGCCGTGGCGACGACCTTCATCGCCGGCGTCATATCCATCCGGAAAGGCCTCTCCAAACCCATCGGGTCGCTGACCCAGATAGGAACGATACGCCTGGGGAAGCGGACGGAAAAGAAAAACCCCCTGATCAAGGACTTCATCGATCTGGCCGGTCTCGACGATCTCGTCTTCGGCGGCTGGGACATCTTCCCCGACAACGCTTATGAAGCGGCCGTCAAGGCCGGGGTCCTGCGCCGCGAGCACCTCGACCCGGTCCGGGAGGAATTGGAGGCCCTCAAGCCCTGGCCCGCCGTCTTCGACCAGAGGTACGTGAAGAACCTGCACGGCGATAACGTTAAAAAGGCCGCGACAAAATACGACTATGCCCGGCTCCTCATCGAAGATATCCGGAAGTTCAAGGAGGAGAACAATCTCGACCGTATGGTCATGATCTGGTGCGCCTCGACCGAGATCTTCTTGAAAAAGGAGCCGGTTCACGAAACCATCGAATCCTTCGAGAAGGCCATGAAGGAGAACCACCCGTCCATCGCCCCAAGCATGATCTACGCCTACGCCGCGCTCATGTCGGGCGTCCCCTTCGCCAACGGCGCGCCGAACCTGACCGTGGACATCCCGGCCATGTGGCAGCTCGCCCGCGAAAAGGGAGTGCCCATCTCCGGCAAGGATTTCAAGACCGGGCAGACCCTGATGAAGACCATCCTCGCCCCCGGATTCAAGGCGCGGCTCCTCGGCCTCAACGGCTGGTTCTCGACCAACATCCTCGGCAACCGCGACGGCGAGGTCCTCGACGACCCCGAGTCCTTCAAGACGAAGGAAGAGAGCAAGCTGAGTGTCCTCGAGTACATCCTCCAGCCCGATGTCTATCCCGACCTTTACAGCAAATACACCCACAAGGTCCGGATCAATTATTATCCTCCCCGGGGCGACAACAAGGAGGGCTGGGACAACATCGACATCTTCGGCTGGATGGGCTATCCGATGCAGATCAAGGTCGACTTCCTTTGCCGGGACAGCATCCTGGCCGCCCCCATCGTTCTCGACCTCGTCCTGTTCATGGATCTGGCCCGGCGGGCCGGGATGAAAGGGATCCAGGAGTGGCTGTCCTTCTATTTCAAGAGCCCGATGTGCGCGCCGGAGCTCTACCCGGAGCACGACCTCTTCATCCAGCTCATGAAACTGAAGAACACGCTCCGCCACCTCAAGGGCGAGGAGCTCATCACCCACCTGGGATTGGAATATTACGACTGAGGAAGTAGGGGTCAAACCTACAATCTTAACAAATCTGCCCCGAAGCTATTTTGTTAAGATTGTAGGTTTGACCCTTACTTCTTTACCGCTTCGAAGACGGCCTTGCTGATCTGAATGTCCTGGACGGCGACACCCGTCAGGTCGGCCACTGTGATCTCATCCCCGGACGCGCGCCGGAGGCCGGGGTCCATGATGACGTTCCCAAGCTCGACGAGGCGCTCTTTCGTGATCGCCCCCGCCCGCATGGCCCTGTAGCTTTCCCCGCGCTGGAGCGACTGGCTAATGCTGTCCACGACGATCCTGTCAGCTCGAGCAAGGATGTCGGGGTCGAGCTCCTGCTTTTCGGCCGTGTCCGAGCCCATGGCCGTGATGTGGGTCCCCCGGCGGACCTGCCCGGCCCGGAGGAGCGGCTTCGTCGCCGGGGTGCAAGTGACGATGACATTGCACGAAGCGGCCACCTCGCCGGGATCGAGCGTCGTCGCGATCCGGAACCCAAGAGGCTCCATATCAATCCGGTAAGCGTCCAACTCGGCCTGGTTCAAGCCCCAGACCATGACTTCCGAAAATTCCCGGACACGCCTGAGGTACTCGAGCTGCATCCGGCCCTGGACGCCCGCGCCGAGGATCCCGGCCCGGACCACCTTCTCCGGTGCAAGGTATTTGGCGGCGACCGCCCCGGCCGCCGCGGTCCGGACGTTGGTAAGGTGGCCTTCGTCGAGAAGGATGGCCATCGGCTCCCCCGTCCCCTGCTTAAAAAGGAGCATCATCCCGTTGGACAGGTAGCTCCCGGGCCGCTCGCTCCTGATAAACCCCGAGGCGATCTTGATGACGTAATAGTCATCGCCCTTGATGTAGCCGTACTTGATGTGGACATCGCCGGGCGGGTCCTCGAAGATCATTTCGCCGATCGGCGGCACGACGACCTCGCCGCGCGAATAGGCTTTGAAGCCTTCCTCGATCAGCGGGATGGGGTCGATCCGGAGGAGCGCGTCCTTGATCTCGCCGAGCGAAACCAGGGTCATCATCGTGTCTTCCCCTCGACCATGAATCCCAGCTTTTCCATGCAGGCGAGGGCCTTTTCCAGGTCCCTGGCCTTGACCAGGATGTGGTCGGTCGAATAGGCGGAGAGGGCGCAGATGCTGATGCCCGCTTTGGCCAGCGCGCCCGAGACGCGCGCCAGAAAACCGATGAGCCCGAACGGAAGGATCATGTCGAAGGTGATGATCTTCCAGCCCGCGTCGAAGGCCAGGAGGTTCGCGGTCCGGAGCCTGGATTCCTCGACGAGGCAAGTCGTTTCCTTCCGGTCGCGGATGACGGCGGTCGCCCCGCGGCACGGCCGTTCGGCCTTGACCATGGCATAGGTTCCTTCCCAAACATAGACCTTTCCGTTCTTCGGAATATTCCTGAGATTCCGTTTGTTTCCCATCTTTCCATTCCCGGGACGATCGGCACTATTTTACCGGATGTCGCGAATACGGTCAAACAGATAATTTTAACAAATCCATCAAGTCGGGTAGGTTTTGTTAAGATTGTAGGTTTGACCCCTGCTTTTTTGCTATAATCGCGCAGATCGAAATGTGGGCCGTATTATCCGTCCTTTACGCGTTCTCCATGGCCATGGTCAACATGATGGACAAGTTCGTGCTGTCCCGCTGGAGGCTGAAGCCGATCGTGCTCCTTCTCATCCTCGGGCTCACCGGCCTCTTGCCCGCGCCGGTCATCCTCGTCGCCCGCGGGTTCTCGCCGCTTTCCTGGAAGGTCGTCCTCACGACTGGGGTGGCCGGCCTCTTCTACGTCCTGATGTCGGCCCTCTATTTTCTGGCCGCCAAGTCCGAAGAGATCTCCAGGGTCGTCCCGCTCTTCTATCTTTCGCCGCTCTTCGTCTCCGTCCTGGCTTGGGCCTACCTGGGCGAACGGCTCGGGGCGGGCGAGTACGCCGGGATCCTTCTCCTCATGGCCGGGGCCATTTTGATCAACTCAAGGCCCGGCGTCCTGTTCAAACCCGGGAAAGCGTTCCGGCTGATGATCCTGGCGGCCTTCGTGCTCGCGCTCTACATGATCGCCGTAAAACAGGCCTTGAAGGGGTCGGACTTCTGGACGGCGTTCGCCCTGGTCCGGCTGTGGACGTTCATCGTCCTTATCCCGTGGCTTATCCGCCGCCGGTCCGACCTCAAGGCCGCCGTCCGCGATCGCGGCCCCAAGATCATCGGGATCATGTCGGCCAACGAACTCTTCGCCCTGGCCGCGACCCTCTGCAGCGTTGCGGCCGTCTCCCTCGGGCCCGTCACGTTGGTCACCGCCCTCTCCTCCCTCCAGCCGTTCTTCGTTCTCGTTTTTGCCCTGCTCTTCAGCCGGTTCCTGCCCGGCGTCCTGAAAGAGGAGACCGGGGCCCCGACGGTGCTCCTCAAGCTGGCTTCCATCGCGCTCATGTTCGCCGGCGCGGTGCTGATCACATGAGAAGAAAGAATCCCATCGGCATTATTTTTGGGAGGGGACGCTTGATTTTTGAGGGCATTGGTTCTATGATTCAAGCTCATTCATCAAAGGTCCGAGCATGGCGATGAACGGTCCGAGCGGAAAGGCGTTCCGGTTCCTGCCCAGAGGATTGATCATCCGGATCCTGAGCTTTTTCGACAAGGTGTCGATCCTTTTCGTCAAGCTCCGCATCCATCCCAACACACTGACCTACCTCGGCTTCGCCGCGGGATTCGGTGTCGGGCTCTTTTATTTTCTGGAGCGGCCCGTCTGGGCCATGGTCCTCATCTTTATCTGCGGGGTCTTTGACATCCTGGACGGCAAGGTCGCCGCGAGGTCCAACCGGAAGAGCCTCTTCGGGGCGATCCTGGATTCGAGCTTCGACCGCTACACGGAATTCTTCATGTACATGGGCCTCGCCTATCATTTCCGGACGCGATGGACCCTCTGGGTGATCTTCTGCGCCTTCCTGGGATCCACGATGGTCAGTTACACCCGGGCCCGGGCCGAAGGACTCGGCATAGATTGCCAAGTGGGCATCATGCAGAGGGCCGAGCGGCTCATCCTGCTTTTCGCCGGGACCGCCGTCGGCCTCGCCTTCAGGATCTTTGACCCCGCCATGACCTCCGTCCTGGTCTTCATCGCCCTCGCCTCCAACATCACGGCCGTCCAGAGACTCGCCTATGTCAGGAAATACGAGAAACAGAAGACCGGAGGCCGGTAGCCCTTATCTTCTTTTCCGTCGGACCCAGCCCGGCTTTTCGACCTGGCGGGCCCGGGCGACGGCCAGGGCTTCGGGACTGACGTCTTTAGTGATCGTGGACCCGGCGGCCACGTAGGCCCCCTTCCCGACCTTGACCGGAGCGACGAGCTCGGTCCCCGATCCGATGAACACCCCGTCCCCGATGGTCGTCCGGTTCTTCCGGACCCCATCGTAGTTGCAGGTGATCGTTCCGGCGCCGATGTTCACGTCCTCTCCGACCTCGCTGTCGCCGAGGTAGCTCAGGTGGAGCGCCCTGGAGCGAGGGCCGAAGACCGTGTTCTTCATCTCGACGAAATTTCCGACGCGGGCCCCGGGCTTAACCACGGTCTTAGCCCTGAGCCGGGAGAAGGGACCCGCCCGGGAATCGTCCTCGAGGGTGCAGTCTTCGATGTCGGTCGGGCCGAAGATCCTGACCCGGTGCCCGATCCGGGCGTTCCGGATGTGGACGAAGGGATGGACGCGGCAGTCCCTCCCGATCCGGGAATTCCCCGCGATAATGACGGAGGGATGGATCACCGTCTCTTCGCCCACGCGAACGTCGAGGTCGATCCAGGTCGAGGAAGGGTCCAGGAAGGAAACGCCCTTGAGGGCGAGGGCGCGGATCTTCCGGACACGGAGGAAGGCCGCGGCGAGGGCCAGGTCGTAGCGCGTCCCGACCTCGAAAAGTTCCTCGGCTTTCCGGGCCCGGCACACCCCGGATCGTCCGCTCCCGGAGAGAAGGCGGACAACGTCGCTCAACGGGAAAGGGCGCCCGCCCTGACGACGGAGCTTGCTCAATGCCTTCAGGAGATCGCGGGCCTTGAATGCGCAGACGGCGCCTGCCGAACCCGCGAGGGGAATTTCGAGAGGGGCTCCCGGCGCGCAGAGCACGGTCACGGAATATCCCCGTTTCCTGTGCGTCCGAAGGAGGGCTTTCAGTGTAGGGCCGGTGAGCAAAGGCATGTTGGATGGAACGACGAGGACATCTCTTTCGGCCTCGAGCGCCAGGGCGTGCCTCGCGGAAAAGACGGCCCCTCCCGTCCCCAGGTCTTCCTTCTGCCGGATGAGCTCAAGGCCCGCGCCCGCGAAGGAACGCGCAAACTCCTCCCTCCGGTCGCCCACGACGGCAAAGGTCCGGGACGGCCTCAACGCCCGGACGGCGTCGAGAACGAGCGCCGCCATGGGCTTGCCGAGAATGGGGTGAAGGGCCTTGGGCATCCTCGATCTGAAGCGGGAGCCTTTCCCTCCGGCCAGGATGAGGACGATAGGTTTCGTGTTCATGCCAGACGGGTGATGACCTTGAACCTCTTGTCTTCCCAGAGGGGCGCGAAATCGGCCTCGTTCTGGGCCAGGACGGCGAAGAGCTTGTCCTTCTGGATGGCCTTCTTCAGGGATTCCAGGCAATCGTCGGCCTGTCCCAGCCGGCAGCGGACGTCGGAAACGAGGTAATGGACCTTGGCTTCGTCGGTCTTGAATTCCAGGGCCTTTTCAAGGAGCTTGAGGGCCCCGTCGAGGTCCCCGGAATTGATCTTGTAGACGGCATAGTGGAAATGGTCTTCGAACGTTTTGAGATGGACGGTCTCTTTCTTGGGCCGTTTCATGGCGATGGCGATGTAGATCCGGGCCCGGTCGACCAGTTCACGTTCCTCGGCGTACTTCTCGACGAAAGATTTGAGCCCGGCGGCGGCCTTTTCCATCTCCCCCTTATGGAAATCCTTCATGGCCTGGCCGAACACGGCCAGGGCCTTCTGGTATTCGTCCTTTTTTTGCTTCTGCTCGCTCACTGGCAACTCCGTAATAAATATATGTTTTTGCGGGGTTCATTCTACACCATCTCCACGGACTTGACAAGCCAAGAGAAGGAATTCCAAGCCCGGGCGCGCCCTCCGCGTCGGCCGCGGGCTTACGTCCCGCTATTCCTGATAGGCCCCGTATTCCGGGTGGTCGAGGAGGAACTTGACGGCCTGGAGGTGGAGCCCGTGCCCGGCCTTCCGGGCCACGAACCGTCCGGAGATCGGGCATCCGAGGAGGTAGAGGTCGCCGACGAGGTCCAGGACCTTGTGGCGCACGAATTCGTCCGGGAAGCGAAGGGGGCCATTGACGACCTTTTCGGCGTCCAGGACGAGGGTGTTCGCGAAGGACCCGCCCAGGGCCAGCCCCTGCCTCTGAAGTTCGGGAACGTCCTTGAGGAAGCCGAACGTCCGGGCCGGGGCGATCCCGACGCGGAAGGTCCCTTCCGTCACCATGAGGTCGATCTCCTGCTTGCCGACGGCGGGATGGTCGAAATCAATGACATAGGAGATTTGGAACCCGGGGCCGGGCAGGACCTCGAGGGAGGCCTCTTCGGCTTCGATGACAAAACGCTTGAGAACCTTGAGGACTTTCTTCCCGGGGCCGACCGGGCGGGTCCCCGTTCCGGCCAGGGCTTCGACGAAGGGCAGGGCGCTCCCGTCGAGGATCGGGACCTCCCCGCCGCCGACCTCGATGAGGAGGCTGTCCACTCCGAAGCCGGACAGGGCAGCCAGGAGGTGTTCGACCGTCTGGATCCGGCAGTCCTCCACGGCCAGGAAAGAAGAGTTCCGGGCGCCCGCGGACCTGGGGTCGAGGGGGATCTCGAGGCCGTCCCCGTCGGTCCTCCGGAAGACGATCTCCCCCGAATCCGACGGCTTCAGGGCCAGGTCCACCACCTTGCCCGAATGGATCCCGATCCCCCTGAAGTTCAGTTCCTTCCCGATCGTCCTTTTTTCCATTTTTTCCAGCTCCAAGCCTGGGAGTCTATTTTAGTACATCGCAAAGGGTTATGGAAGGATGGGAGCATCTCTTTTCGTGAGATTGAGTCAATAACGGCCAAATTCTTACTGGGCGGTACTGGATGCCGCCCGAAGCCCCCGTAGCGGAGGGGGGCCCCGAGATCGTCCGTGTCGCCGACAGAGGTGCGACGGGGGGAACCGACGGGACTGGTTCCCCGGGGGCCGGGGGCCAAGGGCGGCTCCAGGCCGCCCATACTTCCCTTCGTCGGAGCAAAGAAGCGTGCCGACGAATGCCCCGTCCGGCTTCCAGACAACACCTAATCACACAAGAAGAGATGCTTACTGGAAGGATTATGGAATAGACGGTATTTTGGCCTTATGCTAGAATAAACAGGTGAAAAAATATTATGAAAACATCCTGAAGAAGGTCTACGAGCACCAGCTTTCCCCCGAGGAGGCCGTCGAACGCCTCAAGGATTACCCCTACCAGGACCTCGAATTCGCCAAGATCGACCACCTCCGGGAACTCAGGAAGGGCATCCCGGAGATCATCTACGGTTTGGGCAAAACGGGCCCCCAGATCCTGAAGATCGGCCGGGAGATCATCAGGAAGGGCGGGAACTTGCTCGTCACGCGGGTCGAGCCTGAGGTCTATCGAGCCCTCAAGGGGAAGATCCCCGGGGCCGTCTACAATCCCGCGGCCAGGACCATCACGATGAAGCAGAAGGAGGTCGCGCGGGGCAAGGGGAAGATCGTGGTCATGACCGCGGGGACATCGGACATCCCCGTGGCCGAGGAAGCCTTCGTCACCTGCGATATCCTGGGGAACGAAACCGAACGGGTCTATGACGTCGGCGTCGCCGGTCTTCACCGGCTGTTCGGGGAATACGACAGGATCAAACAGGCGCGGGTCGTCATCGCCGTCGCCGGAATGGAAGGGGCCCTTCCGAGCGTCGTGGCCGGTCTGGTCAGCGTCCCGGTCATCGCCGTTCCCACCAGCATCGGCTACGGGGCCAGCTTCAAGGGACTGGCGGCCCTCCTGGCCATGCTCAATTCCTGTCCGGGCGGCGTCGCCGTGGTCAATATCGACAACGGCTTCGGGGCGGCCTACCTGGCCAGCTCGATCAATCACCTTTAGCCTGTCCGGACGTCCCGGAAGATTGACAAGTAGAGGTTGACTCCCTATATTATATAGGAAAGTCTTATCTATAATAAAATATGGAGATTAACGAACAGATCAGGCAGGTCTCTTCCATCGTCGAGATCGCTTCCCAGTACACCACATTGAAGAGACGCGGCAGGAAACACGTCGGACTCTGCCCTTTTCACTCGGAAAAGACGCCTTCTTTCACCGTCGACGAGGAAAAACAGCTCTTCCACTGCTTCGGCTGCGGGGTCGGCGGGGACGTCTTTTCCCTGGTCATGGAAAAAGAGAACCTGGATTTTCCCGAGGCCTTGAAGTATCTGGCCGAAAAATACCACGTCCCCCTCCCCCAACAACGGGTCAATCCCCAGGTGCTCAAGCTCGAGGAGAAGATCTTCAAGACAAACGAGCTGGCCCTCGGCTTCTTCCGCAAGAACCTTTTCAGCACCGAGGAAGGGATGGCGGCCCTGGAATACCTCAAGAAGAGGGAGCTCTCCGAGGACACCATCCAGGCGCTGAAGATCGGCTACGCCATGAACGCCTGGGGTTCTCTCCTCTCTTTTTTCCAGGAGAAGAACGTTCCGGCAACACTCCTGGAAAAGGCCGGGCTCGTCCTCCCCGGCAAGAAGAAGGACGAATATTACGACCGGTTCCGGGGACGGATCATCTTCCCCATCTTCAGCCTGACGGGCAAGGGAGTGGCCTTCGGCGGCCGGACCGTCATCGACGCCGAGCCCAAGTACCTGAATTCGCCCGACACGCCCCTCTATTCCAAGGGCAAGCTCCTCTACGGCCTGAACCTCAGCAAGGACGCCATTCGAGACGCGGGTGAGGTCCTTTTGGTCGAAGGCTACACGGATTATGCCGCCCTCTACCAGGCCGGCATCACCAATGTCGTCGCGTCCCTGGGAACGGCCCTCACCCCCCATCAGGTCTCTCAGGCCGCGCGCTTCGCCCCGCGGATGATCATCAGCTACGACGGGGACGCGGCCGGCAGGAATGCCTGCGCCCGAGCTATTCCCCTGTGCCTCGAGAAAGGGATGAACGTCCAGGCCCTCATCCTGCCCGAGGACCTGGACCCCGACGGCTTCCTCAGGAAATACGGCCGCGACCGCTTCCTCGGGCTGATGAAGAAGAGCCTTCCGGGGCTCAAGTTCCTGATCGATATGCACTCCAGAGGAGTGAAGATGAACGTCCCCGAGGAGAAGGCCAAGGTCGTCCGGGCCGTCATCAAGGAGATCGAGAAGGTCCCCGATTCCGTGGCCCGCGGCGAGTACGTCAAGCAGACGAGCGAATTCCTGTCGGTGGACGAAGGACTTCTGCGGACGATCATCGAGAACAGGCCTCCGGAAAAGGGCGCCGAAGCCGGGGATTTTCTTTCGCCCGCCGAAAAGAGGCTCCTCCAGATCCTCTTCGAGAACAAGGACATGGCCGCCTTCGTTTTCGAGGAGTTCCAGGAGGGGGATTTCCGGGGCCTCAAGAGCGAGCCGGTCCTCACGTTCATTCAGGAATCCTTCCGGGACGGCCGGGAATGGAGCTTCCACGACCTGAAGGAAAGCGTCAAGGCCCCGGTCCTGGACAGCCTGTCCAGGGCCCTCCAGGAAAGGACCCGGCAGGCCTCCGTTGAGGAGGCCCGGGACTGCCTGAGGGCGCTCCGAAAGGTCGTTTTTCAGAACCGGTTGAAGGAGCTGCAAGCCGAGATCGCCCGGTCGGAGAAACGGGGAGAAAAGGAGAAGCTGCTGACCCTCCTTTACCAGAAACAGGACATCACCAAGCAGATCCTGGCATTGTGAAAAGGAACATGAGGAGCAGCAAGTGACATCGGAGAATAAAATCCAGAAAGACGAGGTCCACCAGCTCATCTCCAAAGGCCGCAAGCAGGGCTATCTTCTCTTCGCGGAGATCGACAAGACATTCACCGACGAATTGGATTCCGAGGCGAGTTTTTACGACTTCTTGTCGTCCATGGACAACTACGGGATCAAGATCCTGGATTCCCGGCAAAAGGAGGTCATCCCGCGCCGGCGCAAGAGCGACCTGGTCTCGCTCCACGGCCTCGAGAGGACGACCGACCCGGTCAAGCTCTACCTCCGCGAGATGGGCAACATCTCCCTGCTCACCCGGGAGGGGGAGATCGCCATTGCCCGCGAGATCGAACGCGGGGAGAAGTCCATCATCAAGGCCCTGTCCAGGACGCGCATGGTCCTCAACGAGGTCCTGGCCATCGAGGAAAGGATCAAGGAGAGCCCCACGACCATCCAGGAGATGTTCGACTTCACGGAAGAGGACATCGCCGAAGGCAAGCTCGAGGAAAAAAAGAAACAGATCCTGGGGAAGATCAAGAAGGTCCGGGAGCTCAGCGCCAAGCTCGGCAAGCTCCCGACGGCCAGAAAATACACGATCACGCGCGGCCGGATCATCGTCGGGGTCAGCCGTCACATCCGGGAACTCAACCTCCGGACATCCCGCCGGGAGCTGATCATCGAGGACCTTCGGGAGAAGCTCCGGATCATCAACGATCTCGAGGACACGCGGGAGGAGCTCATCCTCCGCCGGAAGTCCAGCCGCCGGAAGAAGGAGGACCCGGTCGTCCAGCAGAAGATCAAGGAGATCAATAAGGAGCTCCGCAAGTACAAAGCCGAGATCGGGTTGGACCCCCAGGCCCTGCGCAAGGCGATCCGTTCCATCACGACGGGGAAAAAGATCAGCGACCAGGCCAAGAAGGAGCTTGTCGCCGCCAATCTGAGGCTCGTGGTCTCCATCGCCAAGAAATACAGCAACCGCGGCCTCCAGTTCCTGGACCTCATCCAGGAAGGCAACATGGGCCTGATGAAGGCGGTGGACAAGTTCGAGTACCGGAGGGGTTACAAATTCTCGACCTACGCGACCTGGTGGATCCGGCAGGCCATCACCCGGGCCATCGCCGACCAGGCCCGGACGATCCGTATCCCGGTCCACATGATCGAGACCATCAACAAGCTCATCCGCGTCTCCAGGGCGCTCGTCCAGGAGATCGGCCGCGAGCCGACCTCGGAGGAGATCGCCACGAAGATGGACATGCCGGTGAGCAAAGTCCGGAAGATCATCAAGATCGCCCAGGAGCCCATTTCTCTCGAGACCCCCATCGGGGAGGAGGAGGACAGCCACCTGGGCGACTTCATCGAGGACAAGCTCATCCCCTCCCCCCCGGACACGGTCATCCACATCAACCTCCGGGAGCAGATCGAGGAGGCTTTGAAGTCCCTGACCGACCGGGAGGCCAAGGTCCTCAAGATGCGGTTCGGGCTGGGCGACGGAAACGAGCACACCCTGGAAGAGGTCGGACAGCAGTTCAAAGTCACCCGTGAGCGCATCCGGCAGATCGAGGCCAAGGCCCTGCGGAAGCTCAAGCACCCGAGCCGCAGCCGAAAGCTGAAGTCGTTCACGAACAACCATTGACAAGAACGTTTCCTCCCAAGATTGCCGATAGGATCCTTTCTTCGACGTCCTGCCGGCCATTTCCGGTTCATTGACTCCCAGACTATTATTTGATATAAGAGCGGGCGAGGGCCTATAGCTCAGCGGTAGAGCTACCGGCTCATAACCGGCAGGTCCCAGGTTCGAATCCTGGTAGGCCCATTTGAGTTGAGGACAATGTGGATATCGACTTTGACAAGCTGATCCAGCTCCAGAACCTTGATTCCGAGATCAAGCACAACACCCTTTTCCTCGAGAATATCCCCCGCCTGATAGAGGACATCGATAAGAAGATCCAGGCCGGCTCCCAGGCCGTCGCGGACGCCAAGGAAAAGCTCGCCCAGAACCAGAAGAGACGGCGGGACCTGGAGGGTTCCGTCAAGGACATCAAGGTCCTTATCGCCAGGTTCAAGCGCCAGCTGAACGAGGTCAAAACCAACAAGGAATACACCGTTTTCCTCAAGGAGATCGAGGAGTCCCAGCACAAGGTGGACGAGGTCGAAGAGGAGATCATCAGCGAGATGCTGGCCGCCGACGATATCGAAGAGGAGATCAAGACGGCCGCGCTGAAGCAGAGCCAGGAACACGAGGACCTCAAGAAGGACCAGGTCATGCTCGTAGGGAAGAAACGGGAGATGGAAGCCGGCCGGGACCGGCTCATCCGGGAACGGGAGGACCTCCTCCCTCTGATCCCTTCCGACCAGATGAAGCTCTACATGTCCATTTTCAACAAGAAGAACGGTTCCGCCCTCTCCTCCGTCAAGGGGGATTTCTGCGCCCTATGCCACGTGCGCATCCGGCCCCAGATGCTGAACGAGATCCGGGACAAGAGCAAGATCTACCTCTGCGAGAACTGCGGCCGGATCCTCTACTGGGCCGCCAAGCCGGAACAAAAGACCTGATCATACCGGGCAGGCATATAATATTTATTCAAATTCCGTCTTGATGAAAACGAGAGACATGAGCAAGCTCTGCGATCCGCAAGAGATTACCGACCTGATCGCTTCATGTAAGAAGAATCAGGGTTGATTCCGGGGGAGCATTGCTCGGCTTCAAGTCCGGCCGTTGATTTCGGCAGGCTCGATCCTACTTAGACACTGGAATTTCTTGCCTTCGCGCTTGCAGAGCGCCTGGATGGCTCTTCTGCCCGAAAGGGCGTTCCCGAATAGCGACCCGGCCATGCTGGCCCAAACGCCGACGAAGCAAAAGCCGGACAAGCCGGGCAGGGTCATGTCGCCGCCGGCGCCGCTCAGCCCGCTCCAGATGCTGGCCTTTCTTCTGGGGAAATTGGCGAAGCCGTGCGTGCCGCCCATGTAGCGCTCCCAGGTGATCTGCGTCGGGACATCGATGGCATCGACCTCGTTCTTGATTCCCGGAAAGCGCCTCTCGAGGATTTCGATGACCTGGGCAGCTACCCGCTGCTTCTCGTCTTCGTATTTTGGCCTGTCGGCGGCGAGCGCCTTCCAGTGGGAATACTTCGCGACGAGCTCGACCTTGATGACCCCCTTGCCCTCGGGCGCCATCGTCTTGTCGAAGCCGTAGATCTGCATCTCCAGGCTGTCTGAGCTGTGGCCGGCGATCGTGACCGGGTCGTCGAGGAGCATCACCATGGCCGAAGGCTCGGACGCGAGGTCGCGCCTCACGCCCAGAAAAACGTGTGCGGACCAGGCCGTCGCGTCGGGAGGCTCCGCGCAGGCGCTTCGGATCTTTTCGTCGAGGTATTTTCCTTCGAGCATGTCCATGATCGTCTTGCGCCCGTCGGCGTTCGAGATGACGACGTCGGCCCGATGCTCGGTGCCGTCGGCGAGCCTAACCCCGGCGGCCCGGCCGTTTTCTACGAGGATCTTCTCGACGCGGGAGTTGTACTCCACCTCCCCTCCCAGGCTCTTGTAGCGCTTCTCTATCGAGAGAGCGAAGCGCAGCGCCCCGCCGACCGGCCATTGAAGGGAATCAGTGATGCCATAGGCGTGCCGGACCATGTGGATGAATAAGGGCATCTGCGGCATCGAATAAACGAGAAGCGGAAAAGCCCTTTTGAGGAACGGGTCGGAAAAGCGCCGGCCGAATTTCTGCATGGTCGGCGTGAGCCATCGGAGCTTCGCGAGCAGGCCGGGGAGCGCCTTGAGCTTCGCGGGCGTCGAGCCGAGCATCAGCTCTCCCAGGACATCATCCCCTGTAAACGCCCTGATGCCCTTGATATAGTCTTTGATGACCCGTGAATCCGCAGGCGCGAGCTCATGGAGGTGGCTCTCGAGCTTCTCGAGGTCATAGTAATCCCGGAAGAGCTTTCCCTCCGGGGACAGGACGCTGACGCATTCGGCCGGCTTCACCAGATCGCGAGGCATCGCGCCAAGCTCATGCCAGAGGCTATAGATCTTCGAAGCGGGGGCGCAGCCGAAGAGATGGTGAATGCAGCCGTCAAAGGTGAATCCGTTGCGTTTCCAGGAAGAGCACTGGCCTCCGGGCAGCCTGTGCATCTCGAAGATCCGCGTCCGGAAGCCGTTCATTTGGCCGTAGATGCCCGCAGCGAGGCCGCCCATCCCGGCGCCGATGATGATGACCGATTGTGCCCTTTTTCCCATTTCCTCCCTCCTCAAGTGCATGTTTGGGATAGGTCCCGGAAGAACTGCCTGGTGTTAAGAAACGAGGGGAAGTTCCCGTGCCTTTCCTGTCGATTCGTCGACAAAAGAAATCTTTTTGCTTTTGATCAGCTGCTCGCGCGCGTTCAGGAGCTCTATCCCGTAAACCTTTCCATCCGGAGAGAGGTCGATATTCATCTCCTCGCTGACTTGGACGGTCTTGACGCCGGCGGCTTTCCTGCGGAGGCGAATATAGGCGATGTTATATCTCGGATCATATGTTATTTCCATGCAGGCTCTCCTAGGAGTATTTTACTACAACCGTCACAACAATTATATCGTCCCCATCGATAACGCAATAAGCCTCGATATGCTTATGTTCGTAAAGCTGAGCCCGCCAAGAATTTCCAAAAGAGAATGTCTTCTCGTATCTCTGCCGGCCGAACCTGGCTTGAGATACCCGACCCGTTTCTATCGTCCACCGAACTTCCTCTCTGCTCGCACCCCTCTCTTCCATCCTCTGGAGAGCATGGGGGTGAATGATAATGGCCACGTATGAGTTCCCTTCCCAACCTCAAGACGCACCAAGACCTCCGGATTTCTCACAAAAAAAGAAAAGAGCATTGTGTCCCCAATATGCCATTTTTGAGAAAACTTATCCTGCTAAAGCGTCTGCCTAATTGTCCTGCTAAATAAATTGCTCTTGACAATAGTATCAATAGTAGTATCATTAAAAGGGATACGAAAAGTCGTGGATGAAGCCGTCACCGACATGCGGAACAACGGAGAAACCCCTCCCGCTCCGATATCCAGCATGTCATATAGCGGGAAGTTCCTCGTGAGGGTTCCACCCGAAGTGCACCGGAAGTTGGCCATGAAGGCCGCCGAAGAAGGCGTCAGCCTAAACCGGCTCGTCAGCGCAAAACTGAGCCATATTTAGGGCTGTGTTATCATGTCCACAAATTCCTCCCCGAATTTCGGATTGCATCCCGGAATAATTTCGGAGAGAATGCGGCTGTGACGAAAGCACGCGCCGGCGCGCCCAAGCCCCCCTCGCCCGCGATAGAGATCAACCCCGGCTTCCGCCGCGCCCTCGACATCATGGAGGGCACGGATCGCCATGTCTTCATCACCGGCAAGGCCGGGACCGGAAAATCGACCCTCCTCGAGCTCTGGCGCTCGCAGACGCTCAAGCGCATCGCCGTCCTGGCCCCGACCGGGGTCGCCGCCCTCAACGTCCGCGGCCAGACGGTCCACTCGTTCTTCGGCTTCAAGCCCGACATCACGCCCGACGCCGTCCGCAAGCTGTCCAAAGCCAAGGCCCGCGACGCGATCTACCGCAACCTCGACGCCATCGTCATCGACGAGGTGTCCATGGTCCGGGCCGACCTCATGGACTGCGTCGAGAAATTCCTCCGCCTCAACGGCCCGCGTCCCAAGGAGTGGTTCGGCGGCCTGCAGATGATCTTCATCGGCGACCTCTACCAGCTGCCGCCCGTCGTCACCGGCCGCGAGAAGGGATTCTTCGCCGCCGATCCCTCCCCCTTCTTTCGCGGCGCTTCCGGCGCCCGCGGCGCCTCTCCCTCAGCGGGCCTCGCCGTCCCCACAGCCCGCTACGAGTCGCCCTATTTCTTTTCGGCCAAGATCTTCGGCGAGCTGACCTTCGACATGGAGTTCGTCGAGCTCGAGAAAGTCTACCGCCAGACAGATGCCGCGTTCATCGACCTCCTCAACGCCATCCGCAACCGCTCGGTCGACGACAACCAGATCGTCCACCTCAACAGCCGCCTCCAGCCCTCCTTCAATCCGCCCGACACCGAATTCACCATCACGCTTACCAGCACGAATGACCTGGCCGCCGCCCGGAACCGCGAGAAGCTGGCCGCTCTCCCCGGCCGCGCCCACCGCTACGAGGGCTTCATCGAAGGCGAGTTCGACCGTTCCTCGCTCCCGACCGAAGAGCTGCTCGAGCTCAAGCCCGGGGCCCAGGTCATGCTCCTGACGAACGACCGCAAGGGCCGTTTCGTCAACGGCACGATCGGCCGCGTGGCCAAGATCCACAAGGTCCCCGACGCCGACGACATCATCTCCGTCGACATCCCCGACGGCGAGCAGGTCGACCTCTCCCCCAACACCTGGGAGCTTTACCGCTTCCGCTACGAGGCCGAGTCCGACCGCATCGAATCGGAGTCCGTGGGCTCGTTCACCCAATACCCCCTGCGCCTGGCCTGGGCCGTGACCATTCACAAAAGCCAGGGCAAGACCTTCGACCGTGTGGTCATCGACATCGGCCGCGGCGCCTTCGCCCACGGCCAGGTCTACGTCGCCCTCAGCCGCTGCACGAGCTTCGAGGGCATCGTCCTCAAGACGCCCATCCGCAAGAGCCACATCTGGATGGACTGGCGCATCGTCCGCTTCCTGACCCGCTTCCAATACAAGAAAGCCGAGCAGGCGCTCCCCGCCGCCGACAAGCGCGTCCTCGTCCTCAAGGCCATCCGCGACGGCCTCGAGCTCGAGATCGTCTACCTCAAGCCCGACGACACGAAGTCGCGCCGCCGCATCCGGCCCGAGGCCGTCGAGATGATGGAGTATCACGGCCGGACGTTCGAGGGGGTGCGGGCTTACTGCCACAAGCGCGGCGAGCTCCGAACCTTCCGGCTCGACCGCATGCTCGAGGTCAGGGAAATAGGCTAATTTTTTACCTTGCTATTTAAACGCTCTTATTTTAATATACAAGCATGGTCCAAAGAGCCTTAACCCGCTCCATTATGGAGTCGCTCCTTCGTTTTCCCGTCGTCGGTATCCTGGGCGCCAGACAGGTCGGAAAAACAACCCTCGCCCGAAGTATCCAGGACAAAATCCGTGGAGGAGATCGAAGGACCGTATATCTGGATCTTGAACTCCCCTCCGACCTTAATAAACTCCAGGATCCGGAGCTTTTCCTGGGCCGCCATCTGGAATCACTTGTCATCATCGACGAGATCCAGCGACTCCCTTCCCTTTTCCCCATTCTCCGCGCGCTCGTGGACCAAAAACGGGCAGCCGGGCGGTTTCTCATTCTCAGCTCAGCGTCGCCCGATCTCGTCAAGAAATCCTCGGAGAGCCTCGCCGGACGAATCATCTATCATGAGCTCACTCCGTTTATGATCACGGAGGTTCCGGCGAAAAAGGACCCCATCCCGACGCTTTGGCTAAGAGGGGGCCTGCCTGACAGTTTTCTTGCGCCCGACGCGGCGGCCAGCTTTGCATGGCGGGAGGCCTATGTCAGGACTTTCCTGGAACGAGATATCCCCCAACTCGGCATCCGGATTCCCTCTCCCCAATTGCGGCGATTCTGGCTGATGATCTGCCACTCGCATGGTCAGATCTGGAACGCTTCTCAGCTGGCGGGCGCCCTGGGCATCTCGCCCCCTACGGCGAAAAGATACCTGGACATTCTGGCCGAGACCTTCATCGTCAGACAGCTCCAGCCGTATCACGGAAATCTGAAAAAGCGGTTGATCAAGTCCCCTAAAATCTACGTCCGGGATTCGGGGCTGCTGCACGCCCTGATGAGCATCCGGACCATGGACGACCTGGAGGGGCATCCCGTCGCCGGGCATTCGTGGGAAGGCTTTATCGTCGAGCAGATCGCGCCTTCACGGCCGGGTCAACAGGAATCATGCTTTTTCAGGACAAACGCCGGCGCTGAAATCGACCTGGTCCTTTTGAAACCCGGGAAAAAGCCGATCGCTGTCGAAGTCAAATATACGACAACTCCCAAAGCCACCAAGGGCTTTTATCAGGGCTTCCAGGATCTGGGATGCGAGAAAGGCTTCATTGTTCATCCCGGAAAAGAGAGCTATCCGCTCGCCGGGCATATTACGGCCCTATCTGTGCGCGATCTCGATAAGATCACCGCTTGATATCTCAAACAGGTTTTACTCAATATGCTGAGTATAATTACTCAAACGCATAAGAAAATCATGCTTTTTTCGCCCGACCCCTATAAGACCTGGTTACATCGTTTTTCACCAGGATTCTTCCTTCAGCGTCACCGCGAAGCGCTTCTCGGTGCTTAGAAATGGAATATTCGCGCATGACCTTCCTAAAGCTTTTTCAAGCCCTGGGCCTTGATATATTTTCCCGTCTTCTTGCCGCCTACGCGGCGCATGAGCCCCGCCTCCATGAGCGGTTTGATCAGTTTCGCCGCTCCTTGGCGCGTCATGCCGAGGGCGTCCCAGATCTCCCGCGGCGTCAACCCTCCCCGGTCTTCAAGAAGCCGGAGAAGCGTTTCCTGCTTCGGTTGAAGGAAGATCTTTTTATCTCCCGATTGGACGATGACCGCCTGAACGCGCTTCCAAACATCATCAAGCGTCCGCTTGAGTCCTTCGGCCGCGTACTCAAGCCACGCCGTCAAATCGCCTCCGGCCCGGCGCGCGCCGTCCAATGCATCATAATACCGTGACCTATCGCTCCAAAAAAAATCGTCCACGGAAAAGATATGATGCAAGTCGAAGCCCCGGCGGTAGAGCTCCCAAAGCGCGATCGCCCGGCCCGTACGGCCGTTTCCATCAGCGAAAGGATGAATTTCCTCAAAACGGTAATGGAGGACGGCCGAGGAAACGACGGGCGAATGCCCGCCCGCCTGGGTATTCCACCACTCGAGAAATTCTCGCAACAGCCCGGAAACTTCGTTGGCCGGAGGCGGAACGGAGCGTCCCACTCGGACGGCCACCCTCCGGTATTGCCCTGCCTGGCCCTGGTCCATGACGCCGCCTGCAATAATCGCGTGCAGCCCGAGGATGTTTTCGTGAGTTATCCTTTTTCTGCGGGCGTTTTTCTCAATAAACCTCAAACCGGCGAAATAGTTCAGGACCTCGCGCTTGGCGCGGTCGCTCTGAGCGGGTAGCTCTCGACCTTCCTCAAGAACCCGGACCTCGGCCAGAGTCAGAGGATTCCCCTCGATAGCCGTCGAGCTGTGCGCTGTCCGGATCCTCGCTTCTCTTTGGAGGCTCGGAATCCACGGCACCTGGACCGAAGCGGAAAGGATCCTCTCGCGCAAGGCGGCAATCGTTTCCGTCAAAGCCAGCAGTCGCGGCGTAATCGTGAAAAGCGGATGGTATCCCATGAGCGCATTCTAGCTATTTGTCAACCATATGTCAACTGATAAGTCAACTGCGAACAGGAAGCCCTCGAATCCGACGAGTTCATCCCGGCCGTACCGGCAATCCACCTTGCCTTCTTGCTCCAGGAACGAGAGCCGCTCCAGGGAGAGAATCGGCCGAATCATTCGCACCCGCACGGGCATGCCCCGTTGCGAGGGCACGGGGCGCCATCCGCAAATCCAGGCTCCGGTCCTATTGCTTGACCAGTTCGACCCGGCGGTTCTTGGCCCTGCCTTCCTCGGTGTCGTTGGACGAAACGGGCGCAAACGGACCGCACCCGGAGGCCCTCAGACGGGCAGGGGCGATGCCGTGGTCGCGGACGAGCGCCTGGAGGACGGCCTCGGCCCGGTCCTGGGAGAGCTTAATGTTGCTGTCCACGCCGCCCACGTTGTCCGTATGGCCCACCACATAGATCTTGAGGCCCGGGTCGGCTTTCAGGAGATTGGCGATCTCCCCGATGGCCTGCGCCGACTCGGGTTTGATGGTGGACTTCCCGGTGTCGAAATTGATGCCGTAGACCGCCGCGTGGCCCGTGGCTCTGATGTCGTTGCCGAAGGCCGCTGCGTCGGCCACAATGATCTGCTCCATCGCTTTCTTCTCGACGATCCGCAGCCAGATCTTGCCGTTCCCCTTTTCGACCTCAAACCACGCTTCCTGGCTGTCCTTGACGATCTTCCCATTCACCCACCTCTGCGGGTCGCTCTGCAGGATCGTGCCCCCGGCCTTCTGGAAAGCGTTCTCGTAGTTGCGGACAACGGCAAGGCCACTCGGTTCGTTGGCCCGTTCTCCGGTGAAAGAGTAGGCGAGGAAGGTGAACTTGCCTTCGACCGGGGTCTTTGGGCCCTTCGTGGACGAAAATTCGTAGACCCCATAATCCTCGACTTTGCAGTCCGCGAGGCGGTATTCCGGCATGCGCGTGGGGAACAGCGGGTGGTCCTTGCAGCCTTTGCTGTCCGGCTGCTGGGCGGCGACGCCGGTCGCCAGCAAGAGAATCGTTGCGCTCATCCAAACGATCAATGCTTTTTTCATGTTCTTTCTCCTTTTCCTTTATTCACCTTGGCGGGCCGCACGTCACTTGCTCTTCGTTACCTGGCTGAAGTCCGCCTTGACCAGCTTGCGCGGTGTGGGAAATACCCGCTCCGGGCGCTGTATCGATCGTGATGATCACGCGCGAATAATATCGCTGAAGGCCCGGTTAGGTCAAGACGGGTCAAAATGCGATGGCTTTTTGGCGAAAACCCTGATATACATACCTTCGGCAACTATCTGCCGGCAGGGAAAAGAAAGCTCTGCATAATCTATGATCTGCCGGAGAAAAATAACTAAATCGGATAGTCGGATAGGAGGAAGAAATGGAATCAAAGCGGAAGCAGATGCTCATGCGGCAAAAGGCATATTTCGAACATGAACTGCAAGATCGGCTGTCTTTCCTGTCTGGGAAGGGGATCAAATCTCCCAAGGCCGACAAAGATACACTCGTTAGAAAATTGCAGGCAAATATCAGGGCCGTGAATAAAAGGCTGAGGCTGATTGCCGACAACGAAAAGAGAACGGAAGAAATGGCAAAGATAAAGGCGGAAAGGGCGGCAGCCCCCCAGAAAGAACAAGAAGGCGGTAAAGGCGAGAAGCCTAAGAAAGCCCCCGAAGCGGGCAAGGAAAAAAAGATAAAGATGGAAAAGAAAGCAGCCCCTCCGAAAGCACCGGAAGGCGGCAAAAGCCAGAAAACGACGGAATCCCCCGAAGAAGGCAAGGCAACAATGAAAAAGAAAGGTGAAGAAACGAGGGAGGAACCGGCAGGCCAAGTGAAGGCAGATAAGTGATCAAAAAAAAATACTAGAGAAGTAAGCCAAATCACCGGCACTGCAGATAGAAACAGATGAGTTTCCAAGATTAAGACTTACCCAGGGCCAGAGCAACTGTACTGATCGATAAAATATGCCCTCTCTCACAGGTTGAGAGTTGGGCTCGATTTCACGTTATACAAAACAAGAACGATTTGAAAGTCGTGGCCGTGTCAACTAAAGTTCGCAACTTCGGGGCCATCGTAAGTCCCTTCAGTTGGCTGCTTGAGCCGTCAAGAAGGTCCGGTTTCGCTCCATGACCTTCTGGACCTTCTCCCGTTTGATGTCGCTCCGATCGCTCCTGTCAATGGGCATCAAAAATTCACCCCCCTGTTCCTGCTAAGCTCTCTTCAACCTCTGGCTCTCGGATGAGCCCGAGATTGAAGAAAACCATGAGAAAGGGGGTCATTTTTGGACGCCTGTTGATACGTTCAGACGAGCCTGACACGGGATCGTCCTCCGCCAGCGAAATGCCGGCGATGTCCCCTAAGATCAAGACGCAGGACGTCGAGTCGATATGTTCTCAATCTCTATAGACCTCTCGCCTATTTCCGATCTTATAGACCTCAACAATGCGCCGAGAATCATCGACCGCATACACAATCCGGTGATCCCCCTGCCTCAACCTATATTTGTCCTTCCCGGAGAGTTTTCGGCAGCCGAAAGGCCTCGGATCCTGTTCCAGGTCCCGGACGCGCCGGACGATTTTCTCAAGGTTCTTCCTCGGGATCTCGGCGAGCTCTCTCACGGCCGACCTCTTGATGAGTATCTTATAACTTTCCATCCTTGCGCAGCTTCTGGAGAACTCTTTCGAAGGCAAATGACGGCTCGTCGGCGCGGATCTCGAACGCTTCCAGGTCCAGGGCGTCCTCGCGGAGAGCATTTTGCACAGCCTCGTTGACGAGTTCGGAGACCGAGCATTCCGTTTCGGCCGCTTTGACCCGCAGGGCGCGATGGTATTCGGGTTGTAGATAGACCGTAACACGCTTGCTGGCTTTTTCCATGTTATGACACCTCGCTACATGAAGACATTATAACGCTATAACGTCATGACGTCAAGAACAAATGCGCAGGCCCGAGCATGAATTCAGCAGCAGCGCTTAGAATGCCGAATATCAGTCACGGCCGCGATAGGCGTCCTGTTTCGTCAATGATCCAAGGTCGGCTTTGACCTTTTCTTGCCAGATGACGTCAGTTGGGAGATGCATCCACTATCCAAGCTTCGACCGATTTTCGGAGATTCCCGGCCAGGACGATCATTTCGTCCAGCTCAATGGCCGAAATGGCCCCAGCATGATTGTACTCGCTGATATTCCGTTTTTAAGCCATCCGGTCAAGCTCATGAGGGTCTCCAATCACCGGCACGAACGGGGATTTCAGAATAGTATCGAGCAAGAGGCCGGGCTGGATTCTCGCGACTAGGATTCTTCCTTCAGCGTCACCTTATAGCACTTCTCCGTGCTTAGATAGGCCTTGAGCCGCTCATTGACCTCGGGCCCCCACTTTTCTTCCGCAACGGCCTTCTCGAGGGCAATCAGGTCGAGAAAACGTCAACCGGAGTTGACGCTCAAAGGATCATTCCGGAACGCGACCGGGTTGCGCGTGCCGTTTGAGGGGGAGATGGGCGGCGATCACGGCGTAATGCCTGTCCGATTCGATGAGGACGAGGCCGTGATCGATGCAGTCCGTTGCGATGATGATATCGCTCAGCGGCACGGATACGCCCTTTTTCTTCAGCGCGAACCCGCTGCGGCCGGCGGACTCGGAGGAGGCCCGGTCGCTCGGGACGAGCTTGAGTCCGGCCAGGGCCGAGGCCAGCCGGTCGAGTTCGGCCGGATTCCTCGCCCCGGTTAGAAGCTCGGCGAGGACGATGCCGTTGATGTGGACGCGACCATCGTCGATGAGCTCATCGATGAAATCTCCATGTTCTGATTCGCCTTCCCGGAAATACGGGATCCAGACGCTCGTGTCGACGAAATATTCCGGCTTCACGTAAGATCTTTCGTCCGCAGGCTTTCCAGGTCGATATCCAGATCGATCTTCCCCCGCAGGCGTTTCAGGTTCTCGCGACGGACCCGCTCGAGCATCTCCTTGAGAGAACGGCAGACGAGGAGGGTCTTGCTCTTCTCGCCCGTTTCTTCAATCAGGTCCTTCATCAGGTCGTCAGGGATGATCAATGTTGTCCTCATGCATATCTCCAATGCATATTATTATTACATATCAGAGATATGTCAAGTGTTTATCTGCCAAACTCCTCTCTTAGCAAGGGACGCCCGGCGAACTTGATTTTCTCAGTGTCCGGGCGGAAGAAGAATGAGGGTGACGATGACCGCCGCCACGACCTAGCAGACGATCTGGTAGCCCGAGACGACCGGCCTCAAAACCGGTCATCGTCCGCGTCCCGCTCGTGCGGGCGTTCGTCTTGTCTTTTTATGCCGGAGCGTTTTCAACGTATCACGCAGCACGGGAAGGATGAGGAGGTCTTTGGGAAGCCGGACGGTTTCCTTGCTCTTGATGATCCGGTCCAAGTCAAGGACTCTGACCCTCAGCGTTCCCAGGGCAACCTCGAAGGAATTCTTTTTTTCTTCATCGAAGCTCATGAGCCCATGCATAGTCAGGACGATATCGAACAGCTTCACCGCGTCGCCGGCGAACGTCGGGGGGGGTTGGCCGAAGGAGGGGACCATGATCCCGCTCGATTTCCGGAGAGCCGTCCGGATGCCGGGATCCTTCACGTCTTTAAACCACAGGTCCACGTCTTGGGTCACCACGGGCGCCCCTTGAAGCGCCGCGGCTGCCGCGCCGACGAGCATGAATTCCACTTTTTGTCGCTTCAGTTCTCTGAGGAACGCGATTTCCTTATTCGTGAAGATCAGGTTTTCGGGCACGGAGGAGACTCCTTTGCAGGCGGTCGATCGGCTTTTCTTCGAGGAGAAGAAGCGTGTGACGGATATTGTCCCGGTCCATCGACGGGTCGCTCCCGGCGATCCGGTCGGCCGCCTCGAGGAGACGGAGCGCGCGCCGCGATTTCCGGTCGGATTCTTCGAGGAGGGCCGAAGGCCGGACGCCGAGGGCGGCGGCCAGGGCCTCGATGGAGCGAGGGAGAACGGATTCTTTATCGATCAAATGATAATACGCTGTCTTGCTGACTCCCGCGCGCTTCAAGAGAGCGTTGAGGGACAGATTGCGCGCGCCGCACAGCTTCTTGGTGTTCTCCCCGGAAAGGCGCATGTCCAAATGGTACTATTTAATAGTACCGTTGTCAAGCTCGTTTTGGACTTCTTTTCCCATATCGATGCTCCAAGCCAAATATCGACATTCTCAGAACAAGGTTTACTTGACGCATGGCTGACCAAGAACGTCGATGACCGAATCCTTCATCACTTGACCATCATTAATATAAGCCTCTAGTAATTTCTTCGCCCAACCTTCGCCCTTGCTCAATTACAAAAGACCGCTCTTTTCGCTTGGAATCCCCTTGTTTCCTATTGAGGTTCGGAAACACCTGCGTTACAATGGGCCCGCAGAGGCCGGAGAAAGGTTTCCTTATGACCGTCAAAGCCACGACAACCCTCGAGGTGACCGTCGATAAACGGCACATCATTTCGATCGGCGAACGGCTCTACGCGGAGAGCGCGGAGCTTCTCCGCGAACTCATCAACAACGCCTATGACGCCGACGCGACCGAGGTCAAGGTCGAGATCTCGCCGGAACGGATAGAGGTTTCCGATAACGGCTCCGGGATGAACGCCGCCGGCCTCCGGCAGTATTTCATCATCGGTTCGGACGAAAAGGTCCGGCGTTCCCGGTCTCCCCGCTTCAACAGGGAGAGGATCGGTCAATTCGGGATAGGGAAGTTCGCCTCACTGGCCGCCGCGACGCGTTTCGAAGTCCTCACCCAGCGCGGAGATTTCGCCGCCCGCGTCATTTTCGACAAGAGCGCTTGGGAGGAAGCTCGAGACGCGTGGCATCTCCCGTGCGAGATCCTCGTCCCTGACCCGACCCGCGGCGACGGGACGACGGTCATCCTCTCCGGACTGATAAAAACCCTCGATCCCGTGGAAGCCGAGGAAAAGATCCGGGGAGGCGTCCCGCTCAAGGCCCCCCAGTTCGCCGTGCATCTCAACGGCAGGCCCGTCACCCCTGCCAGCTACAGCGGCCAGAGGATCCCCGTCCTTGAAGGCTGCCGTTACGGGATCGTTTCCGGCGAGGTCATCATCACTCCCAAGACCATGGCCTCTACGAAAGACCTGGGCATCGACGTCAAGGTCAAGGGCGCCACGGTCCGCCGCGACCTCTTCGGCATGGAAACCTGGGGCAAGGCGATTGCCCGGGTCAAGGGCGAGATCCAGGCAAATTTCCTGCCCATCACATCCGACCGGTCGAATTTCGTCACCGACACGCCGGAATACCAGGAATTCCTCAAAGTCATGGAAAAGATCATCGCCATCATCAAGAAGAAGCTCGGCAAAGAGGCCGACCGAAGCTCCGACCGGAAGGCCGGCCACGCCGTCAAAGAGGCCCTTCAGAGGATCCATCGGGCTTTGGCGTTGAATCCCGACTTCTCTCCCTTCGGCCCCATTCCCTACGGTGACGAAAAGGGCGTCGGCGGAGGGGCGACCGAGCCGGCCAGACAACGGGGACGGGGCGATTCGGAAGTCAAGGGCGACGAAGGAAGCCAAGCGCCGGCCGCCAAGCTCAAGCCGAAAAAGCGGCACAATCCGCTGGTCAAGAAGATTACTCCCAACTCCATCGTCCGCCGAATCCGGATGGGAAACCATGTCGTTTCCGTCTGTCTGGATTTTTTCGGGGAAACCGGCCCGGAGTGTTTCTCCGAAGGCAATGTCGTTTATATCAACCGGGACCATCCCCTCTTCCTCAGGGAATCCCGCAAGACTGCCGCCTGCACTATGTACATGGCCCGGCTCCTTACGCAGGAAATAGCTTTGATGAAAGAGACGAAGAGCCCTCGTCTGGCCTTCACCCGGCAGAGCAAGCTTCTCAAAGACGCATTTGGCGACTGACGAACCTTAAGGAGAAGGTCATCGGCTGATCGGTGGCTCGAGTTGAGAATTTATTCTCTATCCCTCCGTTTATTCATAATGCAAAAAGATAGATCCTTTCGGCCATTCTCCTCGGCGCTCTCAGCGAATGGCTGACCAAGAACGTCGATGCAGGAACAGAGCTTTTAATCGCTGAAAAAGATGAAAAACGCCTGTTGAAGATTCTCGAATCCGACGAGTTCATCCCGGCCGAAAGCGCTAAAAAAACCCTCGGCTTATGAATATCTCTTACAGTAAGAGCAGCCTTAAATACTTGTTTAAACTTGAAAAAAGAAGCGGGTGAATATCGTCTCCGCGATCGATCAACTCCCCGAGAATGGCGATATCAAGAAGATGCATGGCGTGTCGATCGAAGACCTCTATCGGCTCAGGATAAGGGAATACCGGATTCTCTTTGTACGGAAGGGCCCGGACATAAGGATCCTCGATGTCGATACTCGAGGAGACATCTACAAATAGGCCTGAACCATTTGAGTCCGTACTTTTTCCCAAAACGCACGTCCTGAGAATTTTTTCGGCCGGGCTGCGTCCCCATCAATGAGGACGGCAAAACTTGACATCTATTCTGATGCGCCTATATTATGTGTACGGCAACCAAGAACGCTTAGCCTTTAAGGCTAAACCTTTATACCCCGGGGGAACCTTGCATGTTCCCCCATTTTTTTATCCATGAAAAAGAGAGCCTCGGTGAACAAGAAACTGCTGCCAGGGGGTCTTATGCGCTTGCCAGACTGGTCAACCGAGTCGTGACCATCGGGCAAGAACCCATCCCTATGCTGATTCCGGTGAGAATTCCGTCATATTCTAGCCGTTTATTTTTATGTAATTGACAAATTATTCAAGTGGAGGTATTGTAAGAATCTAAGAATGTAAGGAGCCTTCATGGAAATCATCGAGATGGCCACCATGACGTCCAAAGGACAGGTAACCGTCCCCGCCCCCATCCGCGATATCTTCAACCTGAAAAAGGGTTCCACCGTGATCTTCAAGGTCACGGATAAGGGCATTTTTTTCATGCCGTGTGAAATCAAAGAGAAAGATACCTACAGCCAAGAGGAATGGGGGAAAATCGAACGCCTAGTCGCCGAACGCGGCAAGAGCTATAAAACCGCGATGGGAGCCCGCAAGCACCTGAAATCCCTGTGAGATATGAATCAAATGCAGCCAAGATTTCATTGAGTTCGTGCTAGCCGGCGATCACGATTCGATCAAGGATTTTCTAAAGAATCGCTGATCGTCGGCGTCTTCATCCCTCGGTTCTTTTCCTGTGCGCCCTGACGTTCGCCATCTTCCACTGGATTTCCGGATGGCCCGCGATGCGCTCCGCTCCAGGAATTCGAGGCTAAGGCTCACCGACTCCTCCCTGCGTTTTCAGCGAATTCGGGAGAATCAGGTACCATCGCGAGGCCAGCCATCCGCCCCGAAGGTTCCTCTCAAGATACTGGGGAGAACGAGGCCTCCTCCGCTCCATGCGCGCGAGGAAGCTATCGGGCACATAGAACGCTTTTTGGAAACGCTCCAGAAACCAG